>Ga0116194_1000788_pt1 | contig 23123 bp, 23 predicted proteins | sample AD_SCU001_MetaG_FD_89887 | JGI IMG/M metagenome (GOLD analysis project Ga0116194, IMG submission 89887) | Active sludge microbial communities of municipal wastewater-treating anaerobic digesters from China - AD_SCU001_MetaG | ecosystem: Engineered > Bioreactor > Anaerobic > Digestate | place...
GGAAGTATCTCGAGGGCGGGTTTAATACTGATATCAAGACACTTGTGAAGAAAGGCCGGGCCATCGGCGATACAAACCTCGATGAGGCGCTCGAGATTGCGGCCAACATCGGGGCCACCGTGATCGACGGTGCCACCTGTTGTTCGAAGTACATCAAGGAAGACGCAGAGAACCTGAGCCTCTTTGACGACTGGCTCGTTGAGATCGAGACGATGAGTAACGCCATGAAATCGCTTGCAAAGTTTGACGAGGAGCCTGGAGAAGCGGCGTGATCGCAGATAAGGCCCGGTTTAGGGCGGCACGGAAACTTGAGCGGGCAGCAGGGTTCCGCCTCCAGGACCACGTCTTCTCGGGCGGGTTCCTTGAAGCGGTTGGGCGTGGCGTAAACTTTGAGAACCTTGACCGGCGTATGCAGGAGAACCTCCTTGCAATCTTTCGCGACTTCCTGGACTGCAAATGCAAGAACGCTCCATACTGTGGCTGTCCGGAGCGCAAGTTTACCCTGACGGTCATCGAACTGCGGGAGATGGGACTTGACCACCGCCAGATCAGCGCCCACCTCCTCGAGGAATACGGGATCGATCTCTACCCGGCCGACATCCTGAGTTTCCTTGAAGACTCTGTCCACATGCTCGAGGCAATACGGGACGTCGCGGAACTCCAGGGCCGGGAGAAAGTGGCGGAGAGCGCCATCGAGCACATAAAGAAGATCGAGCAGTGAACCATCTTTTCCCGACCATCTCCTGTTCTCTCCCGTGGACGCCCCTCCCTGTGGTGTTCGAAGGGGCGCGGGGAGTGTCGATGCTTCATCGATACAGTCTCCCGGAAGGGTATCTCCCCTTGCAAGGCCTTCCCTGCTATCGCCGATCACTGCCCGCCCCGGGGGGGGCGTGAGGAGGCCGCTGTAGCGTCCGGGTTGCGGGGGATGTCCCGTCCCCCTCCCCCACGAGGGTGGTTCTCCATAGGCACAGTGTCCTGGCGTGCATCTCCCGCATCAGGCTGAAACCCTCCCCATCCACGGCCCCTCCATGGGCGCTATCGACCCGTCCTGCCCTGCCCGACCGCTTATGCTCTCTGCCACTCTCCCGTATAACCTGGCGTGCTGCCCTTCCGGGCAAGATATATCGTTCTTCCGGTCAGAGACCTGAGGTATCATGCAGAACGGAGTCTGGGTAACCCTCTTCTTTGCCGGGGTCCTGGAGGCCGGATGGGCGATTGGACTGAAGTACACCGAGGGTTTCACGAGACTCGGGCCGTCGGTGGTAACCCTCATCCTGATGGGTGGCAGCCTCTACCTTCTCTCGCGATCTCTCACCGGACTTCCTCTCGGGACAGCCTACGCCGTCTGGACGGGTATCGGTGCGGTGGGAACGGTCATCGCGGGGCTGGTGCTCTTTGACGAGTCGCGGAGCGCTCTCCGCCTCCTCTGCCTCCTCCTGATCGTTGCCGGGATCGTGGGGCTGAAACTCTGTTCGGATGCGTGATAAAACTCGATGAGGTCACGTTTTGCAAGGCACGAGAGCCAGTCTGCCGGTATCGCGGAGACGCCGTAGATGGCTCCCGTGGTATCGGCATCCTCCCCCGGGTTCACCGCCATCAGGCAACCCTCCTCAAAGGTGCTGCTCCTGGAAAACGCCCGGAGCGCTGCCTCAAGCGAGGCCGCAACGTAACCCCGTCCCGGGATTGCCGGCGGTTCCCTGTAGTAGAACGACCCCCTTGCAACCTCATCGATCGCGGGGACAGCCGGGTGCTCCTCCCGGTAGCCCGCGACCGGGGATAAGACCGCCGAAGTAGCGGCAGGCATCGACGGATCACCGGCAGCGCGTGGGTGGCCCTCGAACTCTCACCGGCGACCTCGATCGCATTGACCGGGTCGGCAGCGTGGAAGATCGGCACCGGGCAGACCCTCACCAGCGAACCATTGCCCGCGGACTCTTCATCGGTCAGACCCGGGAACGGTTCCCGCGTGCTCATGAACCGCTCGATCGCCCCCCGGGTTCCCGTCCCTATGGAAAAAAAGTCTCCCGCGCTTGATAGACGCCCCTCAAGATACCAGGGGGTGTATCGTTCCAGCTGATCGATCGGGTCAAACCCGCGCCTCTCGATCAGACTCTCGGCAAGACAGAGCGCGAATGACGTATCGTCCGCCCACTCGCCGGGTTTGAGGTTGTGCGGCCCCCCGCCGACCATCCCCGGGGCTGGCGTGACCCGACGGCCAGGCCGAGCAGGCAACCGCGGTATCGCTCGATCCTCTCCATGGTTAAGAGTTCGGGTGACCCCGGCAAAAGACGGTTGCGGTCTCTGGCCGATCCAAATGACAACACTCATCCATCTGTATCCCGGATAACCCTCAAAGAGAGAGTTCGCCCACATGTCACCCGCCGTCCTCTACCGTAACCTGCCCGGTGAAGGGCTCGATGCGTTCATAGCAGAGTTCCGGCGATCCGCCGCCAGAGACCCGTTCGGCACCGTCCTCATCCTTCCTACCTCCAGGATTGTCCGGGAGGTCTACCGCCGCCCTGCCATGGCGGAGGCTCTGCCGGTGCTGACAGAGAGCATAACCACCCTCCCCAGGTTCGCAAGAAGAGTAGTTCTCGATCATGCAGGAGGGGAGACGCTGATCTCGGCTTCGGATACCCGCCTCATCCTTGCCCGGTTGCTTGCCCCCGGCAGGTACCCGCTCCTTGCCGCTACCGGTGCCGTCGAAGAACTCGCGACCCTCTTTGAGGTCTTCATCATGCGCAAAGTAGACTATCCGGCCGCCCTCGGTGACCTTGCAAGCGGTAAAACCGCCGAGATCGCCGCCCTCTTCGAAGCATACCTCCGGTTCCTGGACGACCACGACCTGGTCGACGAGAGCACGCTCATCGCAAGGGCTGCAGACCTCATCGCCGAGACCGGCGGGCCCCCTGCGGTCTACGTATACGGCCTCTTCGAACCGATGCCGCTTGAGCGCGACCTTCTCCTCGCTCTCCGGGAGACCGCAGAAGAGTTTCATTACTCGCTCCCATCCGGTGCAGACCCCGCAGTCTTTGCCGACGACGGCGAGTGGCTCCGCCCCGGTCTTCGCATCGACGGCGGGTCGGAACATGACCCCCGCCGCCTGAGTCTTACCGCTCTCTTCGCCCGGCACGAACCCCTGGAGGCTCTCGGGTATATTTACGTTGCAGAGCGGCGCGACCGGCCTGACGAGGTCCGGGCGATCGCGCAGGAGATCCGAAACCTTCTCGCCGACGGCGTGCGTCCAGATGAGATCGCTGTAGCCTTCCCCGACTTCGCATCGGCGCTCCCCTCTGTTGAGGAGGTCTTCCCTGACTTCGGGATACCCTATTCCGCCCCGGGCGGTCGGCCGCTCACGGCATCACCTCTTATCCGGACGCTGCTCGATCTGGTTTCGGTTCCGCTCCGGGGATACCGGCGGCAGGAGATAGTTGCCCTTGCGACCTCGCCGTATCTCCCGGATCTCGACGGCTGCATGCTCGATCTCATCTCCCGTGAGGCCCGGATCAGATCTGGGCCCTGGGACGACCGGCTTGACGCGCTCAGGCGCGCCCTGGACGATGAACTGGCGGCACCCGATACGCCTGAACCTCTACGCCCCGGGCTCGAGGCGAAGATCGCCGCCATCGATGCTGCACGGGAGATCGTCAGGGAACTGATCGCCGAAGTTGCAACGCTTGAGGGGAGAAAGACGCTCTCAGAGCACCTTACTGCCTACCGCTCGCTCCTCGAACGGTGGGGAGCACCGATCATGCCGGTGGAGGGTGATCCCGGGCTGCTCGAGGGCGAGGCCCGGGATCGAGAAGAGTTCTGGAAGATCCTGACAGCGCTCGACCGTCTTGCCCGACTCTTTCCGGACGAGGAGATACCGCTTGCAGAGTTCTCATCCCTGCTCCGGCACCTTGCCGCCGGGACGCGGGTCTACAGGCGCCCCAATTTGGGTCTCGTTCAGGTAGTCGGCGTTCGCGAGATTGCGCACCTCGAGATCCCCTACCTCTTCATCGGTGACCTGGTCGAAGGGGTGATGCCGCGCCTGACCACCAGGCTCCCGTTTTCCACCGACGCGGAGACCAGGCGTCTCGGGACGCGGACGGGAGAGGATATCCTCAGGGAGGAGCGTTACCAGTTCATCGCGGCTCTCCTCTCCGCACGCCGGCGCGTCTACCTCAGCTGGCCCGCGGCCGAGGACGCAGCGCCGCTGGTCCGCTCCGTCTTCATCGATGCCGTCCTGGAGGGTTTCCACCCGGAGATCTGGGGCGACGGAGAGTTTCCGGACTCCAGGCTTGCCGCGGCCCGGCGGGCGGGTGCCACCCTCGCACGGGGGGACGTCCCCTCCCGGGTGCCGCCGGGTCTCTCCGCGCGCGAGACAATTCGTAGACTCAACATCGAGAACTATCACCGGTATGGCGGTTACGACTCCCCCTACGACGGAGTTCTCGAGGAGGACCCTGCGATACTCGCGGTGCTTTCCGAACGTTTCGGCGACGGCGTGGTCATCTCCCCGACAGCGCTTGAGACATACGCCGACTGTCCTTTCAGGTTCTACATGGGGCGAGTCCTCGGGTTTGAACCCCTGCCGGAGGCCGATCCTGACCTGACCGCTCAGGAACGCGGGAGCCTGATCCACCGGATCGTCTACCGTTTCTACTCCGACTGGACGTCCGAAGGCAACCCTCCGATCGACGAGACCTGCTACCCGGAGGCCCTCCGCCGGATCCTCGAGATCGCGAGCGATGAGGTGGACGGGTTTTTGCTCGATACCCCCGCCTGGGCCGCGGAGAAGGAACACCTCCTGGGATCGCCGTCGGCAGGGAGAGGGCTGCTCGAGCGGTTCCTCCAGCACGAGATGGAGATTGCCGCATCAGGTCTTCTCCCGCGGGCGTTTGAGGTCTCGTTCGGGCTGCCCGGGGCACCTGGCCCGGTCGAGATCCCGATTGGAGATGGAACCATCCGGTTACGGGGCAGGGTTGACCGTGTCGACGTGCTGCCAGGGGGACGGTTTATTATCACCGATTACAAGACCGGGTCATATCATCCCCGTCTTTCGGATATCGCTGCCGGGAAAGCCCTCCAGCTGCCTTTGTACCTCCTGGCGGTCGAGAAACTCACCGGGATGGAGGGGGTCGCGGGCACCTACTATGTTATCAGACGCGGCGAGGTCAGGAACAGACCGGTCTTCCGGGCTGCCGGGCTTGAAGACTGTTTCTCCGGTTCCCGGCGAAACAGTCTCGATGACGTCCGGGAAGTGGTGGAGACCGCCCTCTCCTGGACGGAACGCCACCTGGCCGGCATACGCGCCGGTCGGTTCCCGCCCCGCTCCGATACCGGTTCATGCCCCGGTTACTGCGGTTTCCGGACGGTCTGCCGGTTCAACCCGCTACGACTTCTCGTCGCCGGGAAGGAGGTTACACCCGATGGGGCTGACTGAACGCCAGGCGCGTGCCGCGCTTGACCACAGCAAGAGCAGGTGCGTCACCGCCGGGGCCGGCACCGGGAAGACGCACGTCCTCGTGCAGAAGTACATCAGCCTGATCGAGACGGGGGTGAACTTCAGCGAGATACTGGCTCTGACCTTCACCGAGAAGGCGGCCGGTGAGATGAAGGTCCGCGTCCGTCAGGCCATCGCGGAGAAAGAGGGCGAACGCTGGGACGCCGTCCGGGATGAGTTCATGTGGGCAAAGATCTCGACCTTCCACTCTTTCTGCGCCTCGGTCCTGCGTGAGTTTCCCATCGAGGCCGGTGTGGCCCCGTCATTTACCGTCCTTGACGAACGGCAGGCATTCCGGTTGCGGGATGAGGTGATCGACGGTCTCGTCCACGGCAACCCGCCGCCGGGGTGCCGGGAAGCGGTGATCGGGGCGCTCCGGGCCGTCGGGAGATACGGTCTCAAAGAGTATATCGAGAGTCTCTATTCACGCCGCATCGCCGCAGAGGCGTTCTTCGCCGCGCTCGAGAGGAGCGAGGACGATATTCTCGAGGCCTGGCAGACGGCCCTGGAACGGCATCGGAGAGCGGCGGTCGAGGGGTTCCTTTTCCGGGCGGGGGACGCGATCGAGACGCTCAGGGATCTTGCCGGCCGTTATCGGGGTGAGCGTGACCCGGCGGAGACCTACCTGCGGGCGATCGAACCCCTGCTGGCGGGCGGGGTGGACGCTGCCGGGGTCGCCGCCCTTCACAGGGGCCAGCGTTTCAGGAGGAATATGGGCCAGAAGAAGAACTGGGCGGGAGACGACCTCGAACGCCTCCGGGCGGCCTACGCCTCTCTCGATGACGCTATCAGCGATTACGCGGACGCCCAATCCCTCACACTCGACCCGAAAGACCCGTTCACGCTGGCGACGCTTGAGTTTCTCCATGACCTGGGCAGGGTCTTTTCGGCCTTCCTGGAGGCGGTCGAGGCGGAGAAACGGAGAATTAACGCCCTCGACTTTGACGACCTGGTCAACCGCACCCACCGGCTTTTTTCTGACCGGCCGGAGATCCTATCCTCGCATTTCCGTGACCGGTTCAGGTTCATCCTGGTCGATGAGTTCCAGGACACCGACCCCATCCAGAACGAGATCATCCGTGCGCTCCTGGCCGAACGTGCACACCTATTCATCGTCGGCGACCCGAAACAGTCCATATACCTCTTCCGGGAGGCCGATGTGACCCAGTTTACGAATACCCGCGGGTTTATCGAGCGTGAACTTGGCGGGGAGACGGTTGCACTCGATACCAACTTTCGGAGCACCCCCGAGATTCTCGAGTTCACAAACGCCATCTTCGGCGCCCTGATGGCGGAGGCCGGCCGACCCTGGGAGTTCCTCTACGAACCGCTGCGCCCGGGTCGAAGTGACGGGGGCGGGTCGGTTGAACTCCTTCTCAGCCCCGAGTCCGGCGACCGGGCGGCTGGACGGCGGGCCGAGGCTGATATGGTGGCGCGAAAGATCCGCCACATGGTCGAGTCAGGGGAAAAAGAGGTCAGCAGCAGGGGTGAGGTCAGGGCTGCGGGTTACGGGGATATCGGCATCCTTCTTGAGCGCCGGACCAACCTCGCCTTCTACGAGTGGGCGCTCGCCCGCTACGCCGTTCCATACCGCGTCCACGCGGGACTCGGGTTCTACGAGCGCCAGGAGGTATACGACCTCTACAACATCCTCCGTTTTCTGGATAACCACCTGGACAATGCAGCGCTCTACGGTCTGCTGCGTTCGCCCTACTTCGGGTTCTCGGATGCAAGGCTCTTTTGTATCGCCAGACTGTCTGGCGACTCGCTCTGGGAAAGGTTGCAGGCGGACGAGGGCGCGGATGCGGTCAGCGCAGCGGCAACCCTGCGGTGCTGGCTCTCGCTCTCCCGGAGACTCCATCCTGCCCTCCTGCTGCGAAGGGTGGTTGAGGAGTCCGGGGTCTTTGCAGTCTTTGGCGGGATGGCCAGGGGCGAACAGGCCGTAGCAAACGTCGAGAAACTTATCGCGATCGCGAGGGACGCAGGATCCCCACTGCTCGGAGAGTTCGTTGACGACCTGGGACGCTCCATCGACGACGCCGGGCGAGAAGGCGACGCCCCTCTTGACCCTGCGTCAGCAGACGCGGTCTCGATCATGACCGTGCACGCTGCAAAGGGGCTTGAGTTCCCGGTCGTCGTGGTCCCCGACCTTGCGGAGACGCCGCGCGCAACAAGAGCAAAGATCATGCAGGGCGAGGGGTTGCTGCTCGGCGTCTCGATCCCGAACCCGGCAAACGATCACGAGCGCGAGGATACACCGATCCTCCGGCTACTCAACGAGGAACACCGGCAGAAGGAGGAGGCAGAACGCAAACGTCTCTTCTACGTTGCCCTGACGAGGGCGGCCAGCCACGTCGTCCTCAGCGGGGAGAGGCCGACCGCCGCCCCCGAGAGCCTTGCGAAGGGCAGGACGCGGATGGACTGGCTTGCCACATCCCTTGGACTATCCGATGAGGTCTACGAGCGGGGCGAGGCGATCCTGGGGAGACTGCGGATCCCGATCACCCTTGACCCGGCAGATATCCCGGTGAATATACCGGATACCGCTCCCGTCTGCCTGCCGATCTTACCGGAGGAGCCCCCCGGGGTTCCGGCGCCCGACCTTCTGGCCGGTGACGAGGAGCGCGTCTACTCCGTGAGCGAGATCGAGGCGCGTCTCCACGACCGGATGGTTCCGGGAGAGGAGGCGCGGATCCGCGGTCTGATCGTCCATGAGGTCTTTTTTGGGTGTGACCCCGCCGCTGTGCTGCGGCGCTACGGGATGGATGGCGCCCGGGCTTCGGAGTTTCAGGAACTCTACGACCGGTTCCTTGCCTCTCCCCTCATGCAGGATGCGGTCTTTGACCGGCGCGAGGTGCCGTTTCTGGTCCGGTTCGGGAACGTTACCGTCCACGGCGTGATCGACCGTCTGGTAAAGCGGCAGGACGGGACGTGGTTGCTCATCGACTACAAGACAGGACGGCCGGGTGACCCCCGGGACCACGCCGTCCAGATGACAATATACCGGCACGCAGCCGAAATGATCCTCGGGGCTCCGGTCACGCCATTCCTCTACTTTGTCGACGCCGACCGCTGGGTGGAGGTTGTGGTGGACGAGGAGGAGGTATTTGAGGCTATAGAGCGGGAGATTCGATGACCCTGCCGCTGGAAACCGGGCGTATGTTCAGGGTTATTCTTATATCCTCGAAGGGTATCTCTCACTGCTATGACAGAACTCTCACCCGGCATGCCGGCGCCCGAGTTTACACTCCCGGATGCAGACGGCCGACCTGTATCTCTCCGGGATATGAAGGGTGCCTATCTGGTGGTCTACTTCTACCCGAAGGACAACACATCGGCCTGCACCCTGGAAGCCAGGTCGTTCTCGGAGGAGATGGAGGAGTTTGAACGCCTCAACGCCAGGGTTATCGGCATCAGCCCCGACCCGCCCCGCAGCCACAAGCGGTTTGCCGAGAAACATAACCTCTCTGTTCATCTCCTCTCCGACCCCGACCACGAGGTGATCGGGGCATACGGTGCCTGGGTCAGGAAGAAGCGTTGCGGCAGGGAGTATGAGGGTGTCGACCGGAGCACCTTCATCATCGATCCCGATGGAAAGATCGCCGCAGTCTGGCGGAACGTGAAGGTAGATGGACACGTCGACGAGGTGAAGGCAAAACTCGAGGAACTGGCGGCAGGGTCCGCCGCTGCGTAGTCATTCCCTGCAGGCGAGTTCGCAGGCCCGGCAGTGGTCGATCCGCTTCCCCCCTGAGGCTTTGTCGGCGTTCATCCGCGACATGCACCGTTCCCGGTCATACCGGCCGGAGGCGTAAGCGTCCATCGGGCAGGCGGCGATGCAGTAGCCCGGGCAGTCTCTGCAGGGATCCTCCATCGCGGGACGATCCTGTTCCGGGCAGTCCAGGTCGGCCCAAACCGCACGGAACCGCACCCGGGGGCCGTAACGGGGGAGAAGGACAAGGTTGTTCCTGCCCATCCGCCCGATCCCGGCAAGGCAGGCCGCGTCCTTGAGGTAGATCCCGCCATCCTCGATCTGGTAGGGGACGAGGCGTGCGCTGATGCCGTGGTTCTCCTGCAGCCAGCGGACGAGGTCTCTCCCGATCCCGGCCAGGATCCGATCCCCGGGCGTCCCCCGACCGGGTTCCCAGAGGTCGAGTTCGGGTTTATCGGGGTCGTGGTAGAGACCGAGAACGATGTAGGCCCCCCGTTCGTCCCGCGCTCCCCGCCATCCCTCCGCGACCGCCGAGGGGCAGTCAAGGAGGGTTGCGGCCGGGAGAGCACCGGCCACGTCTGCCCCGCGTTCGCGCGCTATCCTGAGCGCTGATCTGATGATCTCCGGGTTGTTTGCCATGCCGGGAGGGTTTGGTGGTGGTCGGTGAAAAACAGACCGGTTAGAGATCTCTCAATCCCCGGCGATCTGTGGTGTAACCCTCGAATCATATTTTACGACTGCGATACAGAAGATAAGGTTATCATGCAGCGGTTCAGCGCGAGAGGGAGGCGTGGCGGAGGTGGCCGCGACGGCACGTGAACGTGAAGTATCAACGACCTGCAGCATCTGTCGCGACGGGGTCTGCGCGATCCACGGCCCGGTCGTCGACCGCCGGGAGATCGCGGTCTTTATCGTCTCGGGTCTTCTGCTGCTCTTCGGGATAATTGCTGTCTATACCACCACCTGGACGCTCGCTGGAGCCCTGCTGCTGCTCGCTGCAGCGGTCGTATCCGGGCGCGATGTCCTGAAGACTGCGGTCATCTCTCTTATCGAGTTCCGGTTCAGCATCGCTGTGCTCATCTCCATCGCTGCAGCGGGCGCATTTTTGATAGGGAATCCCGCCGAAGGGGCGACCGTGCTCTACCTCTATGCCATCGCCGAGTTCCTGGAGGAGTACGCCGCGGGGAGGGCTGAACGCTCGATAGCCTCGCTCCTGCAACTGGCGCCACAGACGGCCAGGGTCAGGCGTGACGGTGCCGAGGTGACGGTCGGTGTTGAAGAGGTTGGTGTCGGGGAGATCGTGATCGTGAGACCGGGGGACGCCATCCCGCTCGATGGGGTCGTCGTTGCCGGAGGGTCGTCGGTCAACCAGGCGGCGATCACCGGTGAGAGCGTTCCGGTGGCAAAGGGTGCAGGAGACGAGGTCTACGCCGGGACGCAGTGCATCGAGGGCTACCTCGAGGTCCGGGTGACGAAACCGGTGAAGGAGAGCACGATAGCCCGGGTTGCGGCGCTGGTCGAGGAGGCCCAGGCCCACCCATCCCCCACAGAAACGTTCATCGAGCGGTTCTCCCGCTACTACACGCCGGCCGTGATCTTCGCCGCCGTCGTCCTGACGATCGTTCCTCCGGTTGCTCTTGGCGTGCCGTTCCTTGACGCGTTCTACAGGGCGCTCGTCCTGCTCGTCATCGCCTGCCCGTGTGCGCTTGCCATATCCACCCCGGTCTCGATGGTCTCCGGGATCACGACCGCGGCGCACAACGGCGTGCTGATCAAGGGTCGTGACGCCCTGGAAGCGGTTGGGCGCGCAAGGGTGATAGTCTTTGACAAGACCGGGACGCTCACAACCGGGAGGTTTGAGGTGGAGGACGTTGTGGGGTTCGGCGTTCCGGCGGAGGAGGTGCTTTCCATCGCCGCTTCACTTGAGTCGCGATCCGGACACCCGATCGCGGAGGCGATCCTCCGGCGTGCCGAAAAGGAGGGTCTCGTTCTCCATGAAGTCGATGAGTTCGTCTCGACTGCGGGAAAGGGCGTTCAGGGAAGGATCGGTGGCAGGATCTACACGGTTGGAAACTCTGCACCATCTGCCGGTGAGGATACCGTAGAGTGGCGGTCGGTCTATGAACGGCTGGAGGCTGACGGAAAGACAGTCGTTCTCGTCGGGACTGTGTCAGGGGTTATCGGGCTTATAGCGCTCTCGGATGTCATCAAGGAAGACGCGCAGGCGACGGTTGCCGCTCTCAGGGCGCGTGGGATCCGGACGGTGATGCTCACCGGGGATAACGAGCGTGTCGGCGAGGCGGTGGCCCGGCGCATCGGGATCGATGAGTGTTATGCCGGTCTCCTCCCGGAGGAGAAGGTGACGATGGTCGAGCGGTTGATGGAGCGCTACGGTATCGTGGTTATGGTCGGCGATGGTGTGAACGACGCCCCCGCACTTGCCCGGGCAAACGTGGGTGTGGCGATGGGGGCGATGGGCTCGGATGTTGCGATAGAAGCCGCGGATATCGTCGTGATGGAGGATGAGGTCTCCCGTGTTGCCTACCTTGTGTCTCTCTCGGAGAAGACGGTCTCGGTCGTCCGGCAGAACGTCACGTCGGCGGTTGTCGTTAAACTCGGGATAGCCGCGCTTGCCATACTCGGCCTGGTCTCTCTCTGGGTGGCGGTGGCGGTCGGGGACATGGGGCTCTCGCTTGTGGTCATCGCAAACGCTCTCCGGATAGGTCGGCCGGGTGCGGACAATCTTTTATAGGGCCTCGGAAGACGAATATCTGGCAAAAAAGGAGAGGATCTACTCAAAGAGGGAGGTCTTCTCCGGCGTCCATGCAGGGTCGATGAGAGAGAGGATTCGTGTTGTCGAGTCTGCGGTGTTCCTGGTCTCTTTTACCTGGTCTGGTCGGATGTGTGCGGCGCTCCCGGGAGAAACGCGTATCGTCTCTCCAACTGGTGTTGAAACCTCGATCTCACCATCGATCACGTAGAGGAGGTCGGAAGAGCCGAGAATCCCGTCATATCTAAGATACCCGCCGGGGAGCAGTTCAACGTAGGCGATGCTGTAGTCGATCTGTGTTTCGGTCATGTTCATCAACACCGGATTGATCAGGGTGTGGACCGCCACTCCTGTTTCGAGGCTCCACTCCGTCCCCTCTCGCGGGTCGGCGACGACGAGCAGCGCACGGTCTGTTACCCCGTCGATCGCCCCGGGCGCGTCACCCAGGATCTCGACTGCAGGCGTAAAGGGTGGCTGGATCACGGTGATGTAACGGAGATCTGTCTCCCCCGCCTGTGCTATCGACTGCAGCATTCCTTCCGGCAGGAGGATGGTCTCTCCCTCGCGGACTTCTAATGTCTCGTTCTCACAGCAAATCTTAGCCTCACCATCGAGCACGTAAACGAGTTCTGTCGCATTGATAAGGCGGTGCGGCGGTGTCGCGTTGCCCGGTGCGATGACGACAAGGCCCATGCTGTAGTTTGTCTGAATCTGCGGGGTCTCCTCGCCGATGATCCCGGTATATGTTGCCTGACCGTCAAATATGGATACCGGGTCCGACGGCGCGATCAGGCTGACTCCAGCTTCCATCGGAGGTTTATCTGTGGCAATACATCCGCTGGAGAGGAGGATAAAGGCGAGGATGAGAATGACAATCCTGTACATGCTGAAAGTTCTGCGGTGGAAGGATGAAAAATTTGTATCATCTGCGTTGCTGGCGGGCAATTGCCAGAAACACGGGGAAGACTCTGGATAAGACCCTTGCCGGGTGGTGTGGGGGTGGTCAGCGAATACTGTTCCAGGTAACACGTCAAGAGAGGGGAAGGGGCGTTCCGCCCCCTCCCCGTCAGCCCTACCCAGGGGGGTGGTTCTCCATCGATACCGTGTCCGGGAGTGCATCTCCAGCACCAGGGTGGAACCTACCTTGCACGGCCATCCGGTTTATCGCCGATCACTGCCCGCCCCTTGAGGGTGCGGGAGGTGGCGGTGTTCTCCATCCAGGGAAGAAAGTGTCTGTGTGACACGATGAGACAGGGGCGATTCTCCATGGATACAATGCTCTGCAGGTATCTCTGCTGGTATCAACACAACTCCATCACCGGGACCTGTTTCTGCCCCTCGCCCCCGGGGTGGAGAAAGCGAACCTTCGCTTTATGTGGAGTCACTGAACCGTGGTGCTCCGGGAGCAGACTGCCTGCCGCAATGCCCGGGTAGATGAGGGTAGGGCCCTGCAAAGTATGTTTGAACAGCTTATTTACGAGAATCATGCTATTATTTCTGGATAATTGTAAAAATATCGCTGTTGTGAGTGTACTTCTGGAAGGGGCGACCATCACACCTGGCGTTAACGCGAAGACGAAGACTCGAAAGGTGGCTGAATGGTGAAATCTTGAGGGGGCCATAAACAAGATCGCCACCTTCGAAACCTCTTGAACAAATGACCGGTGTCTGAAACGCTGACGATGGCGGTCCCTCTCCAGATCATCGACCGCCACAGTGACCCATGATACCCGGCCCTCCGTGATTTTTGGGTGTGACCGATAGGGTCTTTGCAGAGATCGGTAGGAGATCCTGTAATGACCTCTGCCACTCTCCGGTTTATTGAGCTAACCAGGGAGCTCAATGCGCTCAAATAGGGGATGAAAGAGAGTATCAGGCCGAGGTGAAATATCCATGAAGAGGATTACTGCCACTCAGATCAGCATGCTGCTGATCGCTGTTACCCTGCTGGCCCCTGCGGTGCAGGCCGCGCTGGTGGTCGATGCAGGTGAAGACCGTAGCGTGCTTGCCGGCGAACCGGTAACCGTTATTGCGACCTGCAACGACACGGACGGTATCGATCTGCTGAACCTCTCAGCCTTCATCGACTGGGGCACAGTGAGAAGCCCTGCAGAGATTGTGGCAGGCGACGAGAAGAACGCAACCATCCATGCAACCCACAGATACCCGGTTGCAGGCATCTACATGGTCACTGTGACGGTCGAGAACAACGTTACCGGCATCGTGGCCACCGATTCCCTGAACGTGACAGTGAACCCGCAGACAGCGGCGGTGAAGGTGGCTCCGGGAGTCCTGAACCAGAAGAGCAGAGGTCTCATGACAATCTTTGTCGGCGTCTCTGAGTGGCTCGGGTTTGCCGAAACCGGCGACACAAACGTGACGATGGCGGATCCATCGACATTTACAATCGGAAACGCAACCCCCACAAAGGTCAACTACTGTATGAAGGATGGCGGCACGTTCATCCTGAAGTATCGGCAGGCGGACGTTGCGCCCCTGGCGGGCGATGGCAACCTGACCATTAACGGCAGCGCGGTGACCGGGGATGGGAACGTCACGGTCGTTGGCAGGGGTGCCGCCTCTCTCATCAAGCCCGGTAACGGGAAGGGACCGGCGTCCGGCAACCCCGATGATGGGTATCCCCTGATAGAGAGGGTGAGGGAGAAGACGAAGGACCAGACCAAACTACGCGACCGCGAACGTATTTCCGGTACCTGATCAGGCGGGGCAGGGCGCCATCTTCGCGGGTTCGGCGTCGCCTGCCCGGATCAACCCATTTATCGTTTCTGCTGCCAGAGATAAATCACATGGGGCGCTACGCCAGCGGCGATGTCGTTTTAGCCTCCGTGCGCATCGGAGACGGCGGTGAGCGGAAGGTACGCCCGGTGGTGGTCATAACAGGGGGAGAGAGGGGACGGTTGCTGGTCTGCCCGGTCTCGAGCGGCCCGTCCAGCGACGGCATCTCGATCCCGATCTCGCTTAACGACTTTGCCATTGGTGGACTCGACCTCTTTGCGGAGAGCTACGTCCTGGCCGCACATTCTGTAACCATCCGGACGGCGGACGTCGCCGGTAAGAAAGGCTCGCTTCTGCCCGGGACGCTTGCTGTCATCCTGGAGGCCATGACACGGGTGCACGGGACGGCCGGGCGCCACCGTTGAGACGCAGATCGCCGGTGACGGTATCGCGATCGTGAGCGGAAGTATCAGGACAGGGTGCAGGGTATAAATACCGTCGGCGGTTACCGGTGTACCATGCAGGCAGATAGAGAGTCCACGATCTTCTCCGTGATCCGGGATCGTCGGAGCATTCGCAACTACACCGACCGGGACGTTCCGGATGATGTATTGCAGAGTATCATCGCTGCGGGCATTGAGGCCCCCACCGCGATGGGGCTTCAGCCCTGGCGGTTTGTGGTGGTGAAAGACCGCGACCTGATGCAGCGGGTCTCAGACTATTGCAGACCGATCCTGGCAGAGATAGTCAGCAGCGCGGGCGGCCCGGGTTCAGAGGAGTTTCTGGCAGTGCTCAGGAGTCCTGAGTTCAACCTCTTCCACAACGCCCCCGTGCTGGTTCTTGTTCTCAGCGCAAAGGAGGCGCAATCAGGTATCATAGACTGCGCACTCTGTGCAGAGAACATGATGCTCGCCGCCTGGGCGCTTGGAATCGGGAGTTGCTGGATCGGTTCTGCGACCATAGTCGAGAATAACCCCGACCTCCTTGCAGAGTTAAAGGTTCCAGACGACTACCGCATAGTGGCACCGCTGGTCTTCGGGTATCCCGCCACCCTCCCGCCGAAACCGGCACGACGCGAACCTGTGATAACCTGGATCCCGTGATACCCCGGCCGTCTGAAAGCCGCGTATAACTGGCACTGCGGGGCGGGCACCCTCTCTCAACACCGCCCCCCCTTTATTCTCCCGCCGGGACCAGCCTCAAACGGCATGCAGATATCCCGGCACGAAGAGAACAATTAACGCTGGAGTGGCCAGGAGATGCTGGATCAGGAGTTTAAACGGATTGGAGACCGCCTCTTTTCAGAGGGACTGGTCGGTGCAAATTTCGGGAATATGAGCGTTCGGGCAGAGGGGGAGGCAGGGTTTCGCATCACCAGGACCGGCGCGTACCTCGATTCAGGTGAGATGCCCGTCTTCGTGCCCTATGAAGGCAATGCCCCTCCGGAGGCCTCGAGCGAGTACCGCGTCCACCGGGCGGTATATAGGGCGACCCCGCACCGTGCAATCGTCCACGCGCACCCCGTCCACGCCGTCGCTGCATCGCTCGATCTCGAGGTCATCCGGCCCGCCGACAGCGAGGGGAGACTGCTCTGCCCGGAGATCCCGGTTGTGACCGGGGAGCCTGGAACTGACGAGATCGCAAAAAACGTTGCCGAAGCGCTCTTTCGCGGGCATATCGTCATGGTCCGGGGGCACGGCACGTTTGCCGCCGGAAAAACGCTGGATGAAGCGTATATCTACACCTCAATCGCCGAGTATGCCTGCCGGATCCTCATCCTATCGGGGAGGCTTCGGGGGGTTGCGTAACTGCTCGATCTGGCGTATCGTCTCGCGATGAAACCCGAGCAGCATGTCGCTTATAACCCCGAACATGAACATCTGGAATCCCATCATGATCAGCAGGACGGTGAGGATTGTGAGCGGCAGGTGCTCGATGTTCTTGAACCACTCGAGAACCACGTAGACGCCGATGATCCCGCCTATGATCGATATAAAGAGCCCGATGATCCCGAAGTAAAAGATCGGGTTGTTCATCCTCGCAAGACGGTATATGGTCGAGAAGATCCGGATCCCGTCCTGGAGCGGGTTTAACTTGGTGACAGTCCCCGGCCTTGCGCGGTAGCGAACGGGGACGACCGCTACTCGCTGCCCCATTCTAACCGCCTCAACCGCCATCTCCGTCTCGATCTCAAATCCTGCCTCTTTAAGGTTCATCTGCCGGATCGAGCGGAGTGTAAAAGCGCGGTAGCCCGAGAGGATATCGTGTAGATCCTTGCCGTGGGCGATCCTGAAGACCAGGTTGAGGATCTGGTTACCAAGGTGGTTCAACCTCGTGAACGCCCCTTTGTCCGGACAGGCCAGGCGGTCTCCGATGACGTGGTCAAACCCTCGCCCGAGAGGTTCGAGCACCCTCTCCGCATCATCCGGCGAGTAGGTGCCGTCGCCGTCGAGCATCAGCACGTAGGGTTTATCTATAATCTCCAGAGCCTCCATTATGGCGTTGCCCTTACCCTTCCCCGTCTGCGTCCGCACAACCGCTCCCGCTTCGCGTGCTATCTCGGGTGTCCCGTCGGTGCTGTTTCCATCAATTACAAGGATATGCTCATAACCGCGCTCCCTGAACCCTCTGACCAGGTCACCGATCGTCGGGGCCTCGTTCAGCGTCGGGATGAGGACGCAGACCTCACCGCGCTCGATGCTCATCGAATGTACTATATCCCGGTCGGCAACAATAAGCACTTCGTATGCACATAGCCAAACCGGGGCTCCGCGCTCTCGGGATCGCGGAGAGTTACACCGGCCGCGAATACTCCACGCTTGCCGGTGTGGTCATGCGTAAGGATCTCCGGATCGACGGCGTTGGTTTTGCCCGGGTGACCGTCGGAGGCATGGACGCCACCGATGCGGTTATTCGGCTCTACAGGCGCCTTTCCCGACGGGATATCAACTTCCTGATGATCGGTGGAAACGTCATCGCCTGGTATAACATAATCGACCCGGTGACGGTGCACGAGGCGACCGGTCTCCCTGTGATCATCGTCACATACGAGGACTCGGAGGGGCTCGAGGAGGATATCCGCCGTTACTTCCCCGGCGACGATGCACGACTCGCTGCATACCGAAGGCTCGGTGAGAGGATGCCGGTCGGGCTGCGGTCCGGCTACACCCTATTCATCCGCTCCTGCGGCATTGCAGAGGAAGATGCCGCACGGCTCTGCAACAACTTCACCTACGAGGGGAGGGTGCCCGAACCTGTCCGTGTGGCGCGACTCATCGCCAGAGGTCTCGTCCGATCCTCAGGAACTCCCGGGCCCGCCCCTGACAACCATGACCGTTGAGGTTGCGTGATCGACAACGTATGAGCCGGTGCTCCCCAGGAATAGCCGGCCGAGCCTGCCCTTGCCGTGTGATCCAACGACTATCAGGTCGGCACCGACCTCCCGCGCAAGTGCGATGATCTCCGCTCCCGGGTGGCCTACCTGCTTGTGGGTGGTTATCGGGACACCGACGGCGGCTGCGGTCTTCTCCGCGTCGGCCAGGATCTCGTCGGCCTCCCGCTCCAGGGCGTCAAGGAGGGCCTGCTGGGCAATATCAGGGGGAGGGAGATCGCTCAGGACCAGTGCGGGGTAGACAGCGGTCTGGATGACGTGCACGGCGTGCACCGGGATCTCCATGGCGCGGGCGATGGCAAGCCCCTGCTCAAGCGCCTTCTGGCCGATATCCGAGCCATCGACTGCCACGAGTATCGATCTGAACATGCTTCTCTCTAAGAAAGTCCCGGTAGAAAAAGTATGGGGAACGGTATTTTACTCGAGGAGACCGGCGCCTCCCGCCCGCTCCTTCCTTCCTCGGGCGGACAGCGAATGGCGATAGGCCAGGATGGCCGTGTCCTGAGGTGGAATAAGACGATCCGGAGGTTGTCTCTCCCTGGAGACCGTATCTATGAAGAATCACCATCCGGGGAGGGGGCGGAACGGCCCCCCACCCATGTCTTGACGTGTCAGCAGGATGTATTCAGATGCTGGATTGTAAGGAGCCAACCACCCCTTCCCGGTTTATGCATCTCCACCATCTTTGAGTCTTTCAGGCCCTCACCGCATGCTTTGAGATCACCTTCCCGTCGCGTTTATCGATGACCTCCAGACGAACCTCGGCACCGGGGTAGAAGGTCGCGTCAGAGAGGTCTATTTCTATCCACTCCCCGGGGTTCCAGTACCGGGTGCGGCAGCCTTCACCGCCGACGGTCTTTACGCCGTAATGGTGCGACTGGATGAAACGGTAGCCGTTGAGGGTCTGGACGATAGATACCCTCTGGCCGTTCACGTAAAATTCCGCCTTCAGGTAATCGTTCTCGTATACCGTGCTGCCGTTGTTGAGGATGGTCACCCTGCTCGCGTAGGTCATTTTACCGGTAGCCGCGCTTGTGTGAGAGACCCCTGTTATGATGATCGGTGGTTGAGACGGTTCCGCCCATGACCAGGACGGGATCATCGCAAGCACCATCAGCAGGACAAGAACGGCGAGGATGACGGTGACGCCGACCAGGATGAGAACGCCATGGGTGTCAGAAACACCGCTTTCGCTGGCTGCGGCCCGCCGGGAGGGGGCCGCTCCCCTCCGGGGCGGTCGGGCTCTAGTAATCCATTCCGTAGATCCGGGCAAGCGTCTGATAACGTCCGTAGTTGTATTGATCCAGGTCTCCGCCAATGTCACGTATCCTGTTCCACTCGATGGCATCAGCATGCTCGCGCCGGATCTCTTCAAAAATTTCTCCTTCTGATATGACAAAGACCTTTGGATCTGACCTCAGTCTGATCCGCTCCTCACCATACTCGCCCAGGGCGTCGGTCGGGATGGAGGCAATCGTGGTCTCGATGAACGCGTAGCCGGTGTTGCGGTAACAGCAGTCTTCGGGAGCCCTGATGCCGACGGCCATATGCCCCTCCTCCTCGAACTCGAAGAGTGCCACACCGTATCCCAGTTCGCGCAGGAGGTAGGCGAGCAGGAGCGACTTCTCGTCGCAGTCTCCGTTCTGATGGTAGAGGACGTGGTAGGGATACTTGGCCGGCGTATCGAACTCGTAGTCTATATAGGGGATCTTCTGGACCAGACTGATAGCGGCCCGCACCTGGTTGGCGCGGTCGGGTTCGGCGGCCCGGATGCTGTCGACCAGACGGTTCATGTATCGATCCTGAACGCTCTCATCGATGAACTGGAGCCAGTAGTCAAGCTCATCCGGGTATGAGACAGGATACTTTGTTGACAGATAGTCATTGACGCCCCGGTAGGCATCGAACCGGATCGAACCGGGCCGACCGCGGAGGACATATGGCAGGTTGATGGTCTTTGGCCCGGTCTCAAGGTCGGTGATGTTTATCACCGGTTGACCGGTTTCCCCCGTAGCGGGCGCACCGGTTACAAACGTCTCCACGGTCGAGGCGATCTCCGCACCATGGAGGACTGCCACCCCCATGATACAAACGAGGATGAAGAACCAGATGATGGTGGCTCCCTGCAAAGGTGAACGATCGCCAGGCATAAGCTGGTTATTCTTCATTGACAGGATTAACCTTTTCAAAATGATCGGGTGAATCCTCGCCCGGAACAAAATTACTTCACCCCGGGGCAACAAGGTGAGTACAATGGCAGAACCAGGGCACTCACCCGGATACCTGCGCCTCCACCGGAGCGGCGAACTGGAAGAGCGTGCAGAAAGAGCGTATGAGGTGCTCCGCGACTGCGTTCTCTGCCCCCGGGAGTGCCATGTGAACCGTATAGAGGGCGAGACAGGGTTCTGCCGGACCGGGCTCCTGCCGGTTGTTGCAAGTTATAACCCGCATTTTGGGGAAGAACCCCCGCTTGTCGGCCAGAGAGGGTCTGGAACAATCTTCTTTTCAGGCTGTAACATGCGGTGTGATTACTGCCAGAACTTCGAGATCAGTCAGGGTGGGGTCGGTTACGCCATCACCTGCGACGACCTCGCCGGGATCATGCTCCGGTTGCAGGAGATGGGGTGCCATAACATCAACCTGGTAACGCCCACACACGTCGTCCCCCAGATCCTCATGGCTGTAAACATTGCCGCCGGGATGGATCTGCAGATCCCGCTGGTCTACAACAGCGGCGGATACGACTCTGTGGAGACTCTGCGACTCCTTGAGGGTGTCATTGATATCTACATGCCGGACGCAAAATACGGGCGGGACGATGTGGCACTGGCGCTCTCGCACGCCCCGAACTACACTGCCAGCATGAAGGCTGCACTCAAAGAGATGCACCGGCAGGTCGGCGACCTGGTGATCGAGGACGGTATCGCTCTGAGGGGCATGATAATACGGCACCTTGTGCTCCCGGCAAACCTTGCAAACAGCGAGATCGTGATAGAGTTCATCGCCAGGGAGGTGTCGCGTGACTCCTACGTGAACATCATGGGCCAGTACCGCCCGGCGGGTAGAGTGCTGCGGGGCGGGCTAAACCCGGCATTTGCAGCGCTGCGGCGTCCGATCACTGCGGAGGAGTATGCCTGCACTGTCAGGTGCGCGCGAGAGAACGGTCTCCATCGTGGGATCCTCTAAGAGGTGATGCAAAAAGACTATCAGGTTGAGTGGAAAGACTAGACTCCTGATCAGAGGTGAGGGGAGGGGATTGGCTCCGGTATGCGGTGCTGACCGATACCGGCATGAGGGAGCGAAACGAGGATGCCTGCTTTGCCAGCCTGCTGAACGGCTATCACGTCTTTGGCATCGCAGACGGGCTCGGGGGGCACGCCTGCGGGGATGTTGCAAGCAGGATGGCGATCGAGATCCTGGAAGAGACCGCCAGCGAGGAACTCTCTGCGATCGATCCTGCGGAGGTGCTCAAACATGCGTTCCGGCGGATCAACACCGCGATCTTTGCCTTCAACCAGGAACGGGGCCTGAACGCCGGAACAACGCTCTCAGTGGCGATTGCAGGGGAGTCGGGCAGGTGCTGGATCGGCACGGTTGGCGACAGCAGGACGTATATCATAACGTCATCCTCGGTCTGGCACACACACGACCATACCTACGTCCAGAGTCTTGTGGATGCAGGGATAATATCTCCGGCGGAGGCGATCTATCACCCGGCAAAGAACATCCTGGCCAGGGCGCTCGGCCTGGAAGCCGGTGTAGAGGTCGATCTCGACGAGATGGAACTATCTCCCGGGTCGGTCCTGCTGCTCAGTTCTGATGGGCTTCATGACTACGTACCGGCAGAAGTCATCCAGCGGATCGTGATGGCAAACGATCCGGAGGTTGCGTGCCGGAAGTTGATCGATGCTGCGAGGGATGCCGGAAGCACCGATAACACAACGGTCATCGTCGCGAAACCGCGATGACCCTGCTTATTGCCCGGCATCCCTGAGCGCCTGAATTATGACCGGGCGAACACCGTCTTCCGTCTCGATCTCGAGGGCCTGACGCAGTGCCCTGACCGCCTCCTCGCCGCCGATCTGACCGAGAGAGCGGGCGGCACTCCGCCGCACGAACTCGTTTTCGTCGCGCTGAAGGGCTGCAAGGCTGGCGACCGCCCGGGAGTCGCCGATCAACCCGAGCCCTTTTGCCGCCATGTAACGGACGTGGTCTTTGCTGTCATGGAGGGCAGAGAGGAGAGGGTCGTACACTTCACGCCCGCCGATCAACCCGAGAGCCTCGGCCGCACGGTAACGCACCCTCCAGTCAGCGCTCTCCAGGAGGGTGATGCAGGCGGGCACGGCCGGTCTTCCTATAGCCACAAACCCGTGCATCGCATCCTCCCGCACCCCCTTTTCGGGGCTTGAGAGCATCGATACGAGTTCCTTTATCTGGTTCTCCAGACGATCCTCTCCGGGTGCCACAGGGTTCGGGGTCATGGGGGTCTCACATCCGCGGTGTATGCTGAGAACATCGATCATACGTTGCAGTGGGTAAATAATAAGTCATCAGGCCCTCCGGGAGACGCTGGAGACGCGTCGTATCCAGGCGGGCACCCAGTGCTCATCAGATCAGCGTCTAGCTGGCATAGAGGATAAGGCAGAGTGAAAGAAAAATTCCCACCCCGGTGATGACTCTACCGAGAGCATAGAATAAGAGATCGCCTGCAAACCAGTTCCCCACAGCGTGCATAAAGGTAGATGTTTATACAACAGAGTAAATGGCTCCCCGTTCAGCAGACGGCGAGGCACTTTGCCATATAAGAGAGAAAAAATGACGCCCAGGACGGAATTCGAATCCGTGTCGACGGCGTGACAGGCCGTCATGATAGGCCACTACACTACCTGGGCACACTCGTGAAGGAGATCCCGCCTCCCGGATTCGAACCGGGGACATCGCGGTAGCCGCGCAGTTCGCCCGAAAGCGATGACCATACTACAGCCGCGCACTCTACCAGTCTGAGTTAAGGCGGGTCCCTGCTCTAACA
>Ga0116194_1000799_pt1 | contig 22907 bp, 22 predicted proteins | sample AD_SCU001_MetaG_FD_89887 | JGI IMG/M metagenome (GOLD analysis project Ga0116194, IMG submission 89887) | Active sludge microbial communities of municipal wastewater-treating anaerobic digesters from China - AD_SCU001_MetaG | ecosystem: Engineered > Bioreactor > Anaerobic > Digestate | place...
CTAAAATTTCCAGCATTTTCCCAGAAATATCCATTGCTGTTACTTTATTTGCCTTTTCGGCCAATGGGATGGTGATAACACCATTACCACATCCGATATCTAAAACGCTATCACTCGGTTCGGCCTCTATTCTACTTAGTATCTTTTTAGGATAATCATCCTTTTCCATCCATTTATTGAATTTAGGTGCTATATTATCCCATGATTCTTTTTTGTTTTTTTTAGGTAAATTTTTTAAAGAATGGTTCCATAAATCATTCCAATCCACTTGGTAATCATTATTAATCACTTTTTGTATATGCTTCACCTCCTTATCATGACAAATCTTATTGTTCGAAATGGCTATATATTCATTTCGTTAAGGTATTGATAAATCTGTTATATAAATGTTAATAAGCAGTAAAATCATCATTATTTCATTTTTGTATTAAAAAAATAAGAATAAAATAATAAATAATTAATCGAGTTATAAAAATATGATAATCAAAATAGTTCCCTTTACTTTTTAGTGACCATCACACGTTCAGCGGAGTGGCCATATAGGTGGTATCCTGAACCACCCTCTGCCAGTGTGTCAAGCATTTTATGGGGATGGGTGATAATATCTCCTCCTAAAATATCAACTCCTCTTTTAAAGAAAGCATGGGGAAGTATGCTTGCAGTGGGTCCAACTACAACCACTTGGGTATCATGATGGGCAAGTTTCAATATCTCCTCTAATGTTCCGTTGAGGAGGGTGGTTCCAGTTATTACCAGAACATCTGCTTTGGGCACTATTTCCCCTGTTTCACCTTGCGGGACATAAAAGGGTAGTTCATCTACTTTAAGTGTTCGAGGGTCAAGTTCTATGACTGAAAAAGGTTTTCCCCTATTTTTCAAAACCCTTAAAAAGGGTCCTATTGCACCGATAAGTACTGGGTAAGTATCATCTCTTAAATCAACATGGTTTAGTGCATCAACACCCACTTCCATTTCATAACCCTCAGTTAACTCCATTTCTCGGCAGTAACTTGAGAGTGCGGATAGGACAGCTATTCCCATAGCTTTTTTCATAGGTATCTTTGAAGTGGCATCGTTGAGATATTTGAGCACAGATCTTTCTTTTAGATGCCCAGCGTTGGGCATTGATCGTGCTGAACTGGGACAACAAACTGCTTCAGGGATCTCTTTTATGGGGGTGGCACTGATACCTGCGTGGCCAGTGCTAAGGATCACTCCAGAGAAAAATATGCCAATAACTGCTCTTTCAACAGTTATATTATTGATATTTTCCTTCAAACTATTTTTAACAAAATCTATAGTTTCTTCGAGAATTTTTGAGGATTTAATCGTTTCATTTAACAACATTTATCCTCTCCTTTTATCGAATACTTAGAAGCAGCTGTTTCTCCTGTATCTTGCGTTTTTTCCGGATGTTTACCTTCTTTAGTTCCAATACAGAGAACTGCATATCCTAAAGCTGTTTCATGCGGGATTAAAGATACATTAACTAATCCTGTATTTTCTAAAACATCTTTAAGGCTCTCAGGATGGCATAATGGATGGCCAAAACTGGTTAAAGCCCGATCAATTTCACGAATACCATCACCGGGTTTAATATCACATTGAGGACTGCAAAAACGATGGTTAAGCACCAGGGTGCCTCCAGGATTTAACATTTCCACAATTTTATCCAGTATTTCGCCCATTTCTCTACGATGCTGGTAGAGTTGGTGGGAAAGGAGAATAATATCATATCTCTCTTCAGATACAGCCTTCATGTTTTCAATATCTCCTACCTGTACCTTAATCCTATCATCCATCCAGTATTCAGATACAGAAGACGAAGTTAAAGGCATAACTTGTTCTTGTTCTATGATGGTGGCAGAAAGGGCATTGTTTTCTTGACAAAGACCTATGGAGTAAAGACCATGGCTACCACCTATATCCAGGAGGTTTTTATGTTCTGAAAATTCTGGACGTGCTAATATACCATTTAATACATTCTGAACTTCTCCCCTAATACATTGTTGGGCTAGAGATCGGATTTGTAGTTCATCAACTTCTTTTTGGATTAATTCTGGAGGTCCTTTTCTCTCCAGCACTGTTGCCAAATCATTCCAAGGTGATTCATCTCTCCCAAGATCCATGATTAAATCTCCCTGATAAAAGGGACTTTTCTTGGAAAGGAATGTCTCTGCTAGTTCAGTTAGCATGTAACCATTTTCATTGGATTTAACAAAACCAATATCTTCTAATGCTCTGAGAATGCTTCTAACAAACATTCCATTTACAAAAGCGACTTCTGCAATCTCACGTGGGGCTGCAGGCCCTATTTCAATCATTTTATCAAAAAGACCAAGTTTTAATGCTGCAGATATCAGCTGGTAGTATTTATATCCATTCATTATGGAGTTTATCTTGGAAATTTCACTAGGAAACTCGATTTTAGATATATAATTCTTTAAATCCACGTTTGCAATTTGATTCATATTATTTTTCACCATTAAATATTGTAAAGAAAAAACCTTAAAAAAAGAAAGGGGGGGAGAAGTTTATTTTCCTGGTCTCCCGTATCCTCTGAGAGTAGTCGCAATGGTGTTTCTTCTAATGTAAACCAGCATTGTAACGATAATAAGGAAAATGATTCCTATTATTGTGCCAATGGGTTGACCTGCATTTGATGAATTGGTTACATCTGTTACGGGAGTACTCTGTCCTAATGGAAGTTCTGGTACTATTTCGTTGGTTGGTGTGCTTGATGTTAGATCGTTCCATGCATTGGGCAGTGCTTCGTTGAGGGCAGTTAAAGCCGTTCCTGTGTGTGCTGTGTCTGTTGTGGTTTGGTGTGGTTTGGGTATTACATAGTTTAAGATGTAATCCACTGGATCTCCACCTGCTGCGATTAGTTCATTGAGGATATCTGAGTTTAGAGGTATCTCACGAACAACATTAAACATGGCAGTTAGGTAACTACTATCTTTAAATACAGTAACCAAATGCCAGTTTAAGTTCCATTCATCAACATCAGAATATCCATCCCGGGCAATCATAGCTTCAGTAGCATCCATATTGTACTGAATTAGGGCTGCTACTCCAGTTTTGGTTATGTAGTTCCATTTAATGAGTATGTACACTGCATTTTCATAGATTGTGGCCATTCCTGTTGTAAAGTAAGTGCCTGTTCCTAATGAAACTCCAAATAGGGCTGTTCTGAACATAAAGGCTCTCATTTCTGGAGTCAGTTCAATAACCATGTATTGCTCATTGGGACCCAAAGGATATTCGTTCATACCATAAAGGGATGCATCGTACATTTGCTCTGTTTTCATACATCCTCTTCGTACAGATCTTATCAAGTCCCAAGATGCTCCCTGTGCGTATGCCAGGGACAATATTTTAATATATCCCGGTCCATTACCTTCCGCAGTACTTAAGGTATAATCATCACCATTGGGGGTTGCTGTAACCAATATTCTGGTAATCACCGTGTTAACCGCATTCTGCAGGTCGATGCTATCAAGTCTGAAGAAAATTACCTTGAAACCTCCTGTGCCATGGTTCCATGAATGCCAATTGGTCATTAAAGTGCTAATGGTGAGAGCCCCATAATAATTAATTCCATCCAGCAGTCCTAATATGGACATGCCGTTAAAATTCACATAGTATGGGGCAACAAGAACACCAATTTTACCATTCTTCATGTCCGCTACAAACTCCTCACTACTGGTATATCCCAGAGCATTTTGAGCTTCATCCAGGATCTCTTTACCCAACTCTTGCATTTCGTTGATGTTGACTGGGGGTATAACACCCTGGCTTTGGTCATATGTGGTGCTAAGGTCGGGAAGCCCAGCAATGAAATCTTCAACTAGTCCGTGACCATACCCTAAATTAGAATCGTACCAGAGGTAGTTGTAAGCAGCTTCATCAATAGTTTTCATTTCCAAAACTGTGTATAATGCTGCTGGGTTGGTTTTCAGTAGGTTAAATAGCCAGAGGTTGTATTGGATTTCACTCAAGGTTCCTTCAACAAAACTGATACCTGTTTCAGCTTTAAATTGGCTGGTTAAGTTGTTTTCCTGCATTAATAAGAGGAAACCTGTTTTACTGGTGCTGTCATATTGCATTAGACCGATTTTTGTGGGATCACCACCATTCATGGCATAAACTTTGAAACTTCCAGTAAAGACATCAAAGAAGATCGTGTCATCGTCCAAACCTCCGGGAGTGACAAATAGGTAACTTGTACCACTGGGGTAATTTTGTAAGTACTGTTTGAGTACCGCGTAGTTGCTCATAATGCTTGCGTCAATGGTTCCTGTATTGTAAGTTGTTGCCATTAAGTCTGCAGGTGCTCCGGCAGCCCATAGGTTGGCTATGGCTATTAGGTTGTATGCATTTTCCCCAAGTTCTTGTAGGGCATAGTTCCATTGTTCTTGAGTCATGTTTGCACCTATATAGACACTGCTGCCATGGCTAATGGAGTATGATGTGCTGGTCCCTGTTACAATGTATTTTTGTGCTCTTAATGCTCCATTGGATGCTAATGACACAAAAGTGTATGTTAAAAGACCGTTAGGATCGTTGACAATTAACAAGTTTCCACTACCGTAGGTGATTGCTTGCCCATCTGCCAAGGAACTTGTGGTGTTGACTATTGCTGATACACTGTCTTCGGTTGTGCTACCATCGTCTAGATGGGATGTGCTTCCTGTGGTGATCACTAAGTTACTTTCAGATGTATTCAGTCCTAGGTTGTTGTCGGCCATTGCTTGTTCTGTGACGTTAACACCAATATCATAGGTATCAGTAGCTGAAACAGCTCCAGATATTACCATAATAAACGATAACGTCATTATTAACATCATAATTTGTTTTTTCACATTTTCACCTCTTTTTGTTTTTTTGATTATGTTCATATCTCATATATCGATAAGAGTTTATAAACATATCGACATTTTCTTCTAAATATTGGTTTTAATACTATATTAAGATCATTATGATCTTATTTGATAAAATATAAACAACGTTAAGTAGATAAATACAACTCTATAATATGAAGAGGTAGCGATTAAAAACCTGAAATATTTCACTAGAACACGTAATTAAAATAAATTAGATTATATTATTTATAATTAATTCAGAATTCTTGATAAATTTAAAAAAAGAGGAAATATAATGGTTATTTAGAACCATTCGCAACTATTTTACCTATTTGTTTTTTCCACGATTTGGATTTAACGTTTTCCAGGTTCATCTTATCCCTTTTAATGGTGATACAGTTTTGTGGGCAGACATTGCTGCAGGCACCGCAGAGGATGCAGAACTTTTCTTCTATGGATGATTTATTGTCCAACAAGATCACCGCGTTGCAGGGGCAGACATCCATACAGGCATGGCATGACTCACCCTTACATTCAGTGGTGTCCATTATGACTTCGCCTTCGAATGGTTTGATGACTTTAGCTGCATCAACTGGACAGATTTCCTGGCACCAGCCACAGTTCACACATTTTTCTTCCTGAAGAATAGATCTACCTTTGACTTTAGCATCTTCAGGTTTCAGCCGATAATCTCCATATGAACATGAACTACAGACAGCTTTTATGGCATTAACTGGGCAGGCACGTTTACACACCAGACAGTAAACACATTTATCTTCATCCACTTTGATGTCACGATCCATTTTATCCTGTTTCATGGTTATGGCTTGTGGGGGACATAGTTCTTCGCATACGCCACAGTAAATGCATTCTTCTTTATCTATGCTGATTTCACCAGTCACAAGTTTAGAACGGTCTGGGAGTTCTCTTTTGATGGTTATGGCATCCTGTGGGCATGCAGTTTCACATGCCTTACAATATAAGCACTCTTCATCATCAATTGATGCTTTATGCCTCCATTTGGGATATTCATCTAAATCTTTGATGTTCTTATCATTGATTTCAAATTCAAGGGCTCCGAAAGGACAACTTGATGCGCATAAACCACATAAAACACAGTTTTTACCATTGACGTTAAGGTAATCCATGTCTACAAGGCCCCTTGCAATTGGCAGTACTGGACCTAATTTCAGGGATTCTGTGGGGCAAATTTCTGCACATATCCCACATCCCACACACTTATCGCTAGTGTAATCCAGGGAACGTTTTTCGCTCCCATTTCTCTCTACCGTGCTCATAATACCATCCTTACACAATTTTAAGAAATTAAAACTTATTTTTTAGATATGGCCTGGTTGGGGCAGTTAGTGATACATAAATCGCAGTCATCACATTTTTCCGGATATAAGACCAGTTCTCCATCTTCATCAACTAATGCGCCCTGTTCACAAAGTTTGATACACAGTCCTTCCCCTGGGCAGTCTTTGATATTTCCACATTTTTCTGAGTCTATTACTACTGGCATGATAATCACCGTCACTTAATGAGTTGATAAAATATACATATACGATATGGATATATAAACATATCGAATTTTCAAAATTATTGTTCTTGAACTATCTTAGTTAAAAAATTTAAAATACGATATCAATCACATTATTTTTCGAAATGCAAAAAAATGTCTTATTAAAATCAAGGTAATCGCATAATAAAAATTAAAATAGAAAAGAAGAAGGTTAAAAAAATTATTCTTTTCCAACCATGACTTCTGTAGATTTTATAATTGCTTTGACTGCATCTCCCTCTTTAATATCAAGTTCATCAATGGATTCTTTGGTTATTATGGCAGTAATTACATTTGGAGATTCTATTTTGATTTTAACACTGGCCATAACTTGTCCAACTTTCACGCCTTCGACTTTTCCATTAATCATGTTTCTTGCACTCATTTTCATAAGATGGTCCTCCTCATTTTCCCTGGACTATATTTATATAATTGATAGCGAAAATAAATTTTCATGAACATTCTTGCATTTCGACCATCCCTGGTGATAACATGAAAACAGTTGAATACAAGCCCATAGGAACAATACACTCACCTCACAAGGATCTCCATGGAATGCCTATACAACCAGTAGGTGCAAAAGGAGTTAAAGGACAAATAGAACTTGAAAATGAGTATGTGGAAGGTTTAAAAGATTTAGATGGATTTTCACACATCATATTAATATACCATCTTCATATGTGTAATGGACATTCTCTTAGAGTGAAACCGTTTCTTGACAATGTAAAACGGGGTATTTTTGCAACAAGAGCGCCTAAAAGGCCTAATCCTATTGGTATGTCAGTAGTTTGTCTGGAAAAAGTAGAGGGAAACATAATCCATATATCGAATGTGGACATACTTGATGGAACGCCTCTTCTTGATATAAAACCATATATTCCTCATTTTGACACTTGTGAAGATGAAGATGTCTGTATTGGTTGGTTTGATGATAAAAAACAGGAAGCTAAAAATAAAAAGTCCGACAAACGTTTTGTAGATTAATGTTATACGTTGGATATGGGATTTAAACTTCCTTAACTTATTTTTTTTAGAAATTAAAAGGAAAAAGGATTGTTATTATTATTTATAAAAGTTTATGAGGGATTCCATCTAAAAGCAATGGCAATGTTTTAATCATTAATACATGCAAAATAATGCGGTTATGTTTTATTGCCCAAAAAATCATTCATTTTTTACTTAAAATTCCTCCATCTGGGATATGTCCATTAGAGTTTCCACTGCTTTGGCTTCAACTTGAATTCCTGTTTCTTTAATGGCTGCCAGTGGATTTAAACCTCCAGGAGCAACTATGCCCACATGATAACGTTCTACTTTGGCATTGTAGACCAGTTCGCTGGGTTTACCAATCTTCAGAATCGAGAAACCTGCGTCACCCACATCTTCCAGAACATCCATTGCTTCCGGGCGAGCTACATATGGAATTTCCTTTAAACTGGCCAGTATCCTACCACCAGTTTTCAGAGAATCGCCTACAGATGTTAAACCTTTGGATAAATATATTTCGTGGGGATCCAGGGATGAACCGTCGTAAGCAGTAAGTTCAATGAATCGAGGAGATTTGCCCTCCGTTTCCAGGATACCTCCATATTGGGGTGTTGATGCTATTCCCTGTTTGGTGAGAATTCCATCAATGGTTAAACTACAAACCGTTGCCAATCCTTTCTTCCCATTCGGTCCCGGAACGATCTGGTAGTATTTGCTAGTGCAGTACTCAGGACGAGAGGCCATAACCTGGTCAAAAATATTCAGACCTTCTTGGAAGTCTTCCTCTTTAAGATAGGACACATTTACAATCACCCGACCTTCGTGACTTTCAGGATCAAAATCAACCTCATGAATAAGGTTCCAGGCTTTAGACAGTAAAAATTTAACCTTCTCACCTTTTTCCGGCCCCACAGGTTTTAATAGGCTCTTTGGTGTTGTTATAGGTTCCATTTGGGAGAATTCTAATGTACTTTCGGCCATTTTTATATTAACTTCGTATCCCGATTCTTTCGCAGCACATAGGGGGGCTATGCCTCCAATAACTGCGATACCTGCCATGTTTTTATCCACAGGAATGCCCAACACGGGTTCTCCTGGTTTACCAATCTTTAAAAGTCCTGATATCCCGATTTTTTTGAGATTATTAAATAATCCAATGGCTTCTTCTCTCGAATTGGCAGGTATTAACCTGAAATTAGCGGGAATGTCTCCATTACCTTCACTCACCACTTCTAAAACAGAAGTCATCTCTTTGTCTGTAAAAGCCTCAAGTGGGGTCATTGAAGTCTTTTTATAGGCAATTAATTCAGTAAAAGCTCTTGGAACATAATTTTTTACTTCAACAAGACCTCCATACTTAGGAACAACAGGAATTCCTGATTTGAGCAGCATACCATCTATGGTAGTCCCACAAATGGTATCCATTTCCATCTGGTTTTCATAGCCTTCGGATGAGGATTGTGTGCTTATTTTGACATAGGGACTAACCGCTATCTCTGTTTTAAAAATTTTCTCAATAATTTCCATTAATTGTTCATCATAGTAGAAGGTTGATGTGTTAACAACCACTGTTCCTAGACCTGTTTTTGGATTCAGGGTGGTTTGATACATCATGTCTTCAAATTTAGAAAAAATAAAGTCCACCTGATCATATATAAGGCCTTTTCCAAGTTCTTTAATGCCTTCAGGGGTTATTTGTCTGCCGGCATATCCTATACGTTCGGTGAATCCTTTTTCGTCAAGAATACGCATGTGGTAACGGACTGCTCTTTCACCAAGGTCATATCCTTTCCTGCGAAGCTCTTCGGCTATGGTTTTCGCACCTAAAACCTCGCTTCTTTCTGCCAGGATCCTCAGGATCTCCATCATCTTACGATCAGTTTCCTGTGGCATCAATTCACCCATTTAATCTTTCTTTTAGAAGTATAGCTTTCATCTAAAATCATTATTGTACAATTAGTTCTATTAGTTCTAATTATTGGGATTGATTTTAAATACTTATGGTAGAAATGGGAATTTAAAAAAATCTGATATAAGAATTTTGTTTGAGAACTGAAAATAAAAAGAAAAAAAGAAAGGGAGTCTTAAATCTGGAGGTACTTCTCCAGTTCGTACTGGAATACTTGTATCCGGTATTCGTCCCATTCTTTCCTTTTTAATGCATAGAACTCGTTGTATACATGGTCTCCCAAGGATGCTCTAACCACTTCATCCTTTTCCAGGGCATGGTATGCTTCCCAAAGGCTTGAGGGTAGGGTTTCAATACCCATTGGTGCCAGTTCTTCTGGGCTTAATTCGAATACATCGATTTCAGTTGGTTCTCCGGGGTCGATTTTGTTCTTCATACCATCCATACCTGCTTCTAGCATGGCAGCAAAGGCTAGGTAGGGGTTGCAGGATGGGTCGGGGCATCTGAATTCCACCCTGGTGCCTTTACCACGGGATGCAGGGATCCTGACCAGTGTGGATCTGTTCTGGAGTCCGTAGGCTATGTACACTGGGGCTTCGTATCCGGGTACCAGTCGTTTGTATGAGTTAACACTTGGAGCAACAATAGCAGATAATGCTTTGGAGTGTTTCAGTAAACCTCCAGTGAAGTGTAATGCTTCTTCTGATAGTTGGGTTTCGGTGTCAGGGTCGAAGAAGACGTTTTCGCCATTTTTAAACAGGCTCTGGTGGCAGTGCATACCGCTACCGTTAACTCCGAAGAATGGTTTGGGCATGAAGGTGACCATTGAGCCTAGTTTGTCGGCTATGGCTTTAATGGCTTGTTTGAATGTTATGACTGCGTCTGCAGTTTTCAGGGCATGGTCGAATTTGAAGTCTATTTCGTGTTGTCCTGGTCCAACTTCGTGGTGGCTTACTTCCACGTCGAAGTTTAACTCTTCCAATCCCAGGACCAGTTCTCTTCTCATGTCAGTTCCCTGGTCTACAGGTTCCACATCGAAGTATACACCCTCATCGTGTGGGTAAACATTTCCCTCTTCATCAACGTCGACTATGAAGAATTCTGGTTCTGGGCCAACGTTGTATTCGTAACCCATTTTTTCGGCTTTGGCCAGGGTTTTCTTCAGTATGTATCGGGGGTCTCCTTCAAAGGGTGTTCCATCAGGCCAGTAGATGTCACAGATGAATCTGCACACACCTTTTTCTTCAGGTCTCCAGGGTAGGGGGGAGAATGTGTCAGGGTCTGGTTTTATTACCAGATCACTGTTGTTAATGTCAACAAATCCTTCAACTGATGAACCGTCAAATAAAAGTCCGTCTTTTATGATATCTTCTATGTCTCCTGGTTTTACCAGGGGGATCGCCATGTTTTTTGGAGTCCCGTGTATATCCACGAATTGCAGTCTAACGAATTTAGTCCCGCATTTTTCAATATCTTCAATTACTTTTCCAATTTTGTCTTGCAAATTTGTAACCTCCGTGATCTTCACCGGAAGGATGTTTCCTTTTACTGGTATATAAATGTTTGTGGTGTTTTTCATCTGGTGAAAATGAACAAATTTTAAAGGATTGAAATGGTTTAATAGCTATAAATATAATAATTAAATGAATAATAATGAATATCAATACTTAAAATGCTTTTTTACCCTTTAGTGCCATTTATAAACTTCAATCGCACTGAAGTAATTTTATCAGCAGTTGATGGAACTAACCATACTTCGTAAGTAGCATAATCATGACCAGAAACCTCAGGGACCATTATTTTTGTTTCAGATATGGCTTCTTTTTTATTATTGTATCCAATAACGGTCATGTTAACAAATCGATATCTCTTATCAACCTTGTTTTCCACTAATCCAGTTACATGGCAGGAATTATTATTAGATTCTGCTATGTTAACTGTGAACTGGACGATATCATCTGTTTTTTCATTTTTTTGGTTAATCAAACTCCCGGTATCAAGGGTGCATCCGCTGGATATTATTACTACAATTATTATGAATAATCCCATAAAAGCGGTTGTTTTAGACTTATTCATCCATTCACCCTTAGCAATATTTGTGTTATTGCATTATTTAATAATTCTTCGTTGTCACAAATTTAAAAACGCACCACTGAAAAGGCTTCCTCTTTTAGAAGGTCAAACATCAACACACGAGGGGCCATTACGGGAGTTCCCTTGCCGGTAATAATTTTAACAGCTTCAAAAGCCTGAATACACCCCACAATGTTGGGAACCGGCCCAATTGCTGGGGGAACTTCTTTATTCAAATTCATAATTCTGGAAATAATTTGAGGGGTTAACTCCTCTCCATGTGAAGGCAATTTAAACAGTTCCTCATAAGAAGGTGTGTTAATGGTGAAACCTGTCACTTGGCCCATGGTACCATGAATTGCCCCATGAATAAAAGGAATATCTAAGTCACTGGCACATCGACTAACAATTATACGGGTTAAAAGATTATCCAGGGCATCTACAACCACATGGCTTTCATTTAACATTTCATAAACATTTTCATCCGTTAATTCTTGGTTAAATGATTCAACCGTCATGGATGGGTTTATTGACAGAAGTTCTTCCTGAGTAACTTCAGTTTTAGCTCTTCCAATGTTGTTCATGTTGCTCATGACTTGCCTGTTGATGTTGGAGATTTCAAAAACATCTTTATCAATTATACGGAGTTTTCCAACTCCCATTCTTGCTAACATCTCTGCAGCAGCGCCACCAATCCCCCCGCAGCCTATAATAATTATTTGGGAGTTTTTTAGCTTTAATTGTTCTTTTTTATCTAAAATTCCTGTTTGTCTGTCTATAAATTCCCAATAATTCATATATTCATGTTTTTCAGGCATAAGGGCACCAGATAACTTCATTTATTAGTTATTAATTATTATTATCTTGTTCTTTTATCCTTTTAATTTTAACATTTTTAAGTGGAAACCAAAAAGTTTAATGGCAATAAATATATCCTGATCCTATATATCGAAAATTGACATAATATGTCAAATTGAGTTTAAAGGATTCACAAGAGTTCTTATAGATAGAGAGTTCTTAAGAGGATATTTGTCGTTAGATGACAGATGATCCATTTCATAATTTGAGAACAGATGTTTCCTGCCATATTTCAGCATGACGATTCATATTAATTGGAGGAAGAACAAATGATGAGAATAATTAATGGATTAAAAACTTATCTCACGGACTGGAAAAACCTTCTAACTCACAGCATCGTGGGTGTGGTCATATTGGCCATTGCTCTTTTCGCCCCGTTGAGTCCCTATATCCGAATGGGGTTCGTGGCGGTTGTAGTTGCATTCAACCTGGTCCGGATGAAGTATTTATCTTGATTGGTGTTATTTATGGATCGATATGAAAAAGCGCTGGAAAAAATGTCAGAAATGTCTGAAGAGCAATTAAGTACATTAATTGACATGCAAAAGAAAAGGATCTGCATCTGCAAGGATTGTCCATCTTACAACCAGTGCATGACTGAAAATAAAGAAGGATTGTTCTGTTTTTTGGGTAAAAGTAGTTGTGACTTGGATTTAATTCAATGTAAGTGTGGGGAGTGTCCTGTACACACTAATTTTCAGATGAAATATGGATCTTATTGTATGGAAGGTTCAGAAGAAGAGCAAAGATCCAAAGAAAATTAGGATTATATCTTAAAATTTAAGTGCCGGGGGCGGGATTCGAACCCGCGACCTCGCGGTATCCCAGGAAAAAGTCAGAGCACTTGCTTAATACCCTATGAGCCGCGCGCTCTAACCAGCTGAGCCACCCCGGCATGGCTTATATGCTGTTCATTCTTATCTAATTTAAAGTTTTCTATGGGTTCTCAGAGTTATGTTTATTTCTGGTGGGGTGCTTTATTATAATTATCATGATTTTTTAGTTTAGGGGAAACTCATGGATTAGGATTACCAGTATTTATTTTAGATTAGGATAGAGGTGTTAACTTGGATGAACATGTTATGGAGGCATTAGGTAAAGCCAAAATAGTCATAAAGGATGGTAAAGTAGTCAAAGTTGGAGAACCTCAAATTGATTACTGTCCTCTTTTTCACAAGTACCGGGGGATCGAGAAACTCAATTCAAAAATAATTGAAGAGAACATGGAGTTCCGAATCAAGGATTTTGGAATGTGCACTGGCCAGAGAAAGTTGAAAATGGGGGATTTCTTATCCTTCGGAATATCCGAGACCTTGGGCACATTAGTGGATGAAAAAATCATCGATTGCACGGTTATTGTTTGCGAAGGTTGTGGAACCGTCATTGTTGAAGATCCAGAACTGGTACAGGGAATTGGTGGCAGAATCTCTGGAATTATCAAGACCAGTCCAATAAAAGAAGTGATCAATACATTGGGCGAAAACAAAGTCTTGAACCCAGAAAATGCTGAGATAAATCAGGTAAAAGGAGTTTTAAAAGCTATCAATGATGGTTACAAAAAAATTGGGGTGACAGTTGCATCGGCAGAGGATGCAGTGAAACTCAGAGAACTTGAAAGTCAGTATGATGAAGTAAAGATCTACATATTCACAGTCCATACTACTGGTATTTCCCGTGGGGATGCCAAGATCATGTTTGAAAACTCGGACATTATCACTTCTTGCGCTTCCATTCACCTGAGAAATATCGCAGAAGAGAGGGACACTTTTAGGGTTGGGTCGTCCATACCTATATACGCTGCCAGTAATGATGGAGAGAAGTTTCTTAAAATGAGAATAGAAAAGATAGGGGGATTGAAGGAGAAAAAAGATGCTAAAATCCCGGATCCTCTAATATAAAAATCCAAAATATGTGTCAGATCACATAATAATGGTTTAACAAATACATGGTTTAAGGGATGCTTAGAATGTTTCATCATCCAAACCAGCAAGGGCACGGATAAGGGAACTCTGGGTGATAAGACCTACCAGGTCTCCTTGCTCTACTACTGGAATTCTCTGATAGCCTTTTTCTGCCATAATTCTGGTGATGTTCATGATAGGAGTGTTTTTCTTCGCCACTTTAGGATCTTTACTCATTAAATCTCCCACCTTGAGGCCAAGTGCCTCCCCACCAGCTAGGAGGATGTCACGATGAGTTATGATTCCCACCAGTTTCTTCTTGTCAACTACTGGAAGACCTCCAACATTGCAACGCATCATTTTCAGTTTAGCTGCTGCCACCATGTCGTTGGGGGAGGTTACATGCACTTCCTGGATCATGATATCTTGGGCGCGCAGTTTCTCTATCATAATATTTAATTCTCAACTACATACTATATTAAAACGAGGGTGAAAAAAGTGACTCAATTGTACCGAGCTGGCAAAGGCCAGATCACAGACGAAATACAAAAAGTAGCCGAAAATGAAGGCCTAGACGTTCAAAAACTCGCACGCAGAGTTGCTAAAGGTTATGTGGTGATTCCTACCAATAAAAACCGGAATACAAAACCTTGCGGTATTGGAAAAGGACTTTCTACCAAGATCAACGCCAATCTGGGATCTTCCCCTGAACTGGAAAACGTGGACTTCGAAGTAGAAAAAGCTCAAATAGCCGTGGAATATGGTGCAGATGCTATTATGGATCTTTCCACTGGGACAAATTTCAGAGAAGTACGTAAAGCAATTATTACAAATACAAACGCACCTTTAGGAACTGTACCCATATATCAGGCAGGAATCAACGCTTCAAAGAAGCGTGGTGCAGTAGTTAACATGGAAGAAGACGACATGTTCAAAGCTATTGAAGAACAGGCTAGAGAAGGAGTTGATTTCATGACAATCCACAGTGGAATCACCATTGATACTGTGGAGAAAGTTAAAAAGTCCGAAAGAATAATGGGGGTGGTTAGCAGGGGCGGAGCATTCCTTGCAGCTTGGGTACTTCACAACCAAGAAGAAAATCCACTTTATTCCAATTATGATTACCTCTTGGAAATAGCCAGAGAACATGATGTCACCATTTCGCTGGGTGATGGTCTGAGGCCAGGATGTTTGGCTGATGCTTCTGACATACCTCAGATGAGTGAACTTTTAATCCTGGGGGAACTGGTGAAACGGGCCAGAGAAGCAGGAGTTCAGGTTATGGTAGAAGGACCTGGACATGTACCCCTAAACCAGGTGGAAGCCAATATGCAAATCCAGAAAACAGTTTGCCAGGGAGCACCGTTCTATGTTCTGGGTCCAATAGTAACTGATCTGGCACCAGGATACGATCATATTACTTCTGCCATTGGTGGGGCTTTGGCAGCGAGTGCTGGAGCAGATTTCCTGTGCTATGTTACTCCTGCGGAACATCTTTCCATACCTGCCTTGCAAGATGTTAAAGAAGGAGTTATCGCATCTAAAATTGCTGCACAAGCTGCTGATGTGTCTAAAGGTTATAGAATTGCTTGGGATAAAGAATTAGACATGGCAAGGGCGAGAAAGAATTTCGACTGGGAAAAACAATACCAACTGGCATTTGATCCTGAAAAACCCAGGAAATGTCGTGAAAGGAAACAAACGGATCGAAATGATATGTGTACTATGTGTGGTGAATTCTGCGCTCTTAGGATGGTAAGAGACAATATGTAATGAAATTATATCTAAGAAGAAGATATCAGTTACCAAACATGTATCGGTTAAAATATAATGTTTGACATAATTAAATTCGAAGCGAAATAGGGGATAGCTAATATAATTCCATTAAAACATTCTTCATTGTATTTTTAAGATTCTATTAAGCGTCTGATTTATCAAAGGAGGAAGAATTAAATGCCAATGCAACACGTTGAAGGTAAGGATAAGGGGGATGTGGTCTTATATGCTTTAAGCACTTGTGGATGGTGTAAAAAGACCCGGATGCTTCTGGAAGAAATGGAAGTAGAGTACGACTATATCTATGTTGATCTTCTTGAGGGTGATGAAAGGCAGGAGATAATCGAACAAGTGAAGGAATGGAATCCTAAACTATCATTTCCCACCCTGGTAATAAAAAATGAGGAATGTATTGTAGGATTTAATGAAGACAAAGTAAGGGAGAATCTGGAATGAGCATGGCTGATATTTCTAAAGAAGAGGTTAACCGTTTTTACCAGAATCTAAAACAACAAGCTGAATCTGCAGGTTATCACCTTAATCCTGATGAATCATTTACCAAGGAACTCCTGGAAAGTATTCTCATAAACAAAGATCGTTATGGATACGGGGCTTGTCCCTGCCGTTTAGCATCTGGAGTTAAAGAAGATGACCTGGATCTCATATGTCCATGTGACTATCGCGACCCTGATCTGAACGAATTTGGGGCTTGTTACTGTGGACTGTACATTTCCAGTGAGGTGTTAAGTGGCCAGAAAAAATTAACATCCATACCTGAGAGGAGACCTGGACCCGATCAACGTCCTAAACTTGATAAGAGTTCTCAGAAAAGTGCATTAACTAATATTTCCCTGCCTGTATGGCGATGCAGAGTTTGTGGATATTTATGTGCCAGAGAAGAGCCTCCTGAAACTTGTCCCATCTGTAAAGTTGGCAAAGAACGATTCGAACGATTTTTATAAGGATTATAAAGGGATATTTTTCAATAAACACCCTTTAATATTTTTTATTTAAATTAAACTTATTATATATTATTTTTTGCACCGAAAACACATTAATATACGATTTTTTTAAAATCATGCCTTAATCAATAATTATCGAAATTCACATATAATCCTAAAAAAGGGAAATATTTATAATCAACAACAATCAAAGATAGAGTCAGTTAAGTAAGTCACTTATATAAAGTAATATTATGTAAAATAATATTATTCATCTAACTATCAAAAAAAGGTGGGAGTCAAATGGACTATATGTTTGAATTGTATGAGCAAGTAAAGGATGATATGAAATTTTTTATAGCCTCTGATGTAAGGGCTAAGATATTAATTAGTTTAAGAAGCGGATCTAAGAATTTAGCTGATTTACGTAAGGAAATTCATTTAAGTTCGTCAACTATTTTACATGGAATGAATCAACTGGAACAGAAAAATTTTATTTTCCGTGAATCTGGACATTATTCCCTATCCCAAACTGGTGAAGTAGTGGCCAACAAATTAATTGATGTAATGCGTTCCTTCTATTCACTGAACCTATGCGAAGGACTGTTCTTAAACCATGACATTAGTTGTATCCCTCCTGAGCTCTTCAAAGACATAGGTTGCCTGGAAAAATCATTCATTGTTAAATCCACCAGCACCAATATAATGAGACCCCAAGAGGTTTTATCAGAATTTATAGCCAAAAGTAAAAACTTTAAACAGCTAACATCAGTATATAACCCATCCAGTGTTCAGATATTCACCGATACCCTTGAGAAAGGAGGAGATGTCCAGCTAATAATGACTGAGGGAATAATAGAAAAGCTGGTAGAAACTGCAGGTGAAGAAAAACTGGATAAATGGATCAAAGAGGGCAATTTAAAGTTAATGAAAATAGATGAAGAGGTTAAGATTTCACTGACCACTGGAGACAACTTTATTGCTCTGGGACTATTTTCTGCCGATGGTACGTATGACCTGAATATTTCTTTAATTAGCAGCGGTGAAGAGGCTATTTCGTGGGGTAACAGATTATTCGAACATTACCGAGAAATAGCCACTCCTGTAGCATTCAAAAGTCGGAAAATTCATGATGAAATAGTCGCGTAAAAATAGTGACTATTCATTAGTTTTCTCAGGCTAAGGATATCGAAATACTATTTTTATTTTTAATACTCTTTTTTTCCATTTTAATGAATTCATATTTCGCATATTAACTATTTACACTTCAAATCTTAATTTTTAGGTTTTTGCAACGGCCATGATGTCCCATGATGAATTCTTAAAAAAAGTTTACTTTACATAGATATTTCACTAATAAAAAAAGTATATTAATTTACAGAAATCATACCAATAATAGAAATTCAATATATTACTCTGTGGGATGTTATGGTGGAAGAAATACGAGTTCTAATACTGGAAGATGTGCCCTTAGACGCTGAATTAATAGAAACTCAGCTTAAAAGGGAGGGTCTCGAGTTCAAATCCAAGATTGTGGATAACGAGGAAATGTACCGTAAAGAAATAGCAGAATTCAAGCCTAGCATCATCCTGGCAGATCACTCCTTACCCCAATTTGATGGTATAACTGCCATGAACATCGCCCGAGAAATCTCACCAAACACCCCATTCATCTTTGTCAGTGGTAAAATAGGTGAAGATTTTGCTGTTGAAATGCTTAAAGAAGGAGCAACTGATTACGTTCTGAAAAATAATTTATCAAAATTACCTCACGCAGTAACAAGAGCTCTTGAAGAGGCTAAAGAAAAGATGGAAAAGTTAGCTGCTGAGGAAGCTCTTAAAGAGCGTGAAGAGAAATACAGGAATCTTTTTGAATATTTACCCAGTTATGTGGTTGTTCTGGGATTAGATGGGAGAATATTAGATATTAACCATGCTGCGGCAAAATTCAGTCCCTTATCTCGAGAAGAGACAGTTGGTATGTATTTCACGGATCTGCAATCAATTATTGGGGAAGATTCATCATTTTATCAGGAATTGTTTTCAAAATTCCTGGAAGGTGAAGATATAGGTACTTTTGAATCTCGCCTAAAGTCCCGCGAAGGAGAAATACGCCTAATGGAAGTACATCCTGCCCCATTGTATAAAAATAATGAGGTATATGCAATACAAATTATTGCTCAGGACATTACTGAGCGTAAAAAAGCAGAAACAGAGATTAACGCTTCTCTAAAGGAAAAGGAAATGCTTTTGGGGGAGATTAATAGTCGGGTTAGAAACTATATGAACATCATATCCAGCCTGCTGGAACTTCAATCAGTATATATGAAAGATGAGGAAAATCGAGAAATTTTAAAGGATAACAAGAATAGGGTTAAATCCATGCTTTTAATACATGATGGATTATCGGTATCTGAAGATTTTGCCCTTATTGATTTCTCCCAGTACACCAAAAAACTCATAGAATTTATAAAAAATTCCTATAATGTTGATAAGAGTAGAATTAAGGTGAATTCTAAGACTGAGGGGTTAATGCTTGATATCGATGCTGCTATTCCCTGTGGACTAATTGTAAACGAACTTTTAACTAATGCCGCAAAACACGCCTTCCCTGGTGATGAACAAGGAGAAGTTTGCGTGGAATTCGGGCTTGATAATCATGAGAATAATGTTTTAATTGTAAGAGATAATGGTGTGGGACTTCCGGATGAGATCAACTTCAAAGAAAGTGGAACGATGGGTTTTCAACTGGTGAATACTTTGGTAAATCAGTTAAAGGGCAGTGTTATACTTTCTAGAGACAAAGGAACTACTTTCCAGATTATCTGGTCTGAATCTGAATATTAATCTTTAAACTCATCAACATCATTTAAATTCCAGAATTAACTTTATTTCCAGAAAATAGGGATAAAAATATTGGATTTTTTTTATTATCAGATATAGTTAGTCAGCAAACTTAATATTGTGGGGATTGTAAACTTTTTAATTAATAAGGCTTTAAAATAAAGTGGTAACTATGGTGAATTTAAAGGTGATATTTTTATGCTTTATCAGGAATTAGTGACAGTTTATCAGGATCTGGACTCCACAACTAAACGTTTAGAGAAAACCACCATTCTCGCAAACTTTTTAGGAAAGGTGGGAAGTGAAGATCCGGAAATTCTATCCATAGTTACTTTACTATCATTAGGAATGATTTTTCCTACGTGGAGCGAGGATGAACTGGGAATAGGGGCTAAACTTTTGATGAAGGCTATTTCTATGGTTGTTGGTGTTGCGCCTGATGATGTGGAAAATCAGATGAGGGAAACTGGGGATATCGGTCAGGCTGCAGAGGAGTTGTACCACAAAAAAAGTCAGGTCACCCTATTCACCCAACCCCTCACCATCGAAAAAGTACACCAGAATCTGGTGAAAATGGCCAACATCTCTGGCAAACGCGCCCAATTCAAGAAAATAGATTATTTGATGGAATTATTATCAGCAGCATCTCCCCAGGAGGCAAAATACCTCACAAGGACGGTTCTAGAAGAGCTTCGTGTCGGGGTGGGAGATGGAACCATTAGGGATGCCATTTCTCAGGCATTTAATGTACCTCCAGAAGTAACAGAAAGGGCACACATGTTAACTAATGATATGGGGCTGGTGGCAGAGGTTGCCCTGATGCAAGGTGAAGAAGGTTTACGTGATTTAACTTTAAAACCTGGAAAACCTGTTAAACCTATGTTAGCTCAGCTTTCTCCAGGAATCAAACAAAGTATTGAAGAAATGGGCTGGGCAATCTGTGAAACTAAATATGATGGTATAAGAGTTCAAATTCACCGATACGGTGGTAAAATTGATGTTTTCACTCGTCGATTGGAAAACATTTCCCACGCACTTCCAGAAATAGCTGATTATATTCAAACATCGCTTCCAGACCATGATTTCATTGTTGAAGGAGAAATTATTGCCAGCAGGGATGGTAAGCCCATATCATTTCAGTACATGCTTCAAAGAGTGCGTAGGAAATATGAAGTTGAAAAAATGGTCTCTAAAATCCCATTAACTCTTTATCTTTTTGACCTCCTTTATTACAGGGAGCCTGTTTTGGATGAACCTCTTGAAGAAAGGAGAAAGATTTTAGAATCTATAGTTAAACCAGATCCTGGTAAATTAGAGCTATCCCGCCAAGTTAAAGTAACTCCTGATGAAATCGAGAAAGCTAATGATCTTTTTGAGGCCTCAATCAAGGGCGGACATGAGGGTATAATGATCAAAGATCCCCATGCACCTTACATGCCAGGTATAAGGGGTAAAAAAATGCTCAAATTAAAGGCAGAACCGGAAACTCTGGATTTGGTAGTTGTAGGGGGTACTTACGGAACTGGAAAACGAGCACATCTTATTGGCTCTTATTTAATGGCCATTCAGGATGAAAACAACCAGCTTAAGGCACTGGCCTATGCAGCCACTGGTCTGGATGATAAAACTCTGTTAGAACTTTCTGATATGGTAGAACCACTCATCATAAGTAAAAAAGGTAGGGAAGTGAAAATAGAGCCCTCAATAATACTGGAGATAGCTTTCAGTGAGATAGTGGAAAGTCCAGAATCTGAGACTGGATATTCACTCCGTTTCCCGGTTGTTAAGAGGATTCGCAATGATCGGGGCCTGGATGAAATTGATACTCTGGAGAGAATAGAATCTATTTTTAAAAACTCCCAGAAAAGCTGATGATTAGTAATTTTTGTTGATTTTTTTTAATTTTTTATAGTTATCTGAAACAAAACCATAAGTATTAATATTAGTTATATTAGTATTAATAATGTGGTATTATGGAAGATAAACAGATATTTAAATTGGCTTTATTCACTACTATTATTGGATTGGTGGGGATGATGTTCTCTGCAAATTATATAATGCCACAGGAAGTCAAGATCAAAGATATTAACCGGGGAATGCTTGATAAAGAGGTTTTAGTAGAGGGATTAGTTACAGATGTTAGTCAATCTAGAAATGGTGGAACTTTTTTCTTGGAGTTGATGGATGGAACCGGTAAAATAAAGTTGATAATTTTTGAAAGTGCGGCATTTGAAATCCAAAAAACTGACATCAGCATCTTAAGTTTTAATAAAAGACGTATTAGGGTTGTGGGACGAGTTACTGAATATAAAGGTAGCTTGGAAGTGATACTCAAAGATTCCAGTTCACTGAAACTACTTTCATAATCAATGGTTATTTCCCATTTTAACCACTTCATTTAACATCATACAATAAATGGATTTTTTTGTTCTAAATATCACAAAGAAATTTATGAAATTTAAGTAGATGTGACATGATCTAAATGATATAACTTAATATGAATCATAAAAACGTGGTGAAAAAAATGGAAGCGTCAAAAGATACTGTAAAAGTAGTACATGAAATTTTAAAGCAATATGCTCAGGCTTATGCTGATAAAGACATGGAAAGTATCATAAAACTTTTCTCACCGGACCCTGATTTAGTCGCCATAGGTGCAGGTAGGGATGAATGGGTTAAAGGGCCAGAAGAACTTAAAAAAGGATTCCAACGTGACATGACCCAAGCCGATGATGTGAAAGTTGATTTTGAAAATGTTACTGTATCTTCCTCAGGTAACGTTGCCTGGGCATCAGCCCAAATGAATCTTAACGTAAAGGTGGAAGGGCAAGCAATTACAATGCCTGGGCGTGTAAGTTTCGTATTTGAAGAAAGAAACAATAAGTGGTTAATTAACCATCTGCATTTCTCTGTACCTGATGAACAAGAGGAAGGGAAATCATATCCAGTATAACATCACAAACAAGATTGAAATAAGGAAATCAGTGATGATGCCACTAAATAGGACTTAAGATTCTATTTTTCAGAGGATTTCAACCCAATTATATATCTTTTGATCTCATCCAAAATATCACGGGCATAATAAGCTGAGAATATTATTCCCAGGGCACTTACCACCCAGAATGAGGCTAGTCGATCTACCATTGCTATACTCCCTCCCAATGTGCTGGAAATTCCGAATAGCATGAA
>Ga0116194_1000803_pt1 | contig 22826 bp, 20 predicted proteins | sample AD_SCU001_MetaG_FD_89887 | JGI IMG/M metagenome (GOLD analysis project Ga0116194, IMG submission 89887) | Active sludge microbial communities of municipal wastewater-treating anaerobic digesters from China - AD_SCU001_MetaG | ecosystem: Engineered > Bioreactor > Anaerobic > Digestate | place...
AATAATTATGAAAAATTACAGTTACTAAGAACAGCATTAAAAACAGAATTAAAGATTAAACAAAAGAAAGCAGCTTAATAAATGATGGAGTCTCTATTTTCAACTAAGTTTGACTTTTTACCTAGATAACACTAAATTAGAACATAAACAAATTATCATATTTATTATACCGGATGTATTATTTATCTCAACAGGAAAATTCAAGAATTAAATAGGGTAAAAATCACATAATAAAAACAGGATGGTAGAAAAGATATTAACTTTTTGTAGAGTATTATTCAAGAAACTGTTTTAATATCAAATAAGAATTACTTGGTTAATAAAAATTTTGTGAAAGAATTATTAAAAAAATATTTTAGTGTAAAATGTTTTTTATTTGCGGCTATAATTTCCTTAACATGCCTTCTTGCTGCCTGTAATACGGATAATGATAAAGACTTTGGTGCCTACTATAACGGTACATTTAATGATTTCGTAAATATTTTAAGTGAATCTGATACAGTTAATATTGTTCTGGAACAGCTTGGCAGTCATTTTCAAAAACAAAATGTTCCTTATACATTTGAAACAAATAATAATGATACTGTTAAGATAAAATTGTTTGTTTCTTTTGGCAGTTATAATCAACAGCCTGAACCTGTAAAGAATGTAAAACAGATATCTGATACATTTTATGTGTGGTATTCATTAGTTAGTAAAACCAGTAAAACAATAAACAAGAGCAGTACAATTACTGAAGTTAGTACATCACCGAAAGTAAGTTACGTTAGTGTGGATAGTCTGGTGATTGGTAAAACACCTGATCAGGTTATTCATTTTATTTCAAGACTTTTACACTAGAATATTGTCCATACCGGATAAATAATTTTTGGCTTTTAGAAATCAACTGAAGATAAAACTCCTCAGTTCATCAACAGAATGAAATAAATTATTGCTATTTAGTTTTCTTACTTCTTCTTCGGAATAACTATCCCAAATAACAGAAGCAATCGATACTCCGGCAGCCTTGGCGGCTTTAATGTCTGATGGCGCATCACCGACCATTAAAACTTCATCTGGTGATAAATTATATTGTTCTAAGAACTGTAATATTCCTTCAGGGTGTGGTTTATGATTAACAACATCATCTCCACTTACTATTAATCCAAAATAATCTGTTAATCCAAGTTCATCTAAAGTAATTAGAGCAGAAGTTCTTCCTTTGCCTGTGAAAACTCCAAGAATAATTTTGTTATTGAACAGATCTTCTATCAGCGTTTCAATCCCGGCATACGTATGTGCTATGTTGTGATTTTCTTTGTAGTACTGATAATATTCTTTTCTGGCAATGTCATATTCATCCTTGCACATTTCTTTAAGTATAACATCTTCAGTCGGTCCAAACAGAGCAATTATTTCTTCATCTGAAAAAGTTTTACCGAGATATTTTTTTGTTATATGATTGAATGAATCAAAAATAAGTTGATTGGTATATGTTAGTGTTCCATCAACATCAAATATAATTCCTTTATAACGCGACTTCATATTATTCTATAATTTTTATTATACTAAGATTACCATCGATGCTTTTAACTGCTATCTGATTTTGGTTAAGTTGTGCCAGACCTGTTATTGGTGTAAATGTTGGTTCAATAATCTGCTTAATATTTTTGTTATCAGAGATTCTGTAAAGCGATCCATCAGATAATCCGATTATAATGCCGGATTCCGATTCTATAATCTCAAATGTAAAGATATCGGATTTATTTAATTCAATGTTGTAATCAGTTTTACCGTCTTTGGATGATATAGCAAAAAATTTACCCGAACTATTAAGAGAAAAAATATGTGATTTGGTTTTATTGATATATAATTTTTTAATATCAGTTTTAATATCAGCAGACCATATCTTTTTCCCCTGCAGCAAATCAAGTGCGATGATATTTCCTTCAGGTGATAAAACAAAAACTCCGGATGAATTAATCAACGGGAAATTATCAGCGATAATATCAGATGATTTTTGCACATATTTCCAGATTAACGCACCTGATTTTGCATTAACACAATAGACCGTGTAAGAAGCATCAATAAAAAATAATTTATCATTTTCATATACTGCTTTTGAAATAATAGGTTTGTCGGATAATTTTTTATTCCAGATTATTTCAAATGTAAAAGCATCATAAGAAAGTATATTTCCTTTTGCTGTTCCGAACACAACGCTTTTAATTGTTTTATCCAAATCAATTACTGATAAATCAGATGTTATATTTTCTCCGATGCCGGCAACCTGTATAACTTCACCATTGTTTGAATTTAGTGAATAAAGATCTCCGCCCACTGTTGCAGCAAGAAATAGATCTCTGTACTGGACAGGGTTGGTTTTTATATCACCGAATATTTCTGTAACAAATTTTTCTTTTCCGTTAAAATCTATCAGATAAACAAGTCCATTATCAATTGTTACATAGATACGGTTATCAGCTATATTCAATTTTGTTGTAGAAGTTGAACTGTAATCAATCTTTGTAATCACTTTAACGAAAGGACTAATATTCTTTGTATCTGCAATTTGTTTAGTTACAACTTTTAACTTATTCAGTGATTCTGAAAACTGAAGTTCAGTATTATCATTTTCAAAATATTTTTTTGTTACAAAGATCGAATCATTTTTATTTTCAATCAGGTGATAGATTGGTTTATTGTTTTTATCAATCCCGGGTAATCCGATTTCCAGAATGTAATCATTCTTAACAATAAATTTATTTTCTTCAGGATAAAGATGGATAATTTTATTATTTCCGGTTTCTTTAATAAGTGCAGTTTTATTAATTATTCTGCTTAATGGTAAATTTGAAATAGAGTATATGAACTCTCCTTTATACAATTTACTTTCATCTTTTATAAGATTAAGCGTTTCAATATTGATATATCCGATATTCTTAATAAATGGGATAACAGAATTGTAACCGAGTAAAATGCTGCTCTGACCCTTAATAAAAAAAAATTGTTCATCCATTTCCTGATTGATAAAATATGGACTAATAATATTGTTAGAGTAATCGTTGTAGCCGGGAATTATTTTTATAGTAAGATTATTGTCAATTATAAATGACTGAAGCTGTCTTAAGTCTTCTAAAGAATTTGCTGATGTTACCTCACCTAAAACTAATATGCCATCAATACTGGTTTCTTTTTTCAGTAAGGTTGTAAGATATTCAATTTTATATCGGTCAGATTTTCCATAGTGTGCTATGTTTGAAACAATAGCAAACTTTTTATTCTGGCATAATATTGGCGAAACAAAAGCATTAAAGAATGTAACAATGACTATTACTAATATTATTCTGATTTTATTCATACACTTTTTTTATTCGATTAAATACTATTGCTAATAGTTTCAGAAATTGATTCTTTTTTTTATAATTGAGCATCATCTTTATAAAAATAACTAAACGCAAAACTAATTAACTATTATTAACAAATCGAGGTATGTACTATGACAAAATATATAACTTTATTTCTACTTTCTTTCGTTTTCACCTTTATTTCAGTAACATCTTTTGCACAAGATGGACAGATGAAATCACAAGAGTACACAGGTACTGAAATAGAAAAACAGTTTCCTTCCTCAAATATAATTGATATTTCTGAAATTGCCCGGCTTGAAAATGAACTGAAAGAAGCAATTGAAACCGGTAATCAGAATAGAGAAAATCTTTTAAGAACTAGATTAAATGAGTTTTATAAAGATCAGATATCTAAACCAAATTCTGATGACCGTGACTATCCATTAGAAGAATCCAAAGGTGCATTCTTTCAACCAGAGTGGCTTGATAACGATGTTCTGGTTTATAACGGAGATATAGGTCAAACAGGTTCCGACCACAGAAGAATAGATTTAAAAACTGGTGAAGATGGTAGACTTTACGCTGCTTTTATTAGAAGACCAGCAACAGGATTGAATGGATATATTCAAATTGTAAAATCTACAGATGGTGGACAAAGTTGGAGTACTGTCTCAAGTATTTCGAGTTCAACAAGATATTTCGGGCAAGTCTCAATATTAGTCGAAAATAGAATTAGTAATCCGGATTCATCAACAATTTTGGTATTCTATTCAAGATCAGAAAATTCTAATTTTGATAATGCTAACATTGGATTTGTTTCCGTACGTAGTGACGGTGCTAATTGGACTGGCGGAAGTGCTATTCTAAGTCCCGCAGCAGGCAACAAGTTACTGTATCCTTCTGCTGTAAGTGATGGACAATATTGGACGAGTGCAACATATTTTGGAGTTGTTTGTGGCGAGTATTCTAACAGTGATTCAAAAAGTCAATCATTAGTTATTGGCAAAACTATTAATTGGGGTTCAAACTTTACATCTGTGAATATTAGTGACAATTATCCGAATTGGAGTGATTTTTTTCCTGTAGCTGCCTTTAAGAAAGGTTCTCCGGATTCCCTATATATTGCAGTAGAGAGAAGATTTACAAGTCTAAAATCACAATTAAGAGTTATTGCAACTCCTTGGACTTTATCAACGGGATTTCATCGTTACACACTTACAACTGGAACTGACAATGAATATTTGAAGCCAAGCATTACAATTGCTCAAAATTCTGGTTCACTACCTAAGACAGCAGTAATAGCCGTTATCGAAAATAATGTTGCTAGATACATATATAGTAATGATGGAGGGAATAGTTGGTCAAGTTATAATGCTTTAGGGTTAGCATCTGAGAATAATATAAAATTCGTTGCGATTTCATCTGACAGTAATTCAACATCAAGTGATTATGTTATTGGTGCTTACCAAATGAGCGGTGGGGATACAATTGTAGTTAGAAGAGGTCGACCAGGTAATTTAGGTACAAGAAATTACCAAGTAAATCAATTTGCTTCTTCAATTTTTAATGCACCTGTTGTTGCAGTTTATAATCCATCAGGTACAAAATCTTCAGCATTACTTTATACTGGTTTAGTATCAAATTATACAAGTAATGTTTATTTTGATGGCGAACATCTGGTTAGCAGTGTTTCAGAATTACCAGGAGTAGCAGCAGATTATTCGTTGGAACAAAATTATCCAAATCCCTTTAACCCGAGTACTGCTATCAGATTCAGTATTCCAGAGCAAACAAATGTCAGCCTTAAAATATTCAACAGTATCGGACAGGAAGTTGCTGCATTGATAAATGGAGAGATGACTGCTGGTAATCATGAAGTTAATTTTAATGCAAGCAAATTATCAAGCGGAATTTATTTTTACAGGATTGAAACACCGGCTTTCACATCTACCAAAAAAATGATCCTTATCAAGTAATTTTTATAATTAGGATTATAAATAAAGGACGGTTTAGTACCGTCCTTTTTATTTTTAAAGCATAGATAAATTCTTGTAAAAAAAATGTAACATTTATAAGTTTGTCAGCGTCTAATCAAAGATAAATTCAAGATTAAAATAATAAACAAATAATGAGGTAATCATTTGGATATTGTTGCATTAAATGAAAAGATAAAGCAGGAAAGTGCATTTATTGATTTACTGATGAGTGAAATCAGTAAAGTAATAGTCGGGCAAAAAGCTATGGTTGAAAGACTTGTTATCGGGCTTTTAGGTAATGGGCATGTTTTACTGGAAGGGGTACCTGGTCTTGCTAAAACATTAGCGATTAAAACTCTTGCACAGGCAATGAAAGCTAAGTTTCAGAGAATACAGTTTACACCTGATCTTCTGCCTGCCGACTTAATCGGAACCCAGATTTATAATCAACGTGATGGAAATTTTTTAATTCGTAAAGGTCCAATCTTTTCTAATTTTATTCTTGCTGATGAAATTAATCGTGCACCTGCAAAAGTTCAAAGCGCTCTTCTTGAAGCGATGCAGGAAAGACAGGTAACAATCGGTGAAACTACTTTTAAATTAGACGAACCATTTTTAGTGCTTGCAACACAAAATCCAATCGAGCAGGAAGGAACTTATCCCTTACCTGAAGCACAGGTTGACAGATTTATGCTTAAAATAAAAATTTCATATCCCGAAAGAGCAGAAGAGCTTTCTATTATGCGTCAGAATATGGGAATGATTGAAACAGTTATAAATCCAGTCATCTCTCCTGATGAAATTCTGAAAGCAAGACACGTGCTAAACGAAGTTTATCTTGATGAAAAAATTGAGAAATATATACTTGATATTGTTTTTGCTACACGAAATCCCAAACAATTTGGATTAAATAACCTTTCAGATCTGATTAGTTACGGAGCATCGCCCCGGGCTACAATTAATCTGGCAATTGGTGCTAAAGCAATGGCATTTATAAAAAGAAGAGGTTATGTTATTCCAGAAGATGTCAGAGCAATTTGTTTTGATGTTCTTAGACATCGTATTGCTGTTACTTATGAAGCTGAAGCTGAAGAAATTACAAGTGAAAATGTAATTCAGGATATTCTGAATAAGATTATTGTCCCCTAAATAATCAAGCTATTACTTCTCTTTTTTTGAATTGAAGGTAATTGATTATTTAACTGAAATTATTTTTAAAGAGTTTTTAAAGATCATTAATGCTTACTAAAGATTTAGTAAAACAAGTCAGACAAATCGAGATAAGAACCAAAGGGCTGGTCAATCAGGTTTTTTCAGGTGAATATCATTCTGTTTTCAAAGGGCGTGGAATGGAATTTTCTGAAGTCCGCGAATATCAGTTTGGTGATGATATAAGAAATATTGATTGGAATGTTACTGCTCGGTTTGGTCATCCATACATTAAAATATTTGAGGAAGAACGAGAACTAACCGTTATTCTTATGGTTGATCTTAGCGGCTCTTTAATGTTTGGGTCTGTTAGTAAAACTAAACAACAAATTGCAGCGGAACTTAGCGCTATTCTTGCCTTTTCTGCATTAAAGAACAATGATAAAGTCGGTTTGATTTTATTTACAGATAAAATCGAAAAATTTGTACCTCCGAGAAAAGGAAGAATACATGTTTTAAGAATTATTCGTGAAGTGCTGTCATTTGAACCTGAAGGTAAATCAACCAACCTTCGCGGTGCGCTTGAATTTATGCACAATGCAATAAAGAAAAAATCAATTGCTTTTCTTATATCTGATTTTATTGATGAAGGATATGAAAAAATTCTAAGAATTGTCGGGCGAAAACATGATCTAATAGGTGTAGTACTTGATGATAAAAGAGAAAAGGAAATTCCTAATATCGGCATGATAAAACTTACAGATTCGGAAACCGGTGCTGAAAGATGGATTGATACAAGCTCAGGAAAAGTAAGAGAAAAAATTTCAGGTGTACGCAAAGAAAATGAAAGGATAAGAAATTCTGTTTTTGTTAAAAGCGGTTTGGATAAAATTGAAGTAACAGCCGGTTCAAATTACATACAGCCGTTGGTTCAGTTTTTCAGAAGGCGTGCGAGAAAATGGTAAATAAAATTTCATTAATCTTTTTATTTATAATTCTAACATATACTTCGTTTGCTCAGAAGATTACAGCAGAAGCTTCAACTGATTCAAGTGATTATCTCATCGGAGATCATATAAAATATTCACTTATAATCACAATGGATAAGGATATTCATATTATAAATCCTTTTTTCCGCGACACACTAAAAAATATTAATGTATTATCTATTGATGGACCAATCGTGGAAGAATCAGAGACTCAAAGAGCTGTTAAGTATTTATCTATTCTTTCAATGTTTGATTCTGCAGTTGTAACTATTCCTCCAATTAAAATTGAATATCGTACCAAAGGCGATACAACACTAAAAAATATTGAGTCAAATCCTGTTAGTTTCAATGTACACAGACTAAATGTAAAAGTTGACGAAGATATTAAAGATATTAAACCGCCTATAAGATTATTTAATTATTTCTTCCTTCTTTATTTATTTATCGGATCGATAATATTGTCATTATTAGTTTATTACTTTATCTGGCGTAAATATTTCAGGAAAAAAGAAGAGACAAAAGTTGATAAAGCGGAAGAAAAAATTCCTGCTCATCAATTAGCATTAAAAAAGTTGGAGCAGCTTGAAAAAGAACAACTGTGGCAGAATGGATTCATTAAAGATTATCACTCAAGAATTACTGAAATTATACGCTGGTATTTTGAAAAGCAATTTGGTTTACCGGCACTTGAAAAATCTACAACAGAATCTTTAGTTCTGCTTAAACGCCATCCTAAAGGAACAAAGGTATCCGACATAACAGAGCAGTTTTTGAATAATGCAGACCTTGTAAAGTTTGCTAAATATATTCCGATGGAAAAAGTTAATATTGAAATGATGGAACAGGCTAAAGCAATTATAAACAAAACAGCAGTAATAGAACAGACTGAAAATATGGAGAAAGAAAATGTTTACTAATGTAACGTTCGCTTACTTCTGGGTTTTATATTCCTTACTTATTATACCTTTGCTTATCTTTTGGTATTACTGGAAGGGAAGAAAAAAAACATCTGCCATATCCTATTCTTCTGTTAAGATATTTAATAATGTTCCCTCAACTTTGCGGGTAAGGTTGAGACATTTGCCTTTTATCCTAAGAATGGCAGCACTGGCAGTTTTAATTATTGCTCTTGCAAGACCGCAAAACTTTTCAGCCGGACAAAGTGTTAATGCTGAAGGTATTGATATCTCCATTGTACTCGATATTTCAGGAAGTATGCTTGCTGAAGATTTTAAACCCAACAGATTGGATGCTGCTAAAAAAGTGATTGACACTTTTATTCAGGGAAGAACAAATGACAGAATAGGATTGGTAATATTTTCAAGAGAAGCTTTTACACAATGTCCTTTAACAATTGATTATTCAGTACTCAGAAATCTTTTAAGTGATATTAAAACCGGAATGATTGAAGATGGAACTGCAATTGGAAATGGAATCGCAAATGGAATTAATAGACTTAAAGACAGTGATGCTAAAAGCAAAGTTTTGATTCTTCTAACGGACGGTGTAAATAATGCCGGTGAAGTTGATCCCATCTCAGCAGCGGAAATTGCAGCTACATTCGGTATAAGGATTTATACTATTGGTGTTGGTACACGTGGTGAAGCTCCGTATCCGGTACAGACCCCATTCGGTACAAGATATCAAATGGTACCGGTTGAGATTGATGAAGTTATCTTAAAAAAGATTGCTGATATTACCGGTGGTGCATATTTCAGAGCAACAAACAACAGAACCTTGCAGGATATTTACGATAGAATAGATAAGATGGAGAAAACAAAAATTGAAATTACATCTTTCAAAAATGCTCAAGAGCTATTTGCTCCTTGGCTGTTAATTGGTTTCGGGCTGATTTTGTTTGAACTGTTTACTTCAAAAACAATTTTAAGGAAACTGCCGTAGTGTTTAGATTTGATAACCCTGAATATTTAATTGCCTTGTGGCTGATTCCTGCTTTGATATTGCTTTATATTTTATTTAACAGGAATAGAAAAAGATTATTGGAAAAGTTTGCTGATAAAGAAATTCATAAAGTTATTTTTTATTCGTACAGCAGTACAAAATCAAAACTTAAATTTGCAATATTACTTGTAGTATTATCTTTGCTGATTATCGCTTTTGCTAAACCGCAGGTTGGAACTAAGATGACTGAAGTAAAACAAACCGGAATTGATGTTTATATTTTGCTTGATGTTTCAAGAAGTATGGCTGCAGAAGATATCAAACCAAACAGATTGGAAAAGGCTAAATATCAGATTTCAAATCTGATTCAGAAACTTAGAGGCGATAGAATAGGATTGATTGTTTTTTCGGGTGAAGCATATATACAATTTCCTTTGACGACTGATTATTCGGCTGCAAATCTTTTTTTATCTGCTGTGGATTTTAATTCAGTACCGCAGCCGGGCACTGCAATTGCTTCAGCAATAACGCTGGCAGTTCAGGCGTTTGATTCGGCAGCAACTGATAAAGCAATAATTATTATTACTGATGGAGAAGATCACGAAGGTAATATAGATGATGCCGTTGAAAAAGCTGCAAAGAGAGAAATAAAGATTTATACGATTGGATTAGGCTCACCTGATGGTCTTCCAATCCCCATTTATGACAATCGAGGAAATCAGACAGGTTTTAAAAAAGATAATTCAGGACAAACAGTATTAACCAGACTCAATGAAAGTATATTGAAAGAAATTGCTGATAAAGGCAATGGTAAATATTATCGCGGTAATAATTATGAAGATTATCTTGACAAAATTTACAGTGATCTATCTGCACTTGAACAAGCTGAGTTTGGTGTTAAAAAAGTTACTGATTACGAGGACAGATTTTATTACTTTTTAATACCGGCTGTTTTACTTTTAATAATTGAATTATTTATAACAGATATCAGGTCACCGTTCTTTACCAGACTAAATAAGAAACTCGGAATAGAGACTGAATGAGTATGAATATTATGAGCACAAAAATAATTTTAGTTCTGTTTTTATTGTTTAGCTTTTATGGATTTTCGCAATCAAACAGAAGTACTCTTAACAAGGGCGTGGATAAATATGAAGAAAAAAAGTTTAATGATGCGGAAATAGATTTCAGAAAAGTTGTTGAAAATTCTCCTAACAGTTACGAAGCGAATTTTAATCTAGGTGATGCCTATTACAAACAGGAAAAATATGAAGATGCAATCAAGTCTTTTCAAAGTGCTTTGGAAGTAGCAAAAGATAATGACAGAAAAGCAAAAGCTTATCATAACATCGGCAACTCGTTGTTAAAAAATAATAAGATTGAACAGAGTATCGAAGCGTACAAAAATGCCCTAAAATATAATCCGGATGACAGTGATACAAAATATAATTTATCCTATGCGTTAGAATTGCTAAAAAATCAGAATAAAGATCAGCAAAACAAAAACGACAAAGACAATAAAGACAAGAACAAACAGGATCAGCAGCAGCAGCAAAATCAAAGTCAGGAGCAGAAGGATAACGCTCAGAATAAACAGGATCAGCAGCAGCTAAAAGATCAGGAAAGCAAACAGGATAATACTAAGCAGCAGCAGCCGAAGGAAGAAAAGATCTCTAAAGAAGAAGCTCAGAGGATTCTTGACGCCTTAAAGAACAGTGAAAAAGATCTTCAAAAACAGTTAAGAAAAAAATCCGGACGAATTAAAAAAACAGATAAAGACTGGTGATGTTAGTCAGGTTATTACTTTCGGTATTTATTTTTCTTTTTCATATCAGCATTGCCCAAACTTTTACAGCAACTGTAGATAATAATACCGTAGCAGAAAATGAACGCTTTCAACTTAATTTTATCTTTGAGGGTAAAGAATTAAATGCGCTTAAAAATTTTAATCCTCCTTCATTTAATAATTTTAAGGTGCTTTCGGGTCCTAATCAATCCACAAGTATGCAGATAATAAATGGTGTTTCATCTTCATCACTTACACTTTCTTATATTCTGCTTTCAAACACAATCGGTACATACAATATTGGAAGTGCATCAATTCAATATGATGGACAGACATTTAATACTAATCCAATTAAAATTACTGTTGTTAAGGGTTCAGTTAAACCTAAAGATGAAAAACAATCAGGAGTTTCAGATCAAGAGATAGCAGAAAACTTATTTATTAAAGCTTCAATTGATAAGAGCAGAGCATATCTGGGCGAACAAATTACAGTTACTTATAAGTTATATACAAGATTGACAATCGCAGCACAGATGTCTGTTGATAAGCTTCCGCAATATCAGGGATTCTGGGCTGAGGAACTGGAGACTGCACGTAACATTACATTTAATACTGAAGTTATTGATGGCAAACAGTATAAAGTCGGATTGCTTAAAAGAGTAGCATTGTTTCCTAACCAAACCGGTAAATTAGAAGTAACTCCGCTTGAGCTGACTATACCAATTCAGATTCAAAAGAAAAAAAATCCTCAAAATATTTGGGATGATTTTTTTGGTGATCCATTTGGAAGATCAGAAATAGTACAATATCCGGCTAAATCCAACACACTTAAAATTGATATTATACCTTTGCCCCAGAACAATAAACCTGATTCCTTCAGAGGTGCAGTAGGAGATTACAATTTTTCAGCTTCTATTGATAAACGGAAAACAAAAACCAACGAGCCGGTAACTTTAAAACTTGAGATAACCGGATCAGGAAATATTAAACTGCTTGAACTGCCTCCATTTGAACTGCCAAACGGAGTTGAAAAATATGATCCAAAGATAAATGAGCAAATAAGAAGAACAGGAACAATAAGCGGAAGTAAAACAGCAGAGTATCTGTTGATTCCAAGAATAGCAGGAGTAAGAGAGATACCAGAGATTGAGTTTTCTTATTTTAATCCCGAATTAAAATCATATAGATCAATTAAATCACAAAAATTTGTTCTGGAAATTGAGCAGGGCAGCGTTACTGCTGATGTTTATACTGATAAGCAATCAGTAAAGCAATTAGATAGTGATATAAGATTTATTAAAACTGATTTTAATGATATTAAAATTAAATCAGAATTATTATTACTGCAGCCGGGCTTTTGGATTGCGGGAATTGTTCCGTTGTTTATTGCGGGCGGATTGATTTACTGGAAACGAAAACAAGATAAGCTTTACGGTAATACTAAATTGCTTCAGTATTCTAAGGCAGAAAAAGTTGCAAGAAAAAGATTTAAGAATGCAAAAAAACTTTTAGAACAAAAAAATGTTGAAGCTTTTTATTCAGAAATATCACAGGCACTTTTTGGATATCTTGAAGATAAATTTCAAATATCAAAATCTGAATTTACACTTGATAGAGCTGTTGACGAGTTACTGAAAAGAAATGTCAATCCTGAACTTGTACGAAAGATGAGAGTTAATGCAGAGAAATGTGAATTCATAAGATTTGCACCTAATACCAATCCCACACAAGCAATGAATGAAATGTTTAACTCGTTTTCTGATGTTGTTATTGATATTGAAAGATATATTTCAAAATGAAAAATACTTTGATCAAAATATCTTTATTAATAATTGTTCTTTATTGTACGGTATTTCCAAATCCTGAATCAATAATGAGAACTGCTAATGAGTACTATAAAAACAATCGTTATCAACTTGCAGTTGATGAGTATAATAAATTAATTGATGATGGCTACTCAGGTGTTTCATTATATTATAACCTGGGCAATACTTATTACAGAATCGGTCAGGTTGGATATGCAATTCTTTACTATGAAAAAGCTTTAGCAATTTCACCCGGTGATGAAGATGTGCTTCATAACCTTGAGCTTGCAAAGCAGCATCTTAAAGACAAAGTGGATACACTTCCGCCTTTCTTTATTTTTAATTTATGGGAGGGTCTGCTTGCATTCTTTTCAGTAACAGGATGGACGGTTTTAGTTTATATTTTTTTCGTTCTGTTTTTAACAGCAATTGTATTATACTTTTTCTCTAAAAGTATTAATCAGCAAAGAACTGCTGTATTTTCTGCTATTGGAATATTTATTGTCTTATGCTTAACAATTCTTTTACTTGCTGTTAAAATGAATAAAGAATTTAATATCAAATATGGAATAGTAGTAAATAAAGTGGTGTTAGTTAAATCTGCTCCGGATCAATCATCAAAAGATGAATTTCAAATTCACGAAGGGTTAAAAGTTAAAGTGGAAGATAAAGTTGATGACTGGATAAAGATAAGATTAGATGATGGGAAAATCGGGTGGGTTAATAAATTTACAATCGGAGTTATTTAGTTAAACGAACAAATTACTATTTGAAATTAAAGAGGCTGTTCAAAATGGACAGCCTCTTTTTTTAAATCAGATTCCAAAAAGCACAGTTAATTTAAACTCAATGGCATTGATTGATCGTGAATCAGAAATTATATGTGCAGTACTGCCGAGTAAAGCAGCGGGATCTTTATCATCGTTTATGAAAGTGTAAGATTCAAGTCTTTGATTCTTTGTTGGATCACCATCGAACTTCTTTCCAGCAAGATTCATTAAATGATATTGAATGTTTAAATCAAGTTTTAATCCGCCAAGACTGAACAAAATACCTCCGCCTCCGCCGATTCCGATTCTGCTTGCGGATTCAATATTTTTTTCATCGCTCGGTAATCCATTTGGTGCACTTTTAAATTGAACCGTACCACTGAATGTATTTAAAGATAAAAATGCATCAAAGTATGGTGTTATTGGTGAAAGTGGTATGTCAAATTTAAATTCCGGACCAAGTCTAAGCGAAAGAATTTTGTTTTTAACATCAACACTGCTATTGTTATTTCCTGCTATAATTTCACCATCACCTGAAAAAGTTGAATAACCGATTTCTCCAAATGCATTGATAAATAATAACCCAAGTCGAACCTTACCGTGAAAATTGTATCCGGAACTCATTCCGTATTTTGTACCGTTATAAAAATCTACGGCAGTTCCTCCATAATCACCTGAAGGAAGAGAATAACCGGCACCAGCTCCAATCTGAAAAGTAATCTGAGCATTTATTTGATTCGGGATAAGAGAAAAAAACAAGACAGCAAATAAAAAAGGAATAAATAGATTTTTCATTTTACAACTCTCTCAAAATTATTACGGTTAAACATAAGAAAAAAAAACTTCATATTTAACAATACCGACAATTCTTTTCACCAAACCAACCTGTTTAGTTATGATATGAATTAGAAAGAAAATTTATTCTGACTCCTGACTTCTGACTCCTGTCTGCTGTCTTCTGAGTTCTGACTCCTGACTCCTGAGTTCTGTCTCCTGACTTTCGTATCCTTTCTCCTTTGTGTCAATCTTCGTAAAGCTAAGACAGATAATCATTTGTTGTTAAAAATTTATACTGAAAAAGTAAAGGAGTAGTTAAGTTCATCAGCAGAATCATTTTGTACAAATTGATTGAGATAACACGAGTTTGTATTTTATCTGTATGGATTCAAAAAAATACAATAATACTAAGCTCTTTATCGGAATAACCAAAGGTATTTTTAGTTTTATTCTATTGTTTCTGTTTGTAATGCTCGGGTATAGTCTCCGGTTAGAAGAATTTATACGCTTCCATACACAAAATAATTACCTTGTTTTTATTATCTATGTTTTTGCAATCGGAATTTTCTCATCTATTCTCTTTGCACCTGTAAATTTTTATACAGGCTTCTATCTTGAGCATAAATATAATTTATCCAACCAAACATTTAAGAAATATGTTTTGGAAAATTTAAAATCAATGATGGTCGGATTAGTTATTGGTGTTCCGATATTATTGCTTTTCTTTTTTATCTTAAATCAATTTGAAGATTTGTGGTGGCTTGTTTTTGCTTCCGCAATGTTTTTAATTTCTGTTGTGCTTTCTCAGATTTTTCCAATTCTTATAATGCCGATATTTTATAAAATTACTCCATTGAATGATGATGAATTAAAAGCAAGAATTACAAAGCTTGCAAAAGGAGCAGGTATAACTGTTCAAAATGTTTTTTCGTTTAATATGAGCAAGAATACAAAGAAAGCCAATGCCGCATTTACCGGATTAGGAAAAACAAAGCGGATTATTCTTGGCGATACTTTACTTAATGATTATACAAAAGATGAAATTGAAACAGTTATTGCACACGAACTTGGTCATTATAAATATAAACACATCCAAAAAAATATTTTATTCGGTACTGCTGCAAGTTTTTTAACATTCTTTCTTATTTCGCTTTTATACAAACTTTCGATTAGCTGGTTTGATTTTAACAATATATTGCAAATTGCTGCTTTACCGGTTTTAAGTTTATGGGCAATGCTTATCGGATTAGTTCAAACACCGATTGGTAATATATTATCAAGAAAATATGAATATGAAGCGGACAGATATGCAGTTGAATCAACGTTAAAGCCGCAGAGTTTTATTAGTACATTAAATAAATTAACTGATCAAAATCTTGGCGATCGTAAACCGCATCCGTTTGTTGAGTGGTTTTTTTATTCGCATCCTTCGGTTAAAAACAGAATTAATGCTTTGGAAAAATTTGCTGAAGCAAAAGGAATAGTTGAGTTAAAAAAAGAACAGCTTGCAGAGGCATCAGATTGATAACTTATATTAAAATATTTTTTATTCTGATTCATACTTTCATCTGTTCGATTCTTGCTTTGATTTTTATTGCTGTTGACCGCACATTTACTCTTTATCACTATCTTGCAAAATATTTTCCTTTTGGTGTGTTACTGATTTCCGGTGTAAGAGTAAAAATGACCGGACTTGAAAATATTGACCGGAAAGCAGTTTATGTTTTTGCTTCAAATCATTCAAGTCAGCTTGATATTACAGCGTTACAATGGGGCGTTCCCAACAGAATGAGTATGATATTTAAAAAGGAACTTGCAAGAATACCTTTTTTTGGCTGGCAGTTGTATCTTGGACCTTATGTAGTTGTTGATAGAAAAGATCCGCAGGCTGCAATGAAAAGCTTGCAGCGGGCAAAATGGATTATGGACAAAAAAAAGATTTCCATTTTAGTTTTTCCTGAAGGGACAAGAAGCAAAACCGGTGAGGTGCAAAGTTTTAAGCGGGGTGCATTTTATCTTGCTGCACACAGCGGCTATCCGATTGTTCCGATTACAATAAACGGAACGGGTAAAATTATGCCCAAGGGAACATTTAAATTAAAAAGCGGAACCATCTATATGCATTTTGATAAACCGATTGCAACTGATAATGTCAGATCCAAACCGGATGAAATTGCATTGATGGAAAAAGTAAGAGAGATAATTATCAGTAATCAGAAAGAGGTTAACTAATGTCTGTTACTAAAAAAGATGTTGAGGAAATTGCCGGATTAGCTAAACTGAAATTCAATGATGAAGAATTGCAGAATTTTACTGTTCAGATGAATGAAATATTAACTTATATGGATAAACTTAATGAGCTTGATACAGAAAATGTTAAACCGCTTTCGCATCCTGTTGAACAAGTAAATATTTTTCGTGAAGATAAATTAAAGAAATCTGTTTCAACCGAAGAAGCGTTAAAAAATTCGCCTGATAAAACAGATCAGCATTTTAAAGTTCCAAAAGTTATTGGTGATAAATAATGGCAAAGAAGGGGAAACCAAAAAAAATAAGTCCGTTTGTTCTGGGAATAATTCCCGCCAGATTTGCATCAACAAGATTGATGGGAAAACCGCTTGCTGATATAGGCGGCAAATCACTTTTACAGCATACTTTTGAAGGTGCAAGTAAATCCAAACTTGTAAATAAAATAGTAATTGCAGTTGATGATGAGCAAGTTGCAAAGACAGCCCGGAAATTTGGTGCTCCGGTGATAATGACTCCAAAAGATTGTCCAACAGGATCAGATAGAATTGCAATTGCTGCAAAGGAATTTCCCAGAGCCGATATTGTTGTAAACATTCAGGGCGATGAACCTTTTATAAGCGGAATGATGATAGATCAGGCGATTGAACCGCTAATATTTGATCCGAATGTAAATGTTTCCACTTTGGTTAAACTGATTGATAATGTTGAAGAACTTGAATCACCTTCTGTTGTTAAAGTTGTTTTTGATTATAAGAACTTTGCACTGTATTTCTCCCGTTCACCTATACCATTTGTACGTGATGCAAATAATCCGAAAGAAATACTTGAGACTGCTGATATTTACAAGCATATCGGTTTATATGTTTACAGGAAAGAATATTTATTTAAATTCACTCAGCTTGAACCGACAGACCTTGAACAATTGGAAAAGCTTGAACAATTAAGAATGCTGGAAAATGGTTTTAAAATAAAAATTGTTGAAACAGAATTTGACAGCTTTTCTGTTGATACCCCTGAAGATCTTGAAAAAGCAAGAAAAATTTATTCCAAACTAAAAAAGATTGAGTTAGCTAAATGATAACACCAAAAAAAATACAACTCGCAAATATTCCAACTCCGTTAGAAGAAATTAAATTTGCAGGAAAATCTTTTCTGATAAAACGCGATGATCTTACCGGCTGTGAATTATCCGGAAACAAGATAAGAAAACTTGAGTACTTACTTGCCGATGCAAAGCGGCAAAAAGCTGATATCATATTCACTTCAGGAGGCGATCAGTCAAATCACGCAAGAGCAACAGTAATAGCTTCAAGAAAAATCGGACTCAAGACAAAATTATTTCTTTGGGGAAAAGATACCTCAACACCAAATGGAAATTTTTTTCTTGATAAAATTTATGGCGCTGATGTTCAATTCTTTTCTGAAAAGGAATATGAAAATGTTAACAATATAATGTTTGAGCAAAGAATGGAGCTGCTTAAAAAAGGAAAGAATGCCTATGTATTTCCCGGTGGCGGTTCTACAACCCTAGGAATCTGGGGCTACATCAATTTTATTAATGAGCTTAAAGAGCAAGTAGATCTGAAAAAGATTGACTCAATAGTTGCTGCAGCCGGTTCTGGCGGAACTGCTGCAGGAATGCTGGTCGGTGCTGCACTGAATAAACTTAAAGTAAAGATAGTTGCAGTTCACGTTCTGATGTCAAAGAAAGAAATGGAGAAGCACATTTTGCAGCTTGCAGAAGGCTGTATTCTTGATTATAAACTTGATTGTAAAATTAACCCCGATAATCTTGTAGTAATAAGTGGTTATTCAAAAGAAGGATATAAAAAGATTTCTGAGGCAAAATTAAAACTGCTCAGAAAATTTGCACTTGAATCCGGGATATTACTCGATCCGGCATATACAGGTAAAGCATTTACAGCTTACTATGAAAAGTATATTAAATCCGGTAAAGGGAAGAAAAATATTTTTGTTCACACAGGCGGACTATTTGCAGTTTTTGCAAGAACAAAAGAGTATCTTAATAGTGTGAATTTATAAATTTATTTATGAACTTTAAGTGAATTATTCTTAAGTTATTTATAATTTATTTTTGAAAAATGAAATTAGTAATCTTTGTAAGTAATACTTGAAAGAATAATATGGATTGTATTTTTTGTGATATTATATCAAAGGAAGCTGATGCAGAAATAATTTTTGAAAATGAAAAATTCATTGCCTTTCTAGATATTAATCCCGTAAACTTTGGTCATACTTTAGTAATGCCGAAAAATCATTTTGATAATTTTTTAACTATAAAGACTGAAGAGCTTAACGACTTAACCAAGCTGACTCAGTATCTTGCCGGTGTGGTAAAACGTGCTGTTAAAGCAGATGGTTTTAATATTATATCCAATAACGGAGTAAGCGCCGGTCAGTCAGTTTTCCATTTTCATTATCATATAATTCCCCGTTTTGAAAATGATGGTCATATGAGGCATAGAACAGTGCAGTATAAAGATGATGAAATCGGCAAATATGGAGATATGATACGGGAATCGGTACAAAAATATAAGGACTTACTGAATGAATAATAAAATCAGGGTTATAGTTGCAAAATCCGGTTTGGATGGTCACGATCGCGGTGCAAAAGTTATCGCTGCTGCTTTACGTGATGCCGGGATGGAAGTTATTTATACCGGATTAAGACAGACACCTGAGATGATTGTTGAAGCAGCATTGCAGGAGGATGCTGATGTTATTGGAATAAGTATATTATCCGGCGCTCACATGACTATATTTCCAAAAATTTTAAATCTGCTGAAAGAAAAAGGATTGGATGATATATTATTAACCGGCGGAGGGATTATTCCTGAAGAAGATATTGCCAAACTTAAAGAAATGGGTGTTGGACAATTATTTACACCGGGTGCTTCCACAGTAGATATTGCTGAATATATTAAAGAGTGGAGGAAACTTAATCCGAAGAAAAATTAGTTTTTAAAAAAAACTATTCAACAAATAATATTTATGAGGTTTGCTATGAAAAAGCCTATACTTTTTATTTTCCTTCTTGTGTCCATTTCATTTCTTAATTATCCACAGACTCTCTTAGAAACAATTAATCTGCCAGCCGGAACTTTCTATGATTATGGTTACGGATTGGTATATAATTCCGGTAAGTATTGGATTAGCTCTAATTCTTCTACCACTGGTAAACATTTAATTAATGCTGTAAACAGCAGTGGAGTTCAGGTTGATGTTTTAAACTTTACTCCAAACTGGATTAAGGAGTCACAAGGGCTTGCTTTCGACGGAACTAATTTTTGGTATGTTGAAAGAAAAACTGCTTACTGTGATTTACAAAAATTATCAACAGGCGGTGTTGTTATTGATTCAATATCAACCAAAGAGTTTTTCGGCAGCAGCGGTGCTTATGTTGGCGGTGCAGCCTGGGATGGAACTGGTCTTTGGATTTCTGTTTATTATCCGGATGCAATTGCCGCACTATATAAAATTAATATTACTACAAGAGCAATTGTAGATACAATTCAGGTAGTTGGATTACAACCGCAAGGAATCACTGTTAAGGGTGATACGCTTTTTTATGTTATGGATGGATTTCAGGGAGATGATGAAAAAATCTATGCAATTGATTTGAACACAAAAAATGAACTGTTTTCATTTCACGTTCCTGAAACTCCTGGAATAAGACAAAATCCACGCGGACTTGCATGGGATGGCACTTATTTTTGGCTGCTTGCCGAACCGGTTGGTGCTAGTTCTGGAAGAAAATTATTTAAGTATGATATTGGTGGCGGAGGAACGCCGGGTATATTTGTTCCCATTACAACCATTGGATTCCCAAATACGTCAGTCAGTAATACATCTAATTACGGTTTAAATCTGTTTAGTAACGGAAGTGCTGTATTAACTATTGATTCAATTATAATTTCGGGCAGCGGTTTTTCTTATAACGCTCTTAGTTTTCCTATCAATATAGCTCCGGGTAATTCTCAAACTGTTACTGTTAATTTTAATCCTTCAAATTATGCTTTCTATCAGGGAAGTATTAAAATTTATAATAATGATCCGATTACCCCGGTTTTAACTGTTAATCTTATTGGACAGGGTGTTTTAGATGGGGCAAGAATTGGATTATCTTCTACATCATTTAATTTTGGAAATATCTGGGTTGGAAGCGAAGGAATTGTTTACTGGAATTTTGAATTATTTAATATGGGGGAACAGACATTACAGATTTCAGACCTTCATTTTAATCTGCCGGAATTCACTTACAATTCACCGGCTATTCCATTTCAGATTTATTCAGCCGATACAGTTCAGTTAACGGTATTTTTCTATCCGAAACAAGCCGGATCATATTTCGACACACTTAAAATTTCGAGCAACGATTTGATTACACCGGTTGCCCAAATTTTTATGCAGGGCAATGGATATTTTAATCAATACAGCTATGGTTTTCCTTTCTGGCAATATCAGGTTCCTTTACACCCTGGATCAACCAGTGCTGAACCAAGAGTGGAAGGATTGAAACCAATTAATGATATAACCGGTGATGGAATTCCGGAAGTTATAATTTCTACAGAAAATTATTGGACAATGTGTCTTGATGGAGCTGCTGCAGGAAATTCTTTTCCGCTTTGGGTCTTTACAACATTTATTTCAAATAGTAATGCAGGTTCCATCGGTCAGAATTTCGAGTACGGAGTTCAGGAGGCAATACAAATTGCTCAGGATCTGAATGGAGATGGTTATAATGATGTTGTAATTGCAACCGGCGGTGGAAATGAGCATGTTTATGCTTTGGATGGCACCAATGGTCAGATCATTTGGCAATTCGGCGATGAGAATAATTGGAGTCTTGGAGATTTTGAAGCTGTTGATGTTCAAAGAGATTTTAATAATGATGGTGTTGTTGATGTTTTGGCAATTGCAGATGGAAACCAGGAAGGAACCGGTTATAAAAGAGCATTCCTGTTTAATGGTATCAATGGAAATATAATCTGGGAACATTATTATCCCGGACCTAATCCTTCATTTGGTAAAGCTATAATATCTGTAGATGATTTTACCGGGGACAATATTCCTGAAGTAATTATTGGATATGGAAATAATGGTACTGCAAATCTTGCTGTCAGGGCTTTAAATGGTGCTAATGGTCAAACATTATGGACCCGTAGTATGATCACCTATGAACCAAAAGAATTACTCGCGCTTCCATTACCAGGCGGCGGTACAGATATTATTGCAGCGGAGTATTTTAACAGAATTCATAGACTCAATGGTACAAATGGAAATATTGTTTGGACTTCAATGCTGGGTTCCGCTGCTGGTATGATTCAGATATCACTAATCCAGGATATTAATAACGATCAGATTCCTGAAGTGCTTGTTGCATCTTTTGCAAACAGCGGACTTAATTGTCTAAGCGGTGCAAATGGCTCGCTGTTATGGTCGTGGTCAATGGATTATCAATTTGGTGTTGCTTCTGTTCCGGATTTAAATAATGATGGATTCCAGGATGTTATTGCCGGCTCGCGCGATGGTAATCTATATTGTATCAGCGGCAAAGGAGATTCATTATTATTTGTGCACTCTTTCCCGGGGGATTGGGTTTATACTGTAAACTCAATGTCATCAATTGATGGTAATCCAAGTAATGAATTGATTTCCGGAACAAAGAACGGTAAAGTTGTTTGTTTTTCCGGTGGAACAGTTGCTGTGCCGGTAGAATTGACAACATTTGCCGGAAATGCTGTTAACGGAAATGTTGTGCTTAACTGGAATACTGCAACCGAAGTTAATAATCAGGGTTTTGAAATTGAAAGAAAGACAAATGATATCTGGGAAAGAATCGGGTTTGTTCCAGGTTCAGGATCCACCACTGAGTTAAGGTCTTATTCATTTACAGATGTGAATGTTGCAGTTGGAAAATACATTTACAGATTAAAACAAATTGATTTCGACGGTCAGTTTAAATATTCTAATGAGATTGAAATTGAGGTCGGCTTGCCTCTTGAATTTGGTCTTGATCAGAATTATCCTAATCCGTTTAATCCGGTTACAACAATTAAATTTGCTCTGCCG
>Ga0116194_1000807_pt1 | contig 22666 bp, 20 predicted proteins | sample AD_SCU001_MetaG_FD_89887 | JGI IMG/M metagenome (GOLD analysis project Ga0116194, IMG submission 89887) | Active sludge microbial communities of municipal wastewater-treating anaerobic digesters from China - AD_SCU001_MetaG | ecosystem: Engineered > Bioreactor > Anaerobic > Digestate | place...
CTTGAAAAAATAGATTTATTTGATAATGCTATAATAGATGGACACTCCACAGGTATTTCAGCAAAGGAACTTTGCGCCTATCGCTCGGTAGGAGTTATGACAAACCATGAATGCACTAGTATAGAAGAAGTATTGGAGCATCTGCGTCTTGGAATGTATGTCCAGATAAGAGAGGGTTCAGGAGCAAGAAATCTTGAGAGCATCGTTAAAGGCATGCTGGAAAGGGGGCAATCTTTTGACCATTGCCTTTTCTGTACTGATGACAAGCATCTGGAAGACATAAGACAGGAAGGGCATATAAGTTATAATATACGAAAAGCTATACAGTGCGGCTTAGACTCAATTGAAGCCATTCGTATGGCAACCCTGAATCCTGCCCAATGCTATAAGCTCAAACGTCTTGGAGCAATTGCTCCGGGATATTCGGCTGATATGCTATTATTATCGGATCTTGAGAACTTTACAGTAGAGAAAGTTTTATTTCGGGGCAAGGTGATATCAGAAAGAGGAAGTAAACCTTATATCGATGTTTCGGTGCAGGACAGAAATGTTTTTAATACAGTCCGCATACAACCTGTTACTGCTGAAGATTTGAAGATAAAGATAAAAGGTTGTGAGCCTCATAAAGCCGAAGTTAATGAATCCTGTAAATCTGAAATTGCTAAGTCCCTTAGGGCAGGAATTAATGAACCTTGTGAAATTGGGGTTATTACTGTAATTCCAAATCAGCTGATTACAAAAAAGGAAATGGTAAAAGTACAAACAGATAAAGAGGGATTTCTAATTCTTGATAGCATATTAGATCATGATAATATTATATTGGATAATGATAGTAAGTTAAATGTTAATAACAATCTAAACCCTAATAGCAGATTAAATAAAGTTGCTGTTATAGAAAGGCACAAAGCCACAGGCTGCATAGGGTTGGGAATTGTAAAAGGCTTTGGTATCAGGGGCGGTGCTTTAGCCTCTACTGTAGCTCATGATTCCCATAATCTTATTGTGGTAGGTGATAATGATGAAGATATGCTGGCTGCCATAGATGAACTAAAACGAGTCAATGGTGGAATGACCGTAGTAAGTGACGGAAAGGTACTGGGTACATTGCCGCTGCCCATAGCCGGACTAATGAGTGACCATGACAGCGATTGGGTTGAGAAGAAACTGGCAAGTATGATGCAGAGTGTCAGAGAACTTGGGGTGAGGGAAGGAGTTGATCCATTTATCACTATGTCCTTTTTAGCATTGCCTGTGATACCGGAAATAAGGGTTACGGATAGAGGGCTTTTCGATGTATCAAGGTTCGAATTTATAAATATAACATATCGCAGAGAATAGCTGTAAACAAATAAATGTGTGCTGTTGGTTACAGCATAAGTTTACAAGAATAGGAAAACAGTAGAGCAGTATTTTTCAAAAAACTTAACCTAAAGATATGTGTTTGAGGAGGGCTAGTTTTGAATAGACGACTTCTTTCGTTCGTTACATATACAGGCTATTTTATTATAGGGATAGTGTCTTTTATAATTTCACCTACATTGCCCGTTATTATAAAAGATTTCAATATTACAAAAGGAGTTGCGGGGGCAATTTTTACTGCAAACGCAGCAGGAAATTTTGTAGGTGTACTTGCAGGAGGGTTTTTCTCAGATTTAATAGGTAAGAAACCTCTAGTAGTTCTGGGATGCCTTTTGCAGATTATAGGATTTACATTCACAGCAATAACAGGAAGCTGGGCTTTGGTTCTGGGTTTCTTTTTCATAACAGGTATGGGCAGGGGTTTCCTTAATACTTGTTTTAACGCTTTAATCGCAGATATAAATACTCATAGAAGAGGAGCAGCATTCAATACTCTTCATGGAATTTATGGTGCAGGTTGTCTTATCGGTCCGGCACTTGCAGGGTTGATGTTATCTCTTGATTATGAATGGAGGGTTGTATATTATTGTGCGGCAGCTTTATGGATGTTATATATGATTGCAATTATCCCTATAACCTATCCTGCTGCAAGTACTGTTAATAATGATGTCAACAACTCTGTGCATAGTCCTGCTAAAGGTCTTGCCGCCTGGAATTCAAAAAAGACATATTCAAAAAGGATAAGTCTAAAAAATAGTGATATAAATGATTTTTCAATTAGGACTATTTTATTCAGTCCGGCATTTATAATGCTTTTCATCGTTAGCTTTATATACAACAGCTCAGCTACGGGTCTGATCGGGTGGATAAATACATATCTTGAAGGAATGGAGTTTTCTATCCTTTTAGGGGCAGGTATGGTATCAATATTTTATCTGGGTTTAACCATTGGGAGATTTATCTGCAGATTTCTATCGGAAAAAGTTGGGTACTCAAAAACTATTCTAGCCTGTGCAATAGGTTGTTTTGTATTTTACCCTTTAATAATATACGCAACAAACTCTACTTTAATTGCTGCAGGTGTATTTTTCAGCGGCTTGTTTTTTTCAGGACTTCATCCTACAGGTCTTGCATATGCAAATAAGCTCTTTCCATCAATATCAGGAACAATAACCGGACTTTTATCAACAGCAATGTCACTGGGAGCAATGTCTTTGCCATGGCTAATAGGGCTTGTTGCAGAAAAAAGTGACTTTAAGGCAGGTTTTTCAATTGGTTTTGTGTTAATAATTATTCTGTTAGGAGTTGCTATATCACTGTTATTGTATGAAAAAAAGCACAGAAACGGGAGTCAAAATATGCGATATATAACGCAAAAATGATTTTCAATCAAGAAAATATGCGTAGCTTTGCTTAGCGTAATGACAGGGGTATATCCATCTAACTTAGTCGACTGTGTCCAGAAAGTAGAAATGGATTTACAGTAAGTAATGACCTATATTAGAAATTTTCACTCCTCAAAATCAATATATGGGAATATTCTATTCTATTCTTTACTTTACCTATTTGAAGCTTTGGAGATAGATATCCCCTACCTTTTCATGCAGCTTCCAATTCACATACAGGTGAGGCAAATATAACTCCTCTTGTTATACCATTAATGAATTTTTGCGAATAAGTATTTTTGAAGCACCTTACTAATACTAAGCAAATATTAATGAAGTAAACCCTACTATTTTAAAATCTTTCGCCGTAATATCCTTCAATATCGGTTCTCTGATAGATTCATACATTTTCAAACAGGCACCATGTAACGCCGAATTTATCAGTCAGGACACATTGGCACGGGCTGTAATCGCAAGCTTCCGGTGGATTGTTTACAGCTGCGCCATCTTTCAGCATCGCATATGCCTTTTTTACCTTGCTTTCGCCGCCCTCGCCGAAGTGAAAGCAAAACATCATTGTGTTACCGGGTATTACATTTTGATTGATTTCTGATATTGCAATCTCTTGCCCGTAGGCGTTAAGCTCGGTGTGCATATAACCGCCGTTATCATCCGGATATGTACACAATACTTCTGTGTCAAAACCTTTTCGGTAAAGCTCCAGCGCCTCTTTACTTCCTTTTACAAATACCTGCATCATTGATCTTTTCATTCTATTCTCCTATGAAAATTTTAAGATACGGATTACCATTCGTTTCGAAACAGCCGCCACATCCGCAAGTTACTTTGTATTCGCAGCCTGTGCAGTGAAGTCCACATCTTGAATCAACCATTATGTATTACCTCTTCTTTTTGTAAATGATAATTTCCGCGTCAGAACCGCTGTTGCCATATTCGCAAACTAAAAGATAGTTCTCGTCAGCAGTCAAGCCATAGCACCTGTCGCTGTCTTTTTTACAGATTTGGTTGCCCAAATAAATTCTGTCATCATCCCAGAATTTAATCGCTTGTCCGCTTGGAAGCATATATTCAAGGTTGATGAAAGAACCTTTAAGAGCATTAAGATCTGTAACTTCTGCCATATCTTCAATACCGAGCGCATTAAATTCGGCAATCAACTGTTTTTTTAGATTGCAAAGGCTGTCAGAGCATTTGCTGCAATGCTCCTGCCCTTTGCTCTGAGAACATACGGCGATGACACATTCGCCGCCAAACGGGCGTCCGTTTGTTGCAACACAACCACCGCATGTGTCTTTTAACTCACACCCGTTGCAATCCAATCCGCATATTGATTTGTTCATTATGTATTACCTCCGTTTTTGCTTTTATGATACCACACCGAACACGACAACAAAATATGAAAAATACTTATAAATATGTTACAACAAAATTAGAAGACACGCCAGAAGGGAGCGGCATTCTTGGATTCAGAAACCTGTAGTCTCATGGCATACACCGAGTGCAAATTTTATTTATGAAGAATTTATAGACAGATGCATTAGTGGAAGCTTTATGTATTGTAACGATAGCTTCTGGAATATATTTCTTCATAGATTTTAAATGCACCCCAAAACAGAGATTTCTATTGACAAACGAGGTCGGATGCGTTAGACTAACAATAAGGTCTGATGCATTAGACCTTATTGAGGGGGCTAAATATGGACAATTTAAAATTATTTGATGCCGAATACCGTTTTATGTGCGTTTTATGGGAGCATGAACCGGTGAACTCTACCGAGCTTGTAAGGCTTTGTTTTGACCGTTTCGAGTGGAAGAAATCCACCACATATTCTATGATCAAAAGACTCGGTGAGCGCGGTGTTCTGAAAAACGAAAATGCCATTGTGATGGCTTTGGTGAAAAAAGAAGATGTGCAAAAATACGAGAGCGAAGTTTTGCTTGAAAAAACCTTTGACAACTCGCTACCGGTGTTTCTGACAACTTTTTTGCGGGATAAAAAACTCTCTAAAAGCGAAGCTGAAAAGCTCAAAAAAATGATTGAGGAGGCGACAAAATGACCAATGTATTTATTACCGTTCTTAACATGAGCCTTATCGCCTCCTTTGTTGCGCTGGGCGTTATTTTAATTCGTATTCTGCTCAAAAAGGCGCCAAAGGTATTTTCTTATGCGCTTTGGGCAATCGTTCTTTTCAAATTGCTTTTTCCTTTCACTATTGAAACGGCGTTGTCTCTTATCCCTATGAAAGCCGAGCCTGTACCGCAGAATATCATATATTCTCAAACTCCGTCCATCGACAGCGGCATTCCGTTTGTGGATCATTCCATAAATCAGGTGATTACGAATACGGTTCCTCCTGCAAACCCTGCCGCAAGCGTAAACCCAATGCAGGTTATATTGTTTGTGCTTTCCTGCATATGGCTTGCTGGCATCGCGGTGCTGCTTTTGTATTCTCTTGTTTCCTATTTTCGTTTGAAATATCGTTTGCGTGTAGCAATTTTCATACAGGAAAACATTTATGAAACCGACCGGATAAAAACAGCCTTTGTTCTGGGTTTTGTGGGTCCGAAAGTTTATATTCCTGTTGGTCTTTCCGCACAGGAGATTGACTATATCCTAAAGCACGAGCAAACGCATATCAGACGGCGCGATTATCTTATAAAACCGCTTGCCTTTCTTGCAGTTTGTGTCCATTGGTTTAATCCCGTCATATGGTTCTCATATTATCTTGCCATGCGTGATATGGAGCTTTCCTGTGATGAAAGTGTTCTGAAGCATTACGGCAGTGACATTCGTCGTGATTATTCCAACTCGCTGCTGTCCCTTTCGGTAAAGCAAATCGCCCTGGTTTCTCCGCTTGCTTTTGGTGAAACCGGAGTGAAAGACAGAATCAAAAATGTGCTGAACTATAAAAAGCCCGCCGTTTGGGTGAGTATTATGGCAATTACTGCAGTTATTGTGGCGGCGGTTTTATTACTCCCCAATGCTGTGCAGGATACAAAGGATATTTCTGATGAATTTTCTGATACAACAACAGAAAATATCACCCTCGAATACTCCGATGAGAGCGGAGTCTATACAGAGAATTATATTAAGAAGACCACAGACGATTCGGTGACATTGTTTACTGAAGACAGCAAAGAAATCATTTCTGGCGAGGATATTATCCCCTTGCCCTATATCTATGCGGTAAAAACAAATGGCCAATATGATCTGCTGGACAAAGGAACCCATGCAAAAGTGTCAAACATTTCTTACGACGAAATTTTTTGTGAAAAGTACCCTGACGGAAGGCTTTCCACAACAATCATGAAAGGCCGGGTCGGCAAATACTGGGGGCTTATCAGTGCAAAGGGGAAAACCCTCACAAATCTGCAAACCCAAACCTTTGAGGACATTCAGATCAATACATACGAAGAGGCATGGCCTATCATTGCCGTGATAGAAGGCGGTAAATACGGTGCGATAGATTATAACGGCAAAACGGTCATTGAAGCTGAATGGGGCTACCTTGCAATGGATGTCTACAACGTTCCCGATACAGTCTTTGTTTTTGACGGCAGCAAATGGGGTGGCATAAAGCTTGATAAAAACTTACTGGCGTCAACCGTAGATTATAGCCTGATACCGCCGGAATGGATAATCCAGAATTATAATCAGATGCTATTGACCTCATCCTCAGTCAATAGTACGCAGCTTGCAAGTATGTTTGATTTTGCAGACAAATATCGTTTTGATTATGTACCGTTTTTTACCGAAAACAATGTACCGCAAAGCAGCAGTGAGTATCTTTATTATGCTTTTGTAATCAATTTGGACAATTGGGGTGCCGACAAGGGCATAATGTCAAAGACACATGTTGAAAATGTTATTAAGGCACACTTTGAAGTAAAAACCATAGTTCATGAAGCCCTGAGGAGGGCGTGGAATTTTGATGGTATAAACTACACCGCTGTTCCGATGGGTATTAAAGATAAACCTGTTTATGTTCTTACAGATCTTAGAGTAAGCACAAAAGACGGAAAAACTGTTTATGAAGCTGCGATGAATAATTGCAATTTAGCCGACGGAAGCTTAGCAAGTGACGAAGATAGGGTAAAGATCAAAGCGGAAATAATGAACGGCGATTATTCTTCTCTGGTTTCATTGCAGAGGGAAACATTTACATATTATCTTAATGATAACGGTGAACCGGTATTTATCGCACACATAATGACCGATCGTCCTGAAATGAAATGGTATTATCAGATGTTCAGAAATGACACTGCATTTAAGGTGCTCGGCAGCACATCGGGCGACTTTACCGATGACCAGATGGCAACCTATGCGATTTTAAAAATGGCTCATCATTACAGCTATGAAAACGGCAATACAAAAGAAGAATATAATGCCATTACTCAAAAATACTTCGGCCGGGATATTAAAAATTTCAACAATGGTTCAACCGAAATAATACCGGGCACAGATAAAATCAGGGCTACAGGCTGGAGCTATAACAGCAGCATGTATGTAATTGTAAAGGATATCTGGGATAACGGCGACGGAAGTATGACAGGCGATTTTTACTGCTTAAACATTTCTGATTCTCATTGGACAGGTAAGGACGGAGAGTTTCAAGAAGCAGAATATGCATTGCTAAATGGCGATATTTCTTCTTTTACTGACTGCGATATCAGTATTAAAAGGGTTGTTTATGAAGTGAAAGCAGAAAACGAAAAGCAGTATTTTAAATACCGTAGTGTGAAGAATCTTGAGGAAAATGTAAAATCAATCGTTTTGTACAGCAAGTAACTTAATGCTATGAGAAAACCCCTTATTTATCATTAATCACAAAAGCAGATGGCCACAAAATTGTGGATGGCCATCTCACTGGATTCGGGTAAAAAAGATTCCCGGCTCAGGAGGAGCCATTTGCCGTGCCTATTGTGATAAACTCTTCCGGTTAGAACGAAAATGGAAAGAGCTGATCCCGGAAGAACGGAAAAAGAACCGACTGATTTACAATGTTTGAATCAAGCTTTTTTTCTTTTCTTGGTTGTTGCACTATTGTTGCACTTTTTTATTTCAGTGCCTTGTAATGTGGAACCTTCACTCGGGATCGAACTGATGACCTCATCCTTACCATGGAAAGGTTCAGAATTTGATGCAAGCTACACAAGACTTGATATTGCTGAACTATAGAATTTTCAATATCTATGATCTTATAAAAAGCAAACTAAATAGAAGTAATCCTTTCCATAGCTTCAATATCATTCTCAGTAAATGTCCATATAGCTTCAACAAATGGGGCAGTAATTGCACCGGATATACACCGGATATCAGGTTGATTTTATTCTTGCATATTTCCCTGGATAGAAGTAAAATACCTTTATCATATAAAAGGCTTTGAACATTTGAAAATTTAATACTATACATTGTAAAACCTCCTGAATTATTAATTTTTTTCATGGTAACATGGGTGCCAAAATGGTGCCGAACTTTATAAAGTTACCTGTTAAAAAGAAATAAGAAGAAAAAAGGCAATATAAAAAAACCTGATTTTTGTGCATATTTCAACAGGTAAGCTGTAAGAACACACAAAGCTTTATAAGCAAATATTTCAAATCACATATCTGGAAATAATATATTTTAAATTTCATTATTGACAAATCAAATTTATAGGTGTATTATTGTGTTACTGTACTAAGAACTTAATACAGTAACACAATAATACAACAACCCAAATATATAAATAAACAAAATAGGTAATATTTGTTTATAAAGTAAAATCTATTTTTAAGTATAAACAAATACATTTATTTTGATAAGGAGGTTTAAAATTTGGTATGGCAATTCAAGGCTGATAGGCCAATTTACACTCAGTTAGTAGAGCAAATAGAGCTTAGGATTGTTTCAGGGGAGTATAGTCCGGGCAGCAAACTTCCGTCTGTACGAGATTTGGCGGCTGAGGCATCAGTAAACCCAAATACAATGCAAAAAGCTCTTGCAGAGCTGGAGCAGAATGGACTTCTTTACTCTCAGCGAACTAGCGGCAGGTATGTTACGGAGGATGAAAATATGATACGAAAAGTGAAAGATACAATTGCACTAGAAGAAATAAAAGATTTTTTGCAAAAAATGAGCAAGCTGGGATTCAATTCCCAGGAAACAATCTCTTTAGTAGAAAGAATAATAAAGGAGATGATACCACAATGAATCCAATCTTAGAATGTAGAGCTCTTACAAAAAAATATGGAAATACACAAGCACTTTCAGATGTAAATTTAACAATCGAAAGAGGAAGAATTATAGGGCTTTTAGGACCCAACGGAAGTGGTAAGACTACCCTTATCAAGCTTGCAAACGGGCTTTTGACGCCAACCGGGGGAGAAATTCTTATTGATGGAAAGCATCCGGGTATTGAAACAAAAAAAATTGTGTCATATCTTCCTGAACGTACTTACTTAAACAATTGGATGTGTGTCAGGGAAGTTATAGACTTTTTTAAGGACTTTTACAGCAATTTTAATCCGGAGAAAACCTATGAAATGTTAAAGCGGCTTGCCATTAATCCTGATGATAAGTTGAAAACATTGTCAAAGGGTACAAAGGAAAAAGTGCAGCTCATTTTGGTTATGAGCCGTGAAGCAGACATTTACCTTCTGGATGAGCCTATTGGCGGTGTTGACCCTGCAGCAAGGGATTATATTCTAAATACCATAATCAGTAATTATAACGAAAATGCTGCGGTAATCATATCTACGCATTTGATTGCGGATATAGAGGCGGTACTTGATGATGTAGTTTTTCTTGCCAATGGAACAATAGCTCTTGCAGAACCGGTTGATAAAATCAGGGAAGAACAGGGGAAATCAATAGATGGGTTATTTAGGGAGGTTTTCAAATGCTAGGAAAATTATTTAAGTATGAAATAAAGGCATCTGCAAGGATATTTTTGCCATTATATGCTTCTTTAATCCTATTTGCCATTATTAATAACATTTTTATAAGAATTAATAATAGCAGTAACAACAACCAGTTGTTTATGAACATCATGCAAGGAATTAGTACATTTGCTTATGTATTTTTAATAATTTCTATTTTTGTATTCACATTATTTGTAATGATTCAGCGGTTCTATAAAAATTTGCTTGGTGACGAGGGTTATTTGATGTTTACTCTGCCAGTAAGAACAGGAGAACACATTGCAGCGAAATTGTTGGCCTCCATGATGTGGGTAATCACCAGTGTTATTATGACTTTATTTTCTGTTATGCTTATTGCATATAATGAAAAGTTTTTTGCATCTTTTCAAGAAGCAATAAGTCAAATACTTACAGAGATTAACCGTGTATTTGGTGTCAACGGATATGCATATATAGTTGAATTTGCAGTTTTTATATTAATGGTTTTAGCAACAAATATACTTATGATTTATGCTTCTATATCAGTGGGGCAAATGATAAGCAAACACAAGCTGCTGGGTTCGTTTGGCGCATATATGGGATTTTATTTGATTTCGCAGTTTATTATTTCAATTATTTTAGTAATCGGATATTCTGCCGGATCACGACATTGGACTTCTATTGAGAATATAATGCAAAACAATACTACAATACCTCATTTCTTATTTGCAGGTATAATGCTTTTGAATTTGGTCTTTGCAGCTGCTTATTATACTATTACAAATTTGATTCTTTCAAGACGTCTGAATTTGGAGTAAATTTGAAATGTGTTGCGGGGCGGGAGACTGGCCACAAGCATAGCTTGCGACCAGCCCAAGCATCCCGGATATGCTCACCGCTATAGTAACTGTATACAGCAGCCTTGCATTTTAGCAAGCAATGCTATGCTTTGGAACAGCAAGGCTGCTTATAGCGGTTATTTTTTGAGATTTTTCTGTACCTCTCAAGATTATTGGGGTTATCTGAAGATAATTATGTTTATTTAGTTACTCCAAAGCAAATTTGCTTGTTTAGGTCACTCCAAAATAAATTTGCTGTTTAATTTATCAAAAGTTAACTTGCTTATTTTGGTTTATGGCTTTTGATGGACATTTTTCTATTGCTTCATTCACTATTTTCATTTCCCCCTGCTTTATATCCTGCTTTATATCTTGTTTTATACATTGCTTAATAACCTTTGCTTTTTTGTTTTCTACTTTAAAATACTCCGGCGCTATTTTTGCACAAAGGCCACAACCAATACAATATTCTGAGGAAATGTTGAGTGTATCTACACTAGAATTTTCTTTTATGTCATCCAATGGGAGATCTTCTTTTTTTACCAACTTAGATGTAACATAACCCATTATAAAAATGGCGATTGTAGTAAGTATCCATCGTACAATCATAAATTTAGGACCCAGGAATTTAGCTTCGTTTAGAAGCATAGGCACTTTTATAACCGCCCATGTACTGAGTAGGATTACAATATTAGAGATACTTGCTCCTTTTGAAAGAAGCGCTTTACACACGGGAAATGCTGCATATATCGGGCCTGCTGAAAAACTGCCAAGTAAAAAGGAAAAAATAGAACCTTTTATGCCAGAATCCTTACCCAAATTTTTCTCGATTGCTTTTTTTGGAACCCAGGCTGTTATAAGTGCGGTCAGCAGTAATATTACCGGCATAATCATAAGCATCTCTTTAATATAATATAAGCTGTTCTTAAGTGATTGCACTGCCTTATCAGGCATGAAGATCGATAATAAAATATACGAAAGAGCAACGAGGATCAAAAGCTTGTTTCTTCTGGAAAATTGTATGACTTTGCTCATAATATCACCCCCATAATCAAAGCAATTGATATAGCAAATATAAAGCTTAAAGAGTTTCTAATTAAAGTGAATTTCGTACCAAATTCTTTTTTCTCAAGGGGAAACGTAACTATCCCAACCATCGTTAATGTGGTTAAGAATGCTACCACAGGAACAATGCTTGCCCCGGCATTTACCAGGGAGCCGGCAAGAGGAAAAGCAACAAAAGCTGGTATTAAGGTGATGCAGCCTACAAGTGCAAAAACAATTGTTGTAACTATGGAATTTGATTGTCCTGCATACTGCTTTATTGTTTCAGGAGGAAGAAAGGTTAGAATCAGACCTATTAAAAATAGAATAGCTACTATTTCTCCTGCTATATGCTTCATCATTCCACTTGACATTTTAACGGAATCAATGGTTTTTTTCTTATCTTTAATAATTGAACCGATAAACCAAATTAGTGTAATAATCCAAAAGGCTAAAGTGAAAACATCCATATTATTAATTACCTCCATAATTCTTAGTATTAGGTGATTTTACTACATGACTGCTAATACTGCTTCATAATCAATTAGCTTTTCAAATGTTTCTGCATCTGTTATTGAAAAACTATAACTTTCTCTAACATAAAAACCTCCAAACCCCCTTTTAATATGTAATTTTCTATAGTATACTTTAAAACAGGCATAAAAAGAGTTACCATGGTAACTAATTGGGGTGGTAAATATAAAAATCGAAAATTATATTGATGCCATATTAAGTACGAATCTTTTTAGCGGCTTTTCAAAAGATGATTTAATTCAATTGTTTAATTCATCTAATTATAGGGTGGGAAAATACGACAAAGGACAGGTTCTTCATATACAAAATGAACTATGTGAATCGATGGACATGATATTAGAAGGTAAACTATCTGTTCAAAAAATAGACGAGGAAGGGAATGTATTAAAAGTGGCTGTTTTTTCAGATGGGGACATATTAGGAGCAAACCTTTTGTTTTCAAACAGCAACTCATATCCTATGACAATTGTTTCCGAATCAAAAACAGCTATACTTCATATTTATAAGGAATTAATTCTGGAGCTAAGCCAAAATAACGTTACTTTTACATCTAACCTATTGACAATAATATCTAATAAAACACTTGTGCTAACAGATAAAATCGATGCAATATCTCTTAAAACTATTCGACAACGGATCAATGATTTTTTGAAATATGAATATCATATTCAGAAAAGCAACGTTATTAAACTAAATATATCCAAGAAGGATTTAGCCGAAAGATTAGGTATACAGAGAACTTCCCTCAGCAGGGAATTGAATAAAATGCGGAAAGACAGACTAATCGATTTCGACTCAAAAACTATTACAGTCAAGGATGCTAAATACTTAGTATAAAATCTGCGAGACTGTAACCAACGTTTCCATAGGAATTTCCCGTATTACTGAATGAGATACTGATTATAATGGAGCGGTTAAGCGGGCGGATATTGCACTTTACAGGTCTAAAGACCAAGGGGAAAACCAGGTGAACATAGAACAGAAATACAAAAAACAATAAACTTGTGGCGGTTGAATAAATATATTGAATAAGCATTTGTTATGTGATATCGTGTAAGTGAGTTAAGTGAGTTAAGTGAGTTAAGTGAGCTTGTGCGAGGTGATATTTATTTAGGGGGTTATCTGAAATTGAGTTTTAATGATTTAATTAATAGAATTCCAGCCAATATTCATGCTCGTACTAAAACTTTAATAAGCGGAGATATTGCTGTCTTCAAACCAGAAAAATATGTTATTGAATCAAAGATACGAATGAATGATTATCATTTTATAATATTTCATTCAACTCCTCCCATGGCTAAGATTGGAGACAGGGAATTTCAGTTTAAAAAGGGAAGTCTTGTTTCTCTGGAGCCAGGAACTGAAATTACTGTGTATCCCCATGAGAAAAATCAACAGTGTCAATATATGTCAATTAGTGCAAAAAAGAATTTTGTGGAGAGGATTGCATTTGAAGCTTTTGGCAGAGATAAAATAAAATTTGACAAGCTTGAGAATACATATAGCAAGCAGCTTCTCGAGTCCATCAACAACTTTGAGTTTGAACTAACTAACTTTGGGGATAAATACCCGATAATGCTTCAGAGTATTGCAACCCAGATAGCTTTTCTATTACTAAGAGATACATTTGCAGGGTCACAGAGATATAGTGAAATGAGCATTACGAACGATGATGATTATGTAGCTAAGGCAATAGATTATATGAAAAAATATTACAGTTGCAATATTACAATTGACGGGATATGTCGAGCAATATATCTTAGCCCCAGTTATTTTAGCAGGAAGTTTAAAAATAAAACCGGTATGACACCATATAAATTTCTATTAGAGTTACGATTGGCGAAAGCCAAAGAACTTCTTTCAGAGGGTGACTTCTCTATTGAGGAGGCATCAAGGCTGTGCGGCTTTGCGAATTCGGCGCATTTATCTACAGCTTTTAAGAAAAGTGAAGGATTGTCTCCATCCGAATATAGAAAGCAATTCCAATATATTCATATCCATGATATGAAAAATCAGCAGCGCTAAGTTTATTTATAACTTATCGGAAAGTATAAATTTCCTTAATGTGCACTTTCCGTTAAATGAGTTTCAATAAAGTTTACCTTTAAATAAAGGTTGTTTTTTGAAGATAAATAGGTAGTATTATAGAAATATTCTCCTCCATTATGTGTTAAAATTTAGCCGTTAAGGTGTTTTCAAAAGATTCATTATCCAGTATTTCCAGTTAAGTTAATAAGGCATTAAATCAACTTTTTTGAAAACCCAATCTACTAGTTTATTTTTTATTATACCTAAACTATATATAGAGGAGAGGATTAATTTGTTCAAAAAAGTAGTACCAGCTATAATTTGCCTGGCATTGTTTCTAACAAACACCTTGTTTACTATGGCTGAACATCAGAATATTCCTGCACCGGAAAACCTGACTGCAGAGATTTTAAATTATAGTGATGGAACACCCTATTTCAAAATAACCTTCGACACCCCTTCATCTCTTAAAGCTTTAGCGGGTAAAGAGTATGAATATAATGAAGCAGGTGGAAATTACTTTATCGAATTGGAATTTAAAATTGGGGATGGCAGTTGGTATTCGGGAGGGAGCGGTTTTTCTTATGAAGCGTGGCAAAATGTAAACTTAGGGCCTGAAGATGTGGGAGTAGATGGAAATATTGATATAAAAGCAAACACATACCATATAAGAGCCAGATTCATTTGCCATACTTTTTCTCCAAATGAGGAGGGCGTCAGAATCTCAGGAGATACTTACTACTCTCCATACTCGAATGTTTTCTCTATTGGCACAGATGCATACCAAAAGTACAAAAATGCCAGCATCTGGGCAGTGGAAGAGTTAGATAAAGCGGCAGAATACGGATTTATTACGGATAAGATCAAGGGTAAAATGAATGGACCAATTACACGCGAGGAATTCTGTGAGGTTGTAATAAAACTTTACGAAAAAATGATGGGTAAAGCTGCAACATTTAGTAATATGGATGCTTTTATCGATACCAAAAACCCGGAAATATTTAAAGCCTATGAGTTAGGCATTGTAAAGGGAGTGGGCGGAAACAAATTCGCTCCAAACGAATTGACAAATAGAGAACAGGTTGCTGTTATGATGCATCGGTCGGTTAAAGTGCTGAAACCAGATGCAGATTTTAGCATCGCTGGTTCAGAAAAATTCTCTGATGAAAATATCATATCATCATGGGCATTGGAATCTGTAAAGTTTATGAACAAAAATGGGCTGATAAAGGGTGTGGGTGATGGAAGAGTCGATCCCAAAGGCACGACTACCAGAGAGCAGGCGGTAATTATGGTGGTCAGAACCTATGAAAAGTATGGAAAATAAGATTTTATAAATGGGGGATTAGTTCATGGGTGACAATCAAAAAACAGATCTAATTGGGAATAAAGGGTTCAGAATTTTTGTTATCTTGACAATTGTGGCTTTTATATTCTCTTTTACCGCTTGTGGCAAGAAAGAAAAGAATATAGACAAAGGAGATGCCGACAAAGTGAAAGTGCTTGAAAAAGTAGCAGGTGACAAGGATAAACCCGGGAAAGCAGCAGATTATAAAGATAAGGCCACAAAAGCTGAACCGGCATTAAACCTAAATATGGGAGATGTGGGTAATAATTTGCCGTTACCTGATAATTATCCAAAAGAAATATTACCTCTTGCAGGGGATGCAAAGATTATTAATGTAGTGCAGAATACCCAAAATAATGGTCTAGGTATTATATATATAAGCGACGATGACCTTGACAGCCTTCTAGAGCTGAATGAATCAGCTTTGAGTGATGCTAAAGACTTAAAGGTTTTGGAAACAGATGATGGTTACATGTTAATGGCTAGTTTGGAAGGTGTTCATTATACTATTATGATTGGAGAAGGTCTATTTGACCAAAACTCTGAGTATAAGGGCAAGCAAAGTGTTTATATTGAGCTCACCAGAGCAGAAGGGCTATCAGATAATGGGGAAGGGGCTGAAATTCCTGCGGATGGCGGTAAACCCTGGCCTGCATCAGACATGGCGGAAGTTCCTGAATTGCCGGGATATATCGGCAATGTTCATATTGGGGATGATGCTATAAGACTTGAAATAACTGTAGAAGGTTTGGATGTGGTAAAAGGCTATATTGGCGAGTTAAAAAATGCCGGCTTTAGTTTTGACTCCGAGCCTGACACAAGCAATGAGAAGATAGAATTCATTGCCTTCAAGGACAGCACTATGTTGAATTTTGCTTATAAAGCTGCGGAAAAGCTTGTTTTCATCGAGTATATAAAATCATAATGCATAATGAATAATGGATATTATGAATATTATAAATATGATTAATATGATGAATATAATGGATATAATGGATGGTGTATATATGAAGGGACTTATTGCCGGTATATTGGTGGTTGTTATGCTGTTTATCACAGGCTGTCAGGGAAAAGACAATGACCAGGGGAAAACAAAGAGCAGCGTGAATGAACCAACATCCTTCTCAGCAAAAGATGTTGATAAGAAAAAGGTCTTAGGCTTATGTCCTTCCGTCATGGATATTGCCCGGAAAGGATTTACTCCTGAAGCAATGAAGGGGATGGAAGAATTTGTAAAGGCAATTGATGAGGCTGAAGGCAATGCCAAAAAGCTTACTGCACTTATGCTTGCAACTGATATCTCATTGGGTCAGTTGGGTATGGTAAATCAGGATATTCTTCTATATATGGCAGGAAAAGCATTGTCCGCATATCCGGAGCACCCTGTTATACTTAATAATGCTGCATCAGTTCTATTTGACTCGGAAAAAACAGATACTGCCATTGCTCTTTATATGGAGGCGATAAAAGCAGCTCCCCGGAATCCGATTTTTTTGACTAATCTGGCTAATGCATATATCCAAAAGGGGGATTTCGTCTCCGCAGAGAAATGCGCAAGACAATCTCTACTAGCAGATCCGGACTATTCCGCTGCATATCAGGTTCTCACCACTTGTCATCTTGAAAAGGGCAATGATATGTTAGCCGCCGAAACTATGATAAAAAGCACAAAAAATTGCTTTAACGATGTGAGTATAAGCCAATTCACATCGTTTCTGCAAGAAGTTGAATCCCTCGACGCTGAGGATGAGTTCCCTTTGAAGGACGCTTTCATTGATGAGCTTTATGAGATTGCAAGGCAGGATGCAGAATATGCATATGAATACATAGACACCCCGGAAGGACAGATCAAGCTTCAGCCCTTTCCGGTAATAGGAACTCTGGATGCTTTTATAGCTAAAAGTGATAGTTTTGTGAAACAGGAGGATTTGATGTTTGCCAAGGCTGAAGAAGCTACCCTTAGATTTGTAGATGCAGAGCTTGTGACAGGGATGGATAGGTACATAAACGGCAAGGTCCGTAAAATAGAGGGCGAGTATCCGGTAAGGGGTTCTTTAAGGCAAATCTTTGCATTCGAGGTGCTGAGCTCCTTCTATAAGCATAAATATAAGCAGGCAGATAGTGAGTTTAAGAAAAATTATGACAAGGTATTTAATGAGTACCAGAGACGAAGAGAAGACATAGAGGAGATAATGGAAAGAAAGGTCGAAGCTATTGGGGATGAGAATCCGCTTGCGGTCCTTAATGAGTATACTGTCGGGTTGGAGCAAATCGACAAGCTAAATAATGATTACTTTAAGAGAATTTACAACACTAGAATGGATTATTACAATGCAGTCAAACAAATTACTGAGGAGTATTGGCTGCGAAGTGGGGGTATGCTCAAATATATAACAGACGATATATGTTTTCAATCTTTTGTGGCAAAAAGAGATTTCATTATATACCACGAATTGTTCGGAGCGGTGACAGGGTTGGGTGTTCTTGGGTGGATATTCGAGTTTGATGGAGGCCTAAAGGAACGTGCCAGGGATATACTGGGTAAAAATGAAATACACCCGGAGCAATCTGCTGCAGGTGCTGAGATCTATATGCAGCCGGATATTAACTATCCTTCCCTGCCTGTGTTCAAAGAAAAAAATGATAAAGAAAAGGAACTCAATCTATGGTGGTTTTCTGGAACTATGTCGAGAAACAACCTATCCCTGAAATTTACTACTCCTATTTCCTCTCATCTTGCAAAATTTAATAGGTTCGACGGCAGACTTACAACAGCAAATGCCTATGGTGTAAACCCGGGTATTGGTGGACTCGTTAAAGGACTACTTGGAAACAAGCAATATCAAAAGCTGCAGGAAACTGTATGGAAACGCTATAACATCGGACTGCCTGATAATCCTGAGCAAGGCAAAAGCGGCAGATATAGAACCCGTGACCAAAAGGGGAGAGTGGTAGACCAGGGAATAATTAAAATCCAGGAGGCAAGTCTCGGTGTGCTTGGAGTAAAGGGAGCATCTATAGAGGTAAGCCGTCAAGTCATGAAATCCTATATAACCGGAGTTATAGAGGTAGAAAAGTCAAAGTCAATAGGGTTTTCAAATCTGAAGGTTAAAAAATAAGAAGTATGTTTTAGCAGGGGCTGCTAATCTTTAGGATTTACAGCTCCATGATGGCGGAGGGTTAGGGATTTGAACCCTGGTTTCCCGAGTTTATGAGAACATAAATCACAGCGTTTCCTACCATTGACATTGATTTTTAACTGAATAACTAAAAAACTCATGAAAATGCTCACGAAAAAGCGGGGCGATTTCCCGGATGCACTAACTGTAAGAGATATTATTGAGCTAATCGGCTACAGCCAAAGTACCATCTCCGACTGGATAGTGCAGGAGAAAATATTAGGAATTCGGTACTATAACAGATATCTAATATCAAAGGACAACTTGATGAAATATCTTGCAGGCGATGGCCACAATAAGATCCAGCCGAAATCTGAGAAACATAAGGATTTGATACAGCATTATTTTGAAGGGCGATAAATGTATTACCTTTATTACGAAATTGACTCTAATATCGGTATAGATGTGTTTTACAAAAATCTTCTTTTACGCAAAACAATTCTTTGAAGGAATGTTTTGTGCATATTTAAGAATAATCATTCCCGAAATTGCACATAATAGTTGAAATAAGGAATGTTGTGTGTGATAATAGGAATGGAGGTGAAGTTATGAAATATCTGGATAAACTAATTGAGCTGGGTTGCTTTTCACGTGGGGATGTTGTTGCATTGACAGGCAATGAACATGCAGCACATTCATTGCTATATGACTACATCAATGCCGGATATATTGAGCGTATTCGAAGAGATCTTTATACGGCAATCAGCTTAGAAACAAAACAACCCATTGCAAATCGATTTATGATCGCAACTAACATTGCAGAAGATGCTTGTGTTTCATTCCATAGTGCATTCGAATATTATGGTTACGCCAATCAAGTTTTTTATGAGGTATATGTGACAACAGACAGCAGATTCTCTAATTTCACCTACGATGGCATCACCTATTCTCGGGTATCTCCTCGCATTGACTCCGGTATAACCACAACCAATACAGGTATAAGGATTACGGATCTTGAAAGAACAGTCATCGAAAGTATCTATGCCTTTGAAAAAATCGGTGGCTTAGAAGAGCTCTTTCGTTGTCTGATGTTGGTTCCCTCGCTACGAACCGATAAACTGCTTACCTATCTTGATGATTATGGTCTGGCAAATCTATACCAGAAAACCGGATTTATTCTGATGCAATTTTCGGAACAAATGGGTCTTCCAAAATCCTTCTTTGACTATTGCAAAGGTAAAATTCCTAAGTCAAAAAAATATTTGTATTCTGAAAAAGATACTCTTTCAGAGCATTTTATTTTACATAAGGATTGGATGCTTTTTGCCCCCGCTAATATCAAATCAATAACCAGCAAGGGGGTAGATCTCAATGACTAAGTGGAATAAATTATTACTTGGAAAACAAGCTAAGGAACTTGGATTTGTCCGAGATACCTATGAAAAAGTTTGTAGATTAACTGAAATCCTAAAGTTTTTTGAAAGCGATGATTTACTTGGAAAATTCCTGGCATTAAAGGGCGGGACAGCAATCAACCTGACGATCTTTAATTTACCAAGATTGTCCGTTGATATTGACCTGGACTTTTCAGAAAACTTTACCCGAGATGAAATGACGGCTTCACGAACCCAAATCAATGATCGAATCGGAAAATATATGATAGCCAATGATTATTCATTAAGCCCGAAATCAAAATATTATCATGCCTTGGACTCTTTCGTGTTCGAATATTCAAATGCTGGCGGCATGAAGGATAATATCAAGATTGAGATCAATTACATGCTGCGTTGCCATATCCTCCAAATTGAGCAAAGACGTTTCGAATCAACTTGGGAACCTGCAGGGATTTCAGTTCTAAGTGTGGCACCAATCGAAATATTTGCCAGCAAAATTGTTGCATTACTTAATAGAACAGCGCCTCGAGATATTTATGATATTCATAACTTGGTGAAGTTTGGTTTATTTGATGAGCCTGAAGAAATATTATTGAGAAAATGTATTGTTTATTACAGCGCTATCGCTTCGGAATCGCCTCCTTCAGAATTTGATCTAAGCAACATAGATAAAGTCACTCAAAATCAAATCAAGAGGGAATTAAATCCCGTTTTAAGAAGTAAGGGAAAATTTGATCTTCGGACTTCCCAATTGCAAGTTAAAACATGGCTTGCAAACTTGTTAAAGTTGGAGGACAATGAGTGGAAATTCCTCAATGCCTTTAAGGATAAAGAATACCATCCAGAGTTTCTTTTTCAATCAGATGAAATATTGGAACGCATCAAAAATCATCCTATGGCACGATGGAAATGCTCACAAAAGTAAATATTTGATTTCTATACCCTTTCACAAGTCAAATAGACGTAAAAAAATAAATTATATAAAAATTACTTTCCTTTAAACAATCCATAAAAATAAACACCTTTAAACACCTTCATGCTGGGCTGCTTGTTTTCATTCTCAATGGCCATTATGTACCGGGTCGTGATTCCAACCTGCTCGGATAGTTCTTCCTGCGTCAGTCCGGCAGTCTGTCGGGCAGCCTTTATTGTCTGGCTAAATGTTTTCAGTAATTCATCCACTGTCAGTTCACCTCCTAACCAGTTTTATAGTGCAGGTATAGGCGTGAGAACGTACTGATGGTGGCGATTAACGTGAAGTTTTGAGTTTCCCCATTTTTTTTGGATCATTACAAATTGCTTGTTAATGGATGCAATTTGAAAAACTTATCCACAGAGGTATCAAAATATTATGTACTAATCCACAGATTTTGGAAAGTTATCCGGAGATTGCTCAAATGGTAGTGCAAAAGCTCTCGCAATATGTTATTTTAAAGTTTGTAGAACCACAAAACAACATAAAGGAGAGCTTTTACATGATTAATTATAGCAAATTATCATACCAATTGAAAAGGGAAATTAAAAAATTTACAAATAAAATTACTTTAGGTCTATCAAGACCTAAGTACAAACTTGTTTTTCAGATGCTTTACGGGATGCTCGAATCACAGTCTACGCATTTAAGTAATATTTCAAGAGCACTAAAAGAGAACATAACACTTAAAAAAACAATCGATAGATTATCTCGTAATCTTAGTCAATTTACTGAAAATGATATTATTATTGAAAATTACATGGATGTTGTTAAAAAGAATACTAATGAACTATCTGTGCTTATTATTGATAATTCAGATATTTCAAAGCCTTATAGTGAAATGCTAGATTCACTTTGTGAAGTACGTGATGGTAGTACAGGTGAAATAACTACAGGATACCATTTGCTTGAAATAACAGCACTCACCAAAGAACATAAGATGCCAATGCCTGTATATACACGAGTCTATTCAAGCACTGAAAATGAGTTTATCAGTGAAGACGAAGAAGTTCTAAATGGTTTAAAACATCTTACAGCCCATTTCGGGAAAGTAGGGGTAAGAACAATGGACAGGGGTTATGATACAAGGATATACTACAAATATTTTTTAAAGCACAATGAAAACTTTATAATACGAGCAAAGAAGAATCGTACTATAATATACAAAGGGAAATCAATAAATATTTTGGAACTTGCCAATAGATTCAAAGGTAAATATTCAATGAAATTTGAAGGTAAGGATGGTAAAAGAATAAACTGCAAAATTAGTTACATTCCAATATCTCTTCCAATTGCACCTAAAAAGGAACTTACTCTGGCTGTTGTGCATGGATTTGGAGAACTACCAATGATGCTCATTAGTAGTTTGAAATCAACTGATAAACGTCTCTCTGTAATAATAACCAAAATATATCTTATGAGATGGAAAATAGAAGAATATTACCGATTCAAAAAGCAGCAGTTTGGATTTGAAGATTTTAGAGTACAAAGTTTAATTTCTATACGTGCACTCAATACGCTACTTACAGTTCTTATAGGATTATTAAGCACGTTTTCTGAAAAACAGAATGATAATAAAATGGTTATGAAGATAATCGAATGCTCAAAAAGAATATATGAAAAGCCCAAATTTATATACTATGCATTAGGGGATGGAATATTTAATATTCTACAGAAAACCAGAAAAGGTATAGCCGCTTTTCTGGTTCCGAAAAAATTACCGCCATCACAACAATTAAA
>Ga0116194_1000819_pt1 | contig 22399 bp, 14 predicted proteins | sample AD_SCU001_MetaG_FD_89887 | JGI IMG/M metagenome (GOLD analysis project Ga0116194, IMG submission 89887) | Active sludge microbial communities of municipal wastewater-treating anaerobic digesters from China - AD_SCU001_MetaG | ecosystem: Engineered > Bioreactor > Anaerobic > Digestate | place...
TCAACGGAATGTCTTTGGAGATTTTCCACCCCATGATCCGATGTGTTTTTTGCGCAAAGGCAGGTATGCCCATGACAAAAATAGCGAAAAAAACAATAAATTTTTTCATAATGGGTAAGTTTTTAATTCTATAATGTTTATCCCATATAGTTGTAGATGGAAAAAACAGAAAAACGTTACCGTTTTGATGTTAATAAACCTGAAAATAAAAATAAAATTGAAAGCATTCAGCTGATCTGGCTTCCCGGCTTCACTTCTCCCGATGGTTCAATCAACGATAACGAACCGTCGGCGTTTTCGGCCGAAAGGATCATTCCCTCAGACAGGATACCCCTCAATTTCCTCGGTTCCAGGTTGGCAATAAAGCAAACCTGTTTCCCGACCAGTTGGTCGGGATGGGGGTAGTATGCCGCAATTCCCGATAAAATGGTGCGCTTGCTGAGACCATCGTCAAGCAGGAATCTCAGCAATTTATCGGTCTTAGGCACTTTTTCACATTCCAGAACGGTTCCTATGCGGATATCCAGCTTGTCGAAATCATCGTAAATGATGTTGTCTTTGACGGGTTTAGCCCGGTACGCTTCCTGTTCGTTTGCAGCCTTGGTTGCGTGAAGTTTTTCCACTTGCTTTTCAATGGTTTCATCTTCAATTTTCTCAAAAAGGAGTTCTGCTTTTCCCAATTCGTGCCCTTCAGGAAGTAGGTCAAAACTCCCTAACTTTTCCCAATCGAATTTCTTGGCATGTATAAACGCGTAGATCTTCTTTGTCGAAAAAGGCAGGAAGGGTTCGCATACGATGGCCAGATTGGCAACGATCTGTAGCGATAGATTCAGGATAGTGGCCGTGCGTGCGCTGTCAGTTTTTGCCGTTTTCCACGGTTCGGTATCTGCCAGGTATTTGTTTCCGATGCGTGCCAGGTTCATCGCTTCTTTTTGTGCTTCGCGGAAGTGGTAGCTCTCGAGATTATATTCTACAGCTTGTTTCACTTGCTGGCATTCGGCAATGGTTTCGCGGTCGTAACCGGAGAGTTCTCCTGGAGCAGGAACAAGGTTGTTGAAATACTTCTGCGTAAGTACCAATGCGCGATTAATGAAATTGCCCAGAACAGCAACCAGTTCGTTGTTGTTGCGTGCCTGAAAATCCTTCCACGTGAAATCGTTGTCTTTGGTTTCGGGTGCGTTTGCAGTAAGCGCATAGCGCAACACGTCCTGTTTACCCGGAAATTCTTCAAGGTATTCGTGCAGCCATACCGCCCAGTTGCGTGATGTGGATATTTTATCGTTTTCGAGGTTTAAAAATTCGTTTGCGGGAACATTTTCGGGCAAGATGTAAGAGCCTTCTGCTTTAAGCATTGCCGGGAAAACAATACAGTGGAACACAATGTTGTCTTTCCCGATAAAATGAACCAGTTTGGTGCTTTCGTCTTTCCACCATTTTTCCCAGTCGTTGGGTAGCAGTTCCTTCGTATTGGAAATATAACCGATGGGCGCATCAAACCAGACGTAAAGCACTTTCCCTTCGGCATCTTTCAACGGAACAGGTATTCCCCAATCCAGGTCGCGGCTTACGGCCCGCGGCTGCAAGCCCAGGTCGAGCCACGATTTGCATTGTCCGTATACGTTCGATTTCCACTCTTTATGCTCCGTCAAAATCCATTCACGCAGCCATGCTTCGTGTTCATTGAGCGGTAAATACCAGTGTTTGGTTGTTCGCATAACGGGTATGCTTCCGCTTAAAGCCGATTTAGGGTTAATTAAATCGGTTGGGCTAAGCGAAGTGCCGCATTGTTCACACTGGTCGCCGTAAGCGCGTTGGTTGCTGCAGTGTGGGCAGGTTCCGGTGATGTACCTATCGGCAAGGAATTGTCCGGCCTCTTCATCGTAATACTGTTCGCTTTCAATTTCTTGAAATCCATCATTTTCATAGATTTTCAGGAACATATCCGATGCCGTTTTTTTGTGAATATCGGATGTGGTGCGTGAATAAATGTCGAATGAAATTCCAAACTCTTCAAACGATTTTTTGATAAGCTCGTGATACCGGTCCACAATGTCCTGAGGTGTAACACCTTCCTTCCGGGCACGAATGGTAATAGGGATTCCGTGTTCATCAGAACCACCCACAAAAAGGGTCTCTTCTCCTTTCAGGCGTAAATACCTGGCGTAGATATCTGCCGGGACATAAACTCCCGCTAAGTGTCCGATGTGAACCGGGCCGTTTGCATATGGCAATGCCGATGTGATAAGTGTGCGTTTAAATTGTTTTGACATAAAATAGAGTTGTGTGTTCCCTGTTCCGGATTCCATGTTTACAGACCGATAATACCGAAAAGGGAATCGTTTTTTTGAAGTGCAAAGATACGAAAAATAGCTGCTTTTTGATTATCGTCTTTGAAATATAAAACAAGAACGTTGGTTTAGCGTTATTAAAGAAAAAAAGTATATGGATCTGAATATAACAGGTAAAGTGGCCATTATCGGTGGAAGCAGCAAAGGGCTGGGAAAGGCGTGTGCGGTAGCATTAGCAAAAGAAGGTGTGAACATTGTATTGTGTGCCCGCCGTAAAGAAACCTTGCAGAGAACCAAAAGCGAAATAGAGTTGCTGGGAGTTGAGGTGTTGGCTTTGTCGGTTAACATGGCTTCTGCTGAGGATAATCAGCGGATTATCGATGAAACCATTCGGAAATTTGGCAGAATCGATATTTTGGTCAACAACTCCGGTGGCCCGAAGCCGGGAACCTTTCGGGAGGTTACTTCAGATGATTTGGATGACGCATACCGTTCGGTGCTGAAATACAACATCCGGATGATTCAGGGTTGCCTCCCTTTCATGGAAAGGAACGGGTGGGGCAGAATCGTGAACATCACTTCCATCACTGTGAAGGAGCCCGCTCCTAACATGGTGTTGTCGAATATTTTCCGCTCATCGGTAGTGAGTTTTGCCAAAACGATCAGTAAAGAGCTTGTCTCAAAGGGTATAACCATCAATAACGTTTCTCCCGGTTATTTCAAGACCGACAGGGTTATGCAACTGATGAAAGTCCGCTCCGAAGCGGAAGGGATTTCCACAAATGAGTATGAACAGAGAGCTATCCTGGACTTTCCACACAAACGCTATATGGATCCGGAGGAACTGGGCAATTTGGTTTGTTATCTGTGTTCGGAACAGGCCAGGTCGATCAACGGAACAACCATTCAGGTAGACGGTGGTATGTTGAATGGGTTGTTGTGAGGTGAAACGAGAAAAAAGCTTACCGGGATTATCTCCAAAAGACAAATCGTTTCCGCCACAGGCATAATGTGGAAACTACGGCAAACAGGGCGAAAACGATGAAGAACGTTTTTTCAAAAACTGTTCTTTCAGACGGGTTTTGAGTAAATGTAAACGCAAATATGGATAGCCAGAGAGAGTTTGCTGCAATCGCGGCAGTCCAACCCCAGGATTTCATTTTATGTAATCCCACAATACTTAAAATGGAGGATATGGTCACCCAGATGAAAGTGATTTGAGAGAACTCGTAAACGAATGCGGATAGTGTTTGAGAGAGAAGTGAGTTCTTCGCGGGAGTTTCGGACAGGTTGAAGCGAAGGTGATTTATAAGGTTGATCGCAAAATAGATCAACCATCCTACCAATTGAATCCAGGCGATTACGGAGGCCGTTCTCGATTTTCTCTTCCGCACCCCTTGCCGAAAAGACACGACTTCTAATTTATCGTTAGGTAAAAACAACGGGCGATTGAAACCCTCCTCTGGAAAATGTAAATCACGATTGTTCATTCGAGTGTCTATTACTTTTCACCACAAAAATAAAGAATAACCGTAAATGGAGATAAAAAAACGGTTACGTTTTTATGAAGTTTTTTTCGCCGGTATAGTCACTTCGTAAAATAAATGAATTGTAGCGAAATATAGGATTTATTTGAAATATTCTTTCCACACAATTGTTTTTCCGTTTTCAGCAGATTTTTTCGCCATTTCCAGAATTTTAACCACTACCTCATTATTGGGCAGGGCTGAAAGATCATACGGTTGAGGGTTAATATCTCCGCGGACGACACGGGCAAAATAAGAAAAAGCGTCGTTTCTGTCTTCGTTTAATGCCGGGGCGGCTTTGTCTGTGGCCTTTTTTTCTTTTGATTTAAATACAGTCATATTTTCGGTATCTCTACAGAAAACATATCCCGATTGTCCGTAAATCTTCATCTCTTTCCGGTTGTAAGGCCAGTTCCATGATGCCTGGATAATCACTTGATTATACGGATACTGTACGATGATGCTGGCCTCATCATCCACGTTTGGATAAACCTGTGGTTTATTGGTGTGCGTCACGGCCGTAACAGAAACGGGCGTTTCGCCTTTCATAAGCCAAGTGGAAAGGTTGGCTCCGTAACAGCCAAAATCGTTGAGCGCTCCGGCACCATTTAGTACAGGATCGGTAAGCCAGGCGAGGAACTCTTTGCTGCAGCCAATCTCTACTGGTCCCTGATGTCCGGTATGAAATTCAATTTTGAGGATTTCCCCGATTTGTTCTTCCTCGTTCACAACTTTATATGCTTCGGTGTTGCTTCCGTACCAGGTTGTTTCATAGTTGGTAAGTATTTGTATATTATTTTTTTTGGCGAGTTTGGCCATTTTATCGGCATGTGCCACACTCACGGCGAGTGGTTTTTCAACCATAACGTGAATACCTCTCGGGGCGCATTTCTCGACTACTTCCAGGTGCCCGAAAATATCGTTGTAAGCCATTACTGCTTCGGGTTTTGTGCTGCGGAGCATTTCATCGATACTCGAATAGACTATTTTTTTGTCGAAACCGTACCTTTTCGCTAATCTTTCCACCAGTCCGCTGTCCGGTTCCGCGATACCAACGATAACAATATCGCCTTTCTCTTTTCTCCCCAGGAGCCCGTGAATGTGATCGTGTGACAAGCCCGCGATACCAATTCTTACTGGTTTTTGCTGTGCTGGCGTGACAACAGGTAGTGTGCTTATACTTAATGCGAGTATAAGCTTTGCAATGGATTTAATCATGATCATTGAATATCTGTTTTTTTTAAAATAATTTCCCCTGTTCTCCTGCCATTTGGGGAACATGTAAGTGGAGGTTAAGCCTTTCGTTCAGTTTTTCTGTCAGGTACGCAGAAAAAAGAGGCGAAGACACTTCTACATTTTGATGGACGAAGAAGTAAAGATGTTGTAATCCTTCCTTGCGCCACTTTTCAATACGGTCAACCCAGTCGTCGATACGCTTGCGGTCAATTTCATCGACATTGCAACCCACGAAACGGATAAAGGCCGTGGGAGTAGTCAACCTCATATGCAGCATGTCGCGCCGGCCGGCAGTATCTACAATGATATTGGTGGTCTTATGCTCTTCCAGAAAATCGCAAAAACCGTTCCAGGTTACCTTATCGGAAAACCATTCCAGACCGCGCACTTCCACCGCCAGTGGGATCACTTTCGGGAAATTTTCAACGAAAACCTTCAATTTTTTCAACTCTTTGATGCCGAAATTTTCGTGCAGTTGCAGAAAACACATTCCGAGCTTTTCTTCAAAGTGTGAAATGGCATCGCAATAGATGGCCGTTAATTCGTCTACATTGTCCAACCGGCGCATGTGGCTGATGGATTGCGTCACTTTCGGAAAAAACTTGAATCCGTCCGGAGTTTTGTTTTTCCATTTCACCACCTGTTCTGCTTTCGGCATATTATAAAATATGGAGTTCATCTCAATGGAGTTGAACTGTCTTGAATAGTAGGCCAGTTCGTCTTTTGTGCCTTTTGGGTAAAAACCTTTCAGGTCAGTTTTGTTCCATTTCGCACAACCAATATACGCTTCGACCCCGCTTTCCGGTACGTTTTTAAAAACGCCCCGGGTTGCTTTGTCATCGGCGGGAATTCTAAAATCTATGCCCGTCGGGTCCTCTACTTTTCCGTATTTCATGTTGTCAATCGTTATCGGTATATCTTACAAAAGCAATTCTGCTGCCATCGGGTGACCAGCTATGCACATTGATCGTTCCCTGCCCGCCGTAAAAAACGGGAGTCAGGTCGCGGATAATTTTTGATTCTGTGTCCAGTAAACGAAGCTTTACGTTCTTGCCAAACGGATGCCCCCCTTTCTGGTCTTCGATATAGGCGATATAAGCGATGCTTTTATTGTCGGGTCCGGGATGCGGGAACCAGTTGTCGTACTCATCGAAAGTGAGTTGGGTTTGGTTACTTCCGTCGGGGCACATCCGGTAGATATGCATTCGTCCGGTGCGGTGGCTGTTGAAATAGATCCATCGGCCGTCGTAGCTGTATTCCGGGCCGTCGTCTAGTCCATCCGTGTCTGTCAACCTGACTTCTTTATCGGTGATAACGTGGGTTTTGTAAACATCCCATTGGCCGTTTCGCATGGCACAATAGGTAATCCACTGATTGTCGGGGCTGATTCCGTGCCAGTAACTCGGATAATTCGCGGTGACTAATCGGGGAATACCGCCGGATACGGGAAGGATAAAGATACGGGAACTTCCTCCCGGCGAGGTGAATCTTGAATCGTTATGGCTTATAATGAGCCATTTCCCGTCGTAAGAAAGTCCATGATCGTTGTTACACCGGTCGGCAAATCCGGTATCGATAATGCCAAGCTTTTCACCTTTAACCGATACTTTTTCTAATTTTCCATCGGAGTTGATGATCAGAAATTTCCCATCACGCGACCAGTTGGGTGCTTCAAAATGGCGTTTTTCACGCAGGATGACTTTCTCCTTTCCGGTTTTTACGTTGAGTAAGACCAATTCGCTCTCCAGGTTCTTTAAAACCTGTGAATGTACTGAAAATGAGCAGATCGTGCACAGAAAAAGCAAATAAAAATATTTCATTGTTTTTAATTTGTGCTTAAACTCCTACGGTTATTTTCCAAATCGCTTCTATCCACTCATCGGAGTTATTGAGGGAGGGAACAAAGACAAATTTTTCTCCTCCGGCTTTCATAAACAATTCGCGAGCCTCAATGTCGATGTCGTACAGTGTTTCCAGATTATCCACCGGAAACCCAGGGGCTATTACCGCTACTTTTTTCCATCCTAGCCGGGGTAAATCGGAAATATCTTTATCTAAAAAAGGTTTCAGCCAATTGTTGCCGCGTTGTGATGCATAAAGAAGAAGCGTATATTGCAGTTGAATGTTGAGCTTTTCGCAGAATAACCGATTGGTTTCTTTCAATTGATAGACATAATCAAACTCTCTCCCTTTCTTCCAGCCTGCCTCCACCTGGTCAACCGGCAGACTGTGATAGCTAAACACCAACTTGTCGATATCTTTCAGGTAAGGCTCCGCATGTTTGGCAAGTGCATTTATAAATGCCGGATGGTCGAAATAAGGCTCAACAAGCTGCAGCCGGTACGAGTGCGGACGTTTGTAAAAAACCCGTCCGATTTCATCTATCGTCGTTTGCGTGGTAGATTGGGCATAATGCGGATACAAGGGAAATACAACAACTTCGTGCAACAGTGGACATTTTTTCTCCAGGTCTTTCAATGCTTGTTCAATCTCCGGTTCACCGTATCGCATGGCGACTTCCACCGGAATATTTTTTTTCGCCTCCAGTGACTGGGCTAGTTTTTGCATGAAATAGATCATGGGAGAGATCTCGGGATCTTCTTTTCGCCAGATTTGACTGTATTTATTAAACGACTTACCGGATGAAACCGGAGCGATAATCTTCTTTGCCAAAAAGCTGGAAACCCATTCAGGCTGGCCGGTAACAAGCGGATCGCTAAGCATATCGCCCACAAATTTCCTAACAGCTTCTTTACTGCAGCTAGCCGGAGTTCCAATATTTATCAATAAAATACCGCGCATAAACGTGTTACTTGTTAGACTTTATACGTGAAGCTATTTTATAAATGTTTCTAATATCTTTGTTGTCTCACTGGGGATAATTAAGACCGACTCGGTCTCTGCCGGAACCAGGACGGTCTCTCCCTGCCCGATAAAAACAGAATTTCCATTGTTGTCTTTCAACGTACAGTGTCCCTGCATACAAATATAGATTACAAAAGAGTCGAGAGCGTTATAGTGCCGTGCCAACGGGATATCCATTTCCAGCAGATTCGTTGAGAAGTACTCACACGTTACCAGTTCTACCGGTTGGTTAAGACGATTTGTATACTCGGTCTGATAATTACCATACACGTTGTAATCGATAGCATCTTTTGCTAATTCTGTATGTAATTCGCGTAAATTTCCCTGTGCATCCTTTCTGTTGTAATCGTAGATACGATAAGTGAGGTCAGATGTTTGCTGAATTTCTGCAATGAAGCATCCTGCACCAATAGCGTGAACCCTGCCCGCAGGCAGGAAAAATACATCGCCTGTTTTTACGTCGTATTTTTGAAGTTTATCGGTAAAGCTGTTGTTTTCTATTGTCTTGATATACTCATCGGAGGTTATCTGTGTTGAAAACCCTGAATAAAGAAAAGCATCGGAGGAGGCTTTTATTACGTACCACATTTCTGTTTTTCCGAAGGAGTTGTGTCGTTCTTTTGCTAGCTTATCGTCCGGGTGAACTTGAATGGACAGATCATCACGGGCATCGATAAACTTGATAAGAAGTGGGAAGGTATTGCCAAACTTCTCATATACTTTTTTCCCTACTAATCGGGCTTTGCTGGTCCGAAGGACTTCATCGATCGGTTTTCCTGCCAACTCTCCATTGCCAACGATGGATATCTTGCCTTCCACCCCCGATATTTCCCAACTTTCTCCGATACCGTCTTCTGCAGGTGTAATGTTTTTAAATTTACAAATATCGGAACCACCCCAAATCATCGGTCTGAGGATGGGTTCAAACTTTAAAGGATATAACGCGACCCCTGAATCCCCTTCAGAGGATTGGGCGGCATGCTGCTTATTAGCGTAAGTATTCATTGTTTTTTAATTTGTTAAAACAGGTCTTCTTGTTTCTCCCGGATTTTCGGGATTGTATACAGAAAAAATGAACTGTTCAAGTAAAATTTGTTTTCCGGCTCCCTTAAAGGGCCGGAGTCATATTTTTTTTAAAACAAAGGCAGAACGGGCCGGCAGGTATATTTTAATCCAGCCTTTTCCGTCTTTTGCATACAACGGATCGTGATGCGTGAAATGATGAACGGTATCGTTGTTCAGACCGAAACCGCCGAACCTGAAGTTGTCGGTGTTGAGAACGATGCTGTACTCTCCTTCAGGAACCAACATGCCATAATCATTAAACGATTTTTCCGGATGGAAGTTAAAGACAAACAACAGCCTTTCCCGCATATAAGCCAGCACGTTGTCGTCGTCTTTGTCCCAGATTTTCGTGATAGTTGTGGTCTGAAAGTCGGGAACGGATTTTATGAGATTAATCATTGCTTTATCAAAGTCCCCCAAGTAATGGTACTTGAGGTTTTTGTCGTCAGCCAACTGCCATTGGCGCCGGGCGTATTTGTGAGACCAGTTGTTCCCTTCCCGCGGAAAATCAATCCATTCCGGATGGCCGAACTCGTTGCCCATAAAATTCAGGTAGCCTCCGTTTATGGTGGTGGCCGTAACCAGCCGGATCATCTTATGTAATGCCATTCCTCTGTCTACCCGGAACGAACTGCTCTTCAGTTTCGACATGAACCAATACATGTCGGCGTCTATTAGCCTGAAAATAATGGTCTTGTCTCCCACTAATGCTTGGTCATGGCTTTCCACATAAGAGATTGTTTTCTCGTCTGCACGACGATTGGTAGTTTCCCACCAAATAGCGGAGGGGTGCCACTCTTCGTCTTTTCGCTCCTTAATGGTCTTGATCCAGAAATCGGGGATATTCATCGCCATCCGGTAATCAAAACCGTATCCTCCTGATTTTATGTCCAACCCCAAGCCAGGCATGCCGCTCACTTCCTCTGCAATAGTGATAGCAGTGGGATTTACTTCGTGAATGAGCTTGTTGGCCAGTGTCAGATAACAAATGGCATCCAAGTCTTGTCTGTTGTTGTAATAATCATCATACCGGGTGAAGCTCTCTTCCAGGCCGTGACTGTAGTACAGCATGGAGGTTACACCATCGAAACGGAGACCGTCGAATCTATATTCCTCCATCCAGTATTTGCAGTTCGAAAGCAGAAAATGGAGGACTTCATTTTTGCCGTAATCAAAGCAAAGTGAATCCCAGGCTGGATGGTTTCTGCGGTTGGGATTGCTTGGGAAATACAGGTCATACGAGCCATCAAAACGGGCAATCCCTTCCAATTCGTTCTTTACTACATGTGAATGCACAATGTCCATAATCACCGCGATTCCCATTTCATGAGCTGCATCTATAAGTTGGCGAAGTTCATCGGGTGTGCCGAAGCGCGACGTTGGCGCAAAAAAATTGGATACATGGTAACCAAATGAGCCGTAATAGGGATGTTCCTGAATAGCCATTAATTGAATGGCATTGTATCCGCTGTTCTTGATCCGGGGCAACACGTTTTCCCTAAACTCGTTATAGGTTCCCACCTTTTCTTCTGCGGTAGCCATTCCAACGTGACATTCGTATATAAGGAGTGGCGACGTGTCTGGTTTAAAATTAGTTATTTTGAAGGTATATGGAGTTGCCGGCTCCCATACCTGTGCACTGAATATATGTGTCTGGGCGTCTTGCACAACCCTACGGCACCAGGCGGGAATCCGTTCCCCAGATCCACCCTCCCAGCTGACTAAAAGTTTGTATAAGTCTTGGTGACGAATGTGTTCCGGTGGAATTTTTACTTCCCAAACGCCTTTTTCAATACTTCTCAGCCGGTACGGTTCCATTCGTTGCCAGTTATTGAAGGTGCCGATAAGAAAAATTTCAGTAGCGTTTGGTGCCCACTCACGAAAAACCCATCCATCTGTTGTCTTGTGTAGTCCAAAGTATAGATATCCTGTTGCGAAGTCCGACAACCTGATCTTTCCGTTTTGAGTCAACTCCTTTTCTTTTTTCAAGAAGTAATTGTTCCGGTCTTCTATGCTTCGACTGAAAGGTTCAAGCCAAGGGTCATTTTTTACGATATCCAACATGAATTACTCAGTAATTATTTATAGTTATAAAACAGCAACTTTCAGGATGATCTTCCGGGTAATGCCTTCGCCGATAAGTGGGGCGTGTGCATCTTCGGGCGAGAATATAATAAATTCGCCCGGAAGCACGCGGATATAGGTGGACGGTTCGTCTTCAAACAACTGGAAATCATTTTGGCTGTCGTATTCCTGCGTCGGCATCTTTAGGTTTTTCAAGGATTTCCATCCGAAAATTTCTTCCCGTGTGATAGGAATCTGAATATCGATGAATTTTCTGTGAGTTTCCAGTTTAGTTTCTGTTTTGCTTTTCAAGGCGATTTTTACTGCCGACGCTTTCAGGTATACGCCTTCTATTTCGGAAGTTCCTTCTGGCAAATTGTCCACATCTAATCCTCTGACATACTCGAAAGCCTTTTCAAACAAAGGATTCAATCCAAAATAATTGGGTGCGTTTTCTATGTTGTCCAATATCATAATTGTCCGTTTTTTTATCTTATTTGCACAAAGATAACGGATTTTATGAACATTTAGTTTCATTTATTCTCAAAATAAGCGACTCGCGGATTTCAATCAGAAAAAAAACGTATCTTTGTTGTTTGATAAACGATACTGCTATGAAACGAATATTACCCGCATTCATTATACTACTAATATCCGTTGCCGTTTTTTCTCAAAATGATCAGACCACCTGCAACCTGGGATTCTCGTTTAAAATAAGCAATAATTCCAACTGGGGTAATAACGAACCTGTTGTTACGGAGGTTGTTCCCGGATCTCCAGCCGAAAAAGCAGGTTTAAAAGCCAACGATATTATTCTTGAAGTGAACGGAAACGGGACTTACCTGAAGCCGTCACATACCATAATGTCGTGGTTTATGGAGAAACCTTCAGAAATGTCGATATCCATACGCAACTTCGAAGCGTCGTTCAAGCCGATGCATATTGCTAAAGATTGCAGGCCGAGAAACGGATTGAGTGAAGCACAACTGGCTCCTGTGTTTTCGTTTTATAGCCTTGAGGATATTCAGGACCGGAAATTTATTATTCCGGTAAAGACGACCATAAACCCCGATGCTGATTTTTTTAATTACCGGACCTATGATTTTGCTCCTTCTGATGTAAGTTCACGAGAAATGGACGAACGCATTAATTCAATATTTGTGAGGGTGCTGTCTCAGCTCGGTCTCAAGCGCGACAGTGAAGACCCCGATTTTATCATTCAGACCTTTTACAGTTACCAGAACAATCCCATGTTCAAAACGGAATCGCCTACGCGTGGAACCTATTCCGGAACCTGGCGATTCGATACCCGTAACAACCGGATGGTTAAGATTCCTGTATTTGATCCTACTCAACCTGTTAGAATTGATGATGTGATGTATGACCTGGAATTTGGCTACCGGTTTTATGACCGGAAGTTTACGGAACCCGGCAGGTCGATGCTGGTCTGGGAGAGCGAGGTTAAAGAAAAGCTGAGTGATAATTACGGGTTACTGGACTACCTGGAAATGAATCTCCCTTTGATATTGAGTAAATTTCCTAATTCAGGAAACCTGGAAAGAGCCACTTACCACGTGAAGTATTTGCGGTATAACTATACAGGTATTAGTTACGATTTGAATGATTTAAAAACAGTGGTTTCTGTTGATGCCGGGTCTCCAGCAGCCCGCGCAGGGATTAAACCGGGGGATGTTGTGATAAAAGTGCAAGGCCACAATTTCAACCACGATGCAGCATCGCTTACTTCCAGTTACCGGCGGTTTATTGCTGAAACAATGAAATATCGCGATCCAGCGACAAAATATACCGATTCAAACGGGTTTCAAAATGCCATGTACTGGGATATAATACATTATAACAGCATTTCTAAGGAGATTAATGACAAAAAAAGGTATAAGGCCGGATTCTCATACCTGTTCAATTTCAATCAATATATTGACTGGGACACTCCAGATACACTGAATATTGACGTTGAAAGGAAAGGAGAGAAATTGTCCTTTGAGGTGAAACCTATCATAAACAGACACTCCCATGTTTCCGTGGAATAAATTTCCTCTCCGGAGACCTGTTTGATTATAGAAACTTTTCTGAATTTTTATTTTTTCAACATAGCCCGCTATTATATGTGAGCTGAAAAGCCAGGTCCATCAAAAAAATAGACTTAAAATAGGACATGAAAAAAATCAAAACGGTTTCTTGATAAAAAAAATAAAAAAAAGCGGTAAAAAATTTGCCGATAAAATTAAATGCTCTATCTTTGTATCCCTTTCGCAATAATCGAAAGGGTTTGTTATTGAGATAACAAATAAAGTTGCAAAAGTTGAAAAATTGAAGTTGTAGAATCGACTGGAAATCAAGTTGAAAAAATTTTTTTCAAAAAAAATTCAGATTTTGTTTTGTCAATTCAAAAATAGTTTCTACCTTTGCATCCGCTTTCCGAAAACAAGTAGATGTAGAAAGCAATTGATCGTTCTTTGAAAGATTTTCATATACGTTTTTTTAATGACAAGCAGTATATAAAATATATATATTGGTACCCGTTCAATAGAACATAAAAGGAAAAGAAATAGATTCGTGAATCGAGGGTTTGAGGATCACCGGCTATTCGGTTTTTTTGTTTGTCGATGTCTTTCCTGTAGTTGACACAACAGGGGCAGGAAAAGTTCAAGACATATAACAAATATACAACGAAGAGTTTGATCCTGGCTCAGGATGAACGCTAGCGATAGGCCTAACACATGCAAGTCGAGGGGCAGCACATGAGTAGCAATACGATGGTGGCGACCGGCGCACGGGTGAGTAACACGTATGCAACCTACCTTTAACAGGGGAATAACCCGTTGAAAAACGGACTAATACTCCATAACACAGGGGTCCCGCATGGGAATATTTGTTAAAGATTTATCGGTTGAAGATGGGCATGCGTTCCATTAGCTTGTTGGTGAGGTAACGGCTCACCAAGGCTACGATGGATAGGGGAACTGAGAGGTTTATCCCCCACACTGGAACTGAGACACGGTCCAGACTCCTACGGGAGGCAGCAGTGAGGAATATTGGTCAATGGAGGCAACTCTGAACCAGCCAAGTCGCGTGAAGGATGAAGGTCTTATGGATTGTAAACTTCTTTTGCAAGGGAATAAAGTGGGGGACGTGTCCTCCTTTGCATGTACCTTGCGAATAAGGATCGGCTAACTCCGTGCCAGCAGCCGCGGTAATACGGAGGATCCGAGCGTTATCCGGATTTATTGGGTTTAAAGGGTGCGCAGGCGGGATGTTAAGTCGGCGGTGAAATTTTGCAGCTCAACTGTAAAAGTGCCTTCGATACTGGCTTTCTTGAGTGTGGATGAAGTAGGCGGAATTTGTGGTGTAGCGGTGAAATGCTTAGATATCACGAGGAACTCCGATTGCGCAGGCAGCTTACTAAACCACTACTGACGCTCATGCACGAAGGCGTGGGGATCAAACAGGATTAGATACCCTGGTAGTCCACGCAGTAAACGATGATTACTAGTTGTTTGCGATACAATGTAAGCGACTGAGCGAAAGCGTTAAGTAATCCACCTGGGGAGTACGTTCGCAAGAATGAAACTCAAAGGAATTGACGGGGGCCCGCACAAGCGGAGGAACATGTGGTTTAATTCGATGATACGCGAGGAACCTTACCCGGGCTTGAAATGCGGCGGACCGGCAGAGAGATCTGCCTTCCCTTCGGGGCCGCCGTGTAGGTGCTGCATGGTTGTCGTCAGCTCGTGCCGTGAGGTGTCGGCTTAAGTGCCATAACGAGCGCAACCCTCATCATTAGTTACTAACAGGTCATGCTGAGGACTCTAGTGAGACTGCCATCGTAAGATGCGAGGAAGGTGGGGATGACGTCAAATCAGCACGGCCCTTACGTCCGGGGCGACACACGTGTTACAATGGGTGGTACAAAGGGCAGCTACCTGGCGACAGGATGCTAATCTCCAAAACCACTCTCAGTTCGGATCGGAGTCTGCAACTCGACTCCGTGAAGCTGGATTCGCTAGTAATCGCGCATCAGCCACGGCGCGGTGAATACGTTCCCGGGCCTTGTACACACCGCCCGTCAAGCCATGGAAGCCGGGGGTACCTGAAGTCCGTAACCGTCAAGGAGCGGCCTAGGGTAAAACTGGTAACTGGGGCTAAGTCGTAACAAGGTAGCCGTACCGGAAGGTGCGGCTGGAACACCTCCTTTCTGGAGAACGTTCCCGTCCTGTTAACGGCAGGGTTTTGGGCATGGAAGGCAGAAAAGGGGCCCGTTAATCGGAGTCCCGGTCTTCAGACGCTCTTTTCACGTTTTTTTTTTTCAACCGAGAGGTACCGATTCAAAACTGCATCCGTCATAGGAACGTATATAAAACAACATAACACTCACCGGGCAGAACCGTGAGCACGGGAGGCGGGCGTGTCCTGTTTTCCTACGGCGATCGGCCGACACTGCGACCAGCACAGTCCTATAGCTCAGTTGGTTAGAGCGCTACACTGATAATGTAGAGGTCGGCAGTTCAACTCTGCCTGGGACTACAAGGAAGATAACGGGGGATTAGCTCAGCTGGCTAGAGCATCTGCCTTGCACGCAGAGGGTCAACGGTTCGAATCCGTTATTCTCCACTTTGAAACAGGCCGTCTGGCTGCCGAAGAGGAGACCGGGGACCGGTAGGAAGAGTGATGTGAGCCTTGCCGGCAGGAGAGCCGCGGGCGTGAGATTTGAGGAAACATATTGAGGTTTGATGTCCGTCGGGGACAGTGTTCAACGGTTCGACTCCGTATCAGACGGCTATCGAAGGGTGTTCGCGTTAAGCGTTTCCCCTTGGAAGCGATCTTTGACATGATGAAGTAAAAGTAAAAAGAGCAAGAAAATAGTAAGTAACAAAAAGCTAAGTATTTATCAAGCCCTGCTACCGCTGGTTCGTTTTTTCCTTTTGGGAAATTCGGGCGGTGTGGTACAGACGGCACAAATAAAGAGAAAATAAAGTACATAAGGGCACATGGGGGATGCCTAGGCTCTGGAAGGCGACGAAGGACGTGATAAGCTGCGATAAGCCGCGGGGATTGGCAAATACGAATCGATCCGCGGATTTCCGAATGGGGCAACCTGATACGAGAAGATTGTATCATTCCATCCAGTATGGAAGGCAAACGCGGGGAACTGAAACATCTAAGTACCCGCAGGAGAAGAAAACAAAAGTGATTCCCGGAGTAGTGGCGAGCGAAACGGGAATAGCCCAAACCGGTGTTGTTTCGGCAATACCGGGGTTGTAGGACCGGGAAGTGGCAAGAGACCAAGGAAGCGGAAGCGCCTGGAAAGGCGCATCGTAGAGGGTGATAATCCCGTACGCGACTCCCTGGCGAAGCCTACCGGTATCCTGAGTAGCGCGGGACACGAGAAATCCTGTGTGAATCCGGCGGGACCATCCGCCAAGGCTAAATACTCTCCAGAGACCGATAGTGAACCAGTACCGTGAGGGAAAGGTGAAAAGAACCTCGAACAGAGGAGTGAAATAGACCCTGAAACCATGTGCTTGCAAGCGGTCGGAGCCCCGTTTACGGGGTGACGGCGTGCCTTTTGCATAATGAACCTACGAGTTACTCTTGTTGGCAAGGTTAAGCGCAATGATGCGCGTCAGCCGCAGCGAAAGCGAGTCCGAACAGGGCGCATAGTCAGCAGGAGTAGACGCGAAACCAAGTGATCTACCCTTGAGCAGGCTGAAGTTTTGGTAACACAACATGGAGGGCCGAACCGGTAAACGTTGAAAAGTTTTCGGATGACTTGAGGGTAGGGGTGAAAGGCTAATCAAACTTGGAGATAGCTCGTACTCCCCGAAATGCATTTAGGTGCAGCCTCGGATAATGAGCTTACATGAGGTAGAGCTACTGATTGGATGCGAGGGCTTCGCCGCCTATCAAGTCCAGACAAACTCCGAATGCGTGTAAGTGATCTCCGGGAGTGAGGGCGCGGGTGCTAAGGTCCGTGTCCGAGAGAGGAACAACTCAGACCATCGGCTAAGGTCCCCAAATATATGCTAAGTTGCATTAAACGAAGTTCTGCCGCTTTGACAGCTAGGATGTTGGCTTGGAAGCAGCCATTCATTTAAAGAGTGCGTAACAGCTCACTAGTCGAGTGGCGGAGCGTGGATAATAATCGGGCATAAGCATATTACCGAAGCCATGGAATTCTAATGAATTGGTAGGGGAGCATTCCGGTCCTGCGTTGAAGGCGTACTGCGAGGTACTCTGGAGCGTCCGGAAAAGCAAATGTAGGTATAAGTAACGATAATGCGGATGAGAAATCCGCACGCCGAAAGACTAAGGTTTCCTGATCAACGCTAATCGGATCAGGGTTAGTCGGGGCCTAAGGATAAGCCTAGAGGCGATTCCGATGGAAGAAACGGTTAATATTCCGTTACTGCTTTGATAAGTTATGTGGGGACGCAGAAGTGACACCACTGCCATCTGACGGAATAGATGGTTGAAGGGGGTAGGCTGTGACCGGTGCAGGCAAATCCGCACCGGGAGCTGAACCTGAAAGTATGGCAAGTCTTCGGATGAGCCAATAATGTGGGTAAGCAGACTGCCGAGAAAATCCGCTAAACGCCAATTATCAACGCACCCGTACCGTAAACCGACACAGGTAGTTGGGTTGAAAATACTAAGGCGCTCGAGTGATTCACGGTTAAGGAACTAGGCAAAATAGTCCTGTAACTTCGGGAGAAAGGACGCCACTGGCGACAGTGGCCGCAGAGAATAGATTCTGGCGACTGTTTAACAAAAACACATGGCTATGCGAATTCGAAAGAAGCTGTATATAGCCTGACACCTGCCCGGTGCTGGAAGGTTAAGAGGAGATGTCATCGCAAGAGAAGCATTGAATTGAAGCCCCAGTAAACGGCGGCCGTAACTATAACGGTCCTAAGGTAGCGAAATTCCTTGTCGGGTAAGTTCCGACCTGCACGAATGGTGTAACGATCAGAATACTGTCTCAACCGTGAGCTCGGTGAAATTGTAGTATCGGTGAAGATGCCGATTACCCGCGATGGGACGAAAAGACCCCGTGAACCTTTACTATAGCTTTACATTGAATTTGGGCATCCGATGTGTAGGATAGGCCGGAGGCTTTGAAGCAGGTACGCCAGTACTTGTGGAGCCGACGTTGAAATACGGCCCTTCGGGTGTTTGACTTCTAACTCCGCTCAAGCGGAGGACACTGTATGGTGGGTAGTTTGACTGGGGTGGTCGCCTCCAAAAAAGTAACGGAGGCTTCTAAAGGTGCGCTCAGGACGATTGGTAACCGTTCTAGGTGAGTATAATGGCATAAGCGCGCTTGACTGGGAGACTCACAAGTCGATCAGGTAGGAAACTAGAGCATAGTGATCCGGTGGTTTCAGTATGGAATGGCCATCGCTCAAAGGATAAAAGGTACTCCGGGGATAACAGGCTGATCATTCCCAAGAGCTCATATCGACGGAATGGTTTGGCACCTCGATGTCGGCTCGTCACATCCTGGGGCTGGAGAAGGTCCCAAGGGTTGGGCTGTTCGCCCATTAAAGTGGCACGCGAGCTGGGTTCAGAACGTCGTGAGACAGTTCGGTCTCTATCTATCGTGGGCGTTAGAGATTTGAGAGGCCCCGACACTAGTACGAGAGGACCGTGTTGGACAGACCTCTGGTTTACCGGTTGTGGCGCCAGCTGCATTGCCGGGTAGCTAAGTCTGGGCAGGGATAAGTGCTGAAAGCATCTAAGCACGAAGCCTACCTCGAGATTAGATCTCTTTATAAGGGTGGTTGTAGACGACGACCTTGATAGGCTGCAGGTGGAAGTGCGGTAACGTACGTAGCCGAGCAGTACTAATTGCCCGTACGCTTTATTTTCGTGCAAGCTCTTTGAATCGCAGGATTTGATAAATATGGCTTTTGGGTTGTTTGCCCGTGAGTATTGATCTTTTTACTTTTCATCATGTTTTATCAGCACAGGGAGAAGAAGAGCGGTCAGGAAAGACCTTTTCACTCCCGGACTTACTTAAGGTGGTTGTAGCGTTGGGGATCCACCTCTTCCCATTCCGAACAGAGAAGTTAAGCCCAATGGCGCCGATGGTACTGCACACAAAGTGGGAGAGTAGGTAGCCGCCGTCCTTTATCAGAAAAGCCTTCAGGAGAAATCCGGAAGGCTTTTTTTATTTTACTTTTTCTCATATACCTCATACCTCACTTTGTCCAAGATGACGGGTAAAATCTCCAGATCAATTCCAGCTTCACGAAGTTCATCCAGATCCTCGTCGAACAGCGATTTAAAAACGGGGAAGCTACCTGCTGATTTTACAGCTTGGATATACATCTCAACGGCTTTTTTGGTATTGGAGAGACAGAACTCTACGTGTCCGGCATTCAGGTAGTCGTGAGTATTGGGTTTGTTTTCGATGATTTGGGAATAGTACCGCTGTGCAACGTCGAATTTACGAGATAAGAATGCACACCAGGCTATGGAACGCCATGCGCGGGTATTGTCGGAACTCAATAAATCTACTTTAAAGTAATAGTTCAGTGCTTCGGCGTATTCGTCAAGTTCCAGGTAACAGTGGCCGATATTGAGCTGTATATTCAGGTCATCGGGTTTGAGTTGTTCCAGCCGACGATAATGTTGTAATGCGCTTTCGGGTTCTTTCAATAAGCGATAGCAATGAGACATGCGACGCAGAACCCAGGGGTTGTTTTCATCCATAAGGTCAGCTTTCAGATAGGCTTCCAGTGCTTCTTTTACTTTACCCTGCATCTGGTAACAATAGCCAATTTTCTGCCAGGTTTCGCTTGTAGGGGCTCCTTTTTTTGCCAGCATCAGATACGTTTCGCCTGCTTCCTGGAAGTTGTTTTTCTCGAAATAATACAAGGCTATACGTTCGAGATTCTTTGCTTCCGCAACGATAGGAAGGAACGGTTTCAGCCGATGATAGTCAAGAGGGGCTGCGAAAATATCGACAAAATCGGTTTTACGCGGATAAAGCTTGAAAAAACGGTATAAATCCTGGACATATTGTTTGCAAATAGTTTCTTCTTTTTGATACGGATTGAGTACGAGTTCCTCTTCTGCCATTTTTTTCAATTCCTCGTTTTCCGCTCCTAGTTGTGCTGCCATCATGTCGCGGTATTGTCCGGGCATAACCATTATGCTGAAGCAGAATGAGTATTTATCAGAGTTGCAAATCATTGAAGTGTTGAGCATAGCGGAAAGCAGGCTGTCACTCTCCGGTTTGTCCGAAAAGAAAGGTTGCAAGGAACTGTGTTGCTTGTCGAACGGCAGAAACCAGTTGCTCATCTCGTTGAAGAACGGGTAATTTTTAAGGTTGGAGAAAGTGGAGTGGAACACATCTGCACCGCCCATCTGCATGTCGGTAAACTCCTGCAGTTTATCCGTTAATCCGGCTTCATCCAGAATTTTTTGCCACTCGGGATTCTTTTCGTCCAAGCCGCTTTCGCCCATCCACTCTTCCAGGTTTATTTTCTTCCCGATCATCGGGCTGAGTTTCATCATTTCGGGAATGATTTCCTCCGTAAGTTTTTTAGTGATTTTTTCGGTTTCGTGTGCCTGAATAAACTGGATGATAACAGTCATGAGACGGCGCGCGAAAACCGCATCATCTGCCATTACCGACAACCTGCCGGTGATTTCGGGATAATACTTCCACCGGTTTTTGTATTGTCTGAGCACGGCTACAATACCTACTATAGCCCGCAACGAGATTTCGGATTCGGCGTGGCTGCAGCTATCGAATAATAGCTCCACTTTCCGCCGGTCGAAACGTTGCAGAACGTTCATCGTAAGGGCGGAGATCAGCATGCATTTGACCGGAACGGGAATACCGGTGTGGCCTAGAAATTCGCGGTAAGCCTTTACCTGTTCTTCGTTTGTTCGTGACGAAGAAAAAACTGCGTTAAAGAGATCCTGTATGGTATGCTCATGTTTTACAGTATTTTGTCTGGTTCGGGTCTGCCTTTCATCTTCGTCGGGCAAAAGACCGATGACTGAAAAAGTATCGATCTGGCGGATGATAATGTCCTGATATTCTTCTATGGATAATGGTTGACGTACATTAGCCATCCTTACTCTCTCGAAAAAAACGGAAGAACTGTTGCGGGTTTGCCACTGTTCCAGCAAATCATCGGCCAGTAAGTATATGTCGCGGACCAGGCGCTGGTAAATTTTTTGTTGTTCGGGATCCTTGTTACCTTCAACAAGGTAGTGGATCATATACTTGTAGTTGGTTTCAAGTTCCGATATTTTCTCCGCCGCAATCCAGTTTTGCAGATTGGCAGCCCAAGATTTTAAGCTATCGAAAGCGTCCTTCAAACGGTAACTTTCGATAAAAGCCAGAATATCGGCATGTATTTTTGTCGCTTCATTCAAGTTCATATCAGTGTCTGTTTATTATCTTTGATAATCAAGACCGAAGGAAGACAGTGAGTCCACGAAAGTGGTGAGCCGATAAGCTTTTCCCAGCCGTTGAATCCGATGATCATCAGGTCTTGCTGTTGGATGAAGTTGAGTTCAATCTTTTTGTTATTGTCCCACAACTTTACCCGCCCATCGGTTTTCTTTGCAATAAACTGAAAAAGTTTCTGGAACTTTTGGTCGGATTCCATAAGTCCGATAGCATCCCACACGGTTACCGTCACATCCGGATTTTTTGCCATTTGATAAAAATAGGGAAACGAATAAGCATCTTCCTTATAGAGGATGGGCACGAAAAGCTGATTGGCATCCAAATAGTTGTTCTCAACAAATATTCCGGTTGAAAGCTTATTGCGGGCAAGTAGTGTGGATACATTGTTCAACGAGGAAGCTGCTTTTTCGTCGAGTTGCTGAAGAGCAGCTTCCGGAAGGTTGTTTTCCTCTCTTAATTTAAGGTATTTATGCCAAAGTGAGGAGTTGAAGACAGAACTTCCTATCCCCAACAACACCAGGTTGCAGTTATATTCCTCGGCAGTACGCAAGATATCTTCCACATAGTTTTCCGACTGTTTGACAAATGTGCGGACAGAAAGTTTGTTTGCCTCGCTCAGTTGGATGATATCGGAAAACAATTCGGATTTATACGTGTTCTCGTCCTGGATGTGTTTTGCCTGTTCGGCGTCAATTAAATTTAACAACGTGACGGATGATTTGTCGGGCCTGAAGCGGACCATTTTATTCATGAGTGCTCCCAGGGCCTTTCCCGTCTTCACTTTTGAAAAACAGATAAGGGCATTTACTGGCCGTTTTAATTCATTTTCTCCTTCGATCCGTTTTAAAAGAATATCTACAAATTCCATACCAATGTCTTTTTAAGTTGAGAGCAAAGAACAAAGA
>Ga0116194_1000828_pt1 | contig 22189 bp, 24 predicted proteins | sample AD_SCU001_MetaG_FD_89887 | JGI IMG/M metagenome (GOLD analysis project Ga0116194, IMG submission 89887) | Active sludge microbial communities of municipal wastewater-treating anaerobic digesters from China - AD_SCU001_MetaG | ecosystem: Engineered > Bioreactor > Anaerobic > Digestate | place...
TGCCACGCTTCATGAAGCTGCTTTAATACCTCCTGGGATGTTTGGGAGGGAAGATTTTTATACCAGAAATGATCTCTCAGACGCTTTTTCTGTTCATACCAATCAGGATAGGGTACACCGCTTTCCCCGGTCCAGTTCATGATCTCATAATTGGCCACATTCCAGAGCTTTGATGCTGCATATGTTAATGTATCAAGTACGATTTTCTGAGTTTTATCCGGGGTTAATTCAAATTTGATAACCCTTTGCCTTAAATCGGAATTTTTCTTTGGAAGCTTCAACTTCACTACTCCTTTAACTTTTGGTTTTCAATGTATTTTCGTATCGCTTCTTCAGAGATTGAACCTATAGTTTCAATATAGAATGATGAGTTCCACAAGTTACCGTCCCAAAGCCTAGTCTTTAATTCAGGATACTCAATAAATAACTTCCTTGCACTGATCCCCTTCAACATTTTGACAATATATGATGGCGATATTTTCGGATGTGCAGAAGCAAATACATGTACCTGATCAGGCATTACTTCCATTGTGTGAATTGCAAAACCTTTGTCAGCAGCTATTTCTTCAAATAATGCTTTTAAGCGTTCATCAATACCCCCTTTCAACACCGCTCTTCTATATTTTACACTCCACACCATATGATAATTTACGTTGTATACGCAAGTTCTAGCATGTTTGATATTGTTTTTATTCATACATATAGTATATCATACTGTATATATATAATCAATACAAATAACTATTATTTAAGTATTTTACAGATTTTTTTAACATCTACATATGGTAAAGTTTCGTACCGAAACCACAGCTTTCATCTGCTCTATTAAAATAGAGAGGATTCCCGCTGTGTTTCCTAAAAGTCGATTATTGAAACATCTAAACAACCCTGGACACAATGTCGCGGCAAATACCCAGTCTTTCATGTAACGCCCAGCACTAGTGACAGCTTTTAGCCTTAGATAGCCCCTATCTTAGATTGAAAGCTGTGGGCACGCATACTTCGTGCTCGTACTCCAGAGACCTACTTCATGTTCTGCCCTTTATGTGAGTGCTTTGTTCTCCGAAGCCACACGTCACGTAACCCGGAGGCGGACAGGACATCGCCTCCTTAATAAAATTTCCTAATATTCACTACACATTATTTAATGTTAGTGAACCAAATTAACTTCGCATTATGCTTATTTGGCATGATAAGCACTACTTCATGTGATTATTCCAAAAAAAGTTTGGGCGCTTTTTATCACTTTCAAGAAAGTCTTTATTGCCAGTGATAAAAAGATATTATTCAAATTTCAACATGAGTGAATCGCAAATAGCCGTATATCCTATTTTTTGATAAATACTATTCGATGTTGGGTTTAACAAATCAGTGTATAATACGCACTTAGTAAATCCTTTATCTAATGCAATTTGGCTGATTTGAGCCACGCATGAGGAGGCGTAACCCTTTCTGCGATAATAAGGAGGGGTATATACAAATGCCACGCCGATAGCTGTTTGCATTTCCCTTGTATATCCTGCCATAGAGACAGGTATCCCATTGTCTTCTAAAACATAGAGCTTTTTTGTTGATAATCGGTAGTGATATAATTTTGCATCTTGCGGAATAGACATTTCTGTTTTTCCATAACTATTTGCTGCATTAAATGCCTCAGCCCAGTATGGGAAAAAATACATATCTTTTTCATCCAGCAAACGAACGACACCAAATTGTTTAATATCCGGGTTTACTGCCTTAAGCTCATATATGCGCTGGCTCATGGTTGTTTTAAAGGTTAATCCCTTTCGAGCGGTATATTCTTTGGCAAAATATTCCGCCAAGGTTTTTTCGGTTGTCACGCCGGGAATTTCATGATCTTTCAGCCCATCTATCAGACAGTTTATAGCTTTGGAACTAATTATATTGTCTGTTGCATAAAGCGTGATATTATGCGGCGGTGTCATTATAGCGGTAAGCTGTATACCGTTTGCATCCGAAATAGTTGCCATAAGCCAATTTACAGGGTCACGCCAGTCTGTTTTATCTTTCCCTTCATGTCCAATTATGATATTGCCAAGGGGAATCATATTCTGCGCCTCGTGACGCATTAACACATCATAGGTATCATTGTAAAACTCGTACACATCCATATACAACTTGAATTGCATTGTTATATCACCATTCCTCTGTATTGACTTCTGTGCCGTTAACCACATCGTCATCTGCATTATAGCCTTTACGGAGCTGTATTTGCTTCAGGATGTACGGTCATCCCTCTGGCCTATATAGTTCTCTGTGTACACTTCACCAAACTGTTACCAGCTTCGGCGCAACACTTGATATGGGTGGCTGGTTAGGCCTTACCCAACAGGGACTTCCACCCTGTCAAAAGCACCAAGCTTTGCTTGACGTACTAATGTCTAGCACTCGTGAAGCCAATGAGCCGCTTTTGGAACTCCAAGGGCAAACCTGCCCGGCGAATTGGTTTGGTGTACTGCCTGGACTTGTTTTGAGGAACATAATATTCAGAACTCAGACCTTGTACATCTTTACACGAATACATTGTTATCTGGAGTGATTTTGAATGACCCTAGGCAAAAATAAACTTTTCCTTATGGATACATTTCAAGCAAACTGCTAATTAAATATCGTAGCTCATACTAATTCCATTAATTTATTCTTTACTTCATCTATTATCTCAACTTTTACTCTACCAATCCTTTTAATCACTATGCTTTGTGATATAGTATAAATCTTGTCAACTCTAATACTTGATTTCACTTTAATTTCTCCGTCTAACATACTATCATTTGAGATCTGAACTTCAAAATATTTTGTTCCAATATTCGATGTTATTGCAATAACAATAACATCATCAGTTATAGTGTTATACCTATTATTGGACAGAACCATAACTGGTCTTTTTTTAATAGTGGTCAAATCACTAAAGGGAATTGGTATCAATAATATATCTCCTTGACTATACATTATTCCATACCTCATCATCAATATCATTATCCCAAAAATCTAAACTGCTTTCACTTACTTTCTCCAATCCTTTGAAAAGCTGCTTTTCACCTTTTGATTTTAAGTAGCTTACAAAATTAATAACTTCTGGTATTTGATTTTCTGGCATATCTTCAATTAGTTTTATTAATAGACTTTTAGCTGAATTCATTAAATCACCACCAAAATAATACTCTTAAATATATTATACCAAAAAACAATAGCTATGTATAAAAATCTTTTCAAATACTTGCCAAAATAATAACTCTCATGAGATTGGAATCATTTCATATAACGTCTGCGGGATTTGCGACGTGCCTGAACCGTTGGTGCTTGCACCCAGGTTGCATGGGCGAGCAGTATAGCAAAGCTATATGACCAGCCCGGTGAAGGTATGTACGCAAAGGCCGCTGATAGGCGATGTCGCGAGCGCTTTAACGTGAGCGAGCCTATCAGCGGGCGTAAAGCCCGCGCTACGATAATCAGACGAGCGAGCGTAGCGAGCGATGTCTGCTCCTTTAACAAAAACTGCCCTATAGCACATTTTTCCCATTTTTGCAAATTTACCGTTTACATCTACATTAATTGTGTTATAATATAAATAAGGATGGTGACGCTTGTTGCTGCCAGGTTTAATGATGAGATATTATTTTAAACGGTTTTTATAAGACCGTTTTTTTCTTTGCTTTTCAGGCTGTGGTTGAAGCAGCTTTCCGGAAATTACCCTGATAGCTACCCCTAACCTATACCTGGAATACTGAGGATTATATTCCTGAATCCTGTTTCATCTAATGCTTGATCCATTGCCTTTTCCAACTGTTCAAGTTGTCTTATCAACAATTCCAATTCTTCAATCATTAACCCTAACTTCAACTTTGCCGATACTATTCCATAATCTACTCCTATGGAGTTCTTAGCTGCTTCTACAAGCTGTTGCGCTTTTTTCCTACCTACTGTCTTTTTAACTGCCTTTTTTATCTCTATAAGCACTCCCTCAACTCCTAATTCAAGTATTAATGAGGGAAATGGACAGGATTTCAATATCTGTATTGATGCTTTGCCTTTTAAAGGTTCCTTAAACACTGTCGTTATTTCAGGAAAATACTCATCCATCACTGCTGTTATTGTATTTTTAAGTGCGTTATAACGTTTCATCAGACTTATCCTTGAATTCGTCAGCACCCTTAGTTCGGTAAATATATCCTTAGGCATATATACTCCGTAATATCTTCCATCACGCACAAGCTTCGCTATGGTTAGAGCATCTTTTTTATCGTTCTTAGTCTGGCTGTTATCGTCAAGCTCCTTAGTCCGTTTTGTGTGATATGGATTAACCATTACTACTGTTACTCCATTTATTATCAAGTAGTTTGCAAGTGGCTTCCAATAGTGCCCTGTATTCAAGCCCACGATAATCAACGAACCTTGCCCACTGTATTTCTTTTGCAATATCTATTCCAACAATCAGTGTGCTTGGTGTTATTGCTTCTAGCTTTTGAACATTACGGTTTTTCAATTTTCAAAGTTCATTTCATTCCTTACAGGAATGCTTCGATAAAAAAATTGAGAGCCTGTTATTTTATAGGCCCTCAGATAAGCTAAAAGCTATATAATTTACGATTTGAAAAAGCTAATGAAGAATTACAAATCGTAAGCTATATCAAGGCAACAGAAGCAGGTTTTAAATGTTTTAAAACCTGTTCTATATAAGTTATTACTATTAATAATCTGCTAATCAATACTTGTGTATGGGTGGCGATCTATTCAGGTTCATGGTGGATTCTCCTTACTATAATTTTCTTCCTGTAATACTGTAGTGTGCCTGTCTATTCATTGACAATGTTGTCTAAATGCGTTAGACTGTATTTGTCTAATAGTATTCGACAGGAGGTTTTCCTATGGAACAATACAAGCTTGGGGAAATGGAACAGCGGTTCGCAGACTTGATTTGGGCAAACGAGCCAATCAGTTCTCGTGCCCTTACAGAGCTGTGTGCTGATGCATTTTCGTGGAAACGCACTACAACATATACAATGCTCAAACGTTTATGTGAGCGGAATATCTTTGAAAATCAGAGCGGCACTGTTGTCGCACTGATGAGTAAGAATGAATTCCAGGCTGCACAAGGAGAGCAATTTATCAATGAAACCTTTGGCGGTTCGCTGCCTCAGTTTTTCGCTGCCTTTACCCGTCGTAATAAGCTAAGCGAGAAGGAAATTAATGAGCTTCAGCGATTAATAGATGAGCACAAGGAGGGATAATCATGCTGGATAATTTATTTTTGCAAATACTTAATATGAGCTATACGGCCAGCATTGTGATTCTATTTGTGCTGGGTGCAAGGCTTCTGCTTAAAAAAGCGCCTAAGATTTTTTCTTATGCCTTGTGGAGCGTCGTGCTGTTTCGTCTGGTTTGCCCCTTCTCCTTTGAAAGTTTGGTGAGCCTGCTGCCTGGTAATCCTGCCCCCATTTCCGATAAGATTCTCTATGCACAGACCCCGCAAATCACTACGGGAATCACAGGCATTGATAATGCCGTAAACGCAACGCTGCCTGTTCCTGCCTTCGGTGCCAGTGTGAACCCGATACAAATCTGGACGTTTATTGGAGAAATCGTCTGGCTTGCCGGTATTGCCGCACTTTTGCTTTACAGTGTCGTTTCACTGATACAGCTTCAAAACCGGCTGAAAAATGCAGTCCATGAAAAGGAAAATGTCTACCTTCCTTTGGTTTGGGTTGCCTTTTTCCTATCTGGAAAGGACATGGAGATGTCATGCGATGAAGCGGTCATCAAACGCCTTGGCAATGATGTGAAAAAGGACTATTCTTCTTCACTGTTGGCACTTGCTACCGGCAGACGCATCGTCAATGGTATTCCCCTTGCCTTCGGCGAAGGTGACACCAAGGGCAGAATAAAAAATGTGCTGAATTACAGGAAGCCTGGGTTTTGGGTTATAGCTATCACCGTGCTCATAGTGGTTGCTCTTTGTCTGGGATTGATGGCAAACCCAAAGTCTTCAACGACATTTAACGGTTCATCCTATCGCGTTGGAGAAATTCTATACCAAGCACCTATGTACTCCTTTGGCTATACATTGGATACTGCACCTCAGTTCTCTATTTCATCCGACTATGTGCTTTACAGTAAGCAGACTACCGACCAAGATTGGATCATGCACAAAAGATTAAACCCCTATAAAATCAGCAAACAGGAGTTATACGCATTATTCAATCCACTTAATAACAAGGCTCATGAAGCAATCGGCCAAACAAAATTAGTTTATCGTGCCGATATGAATGATTCTAATCAGACCTTCTATTTGGTAATCCAGCTCAAGAATGGCGACGTCCTATTAGCATTAGGATATGATAGCACGGATAACCGCCTTATTCGCTGGCTCTTTAGATTGGAGGAAATAGGCGATCGTAATGGCTTTAGCCTGACAGACCAAGAGGTCGGCCGTATGTTAGGGTATTCTTCCGCATATTGCTTCTCCACTTATGAGATGGATAACGGACTGTATATCATCGGCTATCTTGCAGATGGAAAAACAAAGCATTCGGACATCGGTGCCGGCCTGTTCCAATTTAAAGATGGAGAATATAAGCTCATCGGTCAAACCATCCATAAAGGGCAGGCACTGGAGCAGGATCGTATCGTTCAAGGGATGCTCATCGCCCCCTCCAACAAATATTACGACGTTGTATTGAGCAACAACGAAAATCTGGCGGAAATCAGGCGCACCTCTGGCGGCAAAGTCATCAGCGAAAAAGTCGATGGTGTTAATCCGAGTATGACTGTGATAAAGCTGCCTGAAACTTTGAGCGATGCAACATATACCTTCTATGATGCAAACGGACAGCAAATTGACAGGTATATCCCTGCCACGACTATAAAAGCAGAACCCTTTGCAGAATACCCAGAAAACTATTCTCCTGAGCAGGGAGAAAAGTCCGGGATGTTCGTTGTGGTTCATGGCAAAGTATTCGGTAACTCGCTGAGCATCATGGAGAAATTCCTTTTGCATACAAAACAAAACGAACCATCAGATATAAAAATCCTGCAGTATACCGAAGAAGGTGACCCAATTTTCATTGATGTAAGCTATGACGGAACAAGCTATCAGGTCTTAACCGATTCTTCCCGGGATAAATTCGGCGGTGAGGAAGCAAAGCAAATGCGGATAGCTATTGCCGATTATCTTACTGTATTTAGGGATGCGAGCATGACATATATCTATCTTACAGACAGTCAAAATGTTACCCTTGAGTATGCACAAAGTGGCAGTACAGAATATGGCTTAGCGCAACCTATCGTGACATACGAAAACAAATAAAATGGCAATCCAAATTGAAGCATGATAAAGCTGCTGCACATCAACATCGATGCAGCGGCTCTCGTTTCGTTATAGACCCAAAATCGTCAGTCAATACTTGTATAGCGATGCTAAATTAATTTGATAAGGTATATACTTTTTCGGGATACTTTGCAGCCTTTTTGTCGTCTAAAGCGTATATAGGGTGAAGGAGGTGAAGCAAATGGCATATAAGTCCTATCAGCCGGAGGATTTTGAGGCGTTTGTAACAAAACATGAAAACAGGCTATATCGCTCTGCACTCGCTATTACAGGAAACATATCCGATGCCGAGGACATAGTGCAAGAGGCATTTCTGCGTGCTTATGAGAAGGCTCCCAAATTTGAATCTGAAGAACATGAAAAGGCTTGGCTCATAAGGGTAACAGTAAACCTCTGTAACAGCCGACTGCGATCTCCTTGGCACAAGCGAAGGTCACCGCTTCTTGATTCTTATCCGGCTTCAGAGCCGGAGCAGCATGAATTACTGGAGCAAATCATGGCCTTACCATCCAAATATCGCACAGTCATCCATTTGTTTTATTATGAGGGTTATTCCATTAAGGATATTTCTGAGCTGGCTGGGCAAAAGGAAGCTACCGTAAGAAGTCATTTGACTCGCGCCCGTCAGAAGCTCAAGTCCGTTTTAAAGGAGGATGATTATGAAAGCATATAATGAATACATGAACAAAATATCTGTTTCGGGCACTTTGCACCAAAGGCTTGTGTCCTGCGTCGATGAAACAAGACCCGTGCACCGTCCTTTTATGATCAAGCGCTATACAGCAGCCTTTGCCTGTCTTGCCGTGATGTTGTTTGGCGTCTTTGTAATGCCTCAATTAATGCAGAATACTTTAACACCGACACCGGGTGAAAATCCATCCGTTTCGCAATCCGGTAAAGACATGCCTACGCCCGATGCATCAAGCAATTACACACTGTATTTCAATAAAGCCGATGCTCAGTCCGCAGCCGATATCGCTATTCCAGGTCATTTCTGGCAGGAATTAACCGATGAAGAGCTAAAGGCAGTTTTTCCCGCTCTGACAAAGACCCACAGTATTACGGCCACCGCTAATTTTCAAAGCGATAAGAGCGGAGCATCCTTAATCAATATTGATGCCCATGCTGTATCTGACACCGGACTTAAGACCTATATCCTGCTTGTGCCCGGTGAAGTTGTGCTCGACTATGGGTTTGATGCTGAAACAAATGCCTCAGACGTCCTCGGAACACCAGTCACAGCTGGGTATTTTGAGACCAATCCGAATAGCAAGGGAGTTAGGAATATCATCTATTTTGCGACTTTCAAGCTTTCGGACATAGCCTATTATGTGGAGCTTGACGGCGCAGAAGTGGAAAAGGAAGCACTCAAGGAAGAATTAACCTCCCTCATCGGCACTCTCATTAAAGGCGAAGCGGCTGACATCAGCGTCTTTCATCCCATCATACCCGAGTTGCGTAATGATCGCATAAGTCTTGATGAAGCCCGGGCGGATGCCGATTTCGGTTCGTATATACCTGAAACGCTTCCCGAAGGATTTGCTTTCGAGAGCGCAACCCGATTTATCAATCAGGAGAGGAACACACTGTTTATCAACTGGACAAAGGGTATGGGCTCCATTAGCTGGCGTGTTTCACTGTTAGATGATAATGATAAAACACGTATCACATCTGTTACCAATACAAAAAATTATGACCTCGCGCTTTACCCCATTCCTCGCGCAGATTCAGTACCTGAGGAGTTGCGGGAGATCGTGGATAATCCAATCTTCCCTATAGATGAGCTGACACTCGATACAGTACGAGCACGGACTTATGAGGTTTCGGATGCGGGTGACGAGTCGGGGCCGCGAATGCGCTTTAGTGTACTGTGTAGAGATATCCTGGTAGAACTCAGCGTTAAAGGTGCTTCCCCAGAGGCAATGTTTGAAATTCTGCAGCAGATTGCGGTATTAACAGACGGTAAGCGTGAAGTAGGTTTTATCAATACTCGTGAGTGGGCAAATTATACGGTTGGGGGGGATGTGCGAAATTATGCCGAAAGCCCTGAAAAGCTTCAGGAACTGATTGCCTTTCCCATTACGGAAGCAGCCTCTGCCCAATATAGCTTTGCAAAGCTCGGGAAAAATGGCGAGGTGATTTCTGGGTATTCTCTTCAAAACCAACAGCTTGCGGAAGCCATCATCATGGACTCTTTGATAAAATTTTCAGTGTGGTATGGTGTGGATATTACCACCTTGGAAGAAAGTTACCTGATTCGTCAGACATTCCAAGGCTCAGGTGAGACCCATGATTATTATGCCTATTTGCTGGATGATGGCACAGCCGTCTTACAACGCGGTGCAAAAGGCATGTATAGTGTACTTTCGCAAGAACTCTATTCTGAACTTGCCGAATCCTTTGAAAATCTGATAATGGATACATGGCCTGAGAACCAATATACTGAGGGTGTTCCAAAGCCTGATTTCGGCACCATGCTATGGATGAGGTCTGACGAGGAACAAGGTTACTTCGCCGTTGCATATCAGCAGGTGAGCAAAGAACAGATAGAGCTATATATCCAAGCACTAATGGACGATAGTTGGCATACTATCCATGATTTTTACGAAAATACCACCATCGGCGGCCTTTATGAAAAAGGTACCCATGCAATCAGTCTTCAATTTGCCGGTAATCAATTTGTCATGTATCTTTCCCTGAAATAAGGTTGAGCCGCAACATCATCCTTGTATGACGTTGTGGCTCTTGCTTCGTTATATCCCCAAAATATCCCAGAGTATCCTTACAAATAGACGGTGAACGGATTTATATTTTTATGGTAACTCCTTACTTCTAATGTTTACATTGAGCCGATTGAAGCAATTAGTTTGTTGTGGTAAAATTATTCATAATAGTTATTGCATAATTGAGAGGGTCACTAATATGACAATTTATAATAAATTCAACCGATTAAATACTGATACTTCGGCACTTGGTTTTGACCGCAGTAATAAAAAAAGCGTGTATTTTTGTACACCCAAAGGGGCTAAAATCATTGGCTGGGCTGGTGTAGATGGTATTCATTTTTGCTTTATACGTGATTTTGGAGAAATGGTATTTGCTATAAGCCCTATGAATATACCGGGTAACTACGTTCATCCGCTGGCAAATAGTTTTTCTGATTTTCTGCGTCTTTTACTTGCTTGCGGCAACACCTCACCATTAGAACAGGCATATAGCTGGAATCAAACAGAATTCGAATCATTTTTATTGGAAAATCCAATTACAGAAGAGCAATTATCAGTGCTGAACATTATTTCTGAAAAACTGTATCTGCAACCAATGGACAATCCTTTTGAATATATCAAACAACTACAAGCTGACTTTGATTACAGCAAGATTAAATTTACGGAAGACTATGAGCACTTTCTCCCACAAGAGCCGACACTTCCAGAATGGAACGTGTATTTTGACGGCAACTTTTGGGGATATTCTGCTCGGCAAAAACCGGGAAAAGATATTTCTACCCAAACGCATTTTAATTTAAATAATAAAGCATGGTATATCCCATTTATTTATACCTGTAGTAAGGGGTTGGTCATAGACTTCTGTGTGCAAATCCCTGCGGAGCGTATTTATAGCTTCATAGACAAATGGGGTCTTTCTCCAGAAAATGATGGTGGTAGCTTTACCGAAGAACAGCAAATGCAGATGGAAACCGAAAATCCCATGGTTGTCAATATTAGTCCTGAAATTGTACTGAACGGAAAAACAATTTCCTATTCACATGGTAGCGGTTTATCATGGAACCCTTGTTTCCCCGAACAAAATGGCATAGAAAGCGATGGGGTGTGTAAATACTACGGACTTGACCAAACCTCGGGCTGGATCATCTGGCGTTCAGCTTTTCCTTGGCAAACGAAACGCAAACCCAAAATCACCTCTTTGAGTGTGATAATTAAACACGACCCTATCAACATTTGCGGTTCACATTTCAGTATATCTGCCCCGGGTGAATACATTGATTTTACCAATCCCACAACCCAAACTTTACATACGCTGACAGTGCAGGAATACGAACAACAGGAAATTCCAACCGATAGATTTAGCGATGATGATTACGATTTTCCATCCCACTGTACTGCAATGAGCTACACCATTTCTCCGGATCTTGCCGATGAGTATTTCTCTGTTCGTGATTGCAGCAGTGGCGATAGACCTCGCAAAAAGCATCGTAATTCAATGGAGCCGCAAAGCACAGCCGACTGCTTTTCCGTCGGAATTATTGGTGGTGCGCATAGACCGACTGCCATTCCTTTTGGTGATAGTGAGCAAGGAAAGCTTCGTGCTGTGTGTTCTGCCTTGCACTTTGAGCCTATAAATACAGTTGAGTGGAAAATCGTATTCCACAAAAAGCCTTGTGCGGATATGACTGTAAAAATAATATGAATTGCTATAACTATTTTGCAATGTGTAAAATATAGTTCGTTCAATTTAAGTGAAGCCACTACATTTTTAATTTGTGTAGTGGCTCTTACTTTTACTGCATACCCAATATAGTCCGGAGTATCCTTGCAAATAGACCGTAAATATAAGCTTATTAGAGGTTATGATACATCATAACCTCTGATTCTTATTTCTGCACTATTGACAATATCGATATTCGATGTTACGCTAAAAATACAAATATTGATATTCGATATTTGCGGAGGTGATCTAAATGCCAAGAGAGAAATATCAAACATTGACAGAGCAGATGTTCTATATATTGCTATGCCTGCAAAATGAGTGCTGCGGTGTGGATATTATGAAGATAGTATCGGAGATGACGCAGCAACGAGTGACGATAGGCCCCGGAACGCTATATACACTGCTTGACAACTTTGTATCTCAAGGTTTCATCACTCAAACTAACATAGAAAATCGAAAAAAGAGCTATGTTATCACAGAGACCGGAAAAGAAATGCTCGAAAAAGAATACAACCGCCTGCACAAGCTGACGGATGACTATGAAACATTTACGAGGGGTGTTGTAGATGAAAACCACAAAAAGACTTATGTTAATGAATTATAACTACTACAAAGAGATTGAGCAAAAGCTGGAGCACTATGCGAAAAAAGGACTTGTTTTAGAAAAAATGGGACCTTATCTTTGGACATTTAAGAAAACTGAACCTCAAAACCTTAAATACACCGTTACATATTTTGCTGAGGGCTCGGTTTTTAATCCTCACCCAACTGACAATCAGCAAACCTATTTTGACTACGCAAAGGCGGCAGGATGGGATTTTGTTTGCGAGTATAATCAAATGCAAATATTTAGTTCTTCCCTTGAGAACCCTCCGGAATTTGAAACGGACGAGAAAGAAAAGCTTGAAAACATTCACAAATGTATGAAGAAAAGCTTTGTGGTATCACAGCTTTTAATGCTTGTAGTTTTTGCATTAAATCTTTTTTTACGACTTAACAGCTTGGAGCGTAATCCTACGGATTTTCTATCAAGTAATATAGATTTAGCCATCTTGCTTATGTTTTTTAGCATTATTCTCTATTTATCCTATACCCTAATTAATTACTATATGTGGTACAAGAAATCCCAAAAATCTGTCGCAATGGGTGGCTCTATCATTGACAATTTTAATAAAACCCGAAGATATTTTGATATAGTCTATCTTATATTCCTGTTTTCACTTGTTGGGTATATGCTTATCCATCTGTTAACTAACACCGGTTTTGGCATAATTGCCCTTTCTGTGGCGCAGTTACCACTGTTTGTTCTTGTATTTTGGGGCTCAATTACATTGCTGAAAAGACGCAAAATCTCTGCAAAAGCAAATAGAATAATCTCCATTTCACTTCTTATTTTAACCGGCGTTTTGTATCTTGGCTTTATATTTTATTCTATCTCTCAGTTTAGTTTCCCAGAAAGATCAAATAAACCATACACCACTGTTGATTGGGAGATGTATGAGGGAATGACAAGAGAGTATCGCCTTTATAGCGACAAAATCCCAATTACTTGTGAGGATTTATATGGAAATATTGATTTTGAATACTATTCTTACGAAACGGAGGAAGAAGACACCCCTCTGCTACATAAAGACCATTATTCTCAGACCCGTCCCCCAATGAAGAATGCTCCACCGGAGCTTGAATATAGTATATATAAACCTAAATTTGAATTTGTTAAGAATATTGTTGTATCCGATTTAACAAAGCTTGATGACTGGTCAGACAGAAAACTTGAAACCCTTGACAACGCTATTTTTTCCACTGAAGAAGCCTATGCTTTCTATTACGAAGAACCGAATGGGAAACAGTTTAGCGGTGAATATATATTAGTTTTTACTGATAAAATCATTCACATTGATGCAGAATCACCTTTCACAGATGAGCAAATTGAAATAGTTAAAAGCAAGTTGCTAATTGGGCAACAATAAAGTTTAATTAATTACCTGTTAGAAGAACATTTGAGATTTCTGATGTATTTCTATAAATAAGGGCTACTACACTTCAGCATTTGTTTAGTGGCTCTTACTTTTATTACATCTCTAAAATCGTCCACATGAATAGAGGAGCTGTGAGCTTTAAATACCAGGCAGGCAAAAAGAATTGCCAGCGTTGCCCACTCAAACCACCCGTTCTTGCGGTAATCAAAGCATGTTGTACCCAGCATACAGCCCAGCAACAATACCACGAGGAAAACAGGCAGAATTAGTTTCAGTTTCATAGAAGTACCACCTTGTCAGAAATATTGATGATCGTTAGCGCACTTTTTCGGAAAGCCAGGATGCTGGGCGTTCCATGCTCCGGCAATATTCAGGATAGCGCAGCCGAATGGCTTCAAAAAAGTATGGTGCAAAGCTACAGTCAAATAGGTCATAGAGAGATGAATATCGTTCTTTGCCTTCTTCTTTCTACCAGATACATCATATTTTGGTTTATCAACTATTGCATTTATTATCTCTTTATCATCAGCTCCTCCATGTTCGATCAATGTCCTTCTGTTTCCTTCATATTCTTTAATGTATTTCCTTATTGTTTTTCGATCTTTACCTGTAATTCTTGCAATTTCTCTTTGTGATTTGCCATCACGAATATGCATAAGAATTATTTCCTGCTTTTCATTCAATTTTATCACCTCATTTTGCCTCCCTCATGTTTGATATACATGAGAGATTATACTTGTAAGGTGGGGGATTTTTCAACTGAAATTGTGGGGTACTTTTAGATTAACACAAACAACGGTTTATCAGCCACTACCGACTTGACTACTTTATGCCCGACAAACGCAACGGGCAGGTCATCTTCAGCTACAAACCAATGCCCGGAGCTGAGCAGCGGATATATGACAAAATCTCCGACATCACCATCTCTATGCGGTCAACCGACCTGCTGAAAATGCCAGAGCTGGTCAGCAGCGAATACACCGTCCGTCTGTCCGACGAGGAACGCCAGCGTTACGATGAGTTGAAAAGTGATCTCGTATTGCAAATCCCTGATGGCGAAATAACAGCTGCAAACGCTGCAGCGCTCACCGGCAAGCTGTGCCAAATGGCAAATGGCGCTATATACTCCGAAGACGGCGATACCATCACTATCCATGACCGAAAGCTGGACGCGCTGGAGGATATCATCGAAGCTGCCGGTGGCAAACCGCTTCTTGTGGCCTACTGGTTTAAGCATGACCTTGCCCGCATCACTGAGCGGCTACAAAAGCTCCATGTTCCGTTCTCTAAGCTGGACACTGCTGACAGTATCCAAAGATGGAACGCGGGTGAGCTACCCGTGGCGCTTATCCACCCAGCTTCTGCCGGTCACGGGTTAAACCTTCAAAGCGGCGGCTCCTGCATCATCTGGTTTGGGTTGACCTGGTCACTGGAATTATATCAGCAGACCAATGCCCGCCTCTGGCGACAAGGGCAAAATGCCGAAACGGTTGTGGTGCAGCACATTGTTGTGAAAGGCACCGTCGACGAGCGGATTCTAGAGGTATTATCCAAGAAGGACAGCACCCAAGCCGCCCTGATCGATGCTGTAAAGGCCGATCTGCAAATCTGAGACAATCAACGACAATCCGTGCCAATCCGAGAAAAATAAAAATCCGGAGGTACAGATTATGAACCCTTATGAAGAATTAGCAAATGCCATCGTACTTAAGGCGGTCAAGGACTACCGGGAAGCTCTTGGCATTCTTCGATACAATCCCAATGACAAGGATGCCAGTATCAGTAAGGAAGAAATTGAGCAGTTCTTTCGTTCAGGCTGGTTTGGACTTCTGACTAAGCTTGACCCTGAAATGCTTATTAGCAGGCTTCACAAGGAGGTGGCATGACATGAAGGCAAGAGAATATCTCTCCCAAGCCTACCGCCTTGATCAGCGTATAAACTCTAAACTGGAGCAGGTGCAATCGCTGAACGAGCTGGCTACAAAAGCAACCTCAACGCTCACAGGTATGCCTCGTAATCCAAACCGTGCCACTTCAACGATGGCAGATGCCGTAGCAAAGATTATTGACTTGCAAGCGGAAATCAACTGCGACATAGATCGTCTCGTTGACCTTAAGCGAGACATTGTTGCACTTGTGAAATCCGTTGACAGCACGGAGTTTCAGACCCTTCTGGAAAAACGCTACCTTTGTTACATGAGTTGGGAGCAGATTGCTGTTGATATGAACTACAGCATCCACCATCTATATAAAATGCATAACCTCGCATTGGATATTTGCGACGGAATCCTCCATTGTGATACCTGATGATACCACATGATACCTGTTTCTTATGATAGTATTATAATGAGGAAACAGAATGTAGAGAGCCATCGCTGAGATCTGCGGTGGCTTTTCTTATGCCCTGAAAGCGAGGTGAACCAATGCCCTACAAACCTAAACGTCCTTGTGCTTACCCCGGCTGCGGTCGGCTTGCTGTTCGCGAGCAATACTGTGCCGAGCATCAGAAAGCAATGGACAATCATTACAACCAGTACGAACGTGACCCTGCTTCCAACAAACGATATGGTCGTGCTTGGAAGCGTATCCGTGATCGCTACATCAAATCGCATCCTCTGTGTGAGGAGTGCGAGAAGCAAGGTAAGCTCACTCCTGCCGAAGAGGTACACCACATCCTCCCGCTCTCCAAAGGCGGCGGCAACGAGAAGAGCAACCTCATGGCTCTCTGTAAATCCTGTCACTCTCGAATCACTGTCGAGAGCGGCGACAGGTGGGGGCGGTCAGATCTCTAAAACTTTTTAAAGCGGACAGCGGCGTGGGGCTTTGTGTTAAAAAACGCGGTTTCAAACGAGGGAATAGCCCCAGCCCAGAAAAGTGAGGTGAACATATGGCAAAGGACGGTACTAATCGAGGTGGCGCTCGTGTCGGTGCAGGTGCGAAAAAGAAGCCCCTGACTGACAAAATCGCTGAAGGCAATCCCGGTGGCAGGAAACTGACCGTGATGGTATTTAAGGATACAGCAGATCTCAAAGGACTTGAAATGCCCGAGCCAAATAAAATGCTCGAAGCTATACAAAAAGATGGCAAGGCACTGGTTGCAGGAGAAATCTACAGAAATACATGGACATGGCTGAATGAACGCGGATGTGCAGTTCTCGTATCACCGCAGTTATTAGAACGCTATGCCATGAGTGTGGCTCGTTGGATTCAGTGAGAGGAAGCGGTCACCGAATACGGCTTTTTGGCAAAGCATCCTACAACAGGCAACGCCATTCAAAGCCCCTATGTGGCTATGGGCCAGAATTACATGAATCAAACCAACCGGCTGTGGATGGAGATTTTCCAGATCGTCAAGGAGAACTGTACCGGTGAATACAGCGGCGTTAACCCGCAGGACGATGTAATGGAACGTCTGCTCACGGCAAGGCGAGGAAAATAGATTGGAGGAAAATATGATAACTTATAAAACTGCTGAAAGTGTCTGCATGGGACACCCGGATAAACTTTGCGACCTCATTGCTGACAATATTTTGGATGCCTGCATGCGTAAAGATAAAGCTTCCCGCGTTGCCTGCGAGGTCATGGCGACCAAAGGAAAAATTATCGTGGCGGGCGAAATCACCTGCAGCGGTAAAGTAGACATCCGCCTCGTCGTGAAAAATGTACTTCGTGAGGTTGGATACAATTCGTGGAAATTCACAGTATTTGTTTTTGTACACCAGCAAAGCGCAGATATTGCAGCTGGTGTAGATAATGCGCTTGAAGCACGAAATGGTATCAATGACCAGCATAGAGTGCCTTTCTTATTTTAAATTTTACTTTCATCGCCACCATACTTAAAGATGTAAGAGAACTCTGCACCATTTAACATACTCTTATTAACTATAACAACTATATCAGGTTTATTAAAACTCTCACCAATTACAAGTTGAATTTCATATTTTTCACCTTGTTTCAGATCATAGTGGGCCTGTTGCCTGTTTTGTGGAGGACAGCTCCATGTACCGCCATCAGGGTTGTATGCCATGTGATTCAGTCTCAATTCTCCATGATTAACTGTTATTATATATCTGCATAAACCGGTTTGCGACGGCAGGATCGCATAATGAAATCCTCTCTTTAATTGTCCATTTAACGACACAGTTTTGCTATCATTTAATAATCGTAAAGGTCTAAACACTGCTGTCACCCCTTGTGAGCAATTTTTTATAGGAAGCATCTACTCCGATTGCTCCAAGCGGAGCAGTAATCAGAATCGCTAATACTGCAACAGCCAAAATAGTGTTGCCTGCTGCAACACCGGCTGCCAAAGGCAAGCCACCAATTGCAGCTTGTACGGTAGCTTTAGGCAAATAGGCAATAGCGCAAAACAATCTTTCTTTAGTGTTTAATTTAGTTCTGATAAGGCAAACAAACACGCCGCAAACACGAATTATGACGGCGATGAATATAAGTGCAACTGCAGCAATTCCCGCCCTTGCCGCATAACTAATATCTACCGTTGCTCCTACCAGCACGAACAACATCAATTCGGCCGCCACCCAGATTTTCGAAAACTTACCTGACAGACGCTCTGCTAAAATACCATACTGCTTTAGGATAGTACCACCTAATGCCATCACGGCCAGAAGTCCGGACATAGGCACATAAGCCTTGATAACAGATTCAAGAGTAACGAGCAGGAAAGAAGTGCTTAGTAAAATTAAAATCTTTACAGTATCTCGCATGTGTATTATCTTAAATAGTTTTACAAGCGCAAGTCCAACCAAAATACCGATCAATAAACCCACTACAATAGCAACCGGAATTTTAACAAGGCTTCCAATATCAAAACTGCTCCCGCTATACATTCCCATAAATGACGTAAAAAGGACAATTACATAAATATCGTCTACCGAAGCTCCGGCTAAAATTAGCTGTGGAATACTCTTTGATTTACCATAACCACTCTCCATTAACTTTAGCATTTTGGGGACGATAACCGCTGGGGATACGGCTCCGAGCACAGTTCCCATAATAGCAGCTTCCAAGTGCGAAATGGGAAAGAACATCGGTGCAAATATTGTTGTGGCGGCTATTTCAAAAGTTGCCGGAATAAAGCACATGAGGATAGCCGGACGACCCACCTTTTTAAGATCATTTATATCAAGTGCGAGTCCCGCTCTTGTAAGAATAACAATCAAAGCTATTTCTCTTAAATCAGCGGAAATATTCAATAATTCTGGCGCTATTAGGTTCAAAGCGTATGGACCTAATACTATACCTGTTAGAAGCATACCAACAAGGCCTGGTATTTTTAGTTTTTGCATGGTTCCGCTTAATACAAGGCCACAAAGAACCATCAATGCAAGACTGAAAAGCATACACATTCTCCTTCGTGCAGAAATGCAAAAAAGCTGACACTTCCGCAATAAAATAATCGCAGAAGTCATCAGCTTAATAAGCGGTTCGGCTTTTAAATCGGCACAGGGAGAACTTCATTCCCATAATATTTGATTATATCACTCTGCTCTTAATTAATCAAGTTGCTTTTTATATTAGTTTTGTTCACGCACCAGTTATGACCATATAGATTCCAACAACACTCAGAAGCACCGCCACATATTTTTGAAATTTATTTTTATCCATCTTTTTAATAAAACGGTTTGCAGAAAAGGTACCGACCAACATGGCAGCCCCCATCGCAATACCCACCATAAACGTTTTTATAGTCATATTGGTAAGCTGACTGTAGATTACTGTTTTCAAAATGTGCATCGCCATTGCGGTCGCTGCTTCGCTTGCTATGTAAGCAACAGGTGTCAGTCCAAGCGACAAAAACACAGCCGCACCAATCGGACCTCCACTCCCGCAAAGCCCGGAAAGGCCGCCGGTCACAGCACCGCCTATCAAAAGAGTTCCTTTACCCTTGGGTAAGTCCCTCTTCATCATCAGCTTAATTAATACAAGCAAAATTAGTGCTGCACCGATACACCGGGTTACAATATCCTTTGGAAGCAGAGAGAACCCAAATGCGCCAAGCGCCGCCAAGGGTAGTGAAGCCAGCGAGAACCATCCGACGGACTTCCATTCTATTTGCTTTAGACCAAATGCCATTCGTGACAGATTCCCTATCAGTTGCGCAATGGTTAGTACAGGTACGGCTACTTCAGAGCCAACATAGGCAGTCACAACTGGCAGAAGTAACAAAGATCCACCAAATCCGGCCGCCCCTGATATGAGAGCAGCAACAAAGCTGGACAATATTAAAATAACGAACATCCATATTTCCATAGGAAAACACCCCTCAAAGCGAAACATCTGCAAATCATTCAGAAAAAAATAGCTTTAACAATTAGCCAGATCACTAATAGCCAAATTATAGCAATAGGTATCGCATAATACCACTTCTTTGGTTTACCGCTCTGCCACATTCCCTCTGCTTCTTTCCGGAATCTTTCAAAAGTGTCTTGGGGAATAAGCTTAATTGTCAGGGCTATTAATACAGGTAAAATAATAACGTCATCAACATATCCGAGTATAGGAATAAAATCCGGTATTAAATCTATGGGTGACAGGGCGTAGCCAACCGTTATCACTGCTAAGATTTTAGCCATCAGAGGTGTGTCCTTACTTTTCAAGCTCAAAAACACGGCTGGAATATCTGTTTTCAATTGTCTTGCTCTTTCTTTTAAATTCATAGTGCCCACCTGCCAAATTACGATTTACCACTGCAAAAGTAGGCTATTTCATGACCGCATCCAACCTGCTCTCACAACCTCCGCTTTTTCAAAAAACATCTAATCTGCTCTGTCGCAAACCCCTGACATCTAACCTACTCTGTCACCAAGCACCGACATCTAATCCGTTCTGCCTCACCTAAAATCAGCCGCTTTGATTTGTTTCCACGAACCGGTAAAATCATGATTTTTAATACCACAGTTTTGAGCCTGAAATATCCAAATCCCTTTATTTACAGGCTTTCCGAGCCCTTACTCTTTTACCCTTGACATCAATACTACCGTCTCAACGTGCACCGTCCATGGAAACATATCCACTGGCTGCACTTCAGCCGTACTATACCCTTTCCCCTCCAGATACATCAAATCCCTGGCCAGAGTAGCAGGATTACATGATACATACACAATCCTTTCTGGTCCCATATCTGCAATAGTATCAAGCAATGATGTCTCACAACCTTTCCTTGGCGGATCAACTACTACAACATCTGCTCTTACCCCCTGCCCATATAGCTCCGGTATCACTTTCTCAACATCCCCTGCAATAAACTTGGCATTCCCAACTCTATTCAGTTTTGCATTTTTCCTGGCATCCAGGATGGCATCTTCTACTATCTCAACGCCATACACCTTTCCTGCCTTTTGCGCCATAAACAATGCAATTGTACCTGTGCCGCAAAATAGGTCGAAAACTGTTTCCCTTCCGGTAAGTTGGGCATATTCCATAGCCTTGTTATATAACACCTCAGTTTGAATAGGATTTACCTGAAAAAAAGACAGCGGAGATATATGGAACTTAAAATCCCCAATATAATCCACAATTGTATCATCTCCGTATATCTTCATATTTCGCTCGCCCAGTATCACATTTGTATTCTGTGTATTTATATTCAATACAATGCTTTTTATATTTGGAACCCGGCTTATCAAATCATCTACAAGCTTTCTTCTGTAAGGCAGGTCTTTCCCGTTTATTACCACAACGACCATTACCTCACCAGTCCTGAAGCCCTTTCTAACCATTAAATGCCTCACAAGTCCAAGATGAGTAGTTTCGTCATAAATGGAGATTTCATTATCGATTATAAACCTTCGAAATATCTCCCGGATTTTGTCACTGACAGGATCTTGTATTCCGCAATCACAACTGCCCACTATCTCATGGCTTCTTTTAGCATAAAACCCTATTGCTGGTTTTCCGTCACATAATCCCACCGGAAACTGAGCTTTATTTCGATAGTTAAAGGGGTGGTCCATACCTATGGTGTCATGGACTATTGCCTCATCAATTTTCCCTATACGCTTAAGCGTTTCCTTCACCAAATTTGTTTTGTATTGCAGTTGATCATTATAATTAATATGCTGCAGACTGCAGCCTCCGCAACTCTTAAATATAGAACAAAAAGGCTCAGTCCTCCCAGGAGATACTCTAAGTATTTTAAGCAGTTTCCCGACCGCATAATTCTTTGCAACTTTAATAACTTTTAATTCAATATTCTCTCCTATAACTCCTCCATCAACGAAAACCGCTAAACTTCCAATGTGTCCTACACCCTGACCTTCATGATTCATATCTGTAATTTCAACCACATAGTTTTTGTTTTTCTCTACAGCATTTGCCGGAGCTATGTCTTTATTTACCACATCCGTTTTCTTATTTCTTATATTATCAATACCATTTATTCTTCCCATAATAA
>Ga0116194_1000831_pt1 | contig 22082 bp, 16 predicted proteins | sample AD_SCU001_MetaG_FD_89887 | JGI IMG/M metagenome (GOLD analysis project Ga0116194, IMG submission 89887) | Active sludge microbial communities of municipal wastewater-treating anaerobic digesters from China - AD_SCU001_MetaG | ecosystem: Engineered > Bioreactor > Anaerobic > Digestate | place...
AAGCTTCAAAACTCAACCCTATAGAGGCTCTTCGAGTTGAGTAACCATATGGGAGGTATAGAAATGAAAAGATTTATAGCACTTGGTTTATCAATAATATTATTGTGTGCTGCAATGAATGTTTTTGCAGCTGCAGGAACAGTCGGTTCAGTGGTTGGAGCAGATACATACGATAAAGCTTCCTATTACAATACTTTTAAGGAATTAAAAGTCCTTGGAATACTAAAATATTGTGACACCAGTCTGCTTGCTCCAGGCAATTTGCTCACAAGAAAACAATTTGCGGGAATACTTACAAAGCTGGCAGGGCTGGACGAATACCCAGACTTGTTAATAGGTGCGCCTGATTTTAAGGATGTAGATCCTAAAGACCCATCTGGTAAATGTATAAAAGCTGTTTATAAAAAAGACCTTATTACAAGCATGCCTGACGGAATGTTTCATCCTGATGAACCTGTAACCTTTGCTCAGTTTTGTACCGCTGCAGTTAAATTGCTTGGATATGGTGACGGTGATATTATCGGATTATGGCCCAAAAACTACATTGATAAGGCTCAATCACTGGAAATAACAAAAGGACTGAATTTTAGACATGGAGATGAGCTGCCGATTTGGACTGCGTTTCATATTATTCAAATATTATTTGATACTGAAATTAAAAAAACAGCATCTGATCAAGTATCAAAGACATATGCAGAAAAGATGGGATTTTATGAAGAATTTTTGGTACTGGCAGATTCCAATATATTACAAACCCTTGATAAGTCTCAGGTATTAACAGATAAAGGCACTTTCTATATAGATGAAAATATGTATAAAAATATAGTTGATAGTATGGATAGAGATGCGGATGGAAATTTATATGGAAATGCAGCTGGAAGTTATGTATCTTTAGAAGTCGGAAATTTATATCGATTTAAGCTGGATGGGGATAAAATATACAGAGTATCAGATAGCCTTCGTGAAGTTGATAATATCTCTGTTGCAAGCACTGCAGGAAACCAAATTACGTATAAAAAGGGTTTTAAAACATACAGCATCACGCTGCCTTCCAGGGCAAACTACTATCATAATGGCACAAAACAAAATTATAATGATATCAACAAAATTATAGAGTCTGCTTCTTCGATTATTCTTGAATATAATGAAGATAAATCTTATTATGATAATGTTTTGATATTCGATCCTGTATACAGTAAACCGGAAGCATCGTACAAATTTGATTATACATCTAAAAAGCTTGGCAGCATTGATTTCCCGGATAATCCTACCATAGTTAAAAACGGCAGGGTCATTGGGATTTCTGAAATTGAAGATTATGATGTAGTATATAAAGTAACAGATATATGGAATGAAGCAGGGTACATTCTTGTTGTAGATAAAAAGATTGAGGGAAAAATAACCAATATACTTCCGAATAAGCTTTCTCCCCAAAAAATTGAAATCGACAATGTAGTTTATGAGCTTGGCAAAGATATGATGTTTAGCAAGATTAACAGCACACCAGGTTCTTTTAAAGTGGATGATAGTATAGTAGCTTTATTCAATTATGAAGGTAAAGTTGTTGATCTTTTGTACAAAGGAGAAGAAAACAATGCCCATTATGCCTTTGTGCTTAACAGCAATTCAATAACGTCCACAGATGCAGCAGATTATGGCAGGGTAGAGTATTATGCAAAAATGTTGTTTACTGGTGGAACTATAGCAACTTGTAGAGTAAAATACAACGCTGCAGAAAATAAAGGCAGATTAGTTAAGTTTACTAAAAATGATGACAATATCTATAGCATTAGTGAAGTTAATTATATCAGTACATTAGATATGAAGGAGCTTGCGGTTGATAAGGATGAGGGGAGAATAGGAGATGATTATGTTACTGAAAATATAAAAATATTTAATATAGAAACTAATGAGACAGGTAAAGATGCAGAGGTGCATGTTCTCAACTGGACTGACATGAAAAGTGGGAATATTATTTTAGGCAAGACCCTTTATATTAATAAAGTTGGAGATTTCAACGACATAAACTTGATGGTCGTAAATGACATGTTTAATCAGAAATACAAGTTTGCTCTTATAAAGGATATTCAATCTTCAGGGACAGGTGCAGGGGCAGCAGGAGCAGGTGCTGGAGCCGGTAGTTCGAAAACCACACCTTACAATTATAAGCTGTTAATAGAGGGAAAAGAATATTCTTACAGTGATACTCTATATTTTACAAAAGATTCAGTAGTAAGAGTAAGCATGGCAAACAACACAGTAAAAGAGATAATGGATATTAGAAGTCGTGATGTACTAACAGATAATATTCAGGCAGTAGATAATAAAAGAATTAAGATAAAGGATAAGATATACCGGTTCAAGGATACTACCGCTATTTATTTAAAGAAGGCTGATGGAGAATATATACGGATTGGTACCAATGATATAGATACTTCAAAGAAATATTTACTGATTTCTGTGTATCTGGACAAGGCTTATCAAAATGGTGGAAGGGCAGAGGTAATAGTTATTGTAGAGCGAGCTGAGGAGTAGTATGGGAGCATGAAATTTTAGTTTACATAATTTGTGCATTGAATTTTTGACAAATATCCTGTAATCTATGTAATAGGGGGGTTACAGGTATTATGTCTAAAAACAGCTTAATTATTAAAGAAAAACCAGGTGCAAATAGAGAATTATCTGTTGGAAAAACAATATTAAGAACAATAGCAAAAACAATAACAAAAACAATAGTAAAAACGGCTGCAGTACTATGCAGTATTTTAATAACGACTAATATGGCTATGACAGCATCATCATCTGCAATTGAACCTTATACATTATTATCTGATACATCGGAATATAAATTTAATATGTCATATTTATATTTTGGAGATCCTTCAACTTATGTAAACAGTATTGAAAACACTAGGAATTCTATAACTGAAATTTCTCCAAGTTATTTTGATCTTAATACAAATGGTACTTTAAAGATTACATCCAAAATCGATAAAAACTTTATCAATGAAATGCATAATAGAGGTATTAAGGTAGTACCTTTTCTAAGCAACCATTGGGAGCGGAATTTGGGAAGAATTGCATTGAACAACAGGTTGGTTTTGGTCGAACAAATTGTTAATGCCATAAGAGACTACAACCTTGATGGTATAAATGTAGATTTGGAAAATCTAACTGAAGAAGACCGAGATAAATATACTGATTTTGTAAAGCTATTGAAAGGAAAATTACCTGCCGATAAAATTGTAGCAGTGGCTGTTGCTAGTAACCCTGAAGGATTCACAAAAGGTTGGCATGGTTCTTATGATTATCGGGCATTGGGCCAATACAGCGATTATTTAATGGTTATGGCATATGATGAGCATTATGGGGGCGGACCTGCAGGGCCTGTTGCCAGCTATAGTTTTGTTGAACGCTCTGTAAAATATACATTGGATAGGGTCTCAAGGGAAAAGGTTGTTTTAGGCATACCTTTTTTCGGACGCATATGGAAACAGGGTGGAGGACTGGTGGGACAAGGGGTGAGTCTTACTACTGTAGAAGACCTGATTTCAAAATATAGAGGAAAAACTTCTTTCGATATTGCTTCTCTTTCTCCTAAGGCTGTTATAACCATTAGACCTGAGGATGAAAAACCATACATTTTCGGAATAAGGTTGGATGCAGGAACATACACAATATGGTATGAAAATGAAGAATCTATAAAATATAAATTAGGGCTGGTTAATAAATATGGACTTAAAGGCACTGGGAGCTGGAGCCTGGGACAAGAAACATCAAGTACATGGGATTATTATGAGCTTTGGCTTAATGGACATTATTTTGAGGATTCCCAGGGACATTGGGCACAAAAAGATATTACATTCGTTGCAAATAAAGGCTGGATGATAGGAGATGGGTGGACAAGCTTTGCACCCAATAATACATTAACAAGGGCTGAAGCTGCAACTGCACTGGTGCGCAGTCTGGGACTTAAAGAAATTGTATCACAGGAAAATGAGATAGCTTTTAATGATATATCAGGTCATTGGGCAGAAAAATATATAAGAATTGCTGCACAGAATAAAATCGTATTCGGACGTGGGGATAATTCTTATGGCCCTGATGTAGAAGTGACCCGTGAGGAAATAGCTGTTATGATGGATAGAATTTTGGCGGACAAAGGGTTTTCAAACATACAACTGGCAAATAGGGAACAGGGGCAGATTGCAAGCCGTGGGGGCAGTAGTGGAGGCAGTCTTGGGAATAGTAGTGGAAATAGTCCTGGTAGCAGTATTGATACTGCTGCCCGCTACTATCAGATATCCGGAAAAACTTATAAGGATGTTAACACTGAAACATGTGCATGGTCATATGATTCTATTATTAGAATGACACAAATCGGCATTTTAACTGGAGCACCCGATGGCAGGTTCCTACCTAAAAATATCGCCAGGCGTGCAGAAATGGCGGCTTTGCTATGTAGAATTTCAGGGAAAATATAGAGATAACAGTATACTACCAACTTGCGAAAAACCAGTATTGACAAAGACTTTAACTTGATATAATATTTAACAAGGTGGTTAAAGTAGTGATGCTACTGTAGCGCAGTAGGTAGCGCAATTGATTCGTAATCAATAGGCCAGGGGTTCGAATCCCCTCAGTAGCTCCAAAAAAATGTCTTGGATAAATCTTGTATAAATCTTGCATAAATAGGAAAAAGACACTCAATTATAAAAGCCCTGATGATGAAACAAAAGTTTATAGAAACATGGTAGGGCTAAGAAATTTATTATCTTTGTCCATGATAATTTTGTTTAAAATGCAATGCTATAATGTAATGCTATAAGGATGGTCTTTTCTTATGCTGAGTACCTACATAGCAGTGCTAATATCATACCCTGCAAATTAAAAAAGCAGATGATATAACTATATCATCTGCTTTTTTTAAGTAAAATAAACATTTTACTCTATTTTTGCACCGCAGCTCTGGCAAAATGCTGATCCATCAGTTACAGCGGCTCCACATTTTTGACAGAATACACTTGTGGCGCTTTGGGTTTCAGCGGCTTGCACAGGTTCTTGTTTTGCACCGCATTTTGGACAGAACATTGCATTTCTATCCAATTCTGCACCGCAACCCATACATGCTTTCACGTTTTTAATTTCCATAATTTTTGCTCTGATATTTTTTATTGCTTCTTCATGACTCTCAATCTCTTCACAGTCAGCAATAAAATCAGGGTCTATTTCGGAGGCAGAACGGAATTTTGCATATGTATTCTCACCGATTTTAGAATACAGCTTTTTAATCTTATCCTCTTCTGTACTGATACTCATGTTTAATTTTGTTACTTCTACAAGCTCACCGGATTTTTTTGCAGCTGCCTGAGCAGCTTCACCAACTTTTTTACCTAAGTTATCAAAAAATGCCATATTATTTCATCCTCCCATCTTTAAATTAATGTTAAATAAATTATTATTTATTATATAGGGATTTCGCTTGATGCGAAACCTATTAATGCTCACTTGCTAAAATTCCTCCCCATTCAACTACAGTAAAACCGTTTCTGTTTATTACCATATTTTGCTCGGGTTCCAAAGTATCCTGTCCTTCATTAGGTTCTATGTAGAACCATATGCGGAAAATATTATCAGGTTCTTTGGACAATATAACGGGCATTATAGTATCCACCTGAATGTTCTCTTGGGGATAGAAAATATAGTCTTTGCTATGCACCAGTTTTTCTGTCCAGTATTCAAGAAAATCTGATTTTTCCTTTTCATTGAAACTATATTTATCTAATATCTTTATTATATCATTTCTTCTGGAATTCCACCTTATTTTCCAACCATTTTTTTTCTGAAAGTCACTATCGGGAACTAAAGCTTCATAGAAAAGATAATCTCCCTTTCCATTCAGGCTGCCGTTTACAATTTGTGCTGTCCAACCTTCATTTTCTGGATAAATCGGATCGGAAAGTGTTATCCAATGACCAGGGTATAGTTTTACATTAACAGACATATTAGCATCAGAATAAAGATAGATGTTTGGCTTATATACAGGGATGCCTGTGGAGGGGTCTGGTATTTCTCTTCTTAAGCCGGGATAAAGATCAAAGCCAAGTTCTTCCTCGATAATATCAAGACCTTCCTTTATACCAGGTCTCTGTAAGGGAGCAAAAACCAGTTTCTTTTTACCTGTTGCAAGATCAATAGCATCACTGACAGTATTACGTACATATCTGGAGGCATTTCTGTAAGTCTCTGAGTTAAATGCTATACGGGCTGCACCAACTCCAAGCTTGGAGACCAGGTAGGTTGTGCCTGTTGCACCTGCAGCAGCAACCAGCCCGGCACCCCATGCAGGAGCAGTAAATAGAGCGATTGCGCCTGCGCCTACAGCATACCAGCCCATTCCAACATCAACAACAAATAATGTCTTGTCAATGCCTTTCTCTACCATGGTTTCATGTTTTGATTCTTCGGTAAAGAGTTTGTAGGTGTCAACTGCGGTGTTGTATATGTTTAGGATCTGTCCTCCTGCTCTTAAGCCGTTACCAAGGTTGATTATCTTGTTGCCCTGATTAATAAGTTCGGCCGCTTTTTCAGGTCTGTATTTGGTAAGGTCTGCACCCTGTCCTACGCTTACATAAAAATTTCCTGTACTTTCGCCCCAGTCCGAGAGTTTGCCTATAGCGAAATAGTCATAGGTATTATCAACAACAAAACCGCCGGTATCGTCCTTTATATCAAAAAGGTCTGCTAAGGCACCTGCCTGAGGTCTGTTATATGAAGGTACGGTACTAATGGCAATACAAACAGCAACAACAAGCGCAAAATATTTTGCATGTTTTTTAATCATTTACATCACCCCCAAGATACCGGTTAATATCCTCAAGAGCCTTCTTTATGTTAGCTTCAACCTCTTTTTCAGGCTTTAGTGAAAGGGCATTCTCAAAAGCAGCTTTAGCATCTGCATATTCCATAATTGCATAATGACTTTTACCCAGATTATATTGTACTTCAATTGAATCGGGTGCAAACCATCGTGCCTGTTCAAGGTGATATATAGCCTTTGGATAATTACCAAGCTCCATGCTTATAGTCCCGGCATACAACCTGGGGCGCAATATTCTGGGATTTGTCTGGAGAATGCTAACGAATCTGTTTAGAGCATCTGCTTTATCATCCAGGTGATATCGTACCAGCGCCATATTATATTGAATATTCAAATCATATGGATTTGCCTGGTAAGCACGGTTCAAATAATCCCATGCTTTATCGTAGCTTTTCATGTTTAAATATACCAAGGCCTTGGCAAGAAGTACCTGGTCATCCTGAGGCTTTTTTGCTTCCATTTCCGAGAATGTGCTTTCAGCCTTTTCATATTCCTTATGGGAGAGATACTTCATTCCTTTGCTGTAATTTGATGACAATTCACGTTCTTCCTTAAAGGGGTTAAAGAGAGCACCAGCAACAAGGAAGCAGACAATAAGAACAATAGGTACAAGAATACCAGCAACACCGGAAGTACCATGAGAGTTATGAGCGCTGTGAGTGCCAGGAATACCAGGAGTACCAGGAATACCAGGAGTACCAGGAGTACCAGGAGTACCAGGAGTACAAGGAGTACAAGGAGTACCAGGCGCATCAGGAGTAACGGCAACACTTCCAGCACCGCCAGCGCCATGAATATTAGCAGTACCAGGGGTATCTTTTTGACCCTTCGAACCAATGCCTGAAAGAAGTTTTCTCATAAAAGGCAGTCCTGAGAGAAAAAACAGTCCTGAAACTATCAAAAGTACAATGTTTAGCAAACTGGCACCAGAAATAAATATCTGAATAAGGGTTCCAAGTAAGAGTAAAATACCTATACCCCACATTTAACGATTCCCCCTTTCCAATTCGTTTGAAAGCCTGTCTATTTCTCCCCAAGCATGTACTACCATCCCATAAGGATCCACGCGATGATCTTCGTATGGAACAAGCCGGACTACCTTCCGGAATGCTCTCAGTGCCTCTTCCTTCATTCCTGCTTTATTGTAGCAGTGGCCAAGGGCAAAATACCCTTCTACATGCTCAGGCAGTATTTGCAGAGATTTAAGATAATACTTGATTGAATCCTCAAAATTTCCACTGTTGGTTCGCACTGCATTTTCATAAGCATTGACGCCTTTGCAATACCATACATAACCCAGCCGCTTATCTTTTGCAATTATTTTATTCAGCTGCAGATTCGATTCTTCACTGTTTCTTTCCTTCCAGCCCTTCATAGCCAGGATGTAGTACTTAATAAGTGCATCTCCAAGCTGATTTTCAAGCAGGTCTACATGCTCTTGAAATTTTATGGCATTTACATATGCAAGAGAATAAGCGTACAAATAACGGTCATATTCTTCACTGTACGGTTCTGAGTATTTCTCGATCTCTTTTATTTTGCTAAGGGACTCTGCATAATTGTTCATATTGAGAAGGCAAATAGAATGGTTATAAACCAATGTAGGGTTTTTCTCCCCTTTTTCCAGTTCCTTAGCCAGCTTAAGGGCATCGTTGAATTTCTGATTTTTTATTAATAAATACAGGTATGTTTCAGCAGTTTCTCTGCTATCCGGGTATTTTCTGTACAAATCATCAAAAATTTTCTCTGATGTTACATAGTCGTTGGCCAGCATATGTATTTTTGCCGAATAACTGTCTTTTGCCAGTAAAACGTCCCGATCTTCATAGTTCTCGATGGAATTTGAAAATGCTTTGGCTGAATCAATCAACATGGAATAATTGTTTTGCTCGTTTCTAAACTCTGCAAGTGTTCTGGTTAATAAATAATTTACTTCGCCATTATCCGGGTACTTTTCTTTTAAGGAGAGAAGCCCGTTCAAAGCTTCCTGATGTTCATAGTACATGGTTTTTTCGTAATATTTATATACCAAGTTAGGTTCAAGGTCCTTTTGCATTTCATTTAACTGTTCGATCCATTTATCCAGTTTCTTTAAAGAGGCCTTGCCCAGTGCAGCAAATTTGTCGTGATAAATTTCATTTCCAAGCAGCCAGTCAATAGACATTTCTTTAACTTCTTTATTTTGGGCTGGAATAGATGCTTCAAGAAGCCCTGCAAAGGTTTCAGGGATGGCAAGGGGATTTTTTATTCCTTTTCTAAATGTATTAACAGCTATACTAGGTTGATTTTCTTCCAAAGAAATCCTTCCTTCAAAGAGCGCTGCATAACCGTTTAGTAGATCTAATGCCTTTGCAGAAGCCATTAATTTGCTAGATTCATTGCGCAAGGAAGCATTACCGGATATAATTGACTTTCTCGTCAAAAGGTATGCTTGCAGAGAATATAACTTTGACAATGCATCATCATATTCTTTGATGGCACCGGTCATATATCCTGCATCCCTGAGGATATCTCCTTTCGAAGAATGGCCCCTTATATCTGCAATTATACTTGCATAGCCATCCTGTGGCTGGATTGGTAATATGAAAACTGAAGCTGCTGCAATCAAAGCAAAAATTACCGGAATTACAGGTATGGAACGGAAATTGCTATTAGCAATTGCTTCAAATGATTCCCGATTATCTCCGGCCATTTTTGAGGCTTGTGAAAATATAACAGCCAGAATTGCCGCTGCCAGCACTGAAGATAGTAAATATTTCAGGAAAGTCTGGAGAAAACCATAGGGCTGTATATTTTGAATAATATTTCCTCCAAAATTCTGAAAGAAATATAGTAAAACAATCATTGCACTCAATGCCAAATCAAGAATAACCATGCGAGGTAAATGTTTTAGCATCCATATATTAATTCGGTCCAGTGCTTTGCCGGTCTTAAAAAATGTTAACCTATATCTTGCGGAAATGTATAACAAAAACAACCCCTCTATAAGCAAAAACTGCATGAGAAGAACAAGCATCGCATATCCTGCAAGTATGAGCATACCTTGACCCGGATTATCCATTCCTGCTTTTACAACCAGGCTGTAAAGCCTGCTTATAATAAGGCCTGAACCCGAGAATACACCCCAGAGAAATAGCAAAGTACTGAAACTGCTTGTCAGCAAAGTGATAAAGTCTCTTGCCAGTGATGCACACCTGTACATAAAATCAATATGGCTTGATGTAGTACTGATATTTGTTGAAAGCAATTCCCTATTTATACTTTTTATGTATATAATAAAAACAAATATAAATAGTAAATATGTTATGATACTTGATACTGGAGTCCAGATAAAAGAGATGGTTTTCTGATTAATTACCAGAAGAATGCTTTTTATCAGAAAAGACCCCTGAAGTATAAAGATAGCTAATACAAGCCAGGCAAACCCCCCGCATTCAATGCAGAAATTGTTCGCACCTTCAATCCCTGCTCCATGTTTTGAGCAGAACATAATTTATTCCCCCTATCTAAGAAAACTGCATCAATTGCTGTATAAAATAATGATGCGAGTTTTCTTACTTATTAGAAAATTGGAAATTAATACAGACAAATATCTTATATATAATATTTTATTTTATATGATAAAATTCTACAAGTATTTTTTCAGTATATTTAAAAAATTTTTAAATCATTTTGGAAAGTTTTCAACTGAAATTAAAGCTTTTTTATTGACCTAAAAACCCTGCTCGATCATTACATAAATTACTATAATATTACAATCGTGTTAATTTTAAAATAACTACTCTTTTCCTTACCCTATTAGCGAATATATTTATTGTAAGTCATAAAGCATTAAAATTAAATTCCGGGAGGTATTATGTATGAAAAAATTTTTAAGCATTATTTTAGTTGCACTTCTTGTTTTTGCAACTTTTGTTAGTCCTGTTAGTGCAGATTCCAAACATAATAAGAATGATGAAAACCTGAAGAAAAAATATATGAATGAGCTGAAAACGTTGAAAGGTCAGTTGAAGTGCTTTGAGAAGCAATATCAGGAACGGCTCAAAATTATGAAACAATTAGAAAAACTAAAAAAGAAGTATAATGATAAGCATAATTACTATTTTGATGATGATTTTGATTTGGAAGATCTGTGGCTTCTTATTAATGGTGAGGAATTTTTATGGAAAGGAACGCCGGTTATCCGTTATGGTAGTTTTCTGCTTCCTATAAAGCCAATTACCGAGGGATTAAAGGCAGACTTGAAGTATGATGATAAAAAACATGTAATTTCAATTACAAAAGGAGACACAAAGATTGTAATTGATCTTGAAGGAAAAGTTATTACTGTAAATGGTGAAAAAGTAAATTGGGATATTTTTAACAAAAAAAGCAGCAATGGAACAATTGTCCTTGTAAAAGTTATTGCAACAGTGCTGGGACATGATGTGGACGGTGATGATGATTCGGGTGTTATAATTATTGATGACAAATATACTTCATTTAACAACAATGATGTAAGGCTTGAATACAAAGGCAGTTGGACATATCTACAAAACCAGAAGGATGCTTACATGGGTGACCTTCATGTATCTAACGATAAAGATGCTTCATTTAAGTTTAGTTTCAATGGAACAAAAATAAAGCTTTATGGTGTAAAGGGACCTGATAAAGGTAATGCTATTATTAAATTGGATGGAAAAGAGCAAACTGTAAATCTATTTTCCTATACTACCCAGAATAATGCTATCATTTATGCCAGCACAGAACTTAAAGAAGGTCCTCATACTCTGGAAGTAAAAGTTTCAGGCTCTAAATATTTCTGGTCAAAAGGATACAGTGTGGCTGTTGATCGTGTTGATGTAATGGGCGAAAGTGTAAAAGATTGGAATATAGCTATAAATAAGCCTGCTTCCGCAGATAGCCATGAAGTTAATAATACACCGCAAAAAGCAAATGACGGTAGTCTGTCAACACGCTGGTGCGCTGCGGATGATGCCACCGGCCACTGGTGGATGGTTGATCTGGGGGGATATTACAACTTAACTGGTACTGAAATTGTCTGGGAGTTTGATGAGAAGTTATATAAATATAAAGTGGATGTATCTGCAAATGGATCTGATTGGACCCTTGCACTGGATAAAGCAAACAATAATTTAAAACAGCAGGTGCAGAATGAGAAGTTTTCAGCAAACTCCGTGAAATATGTACGGGTAACTGTAACTGGACTTGAACCAGGATGCTGGGCAAGTTTCTATGAGACTAAGATATTTGGGTATCCTGCTTCTGCCAGCCAGCCACAGGTTCCTGGAGCACCTGAATCTTTAACTGCAAAATCAGTCTCCGATACTGAAATATTGCTGAGTTGGAAGGCACCGACACTTAATGCATGGCTATCCGGATACAAGATATACCGTAACGGAACTCATATTGGTACAGTAGGAACTACAGCAAACAACCTGACTTATAAAGATACAGGACTTACTCCGGGCACAGCTTATGAGTATACTATTAGAGCATATAATTCTCAAAATGTTAATTCAAGCCCAAGCTCAACATTAAAAGTATCAACATTTGGAAACGGAACCGGCCTTAAGGCTGAATACTATGATAAGGTAGATTTTACAGAACAGAAACTTCTGAAATCAGATGATTTAATAAATTTTATTTGGGGCAGTAATCCTCCTAATACCTACATCACCGATAGCACATTTTCAGTTAGGTGGTCAGGAAAAGTTCAACCGCTTTACTCGGGAAAATATACTTTTTACACCCTGTCGGATGGCGGAGTTCATGTTTGGGTCAATGACAGCAAAGTTATTGATGACTGGACAGAACATGCTATATCCGAAAAGAGTGGAACTATAGAACTTACTGCGGGAAATAAATATGATATTAAGGTTGAGTATTATAATGAGAGTGGTTCATCACAGATTCAGCTTTTCTGGTCTGGCGATTCACAGCAAAAGGAAATAATTCCTAAACGTCAATTTTATATAGATTAAGCTGTTTGTTCAGGTCATGCATTTCCAGAAGTCTGCTTTGATAGCCCAGACTTTCCGTACAGACTCTTGGAAACGCATGGGGCCTGGCTGACTAATCAGCGGCAGGATAAAAAACCCATGGGACTATAATTGTTTGAATTATAGTCCCATGGGTTTTTTTATAATAACTAGCAAGTTTTAGAGTTTGGTAACATATATATATACTGGTCAAGGGTAGTATACTGGGTAGTACGCTGAGCAGTACGCCGGTAACACAAAAGTATTATTGTAAACATAAGAAAATTTTGTATTCATAATACATTAGTTAAATATAAATTTAGATGTGAGGGAAGAATGGTTAATATGCTTGTAAAGAAAATTTTTAGCTCTTATAAACAGATGGAACAACTCAATAAAATAATGTTCTTTTATAGATATTTTTCATTGTTTATTACCTCTGTATTCTTTCTAGCTAATTATAAACAGCATACAACATGGATAGCAATTATCGTAATCGGTGGATTTTCTATTTCTGCAATAATACTAAATTACTTATATTCAATAAATGCAAACCATAAAAACTTTATAAAGATTTTAGTCTTAATAGAAACAGTCGGGAATGCTTTAACACTTATTCCCACAGGAGGGCTTAACAGTCCCTATTTATGGTATTCACTTAACACAGTTCTTGTAACTCTTGCTTTTCTTAATTTTAAATATTGCTTTTTAAATCTTATGATATACATTATTATTACCACTAAAATATCACATATATTATTTAACAATAAAGACATTAGTTTCTGGTCAGTTTTAGCTAATAACTCCAATCTTGTTTTAAGCTTCATTTTAATAACTGTTGTAGGTCATTTACTGATTTCCCTATTAAATACATTGGAAGAAGAGAGGAATAAGTTGATAAATGTAAATGACCAACTGAATTTGACTAATAAGAATTTGAAAAAGTCAATTGAATATATCATGTCAATTAACCATGCTGTACATAATCTTGTGAATCAACATGATGAGGTCAGGTTGATTAAACTTCTGATTGAGTACTCAATAGATATGACAAAAACCAATAGAGCTTTCTTTATATCTTTATTTGGACAATTAATTGATTATGAGGTTAAAGATAGGTATGAGGAAGTCTTTTTAACAGAAGAATGTAAAAATATTATAGTAAACCAAAAAGATAAAATTATTAATTCATTTACACCTTTAAACATGGAAGTCAATGGGAAAAACCTAATTGTGGTAGAAGTTAAGTCCTTATACCAATCATATGGAATTCTAGGGGTAGCCGTAGAATTTAATGATTCAGTTGATTTGGGCGATTCGGATATTTTATATGAAGAATTATCAAGCCGGATGAAATTATTATCCGAATTGGGTTCCATAGTGTTTGAAAGATATCAACTACAAGATACTAATAACCGCTTATTGATAAATGATGAACAAAACAGGATTGCAAATGAGGTACATGATACTGTTCTACAAAGACTTTTTAGTATATCCTGTGCTATCCAAACTCTCTTACAAAAACAATGTAACACTAGATTATCTGATATACAGGGCGAGTTAATTGTTATGAAAGATTCACTTGTAAGTTCTATGAAGGAATTGCGAGAAATTGTATATAAACTTAGTTGGAGGAAAAATGGAGAAAATGCATTTCTAAATGATATATCAAGATATATAGATGAAATATCAAAACTTACGGGAGTAAGGATTTTATTTTCATCATCAGGTGATCAGGCGCTTTTAAGTTGTGATATGAAAAGGATTCTATGCAGGATTACTCGTGAAGCTGTAGGAAATGCAATACGGCATAGCAAGTGCAGTAACATCAATGTTTCTATTGATATAGATGATAGCTCCACCAAGGTTGAAATCAAAGATAATGGGAGAGGTTTCGAGATTAATAAAGATTTTAGCAGTACAGGACTAGGATTAAAAAATATTTACAATTTGATAAATTCATCAGGTGGGAAAATTGATATTGCAAGCCAATGTGGAATAGGTACTGTAATGTCAGCAGTAATACCAAATAACAGTTTTAAAGATGTAATAAAGGGGGAAGCTGTGTGAAGCTAATTATTGTTGATGATCATCCACTTGTAAGGAAGGGGATAAATTCCATTTTATCAACATGCAATGATATTGATGAGGTATATGAGGCTGATAATATTGCAAGTGCAATGGAATTGATAATTAATGAAAAACCTCATATAGTTCTTGTTGATTTAAGGTTAGGCTCTCAGAACGGGCTGGAACTGGTGGAAAAAGCAAAGCAGGCAAATCTTGATACAAAATTTATTGTACTTACATCCTGTTTGCTTCACGATGACTTCTTAAGAGGTGAAAAGATTGGTGTAGACGGCTATATTCTTAAAGAAGCTTTCGCAGAAGACATTATGTATGCTATCAGGCTTGTTCAAAGAGGCAAAAAGTATTATGACTCAACTATAATGGGTCATAAGAATGAACTGGATGGAGAAGGTCTACTGCTGAACACCCTTACAGAAAGGGAAAATGAGGTGCTAAGAGAAATTGGAGCGGGAATGACCAATGAAGGAATAGCTAAAAAATTATTTATTTCTCAACATACGGTAAAAAAGCATGTTAGCAGTATATTATCCAAACTGGAGCTAAACCATAGAACAGAAGCAGCATTGTATATTAACAAAGCATTAAAAGTGAGGTACTAATTGATATGGTGAAAAGGTATAAGTAATTGTGTTTCATATTCTTTATGGCTTTTTATATAATATCTTAATTCTAGTAAAATGATGGGGTGATGGCGCTATGACAAAAAAAAGAAGAAGAAAAAAGCATGTAAGCAATTCTTTAGTTATAGTATCTGCAATTATTACACTAAATTTTTTGGGTATAAGTTATGCAATCTGGAATGAAAGCTTAAGTATGAATGTTTCAGTGTCTACAGGTTATATTGATCCCTATTTTAGCAGCTGTATAATTGTTGATAAAATACCGGGAACAGGAAATGGGCTGACTGCAATAATATCAGAAGATGGTCACTCAATAGAAATTATGGGTACAGTTAATAGAGGGTATGAGGGAGAGCTGCACTATCATGTTTCAGATAGTGGGAGTGTACCTACAAACTATTGTGGTGACTATTTAATGGTAATTAAACCCGAGGCAGCTATAGAAGCAAAACCAGAAGAAGCTAATAATATCGAAAAGACATATATCAAATCTAAAGAGACAAACGCAGAAGGGACAAATACAGACGATGCAAATGTAGAAAAGACAAATGTAGAAAAGACAAATGTAGAAGAAATAGATATAAAAGAAGAGGAAATATATGAATTCACAAATATTTTGCAATTTAGCCTATAAATCATATTATTGATATAGAGGAGGTACGGCTGTGAAAAAGAAAATTATTATACTTTTTAATATTATAATTGCATTTATATTTGTAGCTGAAGGGTATAGTACTTGGGAAAAAACTTTGACTATACATGGAAGTATTGTTGTTGCGGAATCTAAAAAAGCAATTACTGAAGATATATCTAAAACAAATCTCCCGAGACAGGCAGCTGCACATGAAAAAGCTGAAGGGGACAAAATAGAAGTGAAAGAAGCCGCTGAAGGGGAAGAAACAGAAAAGGCTATTGAAGGGGAAGAAAGAGAAGAGGCTACTGAAGGAGACGAAGTAGCAGAAGGAGATAGGAGGGATGCAAGTGAAGGTGGAAATACAGAAATTGTAGAAGATGAGAATATAGACATAATCGAAGAAGAAAATGCAGACTTAGTTGAAGAAGAAAAAATAGTCAAAGAAGAAGGAGAAAAAACTCATGATAATGAAGAAAGTAATCATACAAAAGATGAGGAAGATAACAAGAATAATGATAATAATTGAATGATGAATTAATGAAGGTAAATTTTAATAATGGGGGTAAGTGATGTCTAAAAAATATCTACCAGTCAAGGTATCTAAAACGAGATGCTTTCTGCTGTTAGGAGTATTTCTATGTTTATATTTTATGGACAACCTTCCAATAGCATCTTTTATCGGGTACAATCTATATAATAATTATCTAAAGCCTGCACTTTGGCTTGGAATTGCTTTAACCATATGGAAACTTCCCAGAATAAGGTATTCGGCAAAATTAAGATTCAGACAAGGTTTAATATTATGGGCATTTAGTTTTGCAGTTATATATATTTTTATCTCAATTGGTGCAGGATTAATAGATGGTTTTGGTAAAAGTCCCTATAACCATTCGTTTAAGGGTATGCTTACAAATATATTTGTTATTGGTTCTGCATTAATTGGCTGCGAAACCTTAAGAAGTTATGTTGTTAATAGCATGACTCATAAAAAAGTGAATTATTTTGTATTTTTATTAATTTCAATACTAATAACTATTTGTAATTTTTCAACAAATATATTTACCGGACTTAAAGGCATTAAAGACATAGTTGTTTTCTTTGCTCAATTCTTTGCACCTGAATTTTCACATAACCTGATGGCAACTTACCTGGCTTTTCTTGGGGGGACTATTCCTGCGATTACCTATACTGGAATATTACAGGCGTTTCACTGGCTTTCACCGGTGCTTCCCAATCTGAAATGGATCACAACAGCACTAATAGGTATTTTATGTCCTGTATTTTTTCTTCTATCTATGCAAAATATTTATTTGAAAGAGTCAGGTACATACCCCAAAAAGGACAAAAGAGAGGATAGTATTGCAAGTTGGATGATAACAAGCCTTGTGTCAATTTTTGTTATTTGGTTTGCAGTAGGAGTCTTTCCTGTATATCCTTCCGTAATTGCTACAGGAAGCATGGAGCCAATGATAAAACCCGGAGATGTTATTTTGATTGATAAATCCGTTGATAAAAGCAAATTGAACGTAGGGGACATTATTCAATTTAGAAGAGACAATATATTAATATCTCATCGTATTGTTGAAATTATTGATGATGATATAGGAAAAGGTTATTTAACAAAAGGAGATAATAACTCAGCAAGAGATTCTAATGTAGTAAGGTTGGATAAAATAAAGGGAAAGCTTATAAAGGTAGTCCCTAAAGTTGGATGGCTAACATTGCTAATAAAGAGTGAGAGAGATATTCAGTTGGACGGAATTGAGTTTTAGTTTTGAAAGTAGATTTCCGATAGTACAAAGGTAGTATGAATAATCAATAAGTACTACTATTAATTAGAACTATAGCGATACTAAACATTAGACTATTGAGTGGAGTAAGAAAAAATAATAGTTATTATAATAAATATAGTAAATATAACACACATAAAACTTTATATGCCGGCTGAAAAGTTTTTGCATGTTATATGGGTTTTTACCCAGCCTCTAAGCTTTAACAAAATAAAAAACTTGTTTAAAAGGAGAGATTTTTTTATGAAAAAAACTAAATTTTTAGTTCTTGCTCTTGCTGTAGCAATAATGATGATGGGTGCTGGATATGCAGCATGGAGTGAAACCCTTAAATTAGATGCAACTGTTAACTCAACATATTTGAATATTGTTCTTGGTAGAGCTACTGAAACAACTTATGTAAGAGATACCATTGATGATTCAGCTCTAGAAGGTTATGGCACAAAATGCAAAGTTTACTTATATGATAATGCAGGTGGCGCAAATACAAATAGCAGCAGAGCAGAAGTTTATTTTGTTAACTTATTCCCGGGAATAAAACAAAAAGCTACAATCACATATAAAAATGATAGCAAAATACCTGTAAAGCTTACTAAAGTAGTTTATTCCCAATTCACAGATAACGGATTATTAACAGCTAGCATACCTGCTACAGTAATGCTCCAAACTGTGAACATGAATAATGGAAGTTGGCCTTTACAAAGTTTAGCAGGTAAAACATATACTCATAATGGCGAAGGTAGTACTCCTGTAATTAATCCTGAAGTAGTTCTTCAACCAGGTGAAGTAATGACATACATTATAGAAATAGAATTACCGATTGAAAGTGAAAATGACAGTCAGTTAAAAAATCTTAGCTTTGATGTAACAACAACATTCGAGCAACTTTAATAATTACTAATAAAAAAAGCAGAGGCGTGCCTCTGCTTTTTTTATGAAATAAATGAATAAAAGGAATAAAACTATAATAGTTTATAGTAAATACTGAAGTTCTGGGAAAGGGGTTTTTACTAATGAAGTTAAAAATTACTAAAACACTGAAAGCTATTTTATTAGTCATAAACGTTATATTAATAATAGGAGTAGTTATTTATTTTTATCGATATTATACCAGTCCACATTCAATAGAGGAGACCATTGTTAAATATAGCTATATTCAAAAAGGTGATATTAAATATCAGGTTCAGCTAATACCTAATGATTTATATGAAGAAAGAAGTATAGATGAAGGGAGTATATATATTACGCAACTTATTGATTGCATAAAAGTTTCATGCAATTATAATTTTGAAGGTGATAAGTCTGCAGATATCAAAGGTGATTATGAAATTGCAGCTGTAGTCGAGGGATATGTAGGGGAGAAAGATAGTGTAAAAACAATATGGAAGAAAAAATTCCCTATTATCCCCAGGACAACTATTGAGGCTCAAAAAGAAGGTATCTCTATAGACAAGGAAGTTTTATTCAAGCTTGATGAATATAGGGAATTTGCCAGGGTTATTATTGAAATCTTGAAAGTTAACACAAATGCTAAACTTTGTATTCAGATGAATGTAAACTTAAAAGCTGATATAGATAAAATTTCTGTGCAGGAAAAAATGTCTCCGGCAATCGAAATACCTTTAAACGTAAATTATTTTACAATATCAAAATTAAATATTGCAGAAAAACCCGGAAAGGTTGAAGAAACTAATCGGGTAAAAGTTCCTCCAGATAAGAAGATAATTATACTCTGTGGAATAATTATTGGAATTTTGATAATTTCTCTTTTATACTTGATAATATTTACAACTGAACCAACAATAAAAGATAAAGACATAAAGAATTTTAATAAGATATTTAAAAACCATGGCAACCGTCTAGTTGCTTTAAGCAATAAATTTGTAACTGCAAATCAACGTTGTTGCAGAGTTAAGTCCATTGATGATCTTGTAAGAATTGCAGATGAACTGGGAAAACCCATTTTCTATGAACACAGTCGAAATTTCGTAGAGATTACCCGGTTCTTTGTTTTTGATGATACATGGTTGTACATTTTAGATATAAAGGATTCAACATATAATGAAGTAATAAAGGAGCCTGACAAAGGTTTAATATAACGAATGATACACAAATAACACAAACCGTAAAAAACAAATTGAACATGCTTGGAATAACCTATACTACTTAGATAGTACAATTAGTATACTATGGTATTACTAATAATTACATATTTGTATGAAGATAAAAGTAGCTGAATGAGATAATATAATATATATAATATGTATAAGATCTGATTTTTTGAGGTGAAGCCAGTGAGAACGGAGAAAAGAGTATATTTATTTAGACTTATTGATATTTCCCTTTTTGCCTTTGTTGGGGTATGGTTATTGTATTCTTTACTAAACATTACATTTGCTAATGAGAATCAGGCAACTCCTAATGTTATAGTAACAATCAATACTAATGGCAGTATTTCAAACCATGGAAGCCTTTTTGGAGATCACCTATGGTATCCTGGCAAAGAGGAAAGTGGAATAATAAGAATTCAAAATAACTATAAAAAGATCAGGGTTACAGGTATGGGGTTAAATATTAGTCTTAATGGTTATCAGCAAGAATATGGTGAAGAAATGGTAATGGCTTCCTTTTTAAAAAATATGAAGCTTATTGTAAAAAAAGGCAAATTCTTATACTTTAATAAAGTAATACTGGACAATATTAAGTTTTTAGACCTGGTAAATAACGGTATTAATGATATTTTTAATGGGCTTGTTTTAGAGGAATCTGACAGTTTTAATATAGGCAAATCTGATTCAATAGATTTAAAGTATACAATACGCATGGATGAAGACGCAGGTGCAGAGATGCAAAGTTTGAGTGCAAATATACAATTCATTATTGATTTTGGAGAGTAAAGTTTAATACATACCGCTTTATAATTAGTATATTATGGCTTAAGCCGATAGATTTATACCCAAAATCCCGGATGCATTTTTCCAAAAGATAAGCTCCAATTCATCAGCAGAAAGACCTAAATCATGAAGCCTTTGCAATTCATCCTGATGAGACCACATTGGATAGTCGGTACCAAAAAGGACTTTCCCGGCTCCATGAGCTCTAATCATTTCTACAGCTCTGGACTTATCTAAAAACATTAGTGTGCTTGAAGTATCAAAATAAACATTTTTGCCGACAAGGTATTCCATAGATTCGTCCCACATAGTATAGCCTCCCATATGAGCTGCTATAACTGTAAGCCCCGGAAACATTTTTAAAATCCTTGCAAGCCTTTTAGGACTTGAGGAAGTCTTGTTTTTATCTCCCATATGTATTAATAGTGGGAGCTTCCCTTCTATAGCAGAGTAAATAGGAATCATATTTTCCTGATCTATATCAAATCCCTGAAAATCCGGGTGAAGTTTGATACCTGAGATACCAAGGGACTGCAGCCTTTCCACTTCAGTTTTGATTTCAGTGTTCTTAAGCTCCGGGTGCAAAGTGCCAAAACCTGTAATACAGCTATTGGATGCCTGAGCAGAAGCAATATAGTTGTTTATGTGCTTTACCTGTTCAGGTTTTGTGGCAGTAGAATGGACGATATATCTGTAGACTCCAATTTTACCGCCGCTTTCAAAAAGGTCTGAAACAGTACCTTTTCCATACATGGGAATACCATAGTAGCTTCCTATATTTTCAACTGCCTTCTCTGCAACTTTATCAGGAAATATGTGGGCATGTACGTCAATTATTTTATTTACTTCAGGAGTCTTTATGTTGTATTCACTCAAGCTTTTCACCTTCAAATTCCAATTTGATTTCACGTTTACAAGGAATTCTACCACACCTTGGGTAAAAGCACAAGATACAGGGAAATGCGCCGAGTGCATTTTCTTCCTATGATACAAAATATGGCAGCATACGATTTTCCGAGTATAAAATTTGAACAAAGCTTACGGATTGTTATGTTTAAGGCAAGGAAAAATTCGTAATTCATGACACGGATGTCGTGAGCCGTCACTAAAACCATGGATGGTGAATGTGACGGGTAGAATTTTTCTGTAGACTTAAACTCTACAATCCGTTGCTGAAGTGAATATTATACAT
>Ga0116194_1000834_pt1 | contig 22039 bp, 18 predicted proteins | sample AD_SCU001_MetaG_FD_89887 | JGI IMG/M metagenome (GOLD analysis project Ga0116194, IMG submission 89887) | Active sludge microbial communities of municipal wastewater-treating anaerobic digesters from China - AD_SCU001_MetaG | ecosystem: Engineered > Bioreactor > Anaerobic > Digestate | place...
AATCGAGGGTAAACCCGTGAAGGTCATCGGTTCCGTCGAGACGGGGGAGCAGTTCGGCGTCGCCATCCGGAAGGAGGATACCGCACTCCTTGAGTTCATGAACCAGGCGCTTGCAGAACTTCAGGCCGACCCCTACTGGGAAGAACTCATTGATAAGTACAACCTGAGGTAAAGCGGGGCAAAAACCCCCTATTTTTGCGTTAACTACCCCGCGCCTCCCCGAAAGAGGGATGGTTCACACAAGTTCCTGTCACCGACATGGTTACGGCCGTTTGATAACCTATAACGTCTGGAGAGGGATGTAGGAGTGGTGCCGGTGTTATCCTACGCGGTGAGGGCCGTCCTGCTCGTGACCCTCGGGATTGTCATAGCAAACATCCTCGCCGAGACGGGGATCTTCTCCCGGTTTTCATCGCTAACAGGCCCGTTCTGCAGACTCTCCGGCCTCCCAGAAGCATCTATCCTCTCGATCATCGCGATGGGGGTCAACGCAACGGCGGGAAAATCGATGCTCGCCAACTATTACCATGAAGGGAAGGTAAGAGAGCAGGAGGTGATCCCGACCCTCATCATGGGCGCTTTCCCGGTGGTCCTTGGCGAGTCTCTCTTTCGGGTCCACCTCCCGGCAGCGCTGGTTCTCCTTGGCCCGGTTGTTGGTGGGATCTATACAGGGTTGAACCTCTTTTCAAGCGGCATCCAGGGATTCTTTGCTCTCCTCTACAGTCGCCGGTTCCTTGCAGATCATGGGCGTCCACAGGTACAGGTTTCGGTTCCCGCTTCACCGGATACACCTATCGCACTCAACCGCGAGGTCGTAATATCGGGGTGCAGGAAGGCAGTCCCGACACTCAGGCGCGTTGTCCCGGTCACCCTGGCCGCGCTGATAGTCTTTGGCCTCCTCTCAGAGACGGGGGTCATGAAGATCGTTGGAGCAGCGTTTGACCCTGTCCTGCAGATCGTCGGGCTCCCGGGCGAGAGTGCCGCGGCGCTCGTGGCCCAGTTTGTTCATTTTTCTGCCGGTTATGCGATCGTTGCATCACTGATCGAGACCGGCATCCTCACAACCGGGACGGCGCTCGCCACGCTTGTCCTGGGGAGCATGGTGGTCATCACCATGATCTACATCAAGTACTCGGTGCCGCTCTACCTCTCGCTATTCGGCCGGTTTGGTGTCAGGGTTTCGCTGGTCACCTACGCGGCAAGCATGGCCGCAAAGGTGGCAACTCTTCTGCTGGTGATGGTGGTGATGTAACTCCCCACTCACGAGCAGAGCGGCCGGAGTTTCTCGATCACCCTCTCCACCTGCCTGACCGCCGTCCCGATATAGACCTCAGGGTCAAGAAGAGCGTGAAGTTCATCGGGGCTGATAAACTTCGTCACCTCCGGGTGCTCGCCGAGCACCTGGCCCAGGTCGCGGTCCCCGGCAAGTGCCTGCATGCTCGCCGTCCGCATAACCTCGTGCGCCTCCTGTCGGTTCATGCCCCGCTTCGTCAGTTCGATCATCACCGACTCGGCAAGGTTCACACCCCGGAGCAGCATCAAGTTCTTTCTGATCCCCTCATGGTTGATCTCGAGCCCTTCCAGCACCTCGATCATCACCTTCAGGATGTGGTCGGCAAGCACCGAGGCCTCCGGGAAGATCACCCGCTCAGGAGCGGAGTTTGTAAGGTCACGTTCGTCCCAGAGAACGTTGTTTAACAGCGCCGGTTCGACCGCGGAACGGACGATCCTGGCAAGCCCACAGACCTGTTCGCTCCTGATCGGGTTTCGTTTATGCGGCATGGTGCTTGAGCCCACCTGCTTCTTCCCGAACGGCTCTGCAAGTTCACCGATCTCCGAGCGCTGCATCAGCCGGATCTCAAGCCCGATCTTGTCAAGCGTCGTTGCGACGTTTGCAAGGAACATAAAGTACTCCGCGTAGCGGTCGCGCGCTATGATCTGGTTTGAGACGTCCACAGACCCGATCCCCAGGATCTCCATCATAGTTGCCTGGATATCTATACCGGCATCACCGAGCGCCGCCTGCGTCCCCACCGCCCCCGTGAGTTGACCAACGATGACCCGGGACCGCATCTGGCGGAGTCGCTCGATGTGACGCGCAACCTCGCTTGCCCAGATCGCGAATCGGAGACCGTATGTTGTCGGGACGCCGATCTGGCCATGGGTACGGCCGGCACAGACAAGGGTCTTCGTCCCCTCGCTCCGGTCAAGGAGGACTGATAGGAGTCGCTTAAGTTTCTCCTCGATCAGTGCCAGGCTATCACGGATCTGAAGCGCGGTTGCCGTATCCAGGATATCGTTTGAGGTCGCTCCGTAGTGGATCCAGCGGCCGGCGTCACCGCAGACCTCGGCGATCGCCCTGACGATCGCCATCATGTCGTGGTTGATCTCGGCCTCGATCTCCTTTGCCCTCTCCGGCCGTGCCCCGGGCGCGCAGACCGCGATCGTCTCAGCATCCTCGGCGGGGATCATCCCGTGCGCAGCCTCCGCACGGGCCAGAGCCACCTCGACCGCGACGATCGCCCGGAAACGGTTCTCCTCGCTCCAGACGGCACGCATCTCCGGTGTGCCGTAGCGGTAATCGATGGGGTGAATTGCCATGGTTGGTACCTGTTTGGCCTGTCGCGTTAAAAAGGGGTCGCGGTCATCCCCGTCGTCTCTGGCCACAGATCTCGACCACCCGGGAGGCGAGGTCACGAACCGCCGCTCGCGCCGGACTCTCCTCCGGTATACCGACGATCGGCGTTCCCCCGAGGTCTGCCTCATCGACCGCCGGGTCCTCCGGGATCCTGGCGATAACCGGGAGACCGCTCTCGAGAACAGCGTCCCCATGGTCACGGTTGACGACAAGGAATACCTTCTCCCGCTCAAGACCGAGCGACTCTGCAAGGTCGCGGATGCGGTCGGCAGTCCGGATCCCCCGGGCACCAGGATCGCTTGCTATCAGCAGGATATCCGGTCTTCTGATCGTCCCACGGGCTATGTGTTCCATCCCGGCCTCGGAGTCCACGATGACATACCGGTAGTCGCGTTCGAGCGTCTCGATGCACTCGGTGAGGAGCGCGTTTGGGAAACAGTAGCATCCCGACCCCTCCGGTCGTCCCATGGCAAGGAGGTCGTAGCCCTCCGCCTCCGCAAGCGCCCGGCGAAACCGGTACCTGATGTAGCCAGTCCGGTCCATGCCGGGCGGGATGGAGCGGGTAAAGGCCTCCTCGCGCATGCTCCCGAGCGTCTCGTTGAGCGTGATCCCGAGAGCCTCGTGGAGGTTCGCGTTCGGATCGGCATCCACGGCAAGGATCGGACGCTCGCCTCCCCTGACCATTGCGTCGATCAGGAGCGCCGAGATCGTGGTCTTTCCCGTCCCGCCTTTCCCGGATATGACAACTGTGCACGGCCGGGTCATACCTCCTCACCCCTCAGGCGGCGGGAGAGCGCGGCGGTCGCCTCCATGATCGCAACAGCCTCACGCACACCCGTGGTCTTGATCCCGCAGGTCGGCGTGATCATCGACTGGTGGTCAAATAGGCCGGGATCGATGGTTCCGGTTGCACGGGCGCGGATCTCCTGAAACCTGGAGAAGAACGAGTCTGGACCCTCCGCGGCAAAGACAGTGTAATCGGCCGGGACGATCCCCCAGGCCACAACACCGCCATCCTCCATGTATTCCGCAATCTCATCGAGGTATAGCAGAAACTCGCGTGCGTAGGTCCAGGCGTCGATCGAGACCACGGCCGGCCGGAGACCCAGGACGAAACTCCAGTCGGTGTTTGCGCAGCAGTGGACGCCGAGCCCACCATCCAGGAGAGCGGCGATATCCTGGAACGCAGACTCTGCGACCCCTGCATCCACCGGCACGACCGATGATCCGAGCGAGGAGAGATAGGGATCGCTCAGCACCACCAGCGTCTCCCGGGCCCCCATCCGCTCGCGCATCGCGACCTCACACCACCGCGCCCGCAGGCCCAGGAGTTTTCCAAGCAGGTCGGCGTACTCGGGGTCGTAGAGGATGGGTCGGCGCGTCTCATCCACCACCTGCATCCCGAACGTGACCGGGCCGGTCACCTGGCACTTGACCAATAGCGCGCCCGAAAGGTCGTGGGCCATCATCGCATGAAACCCGGAACCGTAGTCCCTCCCGACCGCATAGGGTTCAACGTTCCCCTCAAGGTAGTCGAGCAGGATCCGCTCCATCGCCTCAGAAGGATCAATGCTCCTGTCGACAACGAGTCTGCCGTCCCTGATCACGCCACCAGGCAGGTGCTCGGAGTCCGCAAAGACTATCCCCTCCAGAAACCCCCGGTTCGGCAGCGTGGGCACGTATGGGATGCGGGGAAACGCAGCAAGCACCGCCCGGCAGGCCTCCTCGGGGTCGCGGTGGGGGAGCGCCCCCACCCCCGTCGCATTGAGTTCTGGGGACGGTATCATCCCTGTCGTGACCCCACCCCCTCCCTCAGTCTGCACGCCTCCAGCATCTGCTGCACGCGCGGGAATAGCGAAAGATCGGTGTGCGGCAGGAAACAGCTAGATGTATAGCGGTCCATGAAGGAGGGGTCGGCGTTCAGTTCGATGTAGGTGATCCTCCTTGCAAGGCCGTCGAGTTCTTTCCGCCGTTTGCGGTTGACCAGGGCGATGTTCGCGCCCGTGATCGCGCCGTTCCCGATATTCTCCACACGTTCAAGAGGCACCTCCGGGATCAACCCGACCGTGATTGCGTTCTCCTTGTTGATGTAGTTCCCGAAAGCCCCCGTTAAGCAGACCCTCTCGATATCACGTGGTGCCAGACCTGCTGCATCGAGGAGCGTCATGCAGGCGCCGTGGATCGCAGCCTTGCTCATTACAAGGTTTTTAATGTCGTTCTCGGTGATGACGATATCTTTCCCTATCGGTGTCTCTTCTTTCCAGGCCACAACAAACTCAGGGGCATACCGCCCTCTCCGGATCCGGGGGTGATCGATCTCAAGGTTGATCCCGCCCGTCCTGTCGATTACACAGGCGCGGAGCAGCTCCGCAAGCAGATCGATGAGGCCCGACCCGCAGATACCACGGGGCGCCACACCGTTGATGGTTGTGTAGGTGGGCGTGAGTGTCTCGGGATCGATCCTGACGCTCTCTATCGCGCCGGGGTTTGCCCGCATCCCAAACAGCACCTCCCCGCCTTCGAGGGCGGGGCCGGCAGCGCCCGAACAGGAGAGCATCCAGTCGCGGTTGCCGAGCACAACCTCAAAGTTCGTGCCTATATCGATCAGAAGCGTGACCTCCTCGCGTTCCGTCATCCCGGTGGCCAGGATATCGGCGATCACATCGCCGCCAATGAAGTTCGAGACAGCCGGAAAGGTGTAGATCCCGGTGTTCTCATGCGTCGCGATACCGACCCGTCGGGCGGCCGTCGAGAGCATCCGCTGCACCACCGGGATGTAGGGCTCGGCGATCATGTATCCCGGGTCGATCCCGAGAAAGAGATGGGTCATCACGGTATTTCCGGCAACCATCACCTCAAATATCTCCTCAAGATCGACCCCGGCGGCATCCGCGGCTTTCTTCAGCGCCTCGTTTATGCTCTCCGCTGCGAGTTGCTGTAACCGTGCAAGACCACCCTTCCTGGAGAAGTTCACCCTCGAGAGGATATCCTCGCCGCAGGAGATCTGCCGGTTGTAGTTGGACGCCGTTGAGAGGATCCGGCCATCTACCAGGCTCCAGAGGTAGACCACGATCGTGGTGGTCCCGAGGTCGACCGCCGCCCCGTATAGCCGGCCGGTGGTGTCGCCATCATCCACATTGCTCAGTCGGTACCCGCCGGGCACGAGCGCGACCGTGGCGGTCACGTGCCAGTCGCTCCGGCGGAGCACCTGCGGAAGGTAGCGGAGGACGCCAAGCGGCGCGTAGACACGGTTGGGTGGCGGTCCACCCGCCCCTTCAACCCCTTCCAGCAGTCGTGTGAGGTCGGGTGTGGTGTCATCGAGTGACGGCGGACTCAGGTAGACCTCATACTTCCTGACGGCAGGGTTGAGCGGGATCTCCTCTATCCCCTGGATCTCCACCAGGATCTTCTGCTCCTGAATGAGTGATCCTTCAGGGACGTCTACCTGGACGTCACCGGTAACGGTCGTCTGGCAGGCAAGGCACGCACCGCGCGCGATCTCCGGATCAGAGAAGAATTTGCGGAACTTATCGCGGTCAAACGAGACGCTCCCGGTCTTCACGAAGACCAGACACTTCCCGCACTTCCCCTGCCCGCCGCAGACCACGTTCATCGCAAGACCGGCCGCACGTGCTGCATCAAGTAGGCTTGTCCCTTCGGGGACGCTCACCTTCCGGTAGCCGGGAAGAAACGTCACCGTCGGCATCAGGTCTTCCACTCCTTCTCGAGGTACTCCGGGAGATCGGCTGCATCCCGGGGTCCGACCATCACCTTCCAGCCGGTTGCGTCCTCGATCTTGCCGGAGAGCGGAGCGGCGTAGCCCGGGATGATCAGGATCCTGTGATCCACCAGGTCGGCGACGCCAAACTTCTTTAGAGCATCGGCCACCATAGTCTCCGTCAGTTTACCGCCGGCAACCGAGGTTAGAACCGAGAGCCCTTCTGTATCCACGATCAGGAGGTGGCAGGGCATCCGGGAAGCCTCGAGATAGCCAACAATCGTGAAGTAGGTGAGCGAGAAGTTCACCGTGAGGAGGACGGGCGCGTCCCGCTCCGGGTTGTTGATCGGGTAGACCCCGGGCGTAACCTGGATGGGGTGCTGCGGGTCGGTGTAGATGTTCTGGCGCAGGGTGAGCGCTGCCTCCCGTGAGGCACGGGAGAGTCGTGGGGTGACGATGATCCCCGCATACTTCAGGATGCCTGTAGCGACTGCAGCATCGGTCTCCCCCAGGGCTCCTGCGTCCAGGTAGATCGGGTAACCGAGTGCGGGTTCCGTCCGCTCGATGGCGCTCCTCCGGATCTCGGTCGCGACGGTGATATAGCCCTGGAGCGACCCCGGTGCAGGGTCGAGCAGCAGGTCGGCGACCCCTGCCTCCGCACACTTTGCGGTGATGGCAGCGAGGTCTGCCGGCGTCCCGGCCCGGACAACAAGAGGCGATCCATACTGTTTTGCAAGCGCGGCCAGTGGCTCCCAGTTATCAGCGGTCGCCGCGTGGATCAGCGGCCGGTACTGCCCCGATATCGCAAGGGCTGCTTCAAAGGCCGCGAGATCGTCGGAGATCAGCACCAGGGGGAGACTGCTCCCGCCGCCGGCAAGCCTCACGGTCTCTGCGAACCGGTCGGCGCTCCCGCTCTCGTTTCTCACCGCCACACCGTTGAGGACGAGGTCCTGGCCCACGCGATGGACGACCGTCTCCCTGACCTCCTCCACAACGGATCGCACCTCCACCTCAGTCCAGGTATCGGAGACCTCAACCATGATCCCTGGCGGGTGGTAGAAGGTCTTCTCGTGCCTGAAAAGGACAAACTCCTCGCCTATGGTGACCGATCGCTCGCCTGCACCGATCGTGACCGCCCTTACCGGCGGCCTTGTCACTACCCCGAGAAGCGCCTTTGCCCCGGGGTCGAGGTCAGGGCAGGCCTCAACATCCGCCTTTCCCGTCGCAAGTTTCATGGCGAAGGCCAGGCAGGTCGGGTAACCGCACTTCTTGCAGTTCGTCTTCGGCAGGTGTTTATAGATATCAAGTGCTTTCATCGCCATCGGTTCAGGCCTCCAGCACCTTTTTGAGTCTCTCCACGGTCAGCGGATGGCGTACGCAGACGACCGAAGCCCCGGCAACAAAGGCGGAGTATGCCGTATAGAACTCCCATGCGACCGCCATAGCATCCTGCTCCTCCGGTGCGGCCTCCCGTACCTCCCGGATGGAGAGTGTGTCGGTAGGAGCGCTGATCATCGGCATCGCCAGGTCGTCATCGCCGGCGATCGCGGCAAGACGTATCCGCTCCATCACCGAGTAGGAATACTCGAACCCGTATCCAAGCGCCCCCGTGTAGGGGTCGATCACTATGCGGTCTTCCGGCACGCCCGTCTCGCGGAGGAGGATGTTTAACTGTTTGGCCAGGTTGACATCGATGGGCGACTGTGCGATCACCAGATGCCCGTATGCCAGCGCCGCAGCGGCGACGCTCCGGTATCTGTCGGCCTCTGCCGTCCCGAGGAGGAGACGCTCCCCCTCACCAGCTTCACCGCACCGTCGGAAGACCTCGCTGTCAACCTGGGGGTCGTTACTCCCCTCGATTATCAGGGGACGGGTCGTTGCCTCAAGCACGCGCTCTGTTGTCGAGGCGATATCTGCGAACGCATTAAACCCTCGTTTTTTGGTGCTGGTAAAGTTCAACCGCACAAGGTCTGCACCGTATCTGCGCTCCGCTGCCTGTGCCCAATCCTCGGGGTTGTTTACAAGGTCGCCCACGTAGTTGCGAACGACCGGCGGCCAGATCGCCGGGTCGTCGCAGATCTCAAGTGCCACAAGGCGTCGGCCGGCATCGTTGCCGCAAAAAGGCAGACCCCGGTCTCCACCTATAACGTAGGAGACTTCCCTTGTTCCCCCCTCAGCGCGTGTTGCGCCGAGACGCACCTCCCGGATGGCTAACTTATCAGGACTGTTTTCACTCACAGATAACTCCTCCTCAGATCAGCGGTTTCATAGCGAGCGCCGGATGCTCGACCCGTTCGAGGAACGCGATCAGGTCCTCGATCGTCGGTGCCGTGACCTCGTCCGCGATCTTCTCATACATCTCAGGGATCCCCGCCGCTGCAAGCCTCTCCCGCAACCGGTCGCCGAGTTCCTCCCTTAAGGAGGTCGGCATCCAGACCACCCGGGCAATACCGCCCTCGGCCTGCAGGAACCTCTCGCTCAGGATGTAACTCTTCGCTATCCCGAGGAACCCGGGGGTCTGCGCACCGCCCCCGATCGTCCCGGCAAGCGTCGAGAAGGTCATACCGAGCGGCGTCTCCCCCCGGTAGTCACGGTTCACGATCAGGACACCGTTCACCTCCGGGACTATAGCCGCGATACACTCAAAACACCCACAGGCGGTCATCGGATAGTCTATTATGCTGTAGAGTGAGACCCGTTCGGTCTCGCCGTGAGAGGTCTTCTTCACAAACCGGTTCACACCTGCAAACTCACCGCGGAGGGCTTCGATCACCTCCCCCTTCTCAACCGGCTGGTTTGCCCCGGAGGGCGTGATCTCGTGAGCAATCCTGGCATCGAGCCATGTGATCGCGCCGCAGAGCGCCGGGCGTTCGGGGGTTATGATGCAGACGTGGTTTGGGGCAAACGTCTGGCAGAGGGTGCAGGAGTAGAAGACCTCCACATCGTCATCCTTCATCCCGGCAATCCGTTCGTCCCGCCTCTTATAGATCTCACGCGCCTGCGGGAGCAGTTCCTCGACCTTTGCTCTGTCGGTCACAAGTGTCACCTGGATCGCCTCGATGTGATCCGGAAACTCCATCTTGAGTTTGTGGGCAAGCAGTGTCCCGATATCACGGATCCTGACACCTTTTGCCACCGCATCCTTCGATAGCCTGACCCAGATCAGGTCGCGCTGGGCGACGTGCCAGGACCCCTCACCGTAGTTGATGAAGGTGTGGATCCGCCTCTCAAGCACAGGTTCGTAGTCTGGCTTCATCCTTTCGCCGGCAACGTCCACCAGGATCGCAAGCGGGAGGGCGGAACCTGCCGGGACGTCATCGACCTCAGGACCGATGACGGTGACCTTGCCGTCCTCGACCTCCTCCCGCGGTTGCGTCCGGAGGAGTTCGAAGGCCGGTGTCCGACCGCCGCCAAACTCAACATACATCTCCTCTTTGCGGATGCTCTTTCCCTCAAACGCAGGGGAACAGGCCATCGGGATCGGGATCGCCGTAATTGTGACCCGTATTCCGCGCAGATCCATACCCTTCTGCACGGCCTCGCCAGAGGCGACCGGGATCCACTCCCCGCCCCGGTAACCCCCGTCGACGGTCAGGATAGGCATCCCGAGAGCCCGGAGTGAGTCGACAAACGCTATCTCCTCATCGGTAAGGCCGGGGAAGACGATAACAAACGCCTTTGCCCTCTCAGCGGCGTAGACGAGAAGGGCAGAGGCGTCCCCGGGTTTCACCCCACCAAACATCATAGCAATCCTGGCAAGGATGTCAGCGAAATGGATCCCGCGGGCGCTCTCTGGACCGAGCGGCACCAACCGATACTCAAGTCCCAGCCGGACACCGGCACCGGAGAGCGCCTCCACCACGCCGCCGGCGAGGAAGGTAAGGAGGTACTTCTCCTGCATCTCCCGGCAGATGGCGGCGGCCGCATCGGGGCTCTCCGGCCTCCCTACGATGAGGCCAAGACCTATGACGCTCCCGTCGACCAGGGTGTAGCCGAGCTGCCGGAGAACGGTGTCCGGGATGAAACCAGTGTATGGCGGTTCAACCGCTCCTTCAGCAGCCATCAGGCATTCGCAGGCGACAAGAAGGTTGTTGCCGGACTGCCGGTATGCTTCACGCGCTCCTTCGGCGTCACGAACGGCAATCCCGGTGAGGGCATAGGTCACCGGGAGGGCGTATGCGGTATCGGGATATTCTGGTTTGCCGGAGAGGGTTTGCAGCCGTGCATCGAGTCTGATGCGGCCGCGTTCTATAGCCGCATCAAGCAAGTCCGTCTCTATCTCGTTCATGGTGCCATCAGGAGGAGTTACTCCTTACGCGCCCATAAAAGGTTGTTTTGCGTGCACGACAACGGGGCGACCCGTCATACATCAGGATTCTGACTCAGATCCATCCCTTCCTCCTGAAATAGATGAGCATGGTGGCTGCAACGACCATCATCGAGATGAGGGATGCCTGGTATCCAAGCGGGTGGGAAAGTTCGGGCATGTACTCAAAGTTCATGCCATAGATCCCGGCGATGAACGTGAGCGGAATGAAGATCGTGGCGATGATGGTCAGGACCTTCATTATCTCGTTCATATGGCTGCTCTGGCTTGAGAGGTAGATATCCAGGATCCCTGACATCATATCCCGATACGTCTCCACGGTCTCGGCAACTCCTACGGCGTGGTCGTAGATGTCGCGGAAGTAGATGTGGAGGGCGTCACTGATCAGGGGCGACTCTCCTCGTTCGAGCTGTGCAACAATGTCACGGAGCGGCCAGACAGAGCGCCGGAGCGCGATCAGTGAACGTTTCAATGAGTATATCTTCTGGAGCGTCTCCCGGTCGGGTTCCGCCATCACCTCCTCTTCGATAACCTCTATTCGCTCTCCAAAAACCTCGATCACGCCAAAGTAGCCATCGACGATTGCGTCCAGCAGGGCGTAAAAGAGGTAATCCGGACCCACGCTCCTGACCCGGCCTCCGCCTGCACGTAACCGCCCGAGAATTCGATCGAATGTCCCGTCGGGCTGCTCCTGGAAGGATACGATGTAGCCATTCCCGAGCAGAAGGCTGACCTGCCTGCTCTGAAACCCCTCGTCACCATCGACGGCGACCGCACGAACAGCGACATAGAGGTAATCCTCGTACTCCTCGATCTTCGGTCGCTGGCGGGTGTTCATGATGTCTTCCCGGGTCAGGGGGTGTATGCCGAGAGCGGTCCCGATAGCCTCAACAATTTCGGGGTCGTGGACACCGTCGACGATGATCCAGGTGACCGTCCGCCGGGAAGAGGGGAGCCGGATCTCTTCCGGGCGACTGCACTTCCACTCGGAGAAGTGTGTTGCATCGTAGTCGATGACGGTGACCGTTACAGGGCGTGCATTGGACTCGTCCAACCCGGGGTTCGAATCCTCTGGCTGGCTCATTGGAGGTAAGATGGATCCCGGCTATGATGAACCTATCGAAAGGTAAAAACGGGTGCTGCAGGGTGCGATCTTACCGGCATCCTCAGGATCTATGGGGAGTGGCCGATTCCACGCACCGGAACAGATAGTCGTTCACTTTAACACCGGAGACCCAAACTAAATTCATACAGACGACAAACCTAATGTAATGGACGCTCTCGACGACTGGTTCCCGTACCGCGAATACCGCCCCCACCAGCGGGAGATGCTTGAGGTGGCCGCATCCACCGCACGTAATGGCGGCATCGCCATGATCGATGCGCCGACCGGGAGCGGCAAATCGAGCGTTGTCGCCGCGCTCCTCTCCGAGAGTCGAGGGCGTAAAGTGCTCGTCGCTGTCAGGACGATCAGTCAGCTTACAACATTCATGCGCGAACTCCAGTTCATCCGGCAGAAACGCGGCAGGCTGAAGTTTGCCTACCTGATAGGTAAGTCCAGCATGTGCCCTCTCGGCGGCGAAGGGGACGTCTACCGTCGTTGTGAGGGGGTAAAAGCGTTCTCGACAGCACTGATGAGGGAACGGGCGCAGAAAGGCTCCCTTGTCCCGGCAAACGATCGCCAGATCCGGCAACAGATCCGTAAGATTGACCCGGAACACCCCCTGATCTGCCCCTACTTCATCCAGGGCAAATCGTTCATAGAACCCGAGGACGGCGGACTCAAGATGGTCGCCTCCACGGCGCTCCGCGTCCGGGCCGAACGTGTGAGCACCGAGTTGATCCTCCCCGAGCACCTTATCCGTTTCTGTGGTGATGTCTGCCCCTACGACACCATGATGCATGCCGCCCGCGATGCCGACGTGGTGCTTCTGAACTTCTATCACCTCTTCGACGATACCATCCGGGAACAGATCTACATGTCGCTCGGAATCGAAGCGAAGGACGTGCTTCTCCTCATCGACGAGGCGCACAACTGTGGTGACGTCGTCCAGAGCATCGAGAGCGTGACGATCGAGGAGCGTGACATACTGCAGGCCGGCCACGAACTCTCCGGCCGGGGACAGTCAAAACAGGCGGAGGCCGTCTCCAGGATCCTGCCCCAGATCACCCGGTTCATGGAGGCGCTCAAAGACTCACACGAGGTAGAGGACTGGTTTGACCCCGGTATCTTCCAGCGGATGACCCTCTCCGGCACGCTCTATCGGAGCATTGATGAGGTTGTGGACGACCTCCTCAAGATCAGTGAGGGGATCCGCGAGAAGAACATGCAGGCAGGGGAGTTCCGGGAGAGCGCGATCGAGCGGTTGACCGGTTTCTTCTACCGGATCCTTCGTTCCGCATCTGACCCGGCCTACATAACCGTCTACAGGAAGGGAGAGGACGGGAGCGTGACGCTTGAGGTCCGAAACATCGACCCCGGCACAAAACTCCAGGAGATCGCCGGGGCGCACGCCTGCTGTGTGCTCATCTCCGGCACGCTCGCTCCGATCGAGAGCTACCGTCGCTACTACTTCGGCGATCTCCCCGTCACCACGATATCCATCCCGAACGCCTTCCCCCCGGAGAACCGCCGTATCCTCTGCGCAGAGGACATAACCACCGCCTACTCCATGCGCCGCAACGCCCAGAACCTGGCGCGGACAGAAGACTACATAACCGCGTTTGCCTGCCTGCCGGGGAACCTGGCGATCTACTTTCCATCCTACGACCTCCTCAACAACTTTGCCGAACGCTGTTCAAAGCGGATCCGTAACAAGCGGATCTACATCGAGTCCCGGAACAGCCAGGAATCAGCCGCAATGCTGCGGGAGTTCATGAACCTCCCAGGAACCGGTACCTCCGGTATCATATTTGCTGTCTGTGGCGGAAAGTGGAGCGAGGGTCTCGACTACCGCGGCGAGATGCTCTCGGGCGCGCTCGTCATCGGTCTCCCGCTCGCGCCGTTCAACCGCGTCCGCAGGATGGTGATCGACTACTTCAGGATGAAGTTCGGCGAGGAGGGCGAGTTTATCAGTTACACCCTCCCCGCGATCAACCGCGCCCTTCAGGCGCTCGGCCGTGTGCTCCGGACACCGGAAGACCGGGGGATGCTGGTACTCGGAGAGAGACGGTTCCTTGAACCGGGGGTTCATGCCGCCCTGCCGCCCTGGATGCAGGAGGAGATGATCCCCTGCACCATCGACCTATTCCGGGAGGAGGTGGAGAGATGGCGATCCTGACCGGATCCTGCCGGTTCGGGCTCTGGCACGTCCACGTCTCCTGGGAGGGTAATCTGGTCTACAGGGTGCGGTTTGCGCGCCAGGGGATCGAGGGGCCCGTCCCCGAAGAGATCCGGCGCTACTGTGCCGGCCGGCCGGCAAGACTCGCCGACCTCCAGAGCATCGCAACCGCAGGTGGGGGGGTGTACCCCCGGATATACCGTGCCGTCCGTGAGATACCCTGCGGCGAGACCACCACCTACGGTGAGGTCGCCCGGACGGTCGGCACCGCGCCACGTCTGGTAGGCCTGGCGATGTCCCGGAACCCAACGCCCATCGTTGTCCCCTGCCACCGCGTCGTTGCAAAGACCGGTATCGGCGGTTTTTCGCCCGATCCAGCGATCAAGGAGGAGTTGCTTGCCATGGAGAGACGGGGAACTGTCTGCAGGTCAGAAATGAGAGAAGTTAACAGGTAACGCTGTCCATAATATAGTTGTTAAGATGAAGGTCGTGTTAATGGGCGCCGGGGCTGTAGGCCTGACCATTGCCGCAAAGTTGTCCCGCGTCGCTGATGTTCATGCTGTCGCCCGCAAAAGACATGCGGATGCGGTCAAGCAGCAGGGTTTCCGGATGACCGGTATATGGGGCGAGGGGACCTATCGGTTCAGCTGTTCCGAGGAGATCCCGGCCGCCTGGCAGGATGCCGATTACTACATCATCACCGCGAAGTCCACCGAGACGGAGGCGATATGCCGCCAGTTCGCCGAGACCATCAGGGGGCGGGAGGTGGTGAGCCTCCAGAACGGTATAGGAAACGAGGAGATAATCGCCCGGTTCACCGATCGCGTCATCGGTGCGATGATCATCACCGGGTTTGAGTGGCAGGGCGATGCTGCCGTCCACGTATCCGTCGAGGCTGCGCCCATGAAACTCGGGCGATTCCCCTCCGGCACCGACGAGGCGGTGGAACGGCTTGCCGCCCTTATGCGGGATGCCGGTATCCGGGCAGAGACTACCCCAAACATAAAGACCGATATATGGTCAAAGACCCTCTACAACTGCGCGCTCAACCCGCTGGGCGCGCTCATGAACGTCCCCTACGGAGCGCTCACCGACCCCCACGCCTGGACGGTTGTCACCGCGATCGTGAGGGAGGCCTACAGCGTCTCGGAGGCCGAGGGTATCCCCCTCCCCTGGAAGACGGCAGACGCCTACCTTGACTACCTCAGGGAGGATCAGTTGCCCGCAACGGCCGCCCACCACTCATCGATGCTCCAGGACATCAACCGCAAAAGAAAGACCGAGATAGACTTCATGAACGGCGCTGTGGCAACGCTCGCCGAGAAACACGGGATCGCCGCGCCCTACAACACCTGTATCACCGAACTGATCCGGTTCAGGGAGCGACTATAAGGAAGGGTGATGAGCACATGCGGTCTGCGATCGTCCTTGTAGGCGGGGCGGCAAGGCGTGCCGGAGGGAGGGAGAAGTACTTCTTCACGTTCCAGGGCAGGACGTTCATCGAACGCCTAATAGAGAGACTGCAGGGGGTGGCAGACGAGATCGTGGTGGTTGCACGTGACCCCGAGCAGTGCGAACGGTTCTCTCACCTCGACGGCATCAGGTGTATACCGGATCTCCGGCAGGGGCTTGGTCCCATCGGCGGACTGCATGCGGGGGCGCTCGCCGTTAACGGCGAATACGTCTTTGTCGCCGCCTGCGACATGCCCTGCATCCATCCGGGTGTGGTGAACCTTCTCTTTGATGCCGCCGTAGGGTATGATGCCGCCATACCCTGCTGGAACGCCGACATGCTCGAACCGCTCCATGCGGTCTACCGGACGAAGGCGCTGCGCGACTACCTTGGCGAACACGACTCGCTCTCGCTCCGGCCGATGATCTGGAGCATGAATACATGTTACGTCCCCGTGGAGAAGATCCGCGAGATCGATCCCGACCTCATGACGTTTACAAACATCAATAACATGGAAGACCTGGAGTCGATCGACCCCTCATCAGAGCGCGAGTCCTGTTAGGCAGGGGTTTTTACACCCTCTGCCTTCTTCCGCTTGCATCACGCGCGTAGCGCCCGAACTCGCTATCCCGCAGGACCGTGCCTGGAAAGACCGGGCCGTCCCTGCAGACCCGGAGACCATGGGGGTCGATACAGCACGACCCGCAGAGGCCGACCCCGCACTTCATGTAGCGCTGGAGAGAGAACTCACCCCGCCCGGCATACCCTTCCCGCTCGAGTATCCGGAGGACGGCCGCCATCATGACCTCGGGGCCGCAGACACAGATCCGGTCGAACCCTCCCAGGTCGACCCTCGAGATCAGTTCGGTAACAAACCCATGATGCCCGGCGGTGCCGTCATCGGTTGCAACCATCAGCGTCGCCGCGCTGCTTATCCGGTCGGTAAAGAGGAGCTCGGATGCCGTCCGTGCGCCGAGGAGGAAGACCTCAACCTGGCCGGCCGCGACGAGTGGGAGCAGCGGCGTGGCGCCGACGCCACCGGCGATGGCAAGCGCCCGGTGCCCGGATACGGAGAAACCGTTCCCGTAAGGCCCCCTGATACCCATAACGTCGCCTTCCTGCATCGCGAAGAGCGCGGCAGTCGCGTCCCCGACCTTCTGGACGGTGATCGAGGTGGGGGAGGAGAGAGCCATCGGGATCTCATCCACGCCCGGTACCCAGACCATCACAAACTGTCCTGGCCGGGCGGAGATCTCGTGGTCAAAGTGAAACGTCCTGATCGAGGGCGTCTCCTCCACGATCCTGGTTATCTTCACCCCGATTGGCATCCCCTCATGCATGAGCACACCCCACGATCTCTCGCGCGTCCAGACCGTCGCTGCCGTAGAGGTCGTCAGCGATCGAGGCGAAGATACGGGTATCCTGGACGACCGCGCTCCCGATCTCGACCGCACATGCCCCGGCCATCATCATCTCGATGACGTTATCAGCGGTTGAGACCCCACCACAACCTATGATCGGTATAGAGCACGCCTCGTAGAGATCGTAGACGCACCGGACGGCAACCGGGAATATGGCTCTCCCTGAAAGTCCGCCAAACCGGTTCCCGAGCACCGGTCGCCGGAGAGATGTGGAGATCCGCATCGCCTTCACCGTGTTGATGGCAACCAGCGCGTCAGCCCCGCCCCGCTCCGCGGCAAGCCCGATCTCGGTGATATCGGTGACATTAGGTGTGAGTTTCACCCATGTCGGAACCCCGAGCGACGCCACCGCCCGGGTGCATTCCTCCACAACGTCAGGGTTGCTCCCGATCGCAGCCCCGTAACCCTCGGCGTGGGGGCAGGAGAGGTTTAACTCGAACCCTGATACCCTGGCGGCGAACCACCCGGCAACCGTCCGGAACTCTTCCGGGGTCCCGCCGAAGATGCTCGCGATCACCGGTTCGCCCTGAAGAACGCCCAGTTCCTCCGTAAACGCGGCCGAGGGGTTGGGCAGGCCCATGGCGTTGACGATACCATCTTCGAGGACTACCAGGCAGGGGCCGGGGTGCCCCTCCATCGGCGCAGGACCGATGGATTTGGTGACCACGCCGCCTGCACCGCACCTGAGGATACGGGCAAGCGATGCCCCCGTGCTACCGAGGATCCCGGCTGCCAGAATGAGATGGTTCTTCAGTCTTATACCGCCGACCTCGACCGGGCCAGGATTAAGCACAACCATTGAAAAAAGGTAGGAGCAGGGTATTATTATACTCTCGCGCCAAGTATACTGAGAGAGAACTGGCCGTTTTCGTGCGGAGAAATGACCCATTCTCGTGCACGAGTTCTCAACCAGAATCCAGATCGATAACCATGACCTCGCTTGCAATCCTTGGCGCAGGAAAAGTTGGGGGCGAGACCGCGTACCTCTCCGCTGTGCTCGGTCTTGTGGACGAGATCGTCCTATACGATGTATACGAACCCCTCCTCCGGGCGCAGGTGTTTGACCTGCAGCATACCGGTCTTGATCTCACGATATCCACCGATAAGAGGGCGATGCGGGATGCCGATATCTTTGTCTTTGCAGCAGGGACTCCGCGAACGCCGGAGATCAGGACACGGGCCGATCTCCTGGAAGCAAATATCCCGGTGGTGAAGAGTTGCAGCGACCTTCTGCAGGGCTTTACCGGGGTTGTCATCACCATTACAAACCCCATGGACGCAAACAACTACGGGTTATGGAGGATGGCGGGGATCGACCGGGAGCGGTGCATCGGGTTTGGCGGGCAGCTCGACAGCGCCAGGTTAAACGGGTTTCTAAGTGAGGCCGGGATCCCGGCGCAGGGCATTGTGCTCGGGGAGCACGGGGAGCACCAGGTGCCGGTCTTCTCGAAGACGGGTTTTGAGGTCCCCATAACAGAGCGGGAGGCGATCCTTGAGAAGATGCGGGGGGCGAGCATGGAGGTGATCCGCGGTAAGGGCGGCACCGTCTTTGGACCTGCCTACCACATCGTTATGCTGGTCGACGCGGTCCTGCGTGATCGGCGCCAGGTGCTCCCCTGCTCGTGCGTGCTTGACGGTGAATACGGTCTATCCGGCTGTTCCCTCGGTGTTCCGGCCAGGATCGGTCGCGAGGGGATACTCGGGATCGAGGAATGGAGGCTTGACCCCTGGGAGTCCTCAAAGATGGCAGAGGCGGGGTCGTTTGTGCAGAAACTCTGCAGGAGATTCGATGGCAAACCAGGTTCATGAATCGGTTATGACTGTTCCGACAACGCTGGAAGACTTCGGGCGGATCCGGATCGGTATCCACCAGGTGGAGTACAGCACAGGGGCAGGGTTTGAGATCCCGGTTATCCATATATTCGGGAGGGACGCCTCCGGAAAGGCTGTCAGGGTTGATGTCACCGGGTTCAGGCCATACTTTTATGCGCCGGTCGATCAGGTCGATGGCAAACCCCTCCCGCAGGAGGTTGAGGTAGAGCCCGGGACAATCTATCGCTCCATACGGGGAGACCTCCTCCGACGCCTCCACACCAGACGCCCTTCTGACGTCCGTAACGTCCGCGATAAGTTTGCGCCTCACTTTGAGGCCGATATACCGTTCACAACACGGTTCATGATCGACTGCGGTCTCACCGCGGGTGTTGAGATTACCGAAAATGCCGCTCGATCGCCGGATGGCGCCTATGTGGTGGCGTATCAGGACCTGAAACCGGCAGATATCAAGGCCCCTGCCCGGGTCTGTATAATGGATATAGAGTGCGTCGATGAACACGGTTTTCCGGAACCAGAGCGCGACCCGGTTATCGCTGTAACCTGCTGGGACTCGTTTGAGGACGACTACACTACCCTGCTATGGCAGCCGGGCGTTGAGCCAGGCGACGCCTCCGAACTCAGGGTCGATGACCGGCACAGGGTCGTCCGCTATCCGGATGAGGTCTCGATCTTCCGGGGGCTTGCGGACTACATCAGGGAACGTGACCCGGATATCCTTTCAGGCTGGAACTTCGTTGATTTCGATATTAACTACATTATAAAGCGGATGGCGGCACTCGACCTGAGGGCGGAGGATCTGGCACGTCTCCCGGGGCGGACGGAACGCGAAGCCATACGGGGGAGGGCGGTCTTCGATCTCCTGGCCGCTTACCGTAAGATGCACCAGGCCCAGAAGGAGTCCTACAGGCTCGATGCGATCGCGGAGGAGGAACTTGATGTGAAAAAAGTCCGCTACAGCGGAACGATCACCGACCTCTGGCGTTCCGACCCGGCGCACCTTGTGGAGTATAACTACCGTGACGTCGAACTCTGTGTCGGGATCGATAGAAAAAACAGTCTCATCGAGTTCTACCGGGAGATTGCCCGCTATGTCGGATGTCCGCTCGAGAATACGCTGAACTCATCAAACGTAATCGATATCTACGTTCTGCGGAAGGCGTCAGGCAGGTTTGTCCTCCCCTCAAAGGGGCATGCTGCCGGGGACGAGTTTGAGGGCGCGCTGGTCTTTGAGCCAATCATCGGTCTGCGGGAGAACGTGGTGGTCCTTGATTTGAAGTCGCTCTACCCGATGGCGATGATGACGATCAACGCTTCGCCCGAGACGAAGAACCCGAACGGTGAACTGCGCGCTCCGAACGGCGTCCGGTTCTCCCGTGAACCGGACGGGCTGACAAGGAAGATCCTTGCCGAACTCTTAAAGGAGCGGGACGAGCGAAAACGTCTCCGCGACCGGTATCCCTTCGGATCGCCGGAATACGTTCTCTACGACCTCCAGCAGAACGTCCTGAAGGTTCTTATGAACTCATACTACGGGGTATCGGGCTACCCCAGGTTCAGGTTGTACGACCGCGAGATCGGGTCTGCCGTCACCTCGGTCGGCCGGGCGATAATCCGGCATACGAGGGATCTCATCAGCAGACTGGGTTACACCGTCCTCTACGGCGACACCGACTCCTGCATGGTGGAGATCCCGTCGGGCAACCTCCAGGAGACCATTGCCCGTGCAAAAGAGATCGAGGCGCAGGTGAACGCGAGTTACGATGAGTTCGCAAAGACCGAACTGAACGCCGATAAGCATTACTTCTCGATAAAGTTCGAGAAGGTTTATCGCCGCTTCTTCCAGGCCGGGAGGAAGAAACGGTATGCCGGGCACCTGGTCTGGAAGGAGGGGAAAGAGGTCGATGAGATCGATGTTGTCGGGTTTGAGATCCGGCGTAGCGACTCGCCCCAGATCACACGAGAGGTGCAAAGCACGGTACTTGAGATGATCCTTCGCGGGGATAGTTTTGAGGAGGTGCGGGAGTACCTCCGCGATGTCATAAGGAGGTATCGTCGCGGTGAGTATTCCCTGGACGAGGCCGGTATTCCCGGCGGGATAGGGAAGAACCTGGACGGTTACGAGAACGATGATGCCCACATCCGGGGGGCGAAATACTCAAACGAGTATCTCGGGACCGACTTCAAGCGCGGTAGTAAGCCGAAACGGGTCTACATCAAGGCGGTGACGGGGAAGTACCCGCGGACGGACGTGATCTGTTTTGAGTACGCCGATCAGGTGCCGCCGGAGTTTGTAGTGGACTGGGAGACGATGCTTGAGAAGACGCTGAAAGGCCCAATATCGAGGATCATCGAGCCGCTCGGTTGGAAGTGGGCAGACATCGACCCGTCGCGGACGACGCTCTTTGATTTCGGGATGTGAGAAAAGGGTTTGAAGGGCTGACCTTACGCGAGGCCCCTCTTTGCGAGTTGTTCCTGGAGGACGGCGTTACGTTCGAGGTTCTTTGACCAGATGATACGGCCGCTGACGATCCGCCAGGCGTCCATCTCCAGAACTTCGATCCCCGCGGGAACGTCGTGAACGTCAGCTCCAGCAGGCACCACCAGGACCGCCCTGTCGACGTCGATATTGTTTGCGGCAAGTTCGCGGCAGATCTTCTGGAGTTCGTTGACGGCGTTCGTGGAGACCTTTGAGGTCATCTTAAAGCTTACAACCACCCGCTCCGTCCTGCCGGCAACCCGGCGGGATAGCAGGTAGTCGGGCTGCACGTTGCCGTAGACCGGTTTTTGCTCGTAGCGCCAGCCATCCTGCGGAGAGAATCGCCTGGAGAGTGCCTTCTCGACATCAAGATATGTTGAGTTCTTTATGCCACCCATATCAATATCCTCAGGCTTAGTGTATGGTCATGGTCGGTTATAAGTGTTGTAGTATTCTGTTCGACGGTTTCACGCCGGGTTGAAACGGTTCGCGGGGGTGATCTGGAGGGGATGTTGCATGCAGATGAAGACGTGAGATGGGGGCAACCCCCCTGTCCCGACATGTCGCCGGATGAGTATCTTAACCTCTGGAAACCCCCCAACCTCGCGGCCTCCTCCCGCCCCCTCAAGGGGGCGGGCAGTGAGGGGTGATTGGCCCGGTGGCGGTGCACGGGGACGGAAGCAGGATCGCCAGGATGACTCCACAGTAACGCGGGAAAGACACCCAGGCGACCCTACCGGTGGACAATCCCCCCGCGGGTGGGGCTGACGTGGAGGGGACGGAACGCTCCCCCGCCCCTGTCTCGACGTGTCACCCTGGCACTCTCTTTCCTGAGAGGAGTGCACCCCCCCGTAATGGCCCGGCCAAACTCTCAGACCCCAGACCCCGG
>Ga0116194_1000836_pt1 | contig 22033 bp, 24 predicted proteins | sample AD_SCU001_MetaG_FD_89887 | JGI IMG/M metagenome (GOLD analysis project Ga0116194, IMG submission 89887) | Active sludge microbial communities of municipal wastewater-treating anaerobic digesters from China - AD_SCU001_MetaG | ecosystem: Engineered > Bioreactor > Anaerobic > Digestate | place...
CATCGCATCCATGGTCGGCATAATTGCATCCCGGATAGGTATCCTGCACGTGAGACGAAACGCTGAGGGGACAAATTCTATCTATGAGCTGAAGGAGCAGTACGTGGATCTGGTGACAAAGATCCTGGGGACCACATAGTCCTCTGGAGGAAACCTGAAAACCCATACCTCTTTTTACACAAAGCACCAAGATAGGTGATCATCATGCAAAGCGACGTTGAGGAGCCAGGCCAGTCACAGAGCATCTATATAACAGAGGATGTTCGATCATACATCCTCCAGAGGAAACGCGACTTCAGGGTGAGCACATCCTGTGGGGGACCCATCCTCCTGCCGGTATCTGTTAAACCACCGAAAACGACCGATCTGCAGATCCCGGTTGGTGACTATACAATATACGTCTCGAAGTACCAGGCGCGCTACCTCGATTGCATCCACAGGGGTATGATCCCTTTCTTTTACGACGATTACTAGATCATGAGTTTTGAGGAACTGGAGCACACCGCCGATCTCCGTCTGCGGGTGCGGGGCGCGACCCTGGATGAGATCTTTGCCGAGGCGGGCCGGGCGATCTTTCAGGTGATGTATGGGCACTGCAAGGACAGGGGTGTAGAGCGAAGGATCGAAGTTGAGGCAGAGAGCCTGGATTCCCTCCTCTTTGACTACCTCTCGGAGTTGCTCTTCATCACCGATGTTGAAAATGTCGTCTTCTGCACATTTGATGTAAAGATCCAGGGCACCCGTCTCACCGCCGTTCTGCGTGGCGAGCCTCTCGACCCTGCCCGTCACTCTGGCGGGACGCTCATCAAGGGCGTGTCCTACTCCGGGCTTGAGATCAGGAGAGACGAAGAGGGTTATGTTGTTGAGATCATACTTGATGTCTGAAGGAGTTATTCCATATGCTTGCCGGAATCAATAGGGTTGGCGACCTCGAGTGGGAGGTCCCGATCGGTTACGTCCCGGGCATGCGCGTCCCTGGACGTTTTTTCCTCTCGGCGTCACTCGCCGGGACGCTTGAAGAGGGGGCGGTGCGTCAGCTCGCAAATGTTGCAACTATGCCGGGTATAGTGAAGTACTCACTTGCAATGCCCGACATCCACTGGGGATACGGGTTTCCAATAGGTGGGGTCGCCGCGTTTGATATGACCGAGGGGGTCATCTCTCCCGGCGGGGTCGGGTTTGATATCAACTGCGGTGTCCGACTGATCACGACCCCCCTGACCGAATCTGACCTTGCCGGGAAGAGGCGGGAACTGATCGAGCGGCTCTTTGCAGCAATACCGACCGGTGTCGGGGCAAAGAGCACGCTGCGGATCTCGAATAAGGATCTCTCCAGGGTCATGGTCGAGGGCGCACGCTGGGCGGTTGAGCGCGGGTTTGGCACAGAGGCCGATCTTGCCCGCTGCGAGGCTGAAGGCGCGATGAGCGGGGCCGATCCTGACGCCGTGAGTTCAAAGGCACGCCAGCGCGGCGTGCCGCAGCTCGGGACGCTCGGCGCCGGAAACCATTTCCTGGAGGTTCAGGCGGTGCGCGAGATTCTTGACCCTGCGACAGCAGAGACCTTCGGGCTCAAAGAGGGACAGGTCTGTTTCATGGTACACTGCGGTTCACGCGGACTTGGCCACCAGGTTGCAACCGATCACCTCCGGACGCTCGAAGCGGCGCTCAGCAAATACCGTATACACCTTCCTGACCGCCAGCTTGCCTGCGCTCCAATCGACTCCCCTGAGGGTCGGGGCTACTACGGGGGGATGGTCTGCGCTGCAAACTACGCCTGGGCGAACCGGCAGGTGATCATGCACGAGGCCAGGAATGTATTTGCAAAGATGTTCGGGCTTGATTGCGACGAGATGCGACTCGTCTACGACGTAGCCCATAACGTCGCCAAGTTCGAGCGCCACGAGGTCGATGGCAGACCCGCAGAGGTCTGCGTCCACCGCAAGGGCGCAACACGGGCTTTCGGGCCGAAAGCCCCTGAGATCCCACATGAATACGCCGGAGTCGGACAGCCTGTGATCATCCCCGGGAGCATGGGGACACCCTCCTACCTGCTTTGCGGCACAACGACCGCGATGCAGAAGACGTGGGGCAGCACCTGCCACGGCGCAGGAAGGGTGCTCAGCAGGTCGAAGGTGAAGAAAGAGGTTCTCGGGAAAGAGGTCAGGGAACAACTGGCGGGTGAAGGTATTCTGGTACGTGCACACAGCGATGCGGCCATCGCGGAAGAGGCGCCCCAGGCCTACAAACCAAGCCAGGAGGTTGTCCGTGTGGTGCACGTTCTGGGTCTCTCAGCGATCGTCGCCAGGCTGGAACCGCTCGGGGTGATCAAGGGATGACCTGTAGGGTCGGGCTGCTCTGGGACACCCCTCTCATCTTCTCGCGGCTGATCGAAGACTGCGGTGCGTCTTGTGAGGCGATCACCCCTCATATGCTTGCAACCCCATTCTGGCGCGGAAGGTTTGTCGCGCTAATAGTGCCTACGGGGTTTGCAAACCCGACATACTCAAAACTCCTGCCGGCTCTGCGGGCCTCAAGCGGCCGGATTGAGCGTTTCGTTGAGAACGGTGGGAGGTTACTGGTCTTTGGCGCAGCGTCTACGCGTCAGGACGCCTACGACTGGCTACCCATCCCGGTGACGTATGTGCACTCCTATGGGCCTCGTGCTGTCCGGTTTACCGCTGATAGCCCTTACAACTCTCTCATCTCCGGCTACGATCTGAACGCTGTAGAGTGCGACGGAACGTTTCCATCCCACGGGGGGGAGACTCTTGCCGCCACACCGGATGGGGAGGCGCTCCTGATCAGTAAGGAGATTGGAGAGGGTGTGATCCTGGTTACCAGTGTTCATGAATATCCATCACGAGAATTTTTGGCGGAGTTCTCGTGTGCTGATAGGGAAACCTTATTTTAGATCAACCGTGATGAACAGTATGGATACGGCCATGGATCAATATATCATCTCCGCGTCTTCAGATGCACGCGATCTCGCCCCGCTTGCGATGTGCATCCACGAACTGCTCAATCGGCTGCCCGTCACGGCACGATCACGTGATAAGCCCGGCGTTCGTCTCGAAGAGGGGAGGGTTATCGACAGAGCCTATACCGGCCCGGTTCTCGAAGCAGTGCTTGCCGGGAACGTCACAAAACGGGTCAGACCCCAGAGTGGGCCTTACAAGGGGATCCCGGTGGTGGTGGCACCGATAAGGGACGATGAGGGTAGTGTCATCGCTGCAATCGGTATAGTTGATGTTACCGGGATCTTTGATCTTGTGGATTTCATGGAGCAGGCCTCGGCGATCCGGAAAGAGGTATGCGGCGAGGATCCGTGCCCGCTCCCGACCGAGTCACCTGCAGCGAAAAGGTAATGGACATGAACGAAACGGCAATCAAAGTCCTGAAGATTCTTGAAGAGTCGCCCGGCCCGATCTCGGGTGAACAGATTGCAGAGCAACTGGGGATCAGTCGATCGGCCGTCTGGAAACAGATACGTGAACTCCGGCGACTGGGATACCGTATATCGTCATCACGGACGGAAGGCTACCGTCTGGAGGCAAGGACAGATCGGCTTCTTCCGTATGAACTCAACAAGAAACTGCGCACAAAGGTCATAGGCAGGCAGATCCGCCACTTTGAGCGAACCGCTTCCACAGGCTGGGTCGCAAAGAGACTTGTTACCGAGACAGATCCGGAGAAACTGCATGGCATGGTGATCATCGCTGAGGAGCAGACCGGTGGAGTGGGGAGGCTCGGGCGCGCCTGGGTGTCTCCTCCCGGTGGAATCTGGGCCACCATAATCTTAAGACCGAAGATACCGCTCGATCACCTCTTCATGATCACCATGGCCGGGTCGATCGCGATCGCCCGTGCCATCCGCAAGGAGTACGATCTCAGCGCGCTCATCAAGTGGCCAAATGATATCTTCATCGGCGACAGGAAGGTCGCCGGGCTGCTACTGGAGATCTCTGCGGAGGCAGATACGGTTCATTACGCCCTCCTGGGGATCGGGATCGACGCTAACGTCTCCCCTGATGAACTTCCATCACCACTCCGGGAGACGGTGACAACGCTTGCGACCGAGGTCGGTCACCCGGTCGACCGTGTCTCGCTCTTTGCCCGCGTCCTGCGCGAGTTTGAGCTACGCTACCAGCAGCTCGAGGATGGAGAGTATGAGTCCATAATCCGCGAGTGGAAGAGCCTCTCCCTGACGCTCGATCGACGGGTGGCAATCCGGACGGTCAATAAGACCTTCTCCGGGGAGGCTATAGATATCGATGAACACGGTGCCCTCCTCATCAGGAAGGATAACGGGAAGATTGAACGGGTAATAGCCGGGGACTGTTTCCAGATCTGATCTTCCTGTCAACCATCTGTCTATCTTTGGTTGACAGGATTTTTATTGTCAACCGTCTCATTATGGGAGGGTTGACATGATCCAGCGGGCCAGGATTCTTGCCCTTAGCGGCACTTTTATTGCGCTGATCACTGCGGGGAGCTGGCTCTCCATACCGCTGCCACCCGTTCCGCTCACACTCCAGACCCTATTTGTGCTCCTTGCCGGGATCGTCATGAAACGCTACGGGGTGATCCCCGTTACCCTCTACGTCCTCCTGGGCGCTGCCGGGCTCCCGGTCTTTCACAATGGCACGGCAGGTCTCGGGATACTCCTTGGGCCTACCGGAGGGTTTCTGGTCGGTTTCATCCCGGCTGCCCTTGTCACCGGGGTTGCCTACGAGCACAAGTCCCCGAAACTCCGGTCTGCCGGGCTGGTTGCGGCTACCGCGGTTACCTACGTCTTCGGGGTGGCGTGGCTCTCCTTCTCCGCGTCGCTCCCCATCTACCAGGCAATACTCCTCGGAGTTGCGCCGTTTATAGTCGGTGACATGGTTAAGATCGCGGCTGCATACGCTATAGGGGAGCGGCTGGCATGATCCGTATAAACGATCTCAGGCACCGGGGGCTTGAGATCCCCGAGCTTACGCTGGATGCACGCCACATTGCCGTTATCGGGCCGAACGGGAGCGGCAAAACAAGGCTGCTTGAGGTCTGTTCGGGGATCGAGGAGCCCGGGACCGGGACGATCCGGATCCTGGGACGATCGCCATCATCGCTGAGGGTTGGCTGGGTCGGGGAGTTTCCCGACCGGACGCTGCTCTTCTCCCGGGTCTACGATGAGGTGGCGTCGACGCCAAGGTTCCGCCACCAACCCTGCCCGGAGACAGAGCGGATGGTTATGGCGGCTGCGAGGATGGTCGGCATCGGAGATCTCCTCGAAAGGAGGGTCGCCTCGCTCTCCGGCGGCGAGAAGGTGCTGGTCGCGCTGGCTGCGGCCTGTGCCGGCGAGCCCGAGGTGCTTGTCCTCGACGAGGCCGACTCTCACCTGGATGCCGTGACGGCCAAACGTCTCAGGCAGGTGGTTCAGGAGAGCCCGGCGGCTCACGTCCTCTGGTGCACACAGTCGATGGATACCGCGGCAATGGCGGACTGTGTTATCTTCATGGAGGGGGGCCGCGTTCGGTATAGTGGGACTCCGGAAGAGGTCTTTGAGATCCTCAAGGAGACCTGCTATTATCCGGCAATCTGGAGGCTCCGCTCATGAGGGTTGAACTTGGAGAGGTGGTCTTTGGACGGGATGGGTTCTGCCTGCGTGGAAGCGGCACCTTCGGCGAGGGTGTCCACCTCGTAAGCGGCCCGGTGGGGAGCGGGAAATCTACGCTTGCTCTCCTGCTTGCAGGTCTCCTCACTCCAGACAGAGGCACCGTCCGGCGGCAGGATGTCAAATCGGTTCTGCTCCTGCTCCAGTTCCCAGAACATCAGGTCACAGCCCCCACGGTTGCAAGGGAGGCAGCCTCCTGGGGACTCGCCCCGGATGAGGTGCTTGCACTTGCAGAACTTGAGGAACGTGCGGATGACGATCCGTTTCACCTCTCCCGGGGTGAACTGAAACGGCTGACCCTGGCCTGTGCGTTTATCAAATGTCCTGACCTGCTGCTGCTAGACGAACCTTTCAGTTCGCTGGACTGTGAGACAAAGAGGTGGGTCTGCGGTATGATCGAGGAGCGCGGGTCCGGGACGACGATCATCTTCTCGCACGAACAATCGGTTCTCCCGCGGGTGGATACCATCTGGGAGATGGAGGATGGCGCCCTGATCGGACGCGGGAGTGTTCCCGGGGCCATCTCCTCATGGAGGCACGCCCCGGCGTACCTTACCTACGCTCTGGAGAGGGGTGCGCAACCGGAGAACATCAGGCTTTCCGATGCCCGTGAGGCGTTATGCAGGATCCGCGACTGAGGTTTCTTTCCATCGCCGTCCTCTCGCTTGCCTCGTTCTTGAGTGTCTGGGGGGCGCTTGGTGCTCTCGTCTGGTTGGTGGTTGCGAGACGGCGCACAGATGCCATGCTTCAGCCTCGCGTGCTCCTCCCTCTCTTTGCAATGGTTGGCCTGACCGCGCTCGTCTCGGCGTGGGGTGGGGGGAACGGACTCTCCTACTTCATACGGATGAGCGTGATCCTCCTCCTTGCGGCATGGGCGTATGCAGCGACGGCGGAGGGCGAGGCGCTTGCCGTGGCTGTCTGGGCGTTCGGGAACCGTGCAGGGTTTGATATCGGGCTTATCGCTGAGATGGGGCTTGCCGGTCTTGGAATTATCCGGGAGGAGATCGAGCAGGTGGGGCTTGCCATGAGATTGAAGGGGATCCGGCCCGGTCTGCGCTCTATCGTGCCGCTTGCCCTCAATCTTGTCATAACGGAGATCCGCCGAGCCGACGAGGTTGCACGGCTGCTCACCGTCAGGGGCTACACGGCGGGAGGAGTGGTATGTCCGCGGTTTCAGACGAGTTTAAACGAGATTCTGGCATCTATATCCGCGTTTTTACTCGGTCTTTTACCCGCCCTTCTCCTTCGCGACGTTTTTATATTAGTATGATGAATTTTTGAGAGGCTTTATTGATATTTTCTCGGCCCTTCGAGGTGTATTATTCGATGTGTGCTGCCAGTTTAGGTCCACTCCATATCACGGATACCACGCTCAGGGACGCCCATCAGTCTCTCATTGCCACCCGTCTTCGAACTGAGGATATGGTCCCGCTCGCACGTGCAATTGACGATGTGGGGTTCTTCTCGGTCGAGGCCTGGGGCGGAGCGACTTTTGATACCTGCATCAGGTTTCTGGATGATGACCCATGGGACCGCCTGCGGGCGCTGAAGGCCGAACTGAAGCGCACTCCTATCCAGATGCTCCTGCGCGGCCAGAACCTCGTGGGCTATCGGCACTATCCTGATGATGTGGTGGAGAAGTTTGTTGAGGCGGCGGCGCGAAACGGGGTCGATATATTCCGCGTCTTTGATGCATTGAACGATATCCGGAATATGAAGAAGGCAATGGAGGGGGTCAGGAACGTCGGAGCGCACCTTCAGGGTGCGATATCATACACGACAAGCCCCGTTCATTCCGTTGAGGGGTTCATCGGTATGGCGGAGGAACTCTACTCGCTTGGCTGTGACTCGATCTGTATAAAGGATATGGCCGGCCTGATCATGCCGCACGACGCCCGCGACCTGATTACCGGGATCAAAAGGGTGGCGGACGTTAAGGTCTGTCTCCACTCGCACTGCACGAGCGGTGTTGCGCCGATGAGTTATCAGGCGGCGATCGATGCAGGCGTGGATATCCTGGATACAGCGATGTCGCCGTTTGCTCTTGGCACCTCCCAGCCTCCGACGGAGAGTGTCATCGCAAGCGTTGTGGGGACGCCACGCGATACCGGTATCGATCTCTTCAAACTGCGGAAGGTCCGTAACATCTGCCGTGAGATACGGGAAAAATATGAACCGCTATTCAACTCCATCTCCGAGCGGGTCGACTCGGACGTGCTGATCTACCAGCTTCCTGGCGGGATGATCTCAAACCTGGTCTCGCAGCTCAAGGAGCAGGACGCGCTCGACCGCCTGGATGAGGTGCTCCGCGAGATCCCGCGTGTGAGGGAGGATCTCGGCTATCCCCCGCTTGTGACACCAACAAGTCAGATCGTGGGCACCCAGGCGGTCTTCAACGTCCTCATGGGCGGGGAACGCTATCAGAACGTGACCCGTGAGGTTAAGGACTATGTTCTCGGGCTCTACGGCCGTCCACCGGCCCCGATCCGCCCTGAGATCAGGAGGCGGATCATAGGTGATGAGGAACCGATAACGGTTCGCCCGGCGGATCTGCTTGAACCGATCTACGAGAAGATGAAGAAGGAGGCGATGGAACAGGGTCTGATCTCAAAGGAGGAGGATGTTCTAACCTACATCCTCTACCCGAGCATCGCTCCCTCGTTCCTCCGGGGCGAGCGTCAGCCGGAGGTCATCCCTGATAAGGCACCGCAGGTTGCGCCGATGGGGGTTGTGGAGATCCCGCACTCCATGGAGGTTGAGGTGGATGGTGAGATCTTCTCTGTCCGGATCCTGACCGTGGATGGGGGTGCGGTCGAACCACTGGCTGCGGGAAAGGAGCAGAGTCTCAGAGAGACACCACCCCGGGGTGATCTCCCCGGCGCTGTCAAGAGCAACATGCAGGGGATGGTCCTTAAGGTTATGGTCGAGCGCGGGAGCACCGTCCGGAAGGGTGATACCCTCATAGTTCTTGAGGCTATGAAGATGGAGAACCCCATCCCCTCCCCCCGCGACGGAAGAGTCACAGAGGTCTTTGTGGATGTAGGGGACGTTGTGCAGAACGGCGATGTTTTGATGGTCATTGAGTGAGGGCTGTTTGCGCGATGAAATACTTTGACAAGATCCTGATCGCCAACCGCGGCGAGATTGCCATCCGAATTATGCGTGCCTGCAGGGAACTTGGCATCGAGACTGTTGCGATCTACTCTGAACCAGACAGGAACGCGCTTCACGTCCGGTATGCTGATGAGGCGTTCTGTGTCGGGGAGGCGCACCCCTCGAAGAGTTACCTGAACAAGGAGCGGATCTGCAACGTTGCTAAGAAGAGCGGGGCGGAGGCGATACACCCCGGATACGGGTTCCTTGCCGAGAACGCTGGTTTTGCAAAACTGGTTGAGGAAGAGGGTCTGACGTTCATCGGCCCGTCCTGGAAGACTATCGAGATGCTGGGTTCGAAGATCGAGTCGAAGCGGGCGATGCGGGAAGCTGGCGTCCCGGTTCTTCCGGGCACTCCCGAGGGCGTCACCAGCATTGATGAAGCCAGGAGGGTCGCGGCAGAGATCGGTTACCCGGTGATAGTGAAGGCGAGCGCGGGTGGCGGTGGTATCGGGATGCATATCGTCAAGAACGAGGACCAGCTCGAGGAGGCGATCGAGAAGGGGAAGCGGATCGCAGAGTCTGCGTTCGGCGACCCGACAATCTTTGTTGAGAAGTATCTCACGAAGCCGCGCCATCTCGAGATCCAGATCCTTGCTGACGGGACCGGACACACCGTTCACCTCTACGATCGTGAGTGCTCAATCCAGCGTCGACACCAGAAACTGCTTGAGGAGGCGCCATCTCCGATCATGACACCCGAACTCCGGGAACGAATGGCGGAGTCGGCGATCACCGTGGCGAAGACGGCAAACTACAAGAACGCCGGCACGGTGGAGTTCCTCTATTCGAACGGGGACTACTACTTCATGGAGGTGAACACCCGGCTGCAGGTGGAGCACACCGTGACGGAGTTTATCACCGGGATCGATGTGGTGAAGCAGCAGATCGCGATCGCGGCAGGCTATGATCTGGCAATGGACCAGGAGGATATCAGCATCCGGGGACACGCGATCGAGTGCCGGATCAATGCTGAGGACCCGCTGAACAACTTTGCCGCTGATCCGGGAAAGATCGTTCGCTACCGGTCTCCAGGGGGCCCAGGGATCCGGGTTGACTCTGGCGTTCACATGGGCTATACCATTCCAGCACACTATGACTCGATGATCGCCAAACTCTGTGCCTGGGGTATGAACCGCGAGGAGGCGATCCAGCGGATGCGTCGGGCTATCTACGAGTATGTCATCATTGGCGTGAAGACGACGCTCCCGCTTCACTACGCGATCATGCAGAACCCTTACTTTATCGCCGGTGAGACCCACACCCACTTCCTCCAGGAGGAGCATATAGCCGCAAGTCTGCGCCGGTACCTCCACGAGGAGGAGGCGCGTATGCAGACGCTGGCGACTTCCCTCCGCCAGGGAAAACAGGTGGCTGCGATCACGGCGGCGGTCGATGTCTATATCCGGAAAAACACGAGGTAACCCTCTATCCAATTTTTCCGGTCGGGCATAAGGTTTATTTGTCAATACAACATTGTTATACTGCACTTTGTGTGCTGCGGTGGCCTAGCTGGTCAGGGCGCCAGACTCATAGGGTTTTGTGGAGATACGGTGCGTCCAGACCTGGGACATCTGGAGATCGTGGGTTCGGATCCCACCCGCAGCATTTTAATGGGTTTTTGAACTTAGTTTTAGCCCCTCGAGAACCACCAGGATCTTCAGCCTTATTTTACCGTTAGATCCGCACTTCAAGGCTCAAAGATCGCTCCCCTTGCAAAGTACGCTCGCTTTTGGGCTTGATATCAGATCCTGGTAGTTTAAAACCGTGAAAAATGTGTATCATCTGCATTGTTGGTGGTGATGTAAATTGCCAGAAACACGGGGGAGACTCTGGAGAAGACCCCCTGCACGGCCTTGCCGGGTGGTGGGGGTGGTCAGCGAATACTGTTCCAGGTAACACGTCAAGAGAGGGGCGGGGAACGTTCCGTCCCCCTCCCCCTCAGCCCCTCTCCCTAGGGGCGATTCTCCGTGGATAGAGTATCCGGGAGTGCATCTCCAGCATCTGGGTGGAACCTACCTTGCACGGCCATCCGGTTTATCGCCGATCACTGCCCGCCCCATGAGGGGGCGGGAGGAGGCCGCGATAACGGCCGGGAGGTGGGGGTGTTCTCCATCCAGGGAAGAAAGTGTCTGTGTGACACGATGAGACAGGGGCGATTCCCCATCGCCACACTGCCTGGAGGTATCTACTGGTGTCAACACAACCCCATCACCGAGATCCTGTTTCTCTCCCCTGGTACGGCCCTCCATCGCAATCACCCCACACTGCCACCCCGGGGGGGGTGGAGAAAGGGATCCTTCGCTTTATGTGGAGTTACTGAACCGTGGTGCTCCAGGAACATAACATCTAGCGCAATGCCAGGAGAGGCGAAGGTAAGGTCACACAAAGTAAGTTTAAACGGCCTATTTACGAGAATTGTGCTATTATTTCCGAATAATTGTAAAAATACCCCTGTTGTGAGTATATTTCTGGTAGGGGTGACCATTACACCTGGCGTTAACCAGAAGACGAAGACTCAAAAGGTGGCTGAATGGTGAAATCTGGATGGGGCTAACTCAATTTTGAGAGGATATGCCTTCTTTCGAGATCCGGGCTTCCGTGGTGCGTGACCTCCTGACACCGGTGGCTAAAAATCTTGCTATCGACAGGCTAAAATTCCTCATCCGATAACCACCATACAGGTTGTTGTAGGTGTAGCAATGCTAACGATGTAGGAGTTCTTCCTGATCCGCGACCTTTACGATCAAGGACTGAAAATCAGTTAGATCGCCCGGGAGACCGGGTTTGATCGTAAGACCATACGTAAATACGTGAATGCCAAAGCACCGCCGATAGCGAAACCGAGAGCCCGGAAACCGAGCAAACTCGACGACTACAAAGACTACATCCAGAGCCGTCTATCCAAATATCCCCTCACTGCCGCCAGGGTCTATCGCGAGATCCAGCAGATGGGGTTCACGGGGAAGTACACGATCGTCAGAGACTTACGTCCAGTCGATCCGGCCCAGGATCGGTGTAGCGGACGACCCGAATGCGAAGACCTGACACTGTCCCGGGCAGACCGTGGCTGTGCGGTGGGTCTCTTCTCTCAGCATCACGGGGTACGGGATCACTCGCGTCGCTACCGGATACCACCCCATTCTGCGCATTGAACCTTCTCCACAAGTTAAAGTCCAAAAAAAGTGCAGGCAGGGTTCTGTTATGTTCTTACGCTGCTGTGGGGGCTTCCTCGTAGACCAGGGCCAGATAGCGGGCGGCGAAGACAGCAAACGCCGCATTGAGGAAGAGAACGATTATCCAGCCCACGAAGGGTATTTGGCCCAGGGCGCCGACCACGATTCCGTAGATAAATGCGACGACCAGAAGTATAACGACCGTGATGATCCAGGTCCCCCAGCCAAGGCTACCGATCTGTGAAAAGATTGCACCCAGGTTGAAGGCATCACCGATACGCCCGGTGCGAGCAAACCGCAGGATGGCAAACAGTGCGACAAACGCCGTGATGATCGCGACGATTCCGGCAAGAAGCATGCCCGCAAGGATACTGGCTATTGCAGCACCAATCAGCGCCGCATCCCCGCCGACCGCCGCGCTGGCAAGCATGCCGACCGCACCAAGCCCGCCAAAGAGCAGGAAGATCAGGACGGTCGGGATGATGTATATGAGAATGATTATGTTCAACTTCCAGCCGTCGATAAAGAGCCTGCCCCACTCATCGACCTCGGGGGCGGGCGTCTTCCCCGAGAGAACCCGTACCAGGTAACCGCTGAGGAGCGGGACGAGAGAGAGCGTCAGAGCCTGGAGGAACGAGAGGATCGCAAGCAGGATCCACCGCGTCCACTTCTCTGTTAGTGCATCCTTTGTATAGTCAAAGGACCTGGAGATAAGAGCACCGTAATCCATGTGTGATAACACCAACACCCGGTTGTCGATACCGGGATATAATTACACCGTTATGTTTTTCCTGGTGGACGTGGCCGGATATAGGCGCTGGGGGATCGGTCGCGACACACGCCTGCTGATCCATTCGTGGAGGGTATACTATAAAAAAAATGGGGTGTTTTTACGCCGGTTCCGGGGCGCTCTCGTAGATCAGTGCCACGTAGCGTGCCACAAAGATGATCCAGACCGGGTAGAGGAAGAGCAGAATCAGCCATCCTATGAACGGGATCATCGCCAGCAAACCGGCGATGAAGCCAAAGACGAGCGCGACAACCCAGAGAATGATGAGCGCGAGGATATAACTCCCCCAGCCGATCTTTCTGATGTGCTGGAGTATGGCACCGAAGGCAAAAGCCTGGCCCATGCTGTTCTTCCGTGCAAACCGGACGATACCTATGATCGAGAACAGCGTGACCAGGATACCGACGATGAACATGACCAGCAGCCCGATACCGATCGTACCGATGGCAACCATCGGGTCGCTGACCATCGCCGCGGGCACTCCGAAGATGAGCGCGACGATAAAGACCGGGATGCTGTAGATGATACCGATGATGAAGAGTTTCAGGCCGTCGATGAAGGTCCTCACCCAGTTTCCTACATCCGGGGCCGGTTTGGCACCGCTGTAAATCCTGACCACATACCCCATGATCAGCGGGAATATGATCGTGCTGATGACGAGCAGGATCCACCGGACCCATTTGCCCCAGACAGCATCTTTTGCATAGCCGAACGAATCGCTCAGCATCTTACCATAATCCATAAGTAAAGCTCCGACGCTTTAGGATGAGCATATATTGTATATAAGGATTACTATGAACTCTCCACTAAATCACTTCTTTTACCGTAATAGGCTATTCAAATCCTTGCAAATCCAGATATCCTAACTAAAAGCAGGCCGGCGCAGGCATCCCATTGGTGGCGCCAAAAACGCAATAACGCTCAAATAGCGGTAAGAAACCCCCTTCGGAGGAGGTGTATCCAGGGGGGTGGCCGTGGCCCGGAACCCCCTGGCCCGCAAGCCTTAAGGATAGTCTTTCACCCGGGGGGCCGCATGAGCGGGCGTGAGGCGGGGGCAGTCGCCCCCTCCCCCCACGTTGCGATCCACCCATACCGTCACAGTCCCCGGCAGGAAATAGCACCATCTCATGGTCCCACCGACCCCGATCATCGGGTTTCTCGATTGTGCGCCAAAGATTGCCATCAGCGGAGCGCACAGATCTCAAACCACCCCCGGATAACATTTCCTCCTCTCACTCCGCCACAAAAGCCAGCGCCACCACCGCTGAATAAATAAGATCCCCACCATATCATAGTGCATGCCAAAGCCTACTCTCCAGGTGGCGCTCGATCTCCTTGACCTCGATCGTGCGATAGAGATCGCGACTGAGGCCGTCCAGGGCGGTGCGGACTGGATCGAGGTCGGGACACCACTGATCAAGAGCGAGGGGATGCGGGCGGTGCGGACGCTCCGGGAACGCTTCCCCGACCACGAGATCGTCGCAGACATGAAGATCGCCGACACCGGGGCGATCGAGGTGGAGATGGCCGCAAAGTCCGGCGCCGGTATCGTCTGCATCCTCGCCGACGCCGACGATGCCGTGATCGCCGAGGCCGTCCGCTCGGCCCGCAAGTATGGCGTCCGTCTAATGGCTGACCTTATCAACGTCAGCGACCCCGTCTCCAGAGCCAGCGAAGTTGCCGGGCTCGGTGTCGACTACATCAACGCCCACGTCGGGATCGACCAGCAGATGATCGGCAGATCCTCACTTGACCTCCTCCACCGCCTCACTGGCGAGGTGAACGTCCCCATCGCTGTCGCTGGAGGGCTGAACGCAGAGACCGCATCCGCCGCAGTTGCCGCCGGAGCCTCGATCGTCATCGTGGGTAGCAACATCGTCAAGGCCGCCGACGTGACCGCAGCGACCCGCCGGGTCAGGGAGGCCATCGACCGCCCGGAAGTTCGGCCGCGGGAGAAAGAGAGTCCCGATACTGTCATCCGCCGTCTCCTTGAAGGCGTCTCTGCGCCCAACGTCACCGACGCCATGCACCGGAAAGGCGCGATGGCGGGCGTGGTCTCCATCTGTGGCAGGGTCAGGGCTGTCGGCCCGGCCGTGACCGTCCGGACAGTTTCCGGCGACTGGGCAAAACCCGTCGAGGCGATCGATATCGCCAGACCGGGTGATGTCCTTGTCATCAGTAACGACGGCCGAAAGGATATCTCACCCTGGGGCGAACTTGCCACCCACTCCGCGAAGAACCGCAGCCTTGCAGGCATCGTCATCGACGGCGCAGTGCGGGACGTTGACGATATCCGCGAGATGGGGTTCCCTGTCTTTGCCACCGCAACCGTCCCTAACGCCGGAGAACCCGTGGGTCTCGGAGAGATCAATACCGAGATCCTCTGTTGCGGCCAGGAGGTCCGGCCCGGCGACTGGATCATCGCCGACGAGAGCGGTGTCGTGGTAGTCCCCCGGGAGCGGGCCTACGAGATCGCCCGCCGGGCGATGGAGGTCAGGAAGACCGAAGAGCGGATCCGCGAGGAGATCCGGCGCGGCCGGACGCTCTCAGAGGTCTCCGAACTCCTGAAATGGGAGAAACGGCGCTGAATTAATGGAATAACCACGATTCCTGGAGGAACGTAATCCAGATATGCAGCGGTTAAGAGACGAACTGCTCGAGGTTCTGCAGGCGGTCATCCCGATAGTCCTCGTTATCGTCCTCCTCGAGATTTTTGTGCTCCGGGCATCGCCTGCCGAACTCCTTCACTTCCTGCTCGGCAGCGGCATGGTGATCCTCGGGATCGCACTCTTCCTCTTCGGTGTCAAGTCGGGGATCCTGCCCATGGGTGAGGCGATCGGCTCAGAACTGCCCGCTCGAGGATCGCTTACACTGGTAGTCATTGCGGTCTTCCTCTTTGGGTTCTTTGCCACGGTGGCAGAACCTGACGTCCGTGTACTCAGCAATATGGTAGATACCGTCTCCGGTGGCGGGATCGCTCAGGGCCCCCTGATAGTCGTCATCGGCGTCAGCGTCGGGTTCTTTGCCGCCGTGGGCGTTCTCCGGATAGTTGCAGGGGTACCCATAGGCTACCTCTTTGCCGCCGGATACGGTCTTGTCCTCCTCCTTGCGTTCATAACCCCACCGGCGTTCCTTGCTGTCGCCTTTGATGCGGGCGGGGTCACAACAGGACCACTTACGGTGCCGGTTATCTTGGCGCTCGGAGCGGGGGTAAGTAGGGTCCTTGCGGGCAGATCGCCGATCACAGACGGGTTCGGGCTGATCGGTCTGGCCTCGATCGGGCCGATACTCGGCGTCATGGCGATGGGGGTGTTCTTCTTCTGATAACACAGGGACTACTTGAGGGCCTGGACGGAGTAATCATTGAGGTTACGCAGGCGTTGATCCCGCTGCTTGTCTTCTTCCTGGGATTCCAGTTCTTCTATCTCAAACTCCCGCGCAGCTACATCAAAAACCTGATACGCGGCATCCTCTTTGCCGCTCTCGGGATGATCCTCCTTCTTCAGGGCGTGCGAGTTGCGTTCCTACCGGCGGGGCACGAGATCGGGGAGACACTCGCCACACTCGACCAGCGGTGGCTCCTCGTCCCGTTCGGGTTTTTCCTCGGTTTTCTCACAACCTACGCCGAGCCCGCCGTCCGTGTCCTCTGCTACCAGGTCGAGGAGGCCTCGAGCGGTTCAATCCGGCAGTCTGTCATCCTCTACTCCCTCTCCATCGGTGTCGCCGTCTCGGTCGCGTGCGGGATGCTCCGCCTTGTATACGGCGTCTCGCTCCTCTACTTCGTTATCCCGGGCTACCTGCTGGCCCTCATCCTCCTCAAATTTTCGGATGCGGATTTCATCGGGGTGGCGTTCGACTCAGGGGGTGTCGCCACCGGCCCGATGGCGGTAACATTCCTCCTCTCACTTGCCATCGGTGTTGCGACAGGGATCGAGGGGCGAGACCCTGTCGTGGACGGGTTCGGGCTGATAGCGCTGATAGCGCTCGCCCCCATAATCTCGGTGCTGCTGCTTGGCATACTCTACAGGAGAAAAAGAGGTGAAACAAGATGAGTAACGATTATGCTAACGAACTGATCGTCACGATTGTAAAACGGGGCTGGTCCGAGCCTGTGCTCGAGGCGGCCCGCGGCGCCGGGGCTGAGGGGGCGACCATCCTCCTCGGCCGCGGAACCGGTATTCATGAAGGAAAGACTCTCTTCGGGCTTGCCATCGAACCCGAGAAAGAGGTGATCTTAACGGTCGTAGCCGCCGAGCGGACGGATACGGTGCTCGATGCAATCATCACCGCTGGCGAACTTGACCAGCCAGGTATGGGTATAGTCTTTGTCATACCTATCCGACGTGTTGCAGGAAGGGTTCACATGTTTCGCAAGAATGAGGTAGGGGAGTAGAGAATATCAAACCGGTAATTTCAGGCTGTGCCCTGGCTTAATGATGACCCTCGCCCGGGACACGGATTCGGGTGAATGGAAGTATGTGCAATCGCCGCAGGTTGCCCCACTTCCGGAGGGAAATGGAAAAGGGATGCGGGAGGGAGCGATCAGGCCATCTCCAAGCAAACCGCCCCGAAAAAGGTGGAGGGTTTAATAACCCCGGATCGTTTATTCGACGGCCTCGATTAACCCGTTCCGTGGCCCTTTCACGACTTGATTGGAAGTCTCAGGAGCTCCCCGCCGTGGTCCAGGATCTTTCGGACGGCATCCTCGACCTGATCCACGCGAAGGATCAGGACGGCTGCGTCCTTCCCCGAGTAGGCGTAGGCGTACTCGATGTTGATCCCGGCATCCCCGAGCACCGAGGCTATCTCTGAGAGCCCACCAGGCTCATCGCGCATCTTCACCCCGATGACATCTGTAAACGAGACGCGAAACCCGAGATCGGTCAACGTCCGGTAGGCATCGTCCGGGCGGTCTACAAGCGCCCTTACAACCCCGAACCCGTCCGCCTCAGCGATGCTGAACGCCAGGATGTTTATCTCCGCATCTCGCAGCGCTGCAGCGATTGCCGCAAGCCGTCCCGGCCGGTTCTCCGAGAAGACCGAGATCTGTTTGATTATATAAGATGACTTCTCCATTACAACGACCTCCTGTCTATAACCTTTCTGGATTTGCCCTCAAACCGCGGAAGAGTCCCGGGTTCAACAAGTTCAACCTCCACGCTCACGTTGAGCGAACTCCGGAGACGGTGCTCCACCTTCCTCTTGATCTCCATGAGATCAGGAATTTTGTCGGAGAATGCCTCCTCGCTCACCTCCACCCTCACGAGCATCGAGTCGAGCGCACCCTTCCGGTCGACGACGATCTGGAAATGTTTCCCGACATCCGGTATCCCGAGCAATGTATGTTCCACCTGTGATGGGAAGACGTTTATCCCCCGGATGATCAGCATATCGTCAACCCTGCCGCGTATCCGGCCGATACGTGGATGCGTCCGACCACAGGTGCAGGGATCCGTATCGATGGCGGTGAGGTCGCCTGTCCGGTATCGGACCATTGGGAGCGCCTCTTTCTGGAGCATCGTGACGGTGAGTTCCCCCTCCTCGCCGGGCTCGAGAACCTCGCCTGTAGCGGGGTCAACAACCTCCAGCAGCGCCAGGTCTCCCCAGACATGGATCCCTTTCTGCTCGCTGCACTCGGTGAACATCGGCCCTGAGAGTTCGCTTGTCCCGTAGATGTCGTAAGCGCGGATCCCGAGCCAGTCCTGGATCCGCGTTCGCATCTGCTCCGACCAGGCCTCGGCGCCCAGGAAACCCATCCGGAGGTCGGTATCGTTCCGTATCGAGACGCCCATCTTCTCCGCCACCTCCGCGATATGGAGGAGGTAGGATGGGGTACAGGCGATGGCGGTGACGTGGAGATCCTGCATCAGTTCCACCTGGCGCTCGGTGTTCCCGACGCTTGTCGGGAGGACTGTCGCCCCGAGACGCTCGGCACCGTAGTGTGCACCGAGCCCCCCGGTGAAGAGCCCGTAGCCGTAACTCACCTGGACGACGTCTCCACGGCCAAGACCGCAGGAGGAGAACGCCCGCGCAAGAGACTCGCTCCAGTTCGCGATATCGCGCTCCGTATACCCAACAACGGTTGGTTTTCCCGTCGTCCCGGATGAAACGTGGTACCTGACCAGTTCGCTCCGTTCGGCGGTGAATATCCTGTCAGGGTAACCATCGCGCAGGTCTGACTTGTACATGAACGGAAGTTTCGCAAGATCTCCAAGCGTCCTTATATCGTCAGGGTGGACGCCGTGCTCCTTCATTCGGCGCTTGTAGAACTCGTTGAAACTGTAAAGCCGGTATATCTGGGATTTGAGGAGTTTGAACTGAAGCCGCTGGAGTTCGTCAATCGGCATCTCCTCGATCCGCGGGTTCCAGGGCGGCATCTCAGGCATCCCCCCGCCGGTCTATGACATGTCTTGCCTTTCCTTCGAATCGTGGCAGAGACCCCGGTTCCACCAGTCTCACCGCCGTTCGCAGCCCTAGCGTGTTCTGAAGTTCGGCCGAGATCTTCTTCTGCATCCGGGCCAGGTCCTGGAGTTCGCCGGAGAACGCAGCCTTGCTCATCTCTACCTCGATCGTCATCTCATCAAGATGTTTGACGCGGTCGATATATACCATGAACTGGTCCCCGACCTCCGGAAGTGATCGCAGCACGTGCTCGATCTGGGACGGAAAGACGTTGATCCCCCGGATGACCATCATATCGTCGCACCGGCCGGTGATCCGCTCGATCTTCTGCCCGCGGCCGCAGACGCACCCGTCCTCATCCATCAACCGGGTAATGTCGCCAGTGCGGTAACGGATGAGTGGCATCGCCTCCTTGACAAGCGGCGTTATGACTAGTTCGCCGCGTTCCCCTGGAGCGAGACGTTCACCCGTCGCGGGATCGACGATCTCCACCAGGTAAGAGTCATGCCAGATATGAAGCCCCTCCCTCTCCGGGCACTCAAACGCCACACCGGGACCATACATCTCGGAGAGCCCGTAACTGTCGTAGGCCTTCAATCCAAGACGGCGCTCGAGTTCGCTTCGCATGCTCTCCGACCAGGGTTCCGCCCCAAATATCCCGGTCCTTAGAGAATCCAGACTCTTCCCCATAGATTCCGCCACCTCGGCGAGATGGAGGGCATAACTCGGGGTGCAGTGGATGACGGTAACCCCGAAGTCTTCGATCATCTCGATCTGACGGCGGGTGTTCCCGGTCGCGCTCGGGATCACGGTCATACCGATCTTCTCAGCACCGTAGTGGAACCCGAGTCCTCCCGTGAAGAGCCCGTAATTTACCGCATTCTGAAAGATGTCGTCTTCCCCCAGCCCGATCATCGTCATGTTCCGCGCGATCAGTTCCGACCAGTTATCCAGGTCATTTCGGGTGTAGCCGACAACGGTAGGTTTCCCGGTCGTCCCTGAGGTGGTGTGGATCCGGACGACCTCTCTCAAGGGGACGGCAAAGAGCCCGAACGGGTAACCGGCCTGGAGATCCTTCTTTGTGGTTAAAGGAAGTCTCTCCACGTCCTCAAGCGTCTTTATGTCGTCTGGCGAGACGCCCGCCTCTCTCATCTTTCTCTGGTATAGCCCGGTCTTACCGGCCTGATGCAGTGACCACTTCAGCCGTTTAAGCTGGAGATCCGCAAGCTCGTCGCCACGGATCGTCTCCATCGCCCTGTTCCAGAACATAGTTAGTATCCCATCGGTCTTTTGCCGGCAGAAAGGGTTCTCCCCCTTCATCCCGACTCTGTTACTCCCCGGCGGGATGCCAGAGCCGCACCGCCGGGCATAGTCTCTCTTTTAGGTTTGAGTGCGGTGCGGAAAAGGTTTGTCAATGGATGGCACGCTACACGCTGACAGCCCTCATCTCCGGGCTGAGGGGGTCGGGCCATCCGGGTCTCTCCTCGCGGAACGCCTCAAGAACGAACTCCACAAACATATGCGCCTCTTTTGGGTGTGGGGCGTTGCGCGGCACGGTGATTGCGTAGACTATCGGCTGGCCGATCCGCTCGCTACCGATGGACTGGAACCGCTGGAACCCCAGGTTCACGCGCACCGTCCTGTAGTAACCGGCGTGTTCCGCTGAGCCGAGATCGATCTCAGGCGGAAGATCGATCCAGTGGAGTCCGTGTTCCTCAGCGACGCTCCGATACTCAAAAGCGTAGTCGATCCCGCCGGCATCAAGGAGCGAGAGGAGGTAGATGCTCCCGTCCCGTATAGCGACCTTCTCGGTTGCGGGTCTCATCCGTTCGGGAAGGGTGATCGTGGTCATCCCGTCCGAGACGAAAGGTCTGATCGGGGGGTTAAATGCACCACCGATGATCGCCTCAAAGAGCCCTGGTTCGTTGTAGTAATCCTCTGCAAGCGCTGTCACCATCAGCGCCCGGTAACCGCAGGAATCAAGCATCGGATTTGAGAAACCCACCCGCACATCCGGCCTGGCCAGGATGTGATACCAGTTCTCAGGCGTGATCTCGTCTGCGCCCTTACTCCGGTCGGTGTAGGCGATCACGATCTCGTTCTCGGCAAAAGGGATGTACCAGTCGGTGTAGTTCTCCTCCCCCTCGCCCATCGGGATGTACATCATATCCGGGATGAGGGATGCATCTGCGACCGCGACGACATCTATGGGTCTCCCGAGGTCTGTCACCTGTCGAATGGCCTGGATACTCCCGTGCCCCTCGAGCTGGACTTCGATTTCGGGGTGCTGACTCTCAAACTCGGCCTCAATCTGCTCAAAAGGGTAGAGCAGGCTCCCGGCCGGGACAACCTTGAGGACTGTGCGTTCCTGATCGGAACCCATGCAACCTGCAGTGGATGCAAGGATGACGAGGAGACCGATCACCGCCAGGAGGGCTACACCACGGGTCATCGCCTCTTAACCTCGATCTTCTCTACCCACTTCACCCAGGGGCTTCCCTCGGTAATAACATCTGGCGTTTCTGAGATGACAACCAGCCTGAGCGGACCGCCGTTGTCGTAGGCCAGGGGTTTGCCGTCACAGTCGTAGGCCAGGATGACCTGGAGCGGCGGTGAAGGGATCTCGTGGAGGTTCTCATCGAACGTGAAGAGTTCCACACCCCTCACCTGAACGCCATCAAAGACCCACATGTAGCCGTCCGGCGCTGAGACGTAGACGAGATCGTCCTCCCCGACCCCGCCCACCATATCGAGCAGGTCGGTCAGGAGCACACCCCGGTAACGGTTCGGGCCGTATCTGATCCCGACAGTGGAGACCGCGTAGCCGTAACCCTCGACGGCGTCCATAGCCCTGATCTC
>Ga0116194_1000856_pt1 | contig 21639 bp, 20 predicted proteins | sample AD_SCU001_MetaG_FD_89887 | JGI IMG/M metagenome (GOLD analysis project Ga0116194, IMG submission 89887) | Active sludge microbial communities of municipal wastewater-treating anaerobic digesters from China - AD_SCU001_MetaG | ecosystem: Engineered > Bioreactor > Anaerobic > Digestate | place...
ACACATGCGTCTGATACGTCTTAAAAAGAATATCAAAAAAACACGTAAAAAGCAAACAAAAAAAGCCGCGAATAATCAAAATATTCACGGCTTTTTTGAAGTTACTTAACTGTTAAACTCGGGGGATGGCCACGTTCTGGTTTTTGCCAGCACAGCGAACGCTTCTTAGGGCTGCGCAGGCGTAAAAGCAACGACGACACCATTTCCGAAAAGCCAGCGGTCAGCAACTCGCGACCTCACCCAATAACGTCGCAAATGTGGTATAATAGCGCTGTTGTGACAATTTAATCGAAGGCAGGTTTGTCATTGGGCAAACCTGTTTTCTTTTGCGCAAAACCGGGTAAGGAAATATGAAATCTGACTACTTCAGTATTGTCGGGCCAGTATTAAACTCAGGTAAGGAATGTGAGAAGATTCTCAGGCGACTGCCGGAATGGTTCGGTGATGAACAGACCATGATCGACTACGGCATCGAGATAGACGGTTTGCCGACCTTCATGATCAACATACACCACCAGGTCTGCGGCTTTATCAGCCTGAAAATGCACTACAAGGAATCGGCAGAGCTTTACGTGCTCGGTATTCTGCCGGAATACCATCATCAGGGCCTCGGTCGGGCAGCGGTCGAATCCGTAACCGAATATTGCCGCAATCAGGGTATAGAATACCTGCAGATCAAGACTCTGGGGCCGGCGACCAACTGGCCATCGTATGAAAGCACCCGTCGGTTCTATCTTTCGCTTGGCTTCAGGCCACTCGAAGAGTTTCCGACGCTGTGGGGGCCCAACTGCCCATGTCTGCAGATGATCAAAAAAATCTTGTAATCGGGCGCCGGCTGTTCTATGCTGATGCTATAAGCATTTATCAAGGGAGCGAACTTAATGGCAGCCATCAGAGGAAAGATTCAAAAGGGTCTTGGCGAGTCAAAAAACACCGTCAGAGAACAGATGCCGTTTTTCCGCAGATGTTTTCCTGAAGTTGCTGACTGTCGCGAAGGCACGATCAACATTCTGCTCGACAAACCCCTGGTAATCCTTTCGCCCGACTTCACCACCGAGCCACTGCCCTGGCACCCGGCTTTCAAGATTGTCAAAGGCGGCGAAGTTTTCAAGTTTCTGCGCATCAAACTCACGGTTGATGGCTGCGAACCGGTCAATGCCTGGATTTACAAAGCCCAGTTCTCGCCTTACCACGATAATCCCTATTACATCGAAGTTATCGCCCCGCAGATTGGCTTTTCAGGCACACCCGCCTGCACTGTTGAGGTAATGAGCAACTGCAGCGATGGCTTTGTCGTCGTCGGCGCTTCAGAGCGCTGCAAAAACCCGGCCGCCTGAGCATGGAACTGACCCGCCTGAGCGAGCGGACACTCTGTGTCTGCGGCCCGGCCAATGTCGGCATCATTGCTCTCGGCAGCAGCAAGGTTGCCCTCATCGATTCAGGCATTGACGAAAAGTATGCGGCACGACTTTATGAGCTGCTCTCAGACTACCGTTTCAAGGTCGAATACATTTTAAACACCCATGCCCACGCAGATCATATCGGGGGCAACAATTTTTTCCGCGAAAAATGCGGCTGCCGTGTTCTCGCCTCGACGCTTGAAGCCCCGACAATCAGGCAACCATTGATTCAATCGGCGGTTCTTTTTGCCGGCGCCCCGATCAACGACCTGATGAACCGCTTTATCATGGCCAACCCGAGCGAGGTCGAAGTTTTCAACGGCAGCGAACTCAAGCTTGAAGAAGTCGAAATAAAAATTCTCGACCTGCCAGGTCATTCGGTTAACCAGAAAGGGTTCATGATCGATGGCACAGCCTTCGTCGCCGACACGCTTTTTCCGGACAATTTCTTTCGCAAGCAGCGCCTGCCGTTCACCTACGACCCGCACGCGCATCTGCAGACCCTTGAAAAACTGCGAAATTTGAGCGCAAAAATCTATGTTGGCGGGCATTTTTCGCCAACCGCAAATATTGCCGGCATGATCGCCAGCAACCAGAAACACGTTGAAGAAGCCATGGCGTTCATGCGCGAATTGCTCAAAACGCCGCTGTCTCAGGACAGGGTCGTTAAGGCTTTTCTTGACCACTTCGGTCTGAAAAAAATAAGCTGGGAATATTATCTTTACCGGGCCACCGTAAATGGCTACCTTTCATCGCTTTATCGACACGGCGAGGTCAAATTCAGGGTGCTCGACAATCTGGCGGTATGGTATGCGGTTTAAGACTGTTTCTGCGTTATCTGGCATTCTGATTCTTACCGGCGCCGCCATTGACGCCCAGACGGTTTCGCGCTGGCTGCGCCTGCCTTACAACAGCGCTCCTCCGGCAATTCTACGACATTCTCTCGGTGCGCCGCAGTCGCCGGGCTTCAATTTTCAGTTCAGCTACGAAAAAACTCCGGTCAGGCCACTTGAGCGCCTGATTAACCGGGGAATACCAGAAGCGGCGCCAGCCCGAAAAGATGCCGAAGATATACCGGGCATGGGCCAGAATGCTCTTAAACTTGAAGAACTCAACCGCGAAGCCGATGAAGTTCTGGCAAACCCGCCCGCTTCGACCTCATTCACACATCTTTTTCTGCAGCAGCAGAAAGAGCCCACAAATGCCAGTCAGGGCAAGGATATCGCGAGCATCAGTTCTGAGCTGCCGGAAAAAAATACAGCGAGCGGTACAGCGCCGGCATCAGGCGCCACAGGCCTGCCCGACGCGGCAGCAGAAGTAAAGACAGCATCAGGCACCGCCGCCGGAAAATAGCGTCTCAGGCGCTGGCATTACGCTTTTTAAAACAGGCCGGGCAATACACTGGCGTGTCTTTGCACGGAACAAAAGTTAATTTTGTATCGCAGCCACAATCACTGCAGACTGCCATGCGTCGTTCGCCCGGGGTTTCCCAGATCTGATCGAGCCTGGTATTGATACAGGTCTCACAGAACATCGGCTTGCTGTTGTAACCCTTTTCGGCCATAAAACGGCGTTTTTCGCCGATCATATTCTTTTCAAGGCCACAGCTGCGGCAAATAAAAGTTGTTGCTTCCGGTAGCATGAAAAGCACTCCATATACGCTCGATATTTCTTTGATTATACACGATATAAAGCCTTTCAGATAGTGTATTCGATACAATTCGTCCGATAAGTGCGGCAAAATTCAGCAGAATTAAAGAAAAAATGAAGCTGATTGAGTCGGGTTTTATTTTCTGCTAACATGTACAGAAATGTCACAGGCAAAAACATATAAAGTTATTATCCCGTACAGTGAGTCGGCGACCCCGCGCAAGAAATTCAAGATAGAATACACCGTCGAGGCTTCTGACCGCATTGCTGCGCTGAAAAAAGCAGAACGCGAATTCGACTCTTATGCTGACTACAACAGCGCCTCCTGGGTGCGTACAATAGAGCGCGAGAGTATCCGCATCTGGAAACTGATGCCGGACATGCCTCAAACACCGCAGCATATTGACGAACTGGCGGCACAGCTGGTATCTGGCGACGAGGATATTGTCTATAACAGCCTGAAGGCCCTTGGCGAAATCGAAGATGCCTCGGCCAGCTCCGGGATCATCGCCCTGTTCAACCACTCAAACCCCGAACTCGTAGCCCTGGCAATCGAGACTCTCGGTCGCATCGGCGACCCGAGCAATCTTTATGCAATACGCAATCTCTATCAGTCCGATACCAATCCGAGGGTAAAAGCCTGCATCGTTACGGCAGTCAGCCGGCTTGCCCTGCCCGATGACGACATTGTCGGTTTCCTGACCCGTGCTCTGCATGAGGATGACGCACGCGTACGCGCCAACGCCATAGAAGCAATCGAAAAGCTCGATCTGCCTGATGTGGCCAGATTGCTGCTTCCGATGCTGAAAGACGAAGACAACCGGGTCAGAGCCAATGTCATCAAGGCACTCTGGAACAAGGACGATCAAAGCAAACTGCTCGATGTTCTCAAAGAAATGGCCAGCGACAGCAACCCCTGGATGAAAGCTTCTGCCGTTTTCGTGCTCGACAATGTCAACATTCCAGGCCGTATCGAACTTCTGACAGTAATGGCCATGGAAGAACACCCGAAAATCAGGCAGAACGCAAGAGAGGCTCTGTTCAAGATTGACAGCCTCGACTGCCTGCCGAACTGGCTCGAAATAATCAGCAACGATAAAGAGTTTGCCATGGTGGCCGAAAAAGTTCTGCGTCAGGGCGATGCGGCACTCAACCGGCTGCTGGGTTTCAATGGCCACAGTGAATCGAGCCGAAGATATGCATCCATGCTGCTTGACATGCTTGAACAGCACGTTTTAAAAACTTCCGGCTGGATCAACTGGCTGAAAACCAAACAGAAGAGACTTTTCAGGCAGAGCTGAAGCGAATGATTGCGCCGACTCAGCAGTAGACGCAGCTGCCACACTTAATTGATTCGGGGTTGCCAATGTGTTAACATGGCGAACTATTGAAAATATCACCTAAATTGACTACAGGCACAGGAATATATGAAAGAACAACCTACAAAAATGAAAACTGTGGCACTATATGCCCTGCTGTTGATCCTGCTGCTGACGGCATTCACCAATGTCACCAGCACCCGCAAGGTAGATCGTCTCAACTATTCTGAATTTCTTGGCATTCTGCAGGGTGAAGACCCGGGCCGCAAGATTCTGCGCATCAAAATCAACGAACGCGAAATTACCGGCCGGATTCAGAAACAGGTAACTCTTGGCTCCAGCAGCGAAGCACCGACCTCACATTTTCTGACCGTCACTCCCGACGACCCGGGTCTGATGGAAATCATCAGAAAAAGCGGTGTTATCGTCGAAGCCGAACCGCCGGCACAGATGTCATGGTGGCTGAACCTGCTGATCAACTGGTTTCCATTCATTCTGCTGATCGGCGCCTGGCTGTATATCCTGCAGAAAATGCAGGGCGGTGGTGCCAAGGCCCTAAGCTTCGGCAAAAGTCGCGCCCGCATGGTCGACCCAACCGAAAAACGCGTTCTTTTTAAAGATGTGGCTGGCGTTTCAGAAGCCAAAGAAGACCTTCTCGAAGTTGTCGAATTTCTGCGCGACCCGCGCAAATTCACCGACCTCGGCGCAAAAATTCCGCGCGGCGTTCTGCTCTTCGGGCCTCCAGGCACCGGCAAAACCCTGCTCGCAAGGGCCGTAGCCGGCGAAGCGAACGTGCCTTTTTTCAACATCAGCGGCTCTGAATTTGTCGAAATGTTTGTCGGCGTAGGCGCCTCACGCGTCCGCGACCTTTTCGAACAGGCCCGCAAAAACGCGCCATGCATCATTTTCATGGACGAAATCGACGCGGTTGGCCGCCAGCGCGGCGCCGGCCTTGGCGGTGGCCATGACGAACGCGAACAGACTCTTAATCAGCTGCTTGTAGAAATGGACGGCTTCGACAATACCAAAGGTATCATCCTTGTAGCCGCAACCAACCGCCCCGATGTTCTTGACCCGGCGCTGCTGCGCCCCGGCCGCTTCGACCGCCGCATCGTCGTCGACCAGCCCGATATCAGGGGCCGCGAAGAAATCCTGCAGATCCACGTCAGAGACAAACCGATCGCCGACGACGTCAACCTTTCGATACTCGCTCGCCGAACCCCGGGCTTTGTTGGTGCCGATCTGGCCAACCTGACAAACGAAGCCGCGATTCTCGCCGCGCGACATGGCCGAAAAATTGTAATCATGGCTGATTTTGAAGCATCGATCGACAAAGTCATCGCCGGTTCTGAACGCAAAAGCCGCATCATTTCAGAAAAAGAAAAGGAAAACACCGCCTACCACGAAATGGGCCACGCTCTTGTCGCAGCCTTTCTGCCCGGAGCTGACCCGGTTCACAAGATAACCATAATACCGCGCGGCATGGCTCTGGGCCTGACCATGCAGCTGCCGGTCGAAGATCGCCTGACCGTTTCCCGCACACATCTGCAGAACCAGATCTGCATTCTGCTGGGTGGTCGTGTCGCCGAAATGATCGTTTTCAACGAACTCACTTCCGGCGCCAAAAACGATATCGAACGCGCCACCAAAATCGCCCGAAAAATGGTCTGCGAATTGGGCATGAGCGATGAGATCGGCCCGCTGCACCTCGGCGACGATAACCAGACGGTTTTCCTGGGCCGCGATTTCAACACCCGCAATGATCTTTCTGACGAAACCGCCCGCAAGGTCGACGCCGAAATCAGAAAGTTGATAGAAACAGCCCTGAAAAAGGCCAACGAAATACTTGCCGGCAATCGGCCCCTTCTCGACAAATGCTCAAAGACCCTGCTTGAGCGCGAAACTATCAGCGCCGAAGAATTCAAAGAGCTTATCGAAGGCCGAGAACTGCCGCCACTGCCTGCCGTAAAACCGCTTCTCAACGTCATCGAAGCCATCGAAAAGGCTGGCGAAGCAGACAAAAGAGACAATTCAAAAACCGTCAGCAGCAAGAACCCGGAAGGGGAAAACTACATCAAGGACGTCTGACCTTTGAACAAACGTAAATTTCTCTTCGTTCTTGGCACCCGGCCGGAAGTCATCAAAGTGGCTCCGGTCGTTTTTGCTGCCCGTGAAACCGGGCTGATCGAGACAGAAATACTGCATACCGGCCAGCATCTCGAACTTGCTGCCGAAATGTTCAGGCATTTCCGCCTGCGGCCAGATTTTGATCTTGCGGTCATGCAGCCAGACCAGACACTCTTTCAGCTGACATCGAGAATCACCGAAGGCATCGGCGAGATCGTCAGCCGCAACGATTACGACATGATTTTCGTGCAGGGCGATACCAGCTCGGCATTTATCGGTGCTCTCTGCGGCTTCTACCGCAAGATTCCGGTCGGGCACATCGAAGCTGGCCTGCGCACCCTCGACCGCTACAGCCCATTCCCCGAAGAAATGAACCGCCGCCTGGTGAGCCCGCTCGCCAGCCTGCACTTTGCGCCAACCCAGAGGGCCGGCAATATGCTGGCGGGGGAGGGGATACCCGGCAACCTTATCGAGGTCACCGGCAACACGGTTATCGATGCCCTTTTCTGGAGCCTGCAGCAGGACTACCCGGTTCGCGATGACATCAAAGAATTTCTCGACCTGCCGGGTCGAATGCTTCTGGTAACCACGCACCGCCGCGAAAACTTCGGCGAACCGCACCGTCAGGTGTTTTCTGCGCTTCTCGAACTGGTCGAGAGATTCAGCGACACCCGCATTCTTTTTCCGATTCACCCAAACCCGAATGTGCGTCGCGAAGCGGCAGCCATGCTGAATAACCACCCGCGCATACATCTGACCTCGCCGCTTGATTATCAGAGCTTCATAAGGGCGATGCAGAAGAGTTACCTGATACTTTCAGACTCAGGCGGGGTGCAGGAAGAGGCGCCCAGCCTGAACAAACCGGTTCTGGTGCTGCGTGAATCAACCGAGCGCCCCGAGGGTCTCGACACAGGAGCCCTGAAACTCGTCGGAACCGACAAAGCCCGCATAATCGAAGCCGCCAGCGATCTTTTAACCAGCAAGGCAAACTATGAAGCGATGGCCAATGCGCAAAACCCCTATGGCGACGGCCAATCAGGCCAGAAGATAGTTGCCGCCGCCCTGGCCTACCTTTCCAGCCAGAGTAAAAATCACAGGTAACAAGAATCGCCCCGCACCGCTGACAATGGCTTAAGCCTTCAGACATAAAAACCCCAGAACACCGCTCCAGTCTTGCCGGAGCGGTGTTCTTTTGTCGCCGATAAAACGCGCCGCTATTATTTCGCAGCACGTCATTATCGTTTCACGGCACATTATTGTCGCTTTGCGGCACGCTACCATCGCTTCACAGCAATCCTTTGTTATCATTTTTTAAGTAATAAAAAATTTCTTTCCCTTCGAATCCACCCCTCCAACCTCCAAAAAGCATAATATTATTGATAATATTAACATTTTCAAACAACAAATACGCCCTAATTCGCCTACTGATGATAATATAATCAATTTAAATACAAAACCACGATGTTTCTATCATTTTTCGAGTTAAAAACAACAAAACGCACTATTAAAATGATAATTATCTACCGTGACTACCTGCTCCGCGTTGCCGGGTTCGGGCAGACAAAAAAAATCCACAGCTGCTGGGTAGCTGTGAAACCCTTCATTCAGCCGCTTTCGGTGGTTAGAGCCAGAATTATCAGCTCAGGCGTGCTTGAGCCTTCAGTATGTCAGAAATTTACTGCAACGGCGGCCTTTCAGATGACACGCCACGCCAGAAGCGGCACGACCACTGACCAGGAAATTTACCAGCAGGCACCGATAGCATTCTGCGAGACCTTTAAATCATCAATGCGTGTCCCTGCGCCAACAAAGAAGCTGGAGGCGTAAAAAAAAGAGCCGCCCGGTGGGGCAGCCCTTTCTGGCGATTATAAATTGATAATCAGGCCGGCATCAACAGTCGCAATGCTTTTTGTTCTGGTTCGGCAAGCCGGCCAATGGCGACATTCAGCCTTGGGCCCGCCTTCTTATCAACAAATTGTCTGATAAAATCAATCATTCTTTCGCGCTGAGTGGCGTTACCAGTGGAATGTGCTTTTATCAGATATTCAATATCTTCTGGTTCAGCCAGTTCCATCAGGTAGTGGCCAACTTCTCCGAGTAATTCGGATTTCGCCAGACAGTAAGCAGTCGTCTGGCTTTTAAGGCCGTCTTCATGCGGCATAAGCAGCGCTGCAAGCCCCTGAGCATTTACCGCTATCTGCATGCTGTCGGGCTGGGTTGCTATATTTTTGAGGGCTCCGAGATTTTTTTGGGCAAACAAAGCGTATAAAGCATTCAGGCGAATTTCACGCGACTCACCGGGGCGACTTGCAAGCTCTTCAAGCACGTTGCCGGTCTGCTCAACGGAGAAGCCGCCAAGTGAAGTTGCCGCCATCAGGCGCACCTCGCCAGCACTGTCATTCAGCATTCTGGAAAGAACTTCCGGGCTGAGAGCCTCTGACGCTTTCTGCATCGAAGCAACAGCCGTCTGACGCACCCATTTGTCACTGTGACTGACACCCTCGTTTATCATTGCGATAAAGGGCAGGTTGAAGTCTGACAGATCGACCACTTTGAGCATCACCTGGGCAAAATCGGCGTCAAGATGCTGCAGAACCGAAAAAGTCTCGTTTAAAAGCTTTTCGTCATGGTTTCGCCACTCAAGGCGCAGCTGACGAACCGCGGTCTCAGAGGATGGATTAATCAATAATCTGATAACCGGTTCGCCGCCCAGACGCTTAAGAGCTAACAAGGCGGTTTCTACGAACTGATAGTTTTGAAAATTATCAAGGCCGCCGATCGATTTTACCATTATTTTGATAATAAATGGAATGCTGCGACTCTCAGACGCCTTGACGAGAACTTCGATCGCCTTGCTCAGTCGACCAAGGTCGGCATCTGATTCAAGAATCGCCATAGCCTGATCGCCAAGGTCACCAACCGCAAAATCCTGCTCTTCAACCTTTTCAGATATATCGGCCATTGCGGCAAGCAGCCTGGCATGGCAACTCTGATCTGCTCTTTCCAGAGCTTTTTTAAGCCGACGAAAAAGCTTAACGCCATTCTCCGGATGAAAGTAGAAAAAATCTTCAATTTTTTCCACTATTTTCTGCTGCAGCTTAACCGGCAACTCCGGCAGCATATCCAGCAGCACCGCCACCGAATAACCGCCAGCATCGATAATATCGCACACCGCATCGTTCAATTTTCTGCCTGGCACCTTCTGCAGGTCGAGAATTCTTTCTCTCAGGCCCGCAATGTCCATGGAGTTTATCTTTACTTTGTCTTTTTTACTTTTCTTCATTGTTTCCTGCCTGCAGACATTGCAACAGTCTTTTCAATCTTGAGCGGTCAGCATCGGTCAATGCCGCGATCCTGACCAGTTTTCCCGTTTCAGTTTTCAAACGTTCCTTCTGTGAAAAATTAAGACTTCTGCCGACAATCATGGCCGGCAGCACAGCATAAACCGAATCACATTCAACCGCCCGCTGCCAGTAATTCCAGAACTTGGCGTTTTTGTTACGTATCAGCGAATTTATGGCCGCCATTGCCAGAGCCTCGGCATTGCGCCCTTCAAGTTTCAGAACCAGATCAAACTCACGCTGGGCAGAGGTAAAGTCACCGGCAAAGAAAAAAGCTTTGCCAAACAACAGATGATCTTCAATGAATCTCGGGTGATAATCGCCGATCTTCTGCAGATATTTCATGATGCCGCGACTGTCACCAGCAGCAATTGAGAGCTCCACCTTTGAAATAATTTCGACCAGGCTTTCCATGCCGTCAGAGAAACTTCCCCAGACTTCAAGAGCCCGTTCCGGGCAACCCTGAATTATACACAGCCTGGCAAACCACACCGCCAGTTCTTCATCGACGGCATTTTTTTCAAAAAGCTGCCGGAAAGTTTTCTCGGCAACCGCAAGCTCATCAAGCCTCAGGGCGGTATAGGCATAGAGAAAAAGCGCATGCATTTCGCCGGGATGCTCTTTAAGAATCATTTCAAGCCGGCCGGCGGCACGTGAAAATTCTTTTTCAAAAAGATCGAGCTCTACGAGTGCCAGATCAAGTTCAGCCACATGTCCGAGGTCGCGCACCGAATCTTTGAGAACAGCCCTGGCAGCCTCCAGGTCGCCTTTCATGGCAAGAGATTTTGCCAGACTGACCCGGTGCGAGGTCTCCCGAGGCCGGCTGAGCAGAAGCTCTGAATAGATTTCTGCCGCACGACTGAACTGCCGGCCCTGAAAGAGGAGATTCGCCAGCTCATCAGCAATAAGAAGATCAGAAGGCTCACGAACCCGCAGAGCCTCAAGCTCACGGGTCGCGACATCGAGTCGGATGCGGCCATCGTAAAGCCCATCGAGAACGTCATACACTTCAGTCTCAAACGGGCTCTGTTTGAGCGCCATCTGCGAAGCGGCCGCTTTCTTTTTCAGAATTGGCAGGCGCCGTGACATCTCGTTATACTTTTCGCGAAGCATGTGGGGGTCGCGAATGGTTTCCATGCCACGGTTAATTGCATCAACAGCTTCCTGAATACGGCCGTCGGCAAGATAAAGATCGGCCAGATTCACCAGCAGCTGCTGATTGGCTGGCTCGACCATAATAGCCCGCTTCAGGGCGGTCATCGCCTTATCTCGACTGCCGAGACGCAGCTGACAATCATAAATACCCAGAAGCGGCTCAATAGAGTCACAGGCTACCGTAGAAGCCCGGCGATAGACATCGAGAGCCTCATCAAAACGCTCAAGCATCTTCAAATCGCCAGCCAGCTCAAGTAAAGCACGCACATCTGAAGCAATCAGATCTATAAGAGTCAGCATCAGATCAACCGATTCGCGGTATCTTCCCATCAAACGCAAACACTTTGATATCATTTTTTTGATATCATTATCGGACGATGCAAATTCATAGGCGCGTTGAAAGCTTTTCAATGCCGACTCGTAGTCTTCACGATAAAAGTAGGCTTTGCCCAGGTTGTAAAGCACCAGAGTATTTTTGGCATCGCGAGCCAGAGCCTGATTCAGAGTTTTGATCGCCCTTTCCGCAAGCCCTTTCTGAAGACAGGCAGCACCGAGATTCACAAGAATGTCGATATTTTCAGGATCGAGCCGCAAGGCCTTTTCATACTCTTCGATAGCATGATCAAAGAGGCCGCGCTGCTGCAGGTCAACACCTTTCTGAAACAATTCCACAGCTGCGTCCATCAGAATTCCTCCTGGCGCCCCTGGCGCTTGGTCGTTGCGTTGCTCTGCTGTTCTTTAAAGCGCTCAAGATTATCAATCATGGCTGAATAGTTTTCTACTTCCTGTGGGGCACATTCCTTGAATTTCGAATAGGCTTCAAAATAGCGGAAAAAGATTCTGGAATTCGTACTGCCCATCTTGTTTTTTGCAATAAACGCCTCAGTGATGGGAATCATGAAACTGTCTTCTTTTCCCCATTCCCACTCGAGAAACGGTGTATCAAAATTGTTCAAATAGTCACAATAAAGAAAGAAAACTGCGTAGGGATCATAAAGCAGTCCCATGATCTCTTCAAGATCTTCCTTAATCGGCCGGCGACTGCTTATGGCTTTGGGCAAACCGGCGGTAGCAATCACCGTTACGCCTTCGACAGCCGCCAGACTCTTCAACTCGGAAGCCAGAATATTGGACTTTTCGTTAAAACTCATCTGCTGTTGATGACGCAGCAGAATTTTAAACAGAGGATCGATAATGACCGCGACCTCACCGCCCTTTTCGAGGCGCACCCGTTTAACCTGCTTTTTGATGTCGTCGATGAACTGACGACCGTTCGATTCATCAACAAGAATCAGACGGCTGCTCATTTCAGAAACTGTCTGCAAACCACGGGCGCGCTTTTCCTCAAAATCCGGGCGGGCGCTGTATGGATTTTTCACGTAGTCAATAGGCAGCTCAACAGCCTGCGACACAATCTTGGCGGTAGCATCGAGTCGATTGAGGTCGAGACTGAAATACAAAACCGTCAACTCCGGGTTAAGACTAACCAGATCCCAGGCGAGCTGAGTCGCAAACGTCGACTTACCCATACCCACCCCGCTGGTAATCAGATAAAACTCTTTCTGAAAACCATTGAGCTTTTCCATGAGGATCGGAAAATTCGTCTGCAGACCGAGATAGCTGCGCTTACGAGCCCTCTGATCATTGACCAGCTCCTGCATTTCGACAATGTGAGAATCGAGACTTCTGATGTAGCCGGCGCTGCCCTGCAGAAACAGGCCGCGCAGGGACTGAATGCAGTTGCCAAGCACTTCGAAAGCATCTTTTTCACCGTGAATGATACGCTCGGAATATTGAATCATGGTTTTATGAGCTTCAGCCCTGATATTTCGATCGCGAATGCGCTCAATAACCGGTTCAATGTCATCGAGCATAGTTATGCCCGGCTGTGAAAAAGGCGCGATAAAAAGCTCGCGCACCCGATCTTCCCCTCCGGCAACGTCGAGTCTGGTCTTCTTGCCCTGGCGCTGGTTCGTCAGCCTTGCGATCAAGTTCGGCAGATTAAGAGTTTCCTGGTCTTCGATTATTTCGAGCATGGTTGCGAGAAGTATCCGGTTTGGTTCGGCACCCTGGAAATCACTGACTGTAAAATGGTTTTCGAGCAACTGTCGGCCAATGACAACAGGTTCAAATGCCAGATTAGCCAGAAGCCGCTCTTCATCGAGCGAAATCTCGCGCAGATACTCGACCAGGCCAGCTCTAACATCAATTGGTTTTGCGGGGTTCTTTTTCGGCACTTGTACCTCCAGTTGCAAAGGCTTATTCTAATGCACCACCCGCTCCCTGTCAATTGAACAAGGTTATTGACTTACGGCGCACGATTTGCTACTTATTTTATATCATTACTTAAAATCTGGAAGTTACAAAATGATTACCCGAGAAGCCGATTACGCAATAAGAACGGTAGTTTACCTGGCACAACGTTTCGGACAGGGCCCGGTTGCCACGACTGAAATCAGTGAGAAAGCTGAAATCCCCTATCGTTTTCTGCGTAAAATTTCTCATCAACTGGTCGAGTCGAAAATTGTCGGCGCAACCCGCGGCAAACAGGGCGGCATCTACCTTGTCCAGGACCCTGAAAAACTCTCACTTCTCGACGTTCTCAAAATTTTTGACGCAAGATCGTGCCACCTCAACGTCTGCTCAGACTCGGATGATGCCTGCAGCCGGTCAACGACCTGCAAAGTCTGCCAGCGACTCAGAGAACTGCAGGAAAAACTGCATGCCGAATTTGCCGGCATAAAATTTTCGGACCTTTAAGAGGGTATCAGACGATTTTTTCCTGATCAGCCGGGTTAACCAGAATGGTATGCTGACCGGTAAATGAAACCCGCCCCGGCATCCCCCCCGGAATCCTTTTAACATTACCCACTTCAGTCGCGTCAACCGCAACCTTGCTGCTGTTCCGCGCAAAACTGAACCAGGCCGCAAGAACTGCGCCACGCCAGAGGTCGGTTTCGGTCACACTGCCTTCAGCCTTTTTCAGAATGACATGAGCACCAGGAACATCGTTGGCATGAAACCACCAGTCGCCGCGACGGGCGACCTGAAAAGTCAATACGTCGTTCTGACGGGCATTTCGACCGACATAATAACGGCAGCCCGCGATTTCGAAATCGGGCTTAACCAACGCCGCACGGCCTTTGCGACCGGCCGCCGGCTCTTTTGTCTGGCCTGAGTTTCGGCGGGCACGGGACTTTTTGTCTTCGCACGGCAGGTCAGCTTCGCTGACGGCATTTTCGGCCAGCCATATCTGTTCATGCAGCCAGGCCATTTCGGCCTGAATGGCCTGAATACGTTTTTCCACCTCGACCAGGCCACGCCGGGCCTTTTTATAAAGATTAAAATACCGGGTGGCGTTGGCAGCCGGGGTTCGCGTCGGATCCAGCTCGATCAGAACGGATTTTCCGGTCTGCCAGTCTTCGAGCTCAACACTCTTCGAGCCGGGTCGAATGCGATAAATATTTGCCACCAGCAGGTTGCCGAGGTTCTGCAGATGATCGGCACCGGAAAATTTCTCATGCAACTGCCGCTGTTCTTCGAGCAGTTCCTGTTTTTGACGCAGATCGCGTTGAAAACGGGCAACAACCTGCTTAATAGTCTCTTTAAGGCGACCGGGCGCAGTCTGAGACTGCTCAAGCCAGTTCAAAGCATCGTTAACTGATGCAAAGTTAAGATCCGGCTGTTCTGCCAGATGCCCCAGCCGAAAACAGGAAACAGCACGGCAGCGGCCATTTTTAAGATAAACCGACAACTGCTGATCTGAGACGGCTTCCTGTAGAAGACTGCGAAATGTTGCAGCCCGTTCAGACGGCGAGGCGCTTTTTCCCGATCTAAAAGCAAGCTCGGCTTCGAGCTGTGGGGAAAAAACTCCGAGGCGGTTTTTCCAGGACTCAGGAGGGCCGGCGAAAATGCCACAAAGTTCCTCGTCGCTGACGCTCCCCGGATCAACGGTTGGAGTAGCGTCAGGAAGGTTATAGGTCGCGCCGATCATGTTGTTGGAAGTGCGTGAAAGGCGATCGAGGATTTTCATATCTGAATCACAGACAAAAATATCGGCGATTCTGCCGGTAAATTCTGCCAGAATGAAAAAGTCGCTGCGATTGCCAAAAAAGCTGTCGATAACCGTTATCTGCAGTTTCACCACCCGATCGAAGCGGCCTTCAGCCTCGTTTCCGGCCAGCGTGATTTTAGTCAGCCGGCCATTTATAAGCAATCGGTTTATAGTGCGCACCAGCGATGAAGAACGCTCGATTTCGCAGCTTTTTTCGGCCAACCACAGGCTCTGAGCCGGTGCATCAAGACAAAAAATCAGTTCAGACTGGCCTTCTCGACGTTTGAGGCGTAACGAAAAACTGCGGCCGGGCAAGTCGATACCTCTGATGATCACCGGGCGGTCTTCAATGGCCTTTGCCAGCCAGGAAACATGCGTTCGCAGGGTTAGATAGTCCATATTTTTTACCTGGGCACCAACCGGTCAGTCGATTTAACTGACCAGAAAATCGACTCTCTTTGTGCGGCGCTGATAATGTTTCTTCAGGGTAAAACAGCAGGTGTGATGATTCTACCGTTGAATGAAAGCACAGTTTTCGGACTCTTCATATCTGCCGGGCGCCAGGCGAGGCCGGTGTTACTCTCTTCATCCATGAAACCATAGACCCAGACATCACCGGCCAGCAGCAGAGGCCCGAAAAAATCAGGGTCACCCAGCTCGACTACTCCCTTTTCGCCGCCCGAAAGAGCGATTTTCATCGGCTCCCGGTCGGTACCGCCTCTGATTGCGGTAAAAACAAGGGCCCGGCCGGACTCTGTCGTGACAACAACAGGCATTGTCGCCTTGAAACCCATCGGGCTGCCATCGGCATTGAAGTAACTTTCGCCGCCGGCAACTCTGGTCTGTTCCTGTTTTTTGAGGTCGAACAGATAAATAGTCGACTTGGTCAGGCGACCCATTTCGGGGTCAGAATATTCGGCAATCAGGTAAGCGATGAGGTTTTCTGAAACCCACACCGGGCGGTCAACGACCACCACCGTGTCAGAATTCTCGCTGGTTTTGAGTTTACTGCTGTCAATGACGACTTCCTGCTTACGGGTCTGCGGTTCGAGCAGAACGATGCGGGTGGCTGCAAAGGGTTCCTGCGGGTCGGGGGCATATCGAACCGCAATTCTGGTTGCGTCGGGCGAGAAGGCCGGGTTGGCGTATGCACCCATTTCGGCACTTATATCTACGACTTCAGAAGCACTGCCTGCGGTTGGCATCATGAAAATTGAGTCAGCGCCTGCCCGGTTTGAAATAAAAACCAGTCTCTGGCCGTCAGGTGAAACTGCCGGCATGGTTTCGTCGGCGGGGGTGCTGGTAAGCTGCTGTATTTGAGAGGTTTTGAGGTCAGTCCGGTAAAGATCGAACTGCCCGTCCCGGTTTCCGGCAAAAATTACTTCAGCGGCGCCGACAGTAACGAAAGGTGCTACGCTCAACAATGCGGCCAGCAGATAACTTCGTTTTTTCATTTTTCCTCCTGGGCGGCTGAGATAAAGAACCGACCCCGCTCATCTTACCACAGACCGCCGGCAACCCACAAACTGCAATCTCCGGTCACATTGTGTTGCCTTGTGACAATGCCTGTGCTATTATCAGGCCATGACGCTTTATTACCTGATACCAGTCTGCCTGACCCTGCTTTTTGCCTTCTCGTGGGGTCTTGTACATACTCTGCTGGCTATTTTTGACCGGCTGAACTTCTTCTGGGACTGGTGGGACAGACAAAGAAAAGCCTTTCCGATTCTGCTTGGCGTCGAAATTGCCTATTTTGCGGCAATTCTCTATTACATCGTCTACTGGGAACTCTCCGGCAACGTTTGACGGCGACGTCGGCCAGATAGTCCGCACGCAACCTTTCTGCCCTTTCCTGCACATAGACATCAGTGACTCAAATGTTGTCTGTCTTGAGCCGATGTAGTAATCATGTCAGAACTTTTTCCGATTATCACGACAATTTCAGCAACGCTGGTTTTCTGGCTCATTGGCTATCAGCTGACGAAAAATCAGCCGTTTGATCTCGGCCGGGGTCATTACGCCGGAGCTTTCCCTCTGATCGGGGCGCTCTGCGGAGCAGCTTTTTCATACAACGCAGCCCCCAAAATGCTGCCGGTTGCAACCGGCGCAATTCTTCTGGCAATCATAGGGTTTCTGCGCGACCGTTTTCGCATAAAATATGCCACCCTGCTGCCAATCGTGATTTTGATCGTCTCTGCCACCATATTTGCGAACTTACCCGGAACAGGCTCGGGACTGCGCATAGTCTCCGGCGTGTTGTGGGCAGGTCTCATAATTGTCTGCCTGAAGATTTCGGCGCTGGTTTATGAAATGCCGTTCATTCTGCTCGCAACCACTTCTTTGTCGCAGTTTGTAATTTTCTCGACCGGCGAACACTCACCCCATCTGATTGCTGTCAACACCGCAATAATGATCACGGCAATCCTGATGCTGCTTTATTCGGCAACCGGCCGAAGAGTTATACAGGGCAGCAGCGGCTTGTTTGCCGCCGGGTTTCTGCTTGCAGCCGTTTCTCTGGTAGAGGGGCCGCAGCAATTACTGTTTTTCGGGCTGTTTATTCCCTCGATGGTCATATTTTTCCCGTTCGCTTTGATCTGCACAATGATAATCGTGTCGTATTTCGGTAACCGCCTGCACCGGCCCAACCCAGGAACCGACCGACAATGGACCTGGACCCTGCGACGCGAAAAAACCGTGGTTTTTTCGGGCCTCATATTTCTTTGCCTGAATTTTTTCGGTCTGCTGGTAACCGTTGATGCACCGGCATTTGGTTATTTTGCCCTGTTTCTGTTGCTCGTAAGCGCGCTCGCCGGGTTCACGGGTACTTTTGCCAGACGCACAGAAGCAAATGCACCAGCCCCCTTCAAAATCGAAATGCTGGGTATTTCTATCGACGCCGTAACTCCGACCCAGGTTCTCGATAGAATCGCCGGTTACCTTAAAACTGAAAATGCCGGCCTCATGCACATAATTACCGCCGACTCGCTGGCGCTGGTAAGAGCTTCAGAAGAAGAACGTTTCAAAACAGTCATGCAGCGCGCCGAAATGGTGGTTCCCGATGGCGCCGGTATCGTCTGGGCCTCTGATTTTCTCGGAAAGCCGCTGCGTGGCCGCGTACCAGGCGTAGCTCTGGTCAGTCAGATCTGCGATCGGGCCGCCGAAACCGGCTGGAAAATTTACTGCATCGGCGGGCGCCCGGGAATCGCTGAGCAGGCAGTACAAACTTTGAATACGCACGGAAAAATAAACTTCTGCGGTGTCAGGCACGGTTTTTTTGCGGCTGATTCAGCTGAAGAAGAGACGATAATGAAAGAAATCGCCGCCGCCGGACCTGACATTATCTTTGTCGCACTCGGAGTTCCTCGGCAGGAATGGTTTATCAGCAGGCTGCGCGGTTATCTCGACCACGGCATTGCCATCGGTATCGGCGGCAGTTTCGACGTCATATCACAAACACTGCCCCGCGCACCGGTCTGGATGCAGCAGTGCGGCATCGAATGGCTTTTCCGTCTATGGCTTGAGCCGTTTCGCTTTATGCGGATGCTAAAAATACCTGTTTTCGTTCTACAGATTCTCCGCCACAAATGGAACCAGCCGGAAACATGACCTGTGATCAGGCAACTTTCTCCAGCTGGCTCACAAGCATGCTTTCAATACTCAGGTGGTAATCGAGATCGGGCCATTCAATACCGGTATTACCACAAATAAATCTGTAGTTGGTAAGCTGCCTTATGGATGCCTCCTGGAGTTCTCTATACCACATCATGGGCGTTAAAATAATACGACCATCTTCAAGCTCGACATGCAGGTATTGATCATCAAACCTGACGGATTTACCTCTTGCTGAAAAATTCATCCCATTTTCTCCCAAATTCAAACCTGTGTTTTTCGGTAATTTCAATAGCACGCTTTAAATCAGCAGGTTTCATAAAATTTTTCACAACCTTGAGTGTCAGAAGCTCTATTTTTGCAAATCCATCAGAGTTAACAACGTGAATATGCTTTGGTTCATGCTCGTTTGCATAAAAGAAAAACTGAAATCCATCTTTATTCAGTAGTGTAGGCATTTCCGGACATTATAAAAGGAAACTCGACCATAAAGCAAGACACCCGAAGCCAAATCAGCATCGGGTGTCTTGAATGGAGACAATTACTTTTTGGGTTCAGCGGCTTTTTCGGCGATTTTGGCCATTCTGGTCATGAAATCGGCGGCGGGCATCGAAACGACGATGCGGGCCAGGTTTTCTTTGTTATCCTGAACCTGAGCATCTTTGAGAATTTCGGCCATTTCGGGAACCGAAGCAACCCAGCCCTTGAAAGCATCGAGCAGGTTCTGCATGGCGGCGGTGAACTTGGGCAGTTCTTTGTTGTCGCCGACCAGAGCGGTGAAAACCATGGTGAATTCTTTGTCGTAATCGAGACTGAAGAAAGCGGTCTTCATGTTTTCGAGACCGGTGACCGGAACATTAACGCGGTTCTGCCAGTTCGGAGCGGTTACAATGGCGCCCCAGACCTGAGAGGTGGCATCAACCTTTTCCATCATGCCGATGAATTCTTTATTTTTGCTGATATCACTGCCTTTGCCGGCGTTGAGAGTGGCGACTTCTTTGAGAACTTCTTCTGAACCAAAGGCGACGGTATTCTGGTTAACGAACATCATGTTGGCGTTTTCGTTGGCGGTATTTTTAACAGCCTGCATGCCTTCAATGGTAGCGATGGCGAATTTACCTGCCAGTTCGCTGTCTTTCTGAACCATTTCAGAGATTTTAGCGGTGTCGAAACTGCCGTTTACGATAACACCAGAGCGTTCTTTACCGTCGACGAAGATGGTGACGTTCTTGATGTCACGGGCCGGTTCGATACCGGCACGTTTGTAGAAGTCAGCATAATTATCATTCTGATTATTGAGCTGAGTTTCGACCAGAGCCTTGATTTCGGGCTGATTAGCCAGGGCGGCAAAATCAAAATTCACGACCAGATAGGCATCACCCGGCACCAGCGGCAGCATTGCGCCGGCAAACCCGGCAACTGAACAAAGGGCAAAAAGAGCCATCACGGCAAAAATTCTAAGTTTCATTCGATTGGTTTCCTCCTCAGAAGTCGGTACAATTAGTAGTTACTTCTGCAAGCATAAGTCCCGCCAGGAATAATGTCAATATGCAACCGAACGGTGCCCGGCACAACCTTGCGTAACGGTAGCCATGCGGCCTACCCGGGCATTTTTCTGGTCATGCCGCAAACCTCTTCGCGTTTTTATCTGCGTATATCCGTGTTCATCCGTGGCCATTTTCTCTCTTCTGCTTTATCTGTGGCTGCTTCTTTCTCCCCTTCGTTCACCCGTGGCCAGAAATTAAAAAACCCGCCGGGCTTGCGCCCGGCGGGTTAATTGCGTTTCCTCTGCTGACCCGTGGATCAGCATCGGTGGCTACAATCAGAACTTGCTGAAAATTTCAGCCCAGAGCATGTTGTAGTCATAGTCAGCATTGCGGCCACGACCAGCAGAAACAGCGGGAACACCACCAAGGGTCTTCACAGCGTCATCCTGGAGGTCGAAGCTGGTATAACCAACTCTGATTCTGGTGTTTTCGGCCAGCTGATAGCGGTATTCGAAGGTCAGAACGGTAGCTCTGGCATCAGCAGTACCAAAATTGTTCCACGAATCATAAGCAGTGTTAGTTTTTACTGCTGAAACAGCCTGTCCAACGCGACCTTCACCAGCCAGGTGACGGGTCATATCGTTAACAACAGTGTCTTTCATTTCATCAAGCAGGTCGCCGGCGAGTCTGAAATAGTGCTTGCTGTCTCTCGGGCGATATTCAGCCTGCAGTTTGAGAGCTGACATGTTCATCAGGCCATTGCGGAAATACTGGTTGCCGCGGCTGATGTCTTCATATGGAGTTTCGATACCGTCCTGGTATCTCTGATCGTTGTCAAGAGCGATAGCACCGATTGATTCGTCGTCAGCCATGGTGAAACCAAGCTTGGCAGCCCATTCTTTTTTGCTGTCCCATTTAACAGCTACATGGCCCATCCAACCCTGCATTTCGGGGCTGATCCAAGCAGTATTAGCAGCAGTATCAGCAGCAGTGTTGAAAACATCAAGTTCGTAGTTGGTGTATACGAAACCGAGGTCATAGTCCCAGTGACCGTTGTTACCGATCGGACCTTTTGAACCAAATTCAACGTCCCAGCGCTTATCGCTGGTCTGCTGACCAGCAACAGTATTGCCCAGATTTGCCGGAACACCAGTCAGGAAAGCTGCAACCGGAGCGGTGAAGAGAGGAGCCATTCTGCCCTGAGCAACGAGATTAACTTCGTCCTGAGCATAGAAGCCCATATACAGGTCGTGATCGCGGTATTTTGTGCCGAGGTTGAGGTTCCAGACATTGCGGAAATCAACATTGTTGTCATCTTTGTAGCTGCCAGTGTGGCGGTCATAGATGGTCTGGAAAACTACGTCTACATCGCCAGAGCGTTTGTAGTAGCGGATAGCATCAACATAGTCGTTCAGGAGGAGAGCATGGCCGTGGGTGTAGAAGTTGCGACCGAAAGTGAAGTCGCCACCGAAGCGGAACATGTCTTTGATCTGCAGG
>Ga0116194_1000857_pt1 | contig 21636 bp, 16 predicted proteins | sample AD_SCU001_MetaG_FD_89887 | JGI IMG/M metagenome (GOLD analysis project Ga0116194, IMG submission 89887) | Active sludge microbial communities of municipal wastewater-treating anaerobic digesters from China - AD_SCU001_MetaG | ecosystem: Engineered > Bioreactor > Anaerobic > Digestate | place...
GAGGGGGACTGGAGCGAGACGATCCCGAGCCGTTTGCCGGTCTGCTCGTCGATGAAGTTCACCTTGCCGGTGTAGTGCTCGCGGTTCCGGACGACCGGCGCGACCGCGACACCGTCGCGGTTGGTGTAGCCGGCGCACTCGAAGGGGTTGTCATCGATGACCATCTCGATGAGGCTGTCAAACGCCGTTACGCTGGCGATCGGGGTCGTGAGTTCCCGGACCGCTGATTTGTTTATGGTCTTCTGCACGAAGTCTGCCATGGGTTTGTTCTCCTGCCTGCCAGGCTTCCCGGGAATATGACAGACGATCATAAGGTTGGCGCGGGAGGATATCAGCCTGACTTTATCGGGGAGCCAGAATTGGGCTTTGATTCGGGAATATAACCGTTACGGTCAGCCTTTTTGGGTCCTACATCCAATCATCCTCCAGGAGGATTATGGGAATGACCGGGGAAAAGACCACCCGGGAGCTCGTCTACGAGACGAACCGGGATGTGAAGTGGATCTGTAAAACCCTGCAGCGGATGGAGGCGCAGGACGAGGCGTTCGAGGCGCGGATCCGGGCGCTGGAGGGCTGGCGGGCGGAGAAGGCGGGCGAGGAGCGGAGAGTTTCGACGCTCGGCGCCGGGGCCGGGGGGGTCGTGGGTGGGGTGGTGGCGGTGATCGTGAGGGTGCTCGGCGGGTAGTCGGTCATGCTGAATACCGCGCATAATCCCTCTCTCGGGCGCAGCAACGCTAAGACGGACGCAGAAGTCTTTTGGAGCGATGCCGCTTTCACTTTCACTACGCACGGCTCGCGCATAAATAGCCATCCTCCGATGATTCGTGTATGAGGAAACGGCTTCTCATGTCCGACCAAACGCTCTTTCGAGACATCGATGTCTTCGAAATCGATTATATCCCAGAGTTCTTCAACTATCGGGAAAGCCAGCTTGATGAACTTGCCTACCATATCCAGCCCGCTCTCGAAGGCGGGCGGGCGCTGAACGCCATCTGCAGAGGATTGCCCGGGACCGGGAAGACGACCAGCGTGCTCCGGATCTTTTCTGAACTCGAGCAAACCACACAGAGGGTCATGCCGATCTATGTGAACTGCCAGACCGACCGGACGAAGTACACGGTCTACTCCAGAATCTATGCAGCAATCTTCGGGCACGCCCCGGCGCGCACCGGAATCTCGATCAAATCGCTGCTGGATGCGATCGGCGGTGCCCTGCAGCGGCAGCAAAAAAGCCTGATCGTCTGCCTGGACGACGCGAACTTGCTCCACTACAACAATACGCTGGGTGATGTCATCAATACCCTGCTCCGGCTGCACCAGGACTACCCCGGCGCCCGGGTGGGGGTCTTTGCGACGCTGAGCGACATGGACCTCGATCTCATCACGGAACTGAACAGGTGGGTTATCTCCCCGTTCTGCCCCTCCGAGATTTATTTTCCTCCCTACGACGCCGAAGAGATCCGTGAGATCCTCCGGGATCGAATCCAGATCGGGCTTTATCCGGGCGTATTCTCAGGATCGATGCTGGACTCCATCGTCGAGCGGACAATGGAGTCGGGCGATGTTCGGGTGGGGCTTGATCTGGTGAAGCGGGCAGTGCTGAACGCGGAGCGCGCCGCCCGCACCGAGATCGCCGAGGAGGATGTCGCGGTCGCCTATGATCAGTCGAAGTATGTCCACCTTGCCTACACCATCCGCGCACTCACCGAAGATGAGCGACGGCTGCTCCGGCGGATCGCTGAGTTGTCGCAGGAACAATCAGGACCGCTCGTCTCCGGCGCGATCTACGGCCGGGTAGAGGAGACGCCGAAGGTCGGCTACACGGTCTTCTCCCGGCAACTGCGGAAGCTTGATTCTCTGCGATTGGTCGACCTGATCCGGGTGCAGGCCGGCGGGAGGACGAGCGAGGTTGCGTTGCGCTATGAGCCGGAGAAGGTACGGGAGGTGTGTGAGTGAGTTAAGCAAAAACTACGAAATCCACTCTAAGTTAAAATTATCAAATCGATAAACTCTTATTTCGAACCTGTCCATTGGATTTTAGTATGGCGGATGTCAAGTCTCTAGATTGCCTCTCCGACGAGGGGAAACAGAAGTGGCGTGAGATCCACGAGATGGAATCTTGGAAGTACCAGGAGACTTGTTCATACTGCGGGAAGCGTCAATATCAGATCGTCAGAGCTCCCCGGCAAATCACGGTAGAAGTATGGCGATGGAATATGGGTTGCTACGCCTGCAAAAAAGCAACTCCTGTTGTATGGACCATCGACGAATCCAGCGGATTCATATGGGATTCCATTGAGCCCTGCACTCTTGAAAATTTACCCTGTGCAATCGAGCGGGAATATCCATTCTTTAAGAAGGTCTTTAAGAAGACGATGAACGTCAAAGCGCATGGAAACACCTGTGTGCATTGCGGAGCATATATGGGAGATTGGTTCGTTTGGCATGATTATCTTGAGATTGCATACTGCCCTGAAACTGCTGATGAAAGGAAGATGATCTCAGTTGAGTTGACAGAGGACGAACAACTCTACTATGCAAACCCGAAACGCGTGTTTAAAATGCATCATCCTCGGAAAGGCGAGCATTCAGATCTTTGTCCTGACTGTTTTGCGCTATACAAAAAGAAGAAGATCTAACCTTTTAGAGCATTTTGCCGTTCGCCTCCCCTGTATTTTTCTTTTTTGGACCGTGCCTCCCATCATGTATTCGTCAATTGTTCCGTAAATTAGCAATAGTCCTGCGCGTGCTCGCTCATGTAGAGACTCACCACATTAGCACTCTCCTTCACAGCCTTGATCACGGTTGGCTTAGTCAGATCGAGCACCTTCAACTCCTCGCCCACTTTGGCGACCGCCTCGATGCGGTGAAAATCGGCACCGTAGGTTTCCGCGAATCTCGCGAGACCCTGCAGTCCCTCCTCGGGGATCTCGCGCATGGCCTGCCGGAGGTGGCCGGACCACATCTTCTTGTTCGTGATGAATCTGAGATCCTCGAACAGGGGGTTGAACTCAAGAGGTTCGGGAAAGACCGCGACCGGCCGGACCTTCATGCGGTAGGGAAAGACCTCGTCGCCCATCTGCGGAGGGGTGATGAAGAGGGGGGAGAGGTCTTCGTAGGGGTCGGAGACGACTTCGTAGGCTCCGGTTATTGCGGAGGGGAGGATCGTGTCGTCCCCTTTCTCCTGCCGGACGTACACGAGGATGGTGTCGCCGGGCTTCACCCGGTGCATGAGGGTTCGGTTCCGCTTTGGAACTCCCCAGATGTGCTTCTTATCGAGAATTTTCCAGTTGTCACGGGTCGAGGAGGCGATCCAGTGGGTCATGATTGACTCATATGCCAGATATAAAGAAAAATTGTGGGGTTATGTCTCACTGATCTCCTTGAATGCTGCCTGTATCGGATTAGAATCTCCGGTCGGTGAGAGTCGCGCCTCCGGCGCTGAGGAAGGACTAACGAGATCTTGGCCTCCCGCAGGAAGGTCTCGTTCGCCTCCGAGACGAACTCGCGGTCGCGAATAAGGGTAGCCCTGGTGATGTCGATCTTTTGGTTGTAGAAAGGAAGGGGATAGGGCTGGCTTGATAAGGCTACTGAGACGCGTCCCTGATGCTTTCAGCGATTTGTATGAGATTTTTGATTTCAGAGTCGGTGAAGTTGGCATCCTTAAGGAAGCGTAGCAAGTTCATTGCTTCAGATCGGCTATGAAGGTAGTCGACGATCTCTGGGTCCGTTGAGGACGACAAGCGGAATACGATATCTGGGTCAGCTGCAAGTACCTTGGCTAAGTCTTTGATAATCTCGGGCCGCGGCGGATGTTCCTTACCCCTCTCGATACGGCTGAGATACGCGGGAGAGATTCCAATCTTGGTAGCTGTCTCGCGTAGACCCAAGTCCTGTGCGACTCGTAGTTCGCGGATGGTTTCACCAAAATTTTTCATAGAATATAAATATGGGCCAATACTATATAGTGTTTAATGTTATGCAACACAAAACGTTTTGGGTCGCCGTGCCATAACTGGTATTAACGGTGGTTGTTGTTTAGTGAAGGCGTTTGACTAATTTCGTTTTAAGCATTGGTGCGCTCTGGCGAATGGCTAAGCTTAAGGGTAGGATCCAACGGCGTTTTTTCTTAAGAGGATACTGATAAATGGTTAGAACAACTGAATGGTAAATATAAAGGCTTTAATAAGGAAGGCCCAAAATGGAATTTTACCTATGTCAGATGTGGTTTACATGAGCAGCAAGACGAATAAACAGATCGAGAATACGATCCCGGCGGGGTATACACTTGATTACATCTCTGGAAAACAGATCAAGGAGACCAAGAAAGAACTGGTGCGCCAAAAGATTGCTCGTGCCTTGATCCATGAATACGGTTTTTCTCCTGAAGATATGGAGATTGATTTCTCTATCGGGGGGCGCAAGAAGGTGGATGTTGCCGTCTTCCACCACGGCAAAGCGCATACCATTGAGAATCTGGGTCGTGTGGTTCTCTGCCGTCCCGAACCAAATGTCGGCAAAAACACCGTGCGCATTCGAGATTTCGAGCAGGCAGCGAAGGACTTGGAGGGACTGGAGAATATCATGCGCGAAGTTGAGTCCGTGAGGTATGGGCTCTGGACCAATGGTCTTGAATTCTTTTTCCTCGAAAAAGAGCAAAAACGCTTCGAAACGAAGTGCAATCCCATCGGTGACTGGCCGATGGCGGAGGAATCGGTCGGGACTAAAGAGGTCGTGTCCGACGCGCACACACGTATCGCCGACGAGGAGATGTTGAAGATCGCCTTCCGTCGTTGCCACAACTTTATCCACGGTAACGAAGGAATGCCTAAGGATGCCGCCTTCTGGCAGTTTCTTTACCTGATCTTCTGCAAGATGCACGATGAGAATCTGCGGACAAAACAACGTCAGGCCTGGAAGCGCCGTTTCTGGGCAGGTCCCAAGGAGCAGTTTGAAGTCGAGGGTAGGAAGGCGATCCGCAAACGGATCGAAGAGCTCTTCGCTGAGGTCAAAACACAGTACCAGAACATTTTTCGGGGTAACGAAGAGATTACTCTATCAGATCGTGCTCTGGCCTTCATCGTTTCCGAACTTGCCAGATACGACTTCACCCGCACCGATGTTGATGCCAAAGGTGTCGCGTATCAGGAACTGGTGGGAGTGAATCTGCGTGGTGACCGCGGTCAGTATTTCACACCGAGAGGTGTGGTGAAACTGGTCATTGAGATGCTCGATCCCAAGGAAAGCGAAACACTCCTGGACCCGGCGTGCGGAACCGGAGGCTTCCTCGTCGCGGCACTTAAACTGATGTTGGATAAATTCCGGGAGGAGGAAGGAATCAAATCCGGGCAGGAGAACACTGAAGAGTTTCTAACCATCCATGAGCGATTAAAGGCATATGCAGGAACAAATGTCTTTGGTGCCGATTTCGATCCATTCTTGATCCAGGCTGCCCAGATGAATATGGTTCTGGCAGGGGATGGCCGGGGCCACCTGTATAATATCAACTCCCTAGAGTTCCCTCTTGGCCACCTGGCGGACCTGCCAAACGCAAGGAGAGATATCCCACTGGGTTCGGTAGATATTGTTGCGACGAATCCTCCGTTTGGATCCGACATCCCGATTACAGAAAAACACATTCTGGAGCAATACGAGCTAGCTCATAACTGGGAACTGGACGGGGACGGCGGCTTCCGCAACACCGGCGTACTCAAAAGCAGCGTTGCCCCCGAGATCCTCTTCATCGAGCGTTGCATCAAATGGTTGAAGCCAGGCACGGGCCGCATGGGCATCGTCCTGCCCGATGGGGTTTTGGGCAATCCTAGCGATGAGTATGTGCGCTGGTGGATTATGCGTGAAGCGCAGGTGTTCGCATCCGTCGATCTGCCGGTGGAAGCCTTCATCGCCGAGGCCAACGTGAATATCCTCACCAGTCTGCTGTTCCTGCGCCGGAAGAGCGATGAGGAAAAACATACAGAGACTTTGAACGGCGCCGAGGAATATCCGGTTTTTATGGCCGTGGCCGAAAAGGTCGGTTTCGATCGCCGTGGCAACAAACTCTACAAGCGCGCACCCGATGGTGAAGAGATCGTTGAGCCGCGCCAATATACTGAAAATATCCGCATTGGCGGGCGCTTTGTGACACGGAATTTGACCCGCAATGAGAAGATCGAGGATAACGATCTGCCGGTTATTGCTGAGAATTACCGGGAATTTCGCAAGGAGCGGGATCTATGAGTAATCAAAACAACGACATCGTTGGAGAACTGGAGGGAGATATCGGGGTACAGCAGCACAATGAATTCTATGTCAGCGTCTCCGCAACACCCGCGAGGTGACGCTATGACTAGAAAATTCCAATGCAAAGTGGTTCCGAGCACCTGGCTGGAAAATACTCGTCGCCGTCTCGACTGTGGGCCATACCTGTCAGGCGCTGTTGAAGCTAAAGAACTGCTCAAAAGGCACAACGTGGAACTTCTTGCCAATGTCACTGAAGACATTTATCACGCTGGACGAGAAAGCCGAATCTGGGTCAACTCGCCTGAGCACGGCGTTCCCTTCATGAGTAGTACCGGTATTTTAGCATCAGATCTTTCGTATCTGCCATTGATATCTAAGAAACAAGTGGCATCTAATCCAAGGTTTACGATAAGAAATGGAATGACACTGATTACCCGTTCAGGAACTGTTGGTCGCATGGCCTATGCGCGAGCAGATATGGACGGGATCGCATGTTCGGAAGATGTAATTCGTGTGGTTCCAGACACCCAAACAATCAAGTCAGGCTACCTTTATGCCTACCTCTCAAGCCGTTTTGGTGTGCCGATTGTAGTGTCTGGTACTTATGGCGCGATCATTCAGCATATTGAGCCACAACACATCGCTGACCTTCCGGTTCCCCGCCTTGGGGGCGTGGAAGACCAAGTGCATGACTTAGTGCACAGGGCAGCAGATGCCCAAGTCGAGTCGGTTGAGCTTAGGAAGCGAGCCGGTGCGCTCATTAATGGGATCTGTGACTTTCCAGAAAAGTTGGCTCCTGGAGCTCGAGTTTTTGCCTATTCATCTGCAAGCTCCAACAGTATTTTACGAAGGCTTGATGCGACTTTCCACAATCCGGTTGCACAACAAGCGGAAGCTTTGACCGAGGCCGCTGGCGGCATCTCTCTAACTGATGCTGGTGTCCGAGGTTTTGAATCCAGCCGAATGAAGCAGGTGTTCGTAGAAGAAGGCTATGGCACCCCATTCATCACAAGTGGCGGCATCTTCTTGAAGACGATCACGCCAGAACGCTACCTCAAAAATCAGCTACTTGGTGAAGAGGAAAGTTGGCGAATCAATGAATCCGACACCTTGATTGCTCGCAGCGGGCAAGTAGGGGGCATCATTGGGCGCGGTGTTTGGGCTGACGGCCGCTTTGACGGTTTTGCCGCATCACCACACATTCTGAGGCTCCGTACTACAAGCGACGATTTCCCGCCAGGATACGTATATGCATTCCTCTGCCTCACCGATGTAGGTTATCAGCTTCTTGCCAGAACTGCGGCAGGCAGTTCTGTCCCGTTCCTGCCGTTGGATGCGATTCTTGAAATCAAGATCCCAGGCAGGCCAACCGGCGCGGAGCGACAGGAAGTAGATTACTTGGTAAAACAGTCGGGCGAACTCCGTAAACTATCACAAGATCTTGAAGTCGAGGCGGTGACTCTCGTAGAGCGCACCATTGAGGAGGAAAGTCGTTAATGGCAAAAGTCATACCCATCGGGCAACCCACGAACGACCCTGAACGCCAGGCCATCGGCTTCCTTCGGGATCACCTGCCCGATGGCTGGCTGGTCCTCCACAACTTCGAGGTGCGTCAGGGCGAGGAGGTATTCGAGATTGATATCGCCGTCATCGCGCCTCATGCGATCTACCTAGTTGATGTCAAAGGAACGCGGGGCAACATCGATGTGTATGGCTCCAAGTGGTATCCCGAGGGACGGCAGCCGTTCCATTCGCCATTGGCTAAATTACGCCATCATGTCAGGGTGATGGCAACCATTATCCGGGAGAGTAACCCCGGGCTGATCGAGTTGCGCAAGGCCCACGTACAGGCAACAGTGCTACTTACCGCCGATGACGCAACTGTTAACGATCCGTCTGGAAGAGATGGTCCGGACGTAACCGACTTCAAACACTGTCTGAAATATTTCTGCGACAAAAACCGGATTCCAGAACATCGGCTGGATGACATTACCCGCTTCCATCCTCTGATCATAGAGGCGATCACCGGCAAGGCCAGGCCGAAAAGCGCGGCACTGGTGTTCCGAGACTGGCAGGTGGAAGAGAGACTGGGCGGAACTGAACGCTATACCGAATATCGCGCCAAGCACACTCTTCTGGGCAAGAGCGGCGGTATGGCTCGCCTACGTGTGTATCAGGCTGACCCGTACCAGGAAGACACCGCCCGCAAGGAAGAGTTCAAGAAGATCAGCAATGCCTACCGAGCTGTGGCGCACATGCCGACCCATGCTAACGTGCTGGCAGTCAAGGATCTCTTTGTGTGCGACGATGAAGGTAAGGTGGTGGTGGTCACCGAGGATCTGCCTGGCCAGGCCCTGCGACTGTACATCAACAAGGCATCTCTGGCGCTGACCTTTGATCAGAAACTTCAGGTGATGCGGGATGTGCTTTCAGCCCTGAATCACGCCCACCGTCATGAGGTTATCCATCGCAATCTGACACCAGATGCCATTTTAGTAACCAAAGGAGGGCATTCAAGGGTAACCGACTTTGATTACGCTCGTGTTGGAAAAAACCGTACTTCCACGATTGCTCATTTAATAGTTGAAGATTTGGCAAAACAGGAATTGGAAAAGTACCAAGCCCCTGAGTGCATTAAATATCCGGATCAAGCCAGCATCGCTTCTGATCTCTATTCGGCCGGCCTCATCTTCTATGAACTGCTAACCGGCGAGCGACCCTTTGAGGGCGTCGACCAGATGATGGAGGTCGACAGCAGATTTCCGGTGAAGCCTTCGGAGCACAAGCCGGATCTTCCCAAGGGCATCGATGAGTGGTTACAGAAGTTCTGTGAGTTTGACCCGGAAGATCGCTATGCCAGTGCGGCCATTGCCCGCAAGGCGCTGGACCATCTGATTCTGCCTGAAGCCAAGAACGACTCCGCCCAGGCTATGAGTAGGTCTGCTGCAGCGCTGCCGCAACCCACCGATAACCTGACCGACCTGCCGCAAGACTTCATCTTGGCAAATCGGTTCCGCATCCAGAAGAAACTGGGCAGTGGTGGGTTTGGAGTCGCCTACAAGGTGTTCGACTCTCTTGGGGATGTGGTACGTGTCATCAAACTGGTGACCAAGGATCGCCAAAGCGTCTATGAGCGCCTGCGCCGGGAATATAAAGCCCTGACGAATTTGCCCGACCACCCGCATGTAGTGAAAGTGATCTGGGCGGATCGCATGACCGATACCAAACAGACGCCGTACATCGTTTTTGAGCATCTGGATGGTCTCGATGTTTCGGATCTGATCGATGCCGAGGCGTTATCGTTGGAAGATTCCGTACGCATTGTGTGTGAGACCGCCGAAGGGTTAGATCATCTGCACAAACACGGTGTTTACCATCAGGATATAAAACCCTCAAACCTCCTCTGGACCGACACAGGCGTTCGCATCATTGATTTCAACGTCGCAGTATCTGAGAGTGACGAGGCTCAGGGTGGGGGTGGAACGCGCCGATACCTGCCACCGGATTATAATTATTCAGGCGAACTGGATGCATCCGATCGCATAGACCGAGATCTCTATGCCCTTGGCATATCCTTCTATGAATGCCTCACTGGGAAATACCCATTTGACGAGCCGACACCACCGATCAAAACCCAGCCGAAAGACCCCAAGCAGTTCAAGGGCTGCGCTGACATTAGCACAGCGCTGCTCAACGTGCTGATGAAGATGATCGCACCGGAGCGCAAAGATCGCTTTGCCTCGGCAGAGGAACTCTTGGCGGCTCTCGCAGAGGTTAAACGTTACCGCTCGGTGCTCACCACACGCGAAATTGATTCCGGGCAAAGGATAGTGGCCAGGCCGGGCTTCGAACCCACCAGACCCAACACCAACCCCTTTGTGACACATCTGCTGACGCTCTACAGCCAGAGTCAGGTATCCAATGCGGGGACCCGTGGCCTGGATGAGATCGCCAGAGCAACCTACGTACCGACGTATCTGGACAAGAAGTTGAGGCCTGCCTTGCTCAGGGGCGAATTCCGGCTAGTGATCATCAGCGGAAATGCTGGCGATGGAAAGACCGCATTCATCCAGCAATTTGAGGCCTTCGCCGAAAGCAAAGGCGCACAAATGCAACGAGGCCCGAACGGAGCGGTTTTCCAACTCAAGGGGCACACCTTCCAGAGCAACTACGATGGCAGTCAGGACGAAGGTGACGAACGCAATGACGTCGTGCTGCAGAAATTCTTCGCTCCTTTCGCGGGTAAAGATAATTCGGCCTGGTCTGAGAACCAGACCCGCCTGATTGCCATCAATGAGGGGCGCCTGGTTGATTTCTTTCTTGAATATGAAGATGAGTTTCCGCTGCTCTCCGAGCGGATCCAGCAGGGGTTGGCAGGTGGTGCTCCCGAAAATGGCGTGGCGATTATTAACCTCAACCTGCGCTCAGTGCTCGCTGAAGCCGAAGAAAGTCAGCCCTCTATTTTTGAACGCTTAATTGCCTGCATGTCACAGCAGGAATACTGGCAGGCCTGTGAAAGGTGTGACATCAAGAACAAGTGCTACGTCTATCATAATGTAAAGACTTTCCAGGATCCTATTGCTGGGCCGAAGGTGCTCGAGCGTTTAAAAATGCTTTACACAATTACCCACCTACGCGGCCGGTTACACATCACGATACGCGACCTGCGCTCGGCGCTTTCGTTTATGTTGGTTGGAACGCGCGATTGCGACGGCATACACCATCTTTACCAAATGGGTGGCGAGGAGAACCAGAACCGAATTCTCGACGGTTTCTATTTCAACTCCTGGCTCGGGGGCAGCGAAGGTTCCAGTGACCGGTTAATCTCATTGCTACGTGAAATTGATGTGGCTATGGTCAGTAATCCCGAACTGGACCGTGAGTTGGGCTTCTTGAATCCCAAGACCAAAGATATGGCCCGTTTTTCATTCGCTGAGCGGTCGGGCTATGATGAGGAGCTTGTCGAGACGCTGTTTCGCAACCTGCCTCGCGATTACTCGTCGAAGAACCGCACCCGACTGATCGCCATGCACCGAAATTATCTTTCCCATATGCGCCGTCGCCATTTCTTTGAACGCCGTGACGCTGAATGGAAGGAGATGTTGCCCTACAGAAGCATTGATCCCTTCCTCACCGCTATCAAGGAGCCAGGTGTAAAAAGTGCTGAAGAAGTTATGGCCATCCTACGTGCAATCAACCGGGGTGAAGGGCTGAGTGATCCGGCGCGACTGGGCAATCAATTGGCGCTGCGTGTCAGACAGGTGGATAAAGGTACCATCCGCAGTTACCGGCTATTTAATGGAGACCGTTTCTCGCTCCGCACAGAACTGGAAACAACGGCCCATCCTTATCTAGAGTGTCTTTCCCAGGCGTTCGTCTTGTCCTATGACTCTGGCGATGGCCACAGGGCGAACCTGCGCATCAATCTCGATATTTACGAGATGCTGATGCGGTTAAACGATGGTTATCGGCCAAGCATAGAGGAACAAAAGGGCTTCTACCTGAGCCTGACAGTTTTCAAGAATGTCCTATCAGCTGCGCCATATCAGGAGGTGCTCCTGACAGAAAGCGGTCATCGATTTTATCAGATTGCCCGAGAAGAGGATGGAGTTTTGTACTTATCAGATTTGAAAGAGGAGGCTGGATACAATGTCAATTAGTACTCGGGATAAGGAATTCAGAACGCCGAAAGTCAGCTATTTAGAATTCAAGCATACAGAGATGGATCGTGTGCTGACCATGTTGTTTCCCCGTCTTAAATTTGATGGATATGGTAGCAGGAAGCCTCCCCGCGCCAACAATCTTCAGCCAGATGAGTTTGCGGATGAGATTCTGAAACCATCTGAAGTTCAGGAATTTTTCAAGAACTTTGAGAAATCTCCACATATTGTGAGAAAATGGGTTGAAACTGACTTGTTGGATGTCGTTAATAGGGGCAAAGCTACGCAGGCGGTTGCCTCTCCGAGGCCGCTTCACGGGGAGACCTATAAATTTAGAAATGCTCGGCATTGTCGCGATTATGGCGCTGCTGAGCAGATCTATTGGATGCTTTTTTATGCCCGCAGGGGTAAGGGTCAGGCATCCCGAGATGCGTTGAAGCGGTTCTTTTTCCCGGGTATTGATCTTGTGACAGACAAATACGATCCGAGAGTAACGGTTGATGTCGAAACTCAAGCGCTGCTTCGGTTCAATCCTCAAGTCACCGCTGATATGCGTGACTCAAGGGAGCCCGATCGTCATCAACCGCTCTGCATAGGCCAAGCTGACACCATGGCCGACGACATTCTGCGACTGCTGGCCTATGAACCGTACATACCGCGTTCAGTACTGGTGGAGTATCTCAAGACCCTGATGGCCTTCCACTTGGCGCTTTATCACCTCAAACTGTTCCAGATGCTCCCCAAGATGGTGAAACAGCACACCGGGAGTGCACTTTGCAGCATTGCAGAATGCCCTGTACACCCAGGCCTCGACAATCCACTTAATAACTGCCCTTATCGGGTTTCACTGGTTGTGGGCATGGACGATGCGAAGAATCCCGACATGGCCGAACTGGCGCGTAAGTCTACTGACAAACTGTATAGACAGATACCGGCCTTTGTGCAGGCCAATTTCACCGTGAAAAAACTCGATGAGATGGCGGAATATCTAAGTAAAAAAACCGGAAAACTTGCATCGCCCGTCAATGGGACGTTTTTGGTCAACGATCTGGTTGCTTTGCTAGACCCAAAATATGATGTGGAACGCCAGGCTTACTTTAAATCTCGTCTGGCTAGGCTAATCGAGGAATCCACAGCAGGAGATGAGGATGTCGATCCAGAGATTCGCGAAGTGACCGCAATGGGGCTCGACGATTTCGAGTTCTTCATTGAGATTCTAATGGCTTATCGGGGTAAATATCACCGTCAGTACATCACGGAGTGTATAGATTCCCTCCTCCTCAAGAACAAGGAGAATGGCCTTCTGGCGCAGTCGCGCACCAAGGGCAGCCCACGCCGCTTTGTACTGGGCAGCAAATTGCTTGAAGTGCTTTTGCAGGTAGCGGTTCTTACTCCGGAAGACGGCCGGTTTATAACCCGAGAGATTCAGATCGAAGAGTTGTTGGCATTTCTGAGGAACCGATACGGCCTCTACATAGACTGTCTCCCAGAGAACGACCACACCAACTGCAGCATTTTGGACATGCGGGCGTTGCGTCTGAATCTAGAGGCATTCAAACGCCGTCTGCGTGAAATTGGCTTCTACGAAGATCTGTCGGATGCCTACGTTACTCAAAAAGTATCACCGCGCTATGTGATTGAAAAATGTTATGGACCGGATAAGAGCGGGAGGCGCATATGAGTAACTCGTTCAACAAGTTATCTAAGGAGGAATTTAATGCAGCGGTTGCAGAAATTCTGTGTCCACGGGTCGAAACGATTCTAGGTAACCGTGGCCTTGGGCACTGTATGCGAGTCAACGATCTCGACGACGAGATCATGGAATCAGTTTGCGAGACTCTGCGCCGAATTTATCCGAACGGCAACATTTCCATCTTGGGAAACCACGACCAGAAAGACCTCCCGTATCGAGTCACATCCACCAAACTGGTCGAACTGCGAAACTCAGATGCCAACGGAGAACTGAGATCGCCATTGTTGGTCTTTATTCCGACCTCACTCCGTACCAGCGCAGAAGATTCGTTTGGCATCGCAACCTTTGAAGAGCTTACGTTTACAAACATCTATGAAGATCTAATCAAATCTCTTATTGCTCGTCTTCCTGTGACCCTGGTCGGTCACGTTCACGATCTCTTTAGTGTCCTCTCCGAAGAAAAATGGTTATTTGCCGACGATGTTGCACGAGCGAGATATCTGCTGTCCGCACTGAAAAACGGCATTGATGGCGAAACATTGGGGGCCAGCCTATATGAGCTGGCACTGATTCCAGATTTCAAACTCTTTGCAGACCCAGGGACTGTGAAGAGCAAGATTTGGCGAAACCTGAATTGTGTTCGCAATTTGATGACATCGCACAAATCGGTTCGCGGACGTGTCGTGGATCTGGGGTTAGATGATAAAACTCTCGAGTCCCGCCTCTTCACCTTCTTCGATAAGTACGACATCCAAGAGCCGGATGCTTGGACTCCGGTCATCGCCAACGATAAAAGCTGGTGGAACATCTCATTCGACAAATGGATCTTCCGTGATGAGCTTTCGCTGAATAAGGTCTTGTTGACCGTTCTAGAAAACGATCTACCCGTAATAACGGAAGATGAGACCGATGACCGGCTAGCTGAATTGGTCGGGCAGCAGGTCTTAGTGCCCAAAGACCGTCGAAAGATGAATGTGGTCTTTGAGGTCAATCCCCATCCAAGTAATGTCAGCGGTCTGGACCACTTTACAGTACAAATTGTCTCACAAAATGATGGCCCTGTCGGCAAATCAAAAAGGGTCAAGGTCTGGACTCCCTCACGTCTAAAATGTACAACCAGTCTGACCAAACTCAATATGATCGATTTTGAGGAGGGTTGGCATTTTATAAGAGTTCTTCCCTGGACTGTCGATGGCGACCCGATCCCCCTGGAGTCAGTCCCTGATCCGAATATAGCCAAGCATGCCTACGAAAGTGAGCCATTTTATGTCCTGCATAGCGGGAATGTCGAAGAGGAGCCACCACAACGAGCAATACCGATAGAGCAAAGTCTCGAACACGCTCGTTTCCGATTGCAGCTCACAGCACTGGGAGACGAGCGCGATCCGGATGAGATTGCCGTAAGTAGTGTCTCGTGGGCTGGGGGCTGGCGTTCGAGAAAGGCCTCACACCAAGAAACCTTGTTAGCGAAGTTTGGCCGCGACGGCTCAGTGCAGATTTCACTATCAAGGATGCTGAAAACCATTGAGCAACGGATATTGGCCGATCCGCAGCATCCTTCGGGATGGCGGATGCAGATCCGCGTGGACACCGTCGAGCCCCCCTCTGAAGTGGGGTTAACGCTTCCTTCGTCGGCTGCAATGTCATCATTTCTTGCGGCTCGTGAAGAGATGTTTGCTGCAGTGCGGAAAGATACGGCAGAACTCGTTATGCAGGGATTTTCATTCAAGGATGCTGAGAATGAATGTCTGGCCTACGCTGAAGCATATCTTGATCTTGTTCGCGACCTACTTCGACAGGCAGAAACAACTTCGGGGACTGAGAGACAACAATATCTTCAGTCCCTACGAAATGTACTTGCCGTAGACTCCATTCATGCAATTGTAACCGATTTCCGGGGGAGACATCGTGAGGCGGTTTTGGTTTCGCCCACCCATCCGCTCCGCACATTGTGGCTGGCGAGTTGGGCAGCGCTTGGCAAGGATTGGATCGAAAAGATCAAGGCAGGCGGGAAGGATCACATCGCTAGTGTCCGGACAGCTCTCTTGGACGGGTTGGTGCCCTCGGCATATCCTGTGGGTATCCCGGTCGAAGACGGGCGAATCTTTATCCCTGTCGGTAACCTGAACCCATTTTGGGCGCTCTATACCCCCACTACGGAAGAGAACTCTCGGGGGTTGATGGCCGAAATCTGCTCCGCACTTGGTTTGCCCGAGCCCTCGGTTGCTGGGGCGGATATTTCCGGCAAAGTGATTGCAAACAAGATTGAGCGTTATCTTTCTCAGCACCCTTACATCCGCGAACTATCTTTGAACATCTTCAACCCCGGGACAGGCTCTGTGATTGCGGACGCGCTGCTTTCACTGCAACAGAAGCGCGAACATGCCGACCTGCGCTATGACATCCGTTTGTTTACTTCAGATCCAGAATCGCCGGTTTTGGGAGAGGCCCTTGAATCCATGGTTCGTCCCGGAGCCACAGTCAATGAAGATGCTGATGCCTTTGCTACCTCGACCGGAAACCACCTATTTTCAAAGCTGATTCTGGCCAAACGCGCGATATCTGAGTTCCATGCCAACGCGAAAGACTACCCCGCGCACATCAGTGTATTGTTAGATGTCTTCCCGGCTGAGAAGATTTCCATCGCTGAGAAGCCTCCGGGAATCACACCTTTGCACGGGCTGATACAAGATTTTGATACCGAGTTTGTCGATGATGATTCTGGTACCTATTGGAACAAACGGCCGGTAGTTGGCTTTTCATTAAATGAGGACAACCAGCCAGCCTGTTTTGACTTACTTTCGTCCTTGAGCCGCCATCTTTGTTTTGCTATATCCGCTGTTGCCACTTCGGGGGCTCAGTTCAAGGCGGTGCCTGTTGTAACCCTCGGGTTGGATGTTGCACAACGTGAATTGGTTTACGATGTTCATCAAGTTAGCGACTGGGTATTTACCATCGATCGCAACATGGGGATCGAATTTTTCGATCACGGTGGCCGAAAGAATAGACCTGACTACCTGATCGATTACGTCCCGGGAGCCAGTTCCCAAGCAACCCACAGCCTGATTATTTCATCGAGATCCACTGATGAACTCGAGGCGATGTTGAAGCCGGTCCTACTTGAGCATAGGTTATCTGTTGATAGCGAACAATCACTACAACTGCTGGCGCATCTGAGATCCCTCTCTGGGCAGCTTGCATTGAAACTAATTTCTGCGCCTACACAACAGGCCGAAGCGCTCGGTTTAGCTCTTGCCAGGCTGTATCTAGAATACCAGGGTGCCTTGACGAACCAAGTCATTGTGCCCCTTGATGCCCATACTGACCTTTACCGGTCCAGTGGTGAATCTGATGATGTTAACGATGCTATCAGTCTGCAACGCACCGATTTGGCACTATTTGATCTCAATCTGGCGGAAAGGACTATATCCTGTAATCTGATCGAGGTAAAATGTTATTCGCAGGTGGGCAACTTCTCAGCTTTCAATCAACTCAAGGAAAGGATTTCGGCCCAGATCAACCAGAGTGAGCGTATCCTCCAGAGGCACTTTGATCCGGCGCTCAAAAGACCCGATCGCCCAGATCGCTTGCTCAAGAGTCGCGAGTTTACCCAGATCCTTCGCTTCTACCTTGACCGTTCTTTGCGTTATGGTATCTTTGACGAAATGGCCGCGCAGGAGGCACGTTGCTTCTTGGAATCTATCGAACAGGGGTATTCACTTCAGTTCCGGCGCAGCGCTCTGATTTTCGATTTCGAGAAGAACGGAACTGAGGCCCCGGAGACGGAGGTAGGCATAGAATTTCACCGCATCGGTAAGAATATGATCCATGCCTTGTTGGATAATTGTCGCAAGCCAATTTCTGTCGAGGGTGGAGAAGAACCAACTTCTCATCTGCTCAGCGAACAGTTCATTCCAAGCGTGCCCAAACTCGAAACAGCCGCCTTTATTGCCCCTAAGCGGGATCGGTCTTCGTCTTGGACCGTGGATAAGCTGTATGAAAAATCCGAAGAGGCAAGTAACGGTTCACCCGACGCCGTAACAGCAAATGAGATTGTGGCAACAGATGGTGCGCCTGTAGAGAATAACCCTGTCGCTGTGGATATTCCTGCACAGGAATCTGAAATAACGAACTGCCCAAATACAGAAGAGGTGGTGGATGATCACATTGCTGTTGTGGGATCTGGTTCTTCAGTTATACGCGAAGGGAGCAAGTCTGAAGATCCCGTGATGGTACACCCCACAATGGAAGATGTCGGCTACGACGTTATGCTTGGTGTCAATGGTAACTCATCACAGTACGGATTATTGGGAGAGGTATCTGGAAGAAAGATTGCCCTAGATCTGAACCATACCCACACCATAAGTCTCTTTGGCGTTCAGGGAGGTGGCAAGAGTTATACTCTTGGGACTGTGGTCGAAATGGCATCTATGCCACTTGAACACATCAATGTCCTTCCAAGTCCGCTTGCAACAGTAATTTTTCATTACAGTCCAACGCAAGACTATGCCCCTGAATTCGTATCAATGGTTCATGCCAATTCGGTCGACGAAGAAATCCTTGTTCTACGTGAACAATACAAGGCGAATCCAGAAGTTTTGAAGGATGTTTTGATTCTTACGCCATCCGGTAAGGTTGCCGATCGAAAGGCCGAATATCCCGATATCGAGGTTCGGCCGATAACCTTCTCTGCATCTGAGTTGAAAGCCGCTCATTGGAAATTCTTAATGGGAGCTATAGGCAGCCAAAGCATGTACATTAGGCAGATAAATCTCATCATGCGAGGTTTGAGAGACAACCTTAATTTGGATGCCATTCGCAACGGCATTGAGAGTTCCCGTCTACCAGACCACCTGAAAGAGCTCGCCCAGACGCGGTTGCTTTTTGCAAGTGAATACATTGATGACAGCCAGCGCCTCCAGGATTTGATTCGTCCAGGACGATTGATCATCGTCGATTTGAGGGATGAATACATCGAGAAGGATGAGGCCCTTGGGTTGTTTGTGGTGATGTTGCAAATCTTCTCTGAGGCAACCTACCTCGGTAGAGCATTCAATAAACTGGTCGTATTCGATGAGGCGCACAAATACATTGAGAACGATGATCTTGTGTCCGGGCTGGTTGAGGTTGTGCGCGAAATGAGACATAGGGGGACCAGTATTATGGTAGCATCGCAGGATCCACCGTCGGTACCGATTTCTTTGATTGAGTTATCCTCGCAGATCATCATGCATAAATTCAATTCCCCTGCTTGGCTCAAGCATATCCAAAAAGCTAACACAGCCCTCAGCGAATTGACCTCTGAGAAAATGAGTCGTCTTGGTACCGGAGAAGCATATGTTTGGTCGAGCAAGGCATCGTCCGATGCCTTCACCCGGGGCGCCGTGAAGATCAAGTGCCGTCCTCGTGTTACACAACACGGCGGGAGCACGAAGACTGCTGTGGGGGATCATTGATCTGGGTCATGACGCAAAGGAATTGGAGCGCCGCATGACAATTCCTTTCGTAATTCCTTTCGTGGGAGTGTTCCGCTGCGTCCCACACATTGCGGAGTTGCACTGCTCCCCCTGAGTTTGACCATAACCCGCTCTATTTTTCAGCGACGTGGGGGTGAGATCGCCCGATCGGAGTTCACAATCATGAAGATGCGACTTATTTAACATCAGGCGGTCTACAGCACAACATGAACCCCGTGGAAATCGCTAGAGACCTCCTCTACCCGGCCGAATGGATATTCCGGTTTTTCGTCGTAGCCATGTTGATACGCATCGCAAGCCCGGATTGGACTTATGCATTCTCGGATTTGGCAAATTCATTTATCTACCCGCTGGGTTACTGCCTGTTTGCAATCGCGGCGGCAGGAGCAGTTGTGGTGCAAATATGGGTAGCGCTGAAGTTCCTCTCCTCCAGGAGGCAGAATGTATCTCATCATCAGTGAAGAAGAGCGCAAGAGGGCTATTCAACATATTGTTGAGAATGTCCCAAAGAAGACGCTCCTCCAGATACGCGAAGAGATATCAAGAGATCCAGATTGGTTGACAGCACACCATTTCGGGGTCGGCCTCGATATTCGAAACCTTCTCCGCGCCGGTGGATTTGCTTGGCCTGATACTACCCTGGATCGCGAGTGGGGGCCGATCATGTTGGAGGCGGCCAAAAGTGTACGAGAAAATTCGATAAGTCTTTTCAGAGGCTTGGCGTGCATATTTGAGGTGGACTACCCGATTTTACACCTCATACCAACTGTCAGGTCTCATACCTGCCGGTGCTCTGCGCTCCACCGTGCATGGGACGGCATCAGGCGACTTCATTTCGACAAGAAATTTCTGGTTTTGACTGATGACCAGGTCATCTGGGATTATAGGGTCATCAGCCCGATATAGCGGGATCCTCATGCTCCAGAAGATCGCAGATTGCCCATCACTACCTATGGGATGCCAGAAAGCTGCCCCCTTGTATGTCTGCATGACCTCGGCAGTCGACACCGTTACGACGATCCGCTCTACATTGATATCAGCAACCTGAGGACCCCTCACCATAATGGTGATGTAGTGTATGCTGTCGCCGGAGGCACTTGCCTGCACCATAATGGGTTCAACGATCTGGACAACAGAACCGACCTGCTGCACCGCCGAGTAAACCGTCTGCTCTGTTCTCTGTGTTGTGAATAAACCGGCACTGAGCGCCACATACGCAAAGATGGAGGCTACAACAATAAAGGCAATGAAGACCATCGCTGCTTCCAGGCCGGTAAAAGCTCCGTCATCGGGTGCAAATGGTTTCATGCCCATCTCCGTTCGCAGCAAATTAGCGCTGTTGCTCGGTTCCTGTATTTACTGGATTGATGGATGATTATTTGAATTATGGCACTTGATACGCGACGCAACCAAACCGATCACACTCAAAAAATTGACTTACTGCATCAAGTTCTTGATGTTGGACTTCGCAACACTCTTGCATGGAGGTACGCACCGTTGGTGGATGCTTGGCGTCACTCTTTATCGTCGGGTTCCTCCTGACTGCCGGCTGCACCTCGTCCCCCCCATCCGGTGACGAACAGGCCCATGCCGATGTCTACTCTCGTTCTCCACTTGAGATCGTATCACCGATCCACTATCGAGGGACAGTGGCTAATGAATCAGGCATAGCGGTTACGATGCTCATCCTCAATCTGGCACTCCCCCCGGAGGCGACAGTATCTAGCATCTCGGAGCAGGACTCGGAGGTCAACATTACAACGACGTACATCACCTACACTGACGGCCGCGACCTCTATTTCCTTGAGCCTAGGGATTACTCCATCTCCCGACGCGAGAACGGAGGTGACAACAGCACGCTCGAAGCGGGTGAGGTTATGGAACTGACCCTACCCTTCCAGCAACCCATACCCGCGAATACCACTGTCCACGCCGAGTTCTGGATCCCCCATCATGGAACGTTGGTTCTCTCGTTCTGCACACCAGAGGTGATAGAACTCTCCGGGCAGGTGACGGAGTTCACCGCTGCGCCCTTTGCCCCGCACTGATGATGCGATATTGCTTATCCTGATAGGATATCAAGCGGCTATCGCTCCGCACCCCTCAGCCCTGCGGCGAGAACCAGCCCGTATCCTCCCCCTCTCGCGCATTCATCAGCCCCAATGCTGCCGTGACCCAGTAAAAGCCGAAGAGGGTCATCATATAGGCGTGCTCCTGCACCGATGCGTACACCACCCACAGCAGGTTTCCCACAACCCAAGCCGCGAACCCTGCCCGCCGGATGCCATGCGACCGCGAAGCCACCGGCGCCGCCCCGGCCATCCCGAACGCCACTGCCGGACCCTGCAGGGGATCGACGGGGATCACCGCACCCCCGCCCTCGCGTTCCCCTCCCGCACCAACCGGGCGTAACACCCTTCACAGAGGCTCGTCCGCGCCTCCCGCGAGCGGTAGACCGCTTTTCCCGTATCGCAGAGATCGCACCGGCCGAGCTCGACCTTCACCCGGAGAAACTCCCGGTGGTCGAGGACCCCCGATAGGGGCTCTTGCGGCACGGACCCTCGCC
>Ga0116194_1000860_pt1 | contig 21566 bp, 13 predicted proteins | sample AD_SCU001_MetaG_FD_89887 | JGI IMG/M metagenome (GOLD analysis project Ga0116194, IMG submission 89887) | Active sludge microbial communities of municipal wastewater-treating anaerobic digesters from China - AD_SCU001_MetaG | ecosystem: Engineered > Bioreactor > Anaerobic > Digestate | place...
ATTCATATTAGGTGCCCTCTTTTCTTTAATTAGTAGTAAGTTTTTTGAATCCCTTACACTAATTATTTTAGCAGAGGGTACTGTTTTTTTCAAAGATCATACAACTTCATTACAGGAATGCTCATATAACCAACCTTTAGCCATACTCGGCTCCATAAATAATCCCAACAGTTTACAAGAAAATACCAATGAGACCAAACTATTTATGATTGACAGTGAATATATAGCAGGTAACCTCCCCCGCAAAGGTGGAAATTCAGTTGATCTATTTGGGTGTGCAATTTTTAACGGAGATAAAATGATAGGTGAATTAAATGGACATGAAACACGCCTTTTACTTATTACAAGAGGAGAATTTAAGCAAGGTTTTTTTACTATAGAGGATCCTATTATGCCTGAACTTATTATCCCGATTGATATAAGACAAAAAGAAAGCCCTGATGTAAAAATCAGTTTTAGTAAAAACAGACCTGCAATAAATGTTGCAATTGCCCTTGAAGGTGATATTTTAGCAATACAAAGTGGAATAAGCTATGAAAGACCGGATATGAATAATATAGTAGAAAATGCTTTAAATCAGCGAATAAAATCAGGTATTGAAGAATTAATCATTAAGTGTCAGGATTTGAATGTGGATGTTTTTAAATTTGGCGGTAAAGTTGCAAGGAAATTCGCTACAATTCAAAACTGGGAAAAGTATAATTGGCTAGAGCGTTTTAATGAAGCTGATATAACAGTTGATGTGGAATTTAAAATTCGGAGGACAGGTACAATGCTAAAGAGTTCTCCAATAAAAATCAGTACTATACCAGATATTACCAATTTAGGTGCAAATATGCACCTAAATTAAGAAATCGGAAGGTGAACACAAATGAAAGCGGCTTTAATTATTGCAGCAGTTCTTGTATTTATATATGAATTATCCTTCTTTAAGTATTGTTTGGGTAAAAAGTTTATTCGTATTGCTTTTGGGACGGTATTATTGAATTTATTGTGTTTAGGCACTGTAGTGTATTATGTTTTTAGATAATTTGCCTCTATCTCGCCCACACAGGCTTATTTGGTTGCTGCTATGTATTTACATATGATATAGTATGGCTATAACTCAATATTGAAATTATAATTTGAAATATTGAGAAAATTAAGAATTGAGTTGTAAAATCTATATCATGTCTTGTATCCTGGATTTTGGGTATTGTTAAATTTTGAAAAGCTGTGAGGTGTTTATTTTAAAGTGTCAATAATTGATTTATATAAACCGGATGATAACGGCAATGATAATGCAAGTCCTGTAAATATCTATTATAAAGAATCATATGAACAGCTGGAGTTGGATAATCATTTCCACAATTCCTATGAAATTATTTATATAGTTGATGGCAAGGTTAATTTTAGTATATATGGAAAAGAATATAATGCTATCTCAGGTAATCTTATATTTATAAATAACTTTGAAAATCACAACCTTAGAGTTCTTACCTTTCCTTATAAAAGATATTATATATTAATAGACCCAACCTGGTTTCAGTCAGTTATTAATGATCCCGTTATTCTATCTATTTTCAAAAATCGTCCTCCGCATTTCGAGCATAATATAACTCTTGATGCAAATATGCAAGGATTGGTTATCTCTCTTTTTAATCAAATACTTTCAGAAATTGAAAACAGGGAAGCCTTTTGGGAAATATTAGTAAAGTCATATCTTCAGAAGTTTTTTGTATTATTGTACAGGAATTCAAGTGATGTTTTCCCTCTTAGAACATATAACAGCTCTATGGAAACAGTTTTCAATGTCCAAAAGTATATTGAGGAAAATTGTACTGAAGAGATAAATTTGAAGAAGCTTTCAGAGCTTTTTTATATAGATATGTACTATTTATCCCGTTTATTTAAAGAGACTACCGGTTTTAAATTCAAGGAGTATCTGATCCTTCAAAGAATTTCCAGAGCAAAAGATCGCCTTTTTTATGCAAATGACAGTATAACAAAAGTCTGTATGGATTCAGGTTTTAATAATGTGAATCATTTTATCAGGATTTTTAAGAAATATACCGGTACTACACCACATAAATATCGCCTTATGAACAGAAGTACTTAATAATAAGGTGCATTTACAATTTTTGAAGAAACATATTCATCTAATAATAGGTATGTTGAAATGTATACTGAAAGATACACTGGAAATATTTTGTGGAAGTATTTTGTCGATTTGAAGTATTTTTTGATATAGCACTACTTGAAAAATTAATTTTGGGAACAATAAAAATATACCAACAAAAAATATGTAAGGAGATAATTATTTTGTTAAGAGAATCTGATAACAGACACTTTAGAAAAATACCTGTTGAAAAGCATGATACTGCTGCATGGGCAAATATAAGAACGACCAAACGTGTTTCAAAAGTGACAGTTCCTGATGAATTTCAGGTTGAAAATGCCAGGGATTATGTGGAAGAAAACCAAAAGTAATGTAGGCATGATGCCGCCATATTTTATTTCATAGGAAGAAAATGCACCTATACGCCCGGGGTGCATTTTTTAAAAATAAAATAAGCACCCGTGTGGGGATTGATATGCTCGAATTTGTTTGACATAAAAAATAATTGCTAATATAATATTATAGGGGTGTATATAAATGGTGTTCACTGCCGATATAGGCAATTCCAGTATAACACTGGCTGTCTTTGACAATGATGGCAGACTTGCTTTCCGCTCGAATCTGTCCACAGTCAAAACAAGATGTGAGGACGAATATATTATCTTAATGCTTGGCATTTTTGAAATGTATGGCTTTGAACAAAGTGCAATCGACGGTGCGATTATTTCGTCTGTAGTTCCGCCATTATCAAATGTTATTGGCGGTGCTGTTTCAAAGCTGTTTGGCTGTAAGCCCTTGTTTGTAGGACCCGGTATCAAAACCGGCCTCGATATTAAGATTGACAACCATGCTCAACTTGGTGCCGATTTGGTAGCTAACACTGTTGCTGCATCTGCTGTATATACAAAGCCCTTTATTGTTATTGATATGGGCACTGCAACAACACTTACTGTTGTTAACTCAAATAGTGAATTATGTGGTGTTGCTATTCTTCCCGGTGTCCAAATAGCACTTAATGCATTGTCAGGAAGCACTGCGGAACTGCCCTATATTTCATTGGGAGCACCTAAAGCATTGTTAGGGAAGAATACCGTTGATGCCATGAACTCCGGCGTTGTATATGGCAATGCCTGTATGCTTGACGGTTTAATCGACCGCTTATGCGAAGATTTTAATATAAAATCTATAAGCACTATCGCTACAGGAGATTTAGCCAACCTAATTATACCGTACTGCAAACATAGATTCATATATTCACCCAACCTGATTCTTGAAGGCTTGTATCTGCTTTACAAGATGAATCAGAAGAAACATAAACCGATGTAAAAGCGGGTATAAACGCTTTTATAAATAAATAGGCATTGCACCCTGAAATAAGTAAGGGGCAATAGCAAAGGAGTTTTTATTATGGTAAACAGAAACATATCAGTACGTACAGTCAAGATGGTACAGATGGCCATACTTGCTGCAATTATGTTGCTTATGGCATTCACACCTGTCGGCTACCTCAAAACTGCAGGTATTGAAATCAGCTTTATGATGATTCCTGTGGTGGTGGGCGCAATAGTCATTGGTCCGGGGGCCGGGGCAGTGCTTGGAGGCGTTTTTGGTGCAACAAGCTTTATCCAGTGTTTTGGAATGAGTGTGTTTGGTGCTGCATTGCTTGCAATCAACCCATTCTTTACTTTCATTGTGTGCATTGTTCCCAGAGTTCTAATGGGATGGCTTGCAGGGCTTGTTTTCAAAGGGCTGAGTAAAATGGGCAAACCCAAACTCGTGTCTTTTGGAGTGTCAAGCCTATCCGGAGCATTATTCAATACAGTTTTATTCATGACATTTCTGATGCTTTTATTTGGCAAAACAGAGTATATCAAAGGTTTTCAGGGAGAGCTGAGCCTAATTCCATTTGTATTGGCATTCGTCGGAATAAATGGTTTGGTTGAAGCCATCGTATGCTTTGTAACGGGAGCTGCTATAAGCCGGGCACTTATACATTATATACCTGCAACTGAAAAATAAAAGGTTGAAAAAGCAGGGGGTACGCCTCCTGCTTTTCTAGATATTAATTGCAGGAATTTAGGGTTATTATTCAATCAATACCTAATAGGTATCTGCCAGCTTCCTGTAAATCTCATATCTTTCCACAGCATTTTTCTCGGCTATATCAAACAATTCTCCTGCTCTATCCGGATAAGTATTGGATAACTGTGAATAACGTATTTCACCTTTTATAAAATCTATAAATGATTCCTTAGGCTCCTTGGAATCAAGTGCAAAAGAGTTCTTTCCATGTTTTTTAAGATCAGGATTAAATCTGTATAGCTGCCAATACCCTGTTTCAACAGCTTTTTTCTCTTCCATAATGCTTGTACCCATTCCTGTTTTTATACCATGGTTTATACATGGGGAGTATGCTATAATCAGAGACGGTCCCTTATATCTTTCCGCTTCGGCAATTGCTTTCATTGTTTGATTCATATCAGCACCCATTGCTATTTGAGCTACATATACATGGCCATAGGTCATTGCTATAAGGCCCAGGTCTTTTTTACCTGTTCTTTTACCTGAAGCAGCAAATTTTGCTACAGCCGCAGCCGGTGTTGCTTTTGAAGACTGTCCACCTGTATTTGAATACACTTCCGTATCCATTACAAAAATGTTAACATCATCTCCAGAGGCAAGTACATGATCCAGTCCTCCAAACCCAATATCATAAGCCCAGCCGTCTCCACCTATAATCCAAACTGATGGTTTAACCAGAAAATCTTTTTTATCCATGATTTCTTCCAGGATTTTATTTCCTCTATAATCATATTTACTAAGAATATCAAGTATTTTATGTGATGCAGCTTTGGAACCCGTGCCATCCTCTTTGTTCTCAAGCCATTCTAGAAATGCACTTTTAAGTGAAGGACTGTCCCCCGCAATGTGCTCAATTTGTGCAGGACTGTCCCCAATTTCTTTGTCCCCAATTTCCTCTTTTATTAAAGCTTCCAGCCTATCCCTTATTTGTTTTACACCCAGGTACATGCCATAGCCATATTCGGCATTGTCTTCAAATAACGAATTTGCCCAGGCGGGTCCTTTTCCTTCATGGTTGGTTGTATAGGCAATAGATGGTGCACTGGCTGCCCATATGGAAGAACACCCGGTAGCGTTTGCTATCATCATTCTTTCACCATATAACTGTGTCAGGAGTTTTATATATGGTGTTTCTCCGCAGCCTGGACATGCTCCGTTAAACTCAAGAAGAGGTCTCGCAAATTGACTGCCTTTAAGGGTTTCCAGTTCCATAAGATCCTTCTTTTCTGTAATAGTCATTGCATATTCCCAATTTCCCGTCTGATTTTCGATTTCATCTTCAGCAGGCATCATTACTAGTGCTTTCCCTTTAGCCGGGCAAACATCGGCACAATTACCACACCCTGTACAATCAAGGGGAGAAATCTGGATACGGTATTCATAGTCCTCCAGGCTTTTGCCGGCTGCTTTCAGTGTTTTAAATGTATCAGGTGCATTGTTTATCTCATCTTTATTTAACAGAAATGCCCTTACAGTAGCATGGGGGCAAACATAAGAACAACGGTTGCACTGTATGCATTTTTCCATCTGCCACTGGGGTATAAATACTGCTATACCACGTTTTTCATAAGCAGTAGTGCCTAGCGGGTATGAACCATCTTCCATACCATTGAAAGCACTTACAGGAAGCTCATCCCCTTCATGCCGTGCAATGGGTATTTGAATATTAGCTACAAAATCGGGCTCTTCACTTTTGATGGTTGTAATTCTACTGATCGGGTTCTTGTTTACTGCTTCATCTATATCTGCCCATGATACAGGAATATGGATTTTATCCAGTGCTGCTATTCCTCTATTTACAGCTTCATTGTTCATGTTCACAATTTCTTTCCCCTTTTTGCCATAGGTTTTCTCAATAGATTCCTTGAGAAGCCTTACAGCATCATCCAGAGGGATTACATTGGCAAGCTTAAAAAATGCTGACTGCATTATCATATTAATCCTGTTACCAAGTCCTATTTCTTCAGCTATATCTATAGCATCAATTATATAAAAGTTAATATCATTTTCTACCATATATTTTTTCATTGAAACAGGAAGCTTCTCGTCTAATTCTTCAGGTTTCCAGGGGCAATTCAGTACAAAAGTCCCTTTTTTCTTTAAGCCTTTAAGCACATCATAATGATAAATAAAAGATTTGTTATGACATGCTATATAATCTGCATTATATATGAGATATGAAGATTTTATGGGCTTTTTGCCAAAACGTAGGTGGGATATGGTAGTCCCGCCGGATTTCTTGCTGTCATAGGAAAAATAGCCCTGAGCATAAAGATCAGTATTATCACCTATTATCTTAATGGCACTTTTGTTTGCTCCTACTGTACCATCAGAACCCAAGCCCCAAAATTTACAGTTTATTGTCCCCTCCGGTGCAGTATTAATTATTTCTTCCTCAGCCAGGGACAATCCGGTAACATCGTCAATTATGCCTATTGTAAAGCGGTCCTTGGATTCATCTGTTTTTAAATTATTAAATACTGCAAGTATTTGGGAAGGTCTTGTATCTTTTGAGCCAAGGCCATATCTTCCGCCAATAATTATAGGTGAATTCTTAATGCCATCTATATCGCCAATATTATAAATACTTTTGCTATTGCCATTATTACTATTATTACTATTATTACTATTATTACCATTATTACCATTGATACTTTTTCTACACTGGTAAATGCTTTGAAACTTTGATAATACTTTAACCACATCAAGATAAAGCGGTTCTCCCGGTGCACCCGGCTCTTTTGTTCTGTCCAGTACAGCTATCTTCTTAACAGTAGCAGGCAGGGCTGATATGAAATGTTTCTCAGAGAATGGTCTATAAAGATGAACTTTAACCAAACCCGTTTTTTCACCACGGCTGTTTAAATAGTCAACCACCTCTTCTGTAGTATCACAAACTGAACCCATGGCAACAATTACGTATTCTGCATCGGGAGCTCCATAATAATCAAACAGCTTATATTCTCTTCCTGTAATGGAACTGTATTCTTTCATGTAATACTCAACAATTTCGGGGATTCTGTCATAAAAGCTGTTTGCTGCTTCCCTTCCCTGAAAATATATGTCAGGATTTTGTGCAGTGCCCCTTACCACGGGATGTTGAGGATTAAGAGCCCTTGTTCTGAAATTTTTTATGGAATCATAATCTACAAGTTTGGCAATATCTGTATAATTTGTTGTGTTAATCTTTTGATATTCGTGAGATGTACGGAAACCATCAAAAAAGTGAATAAATGGAATTCTGGATTTTATTGCTGACAGATGAGTAATAAAGCCCATGTCCATCGCTTCCTGCACATTTGCAGATGCAAGCATTGCAACACCGGTTTGACGGCATGCCATAACATCCTGGTGATCTCCGAAAATTGACAGAGCGTGGGTTGCAATAGCCCTGGCGCTTACGTGGAATACGCCAGGCAACAATTCCCCAGCTATTTTGTACATATTGGGTATCATTAATAGCAGTCCCTGAGATGCAGTATAAGTTGTGGTTAAAGCACCCGCAGCCAGTGAGCCATGCATTGTCCCTGCAGCCCCCGCTTCAGACTGCATTTCTACCACTTTTACAGTTTGTCCGAATATGTTCTTCATTCCCCGGGCTGACCATTCATCCACACTTTCAGCCATTGGTGATGAAGGCGTAATAGGATATATGGCGGCTACTTCAGTAAAAGCATATGATGCATATGCAGCAGCCTCATTTCCATCCATAGTTTTCTTTTTTCCCATGACTTTCCTCCTTCAGGTAGGTAGTATATGTTTTATAAATCTGAAGGAACGTCCCCCCATACATAAATCACGTCCCCTACGTCCCCAATAAATCAACAAATTTATTATTCCATATTATTGTTATATTATAAGTGAACAAAATTTAGATTTCGGTGCAAAAACTCATTCAGCGGTCAATACATTGTAATTTGTAACACTTCATCTTGCATTTTGCACCGAAATCTGAGTTAATGCAGCAGTGACAATTTATAAATTGTGAAGGAACGTCCCCAACAATAAGTGAAGGAACGTCCCCAATATGTATCTCCAATGTATCTCCAATATGTATGAAAAAGCTTTAAAAGATTTTTGTAACCATATCTCCTTGTTTTGAATAGTATAAATTAGCAGCGAAAAAACTTCTTTAAAGTAAATTTAAAGTTCACCCATGACATTTTGCAATCTACATTCAAGGAATTCCATGAAAGGAGGTTTTATAATGGGAGGTCCAGTTAAAGGAATTTTCGGAGGCCGCAGTGAAATATTGTTCTTCATTCTCGTTTTCTTGATACTGTGTTTCGGATGCGGTGATGGTTTTGTTTTTAGAGATGAGTAATATAAAATACTCTGTACTCTTTAAGCAGAATTAATATCAACTAGAAAGTTAAAGCAAGGGAATAAAAAATAGAAAGGAGACTATTGAATATGGCAGACAGAGGTTTTTTAGGTGGTATACTTGAAAATGACACAATTCTCTGGTTTATTATCCTCTTCCTGCTTCTCTTCTGGTGTGGAAGATGTGGAGAGGGAGTTTTCAGAGATTAGGGCATACTTTAATAAAATATAGAAAAAAGCAGTTCAATAAAGGAGGCTTAGGAGCCTCCTTCCTCATGTTCTTTAGTACACGAAGTCTTGATATCTCCTCACGATCTTTTTCTTCAAGAGTCACAGCATCTATTCTGGTTTGAACCTTCTCAATCTCAAAGCATTAGTTACTACAGATACCGAGCTGAATGCCATGGCTGCCGCACCTATTGCAGGACTTAGCAACGTACCTCCAAAATAATAAAGCAGTCCTGCCGCAATAGGTATTCCTGCAGAATTATATAAAAAAGCCCAGAACAGGTTCTGCTTTATGTTTCTCATTGTCTTTTTAGCAAGCTGAATTGCCACAGACACATCCATAAGGTCACTTCGCATAAGTACTATATCTGCCGATTCCATAGCCACATCAGTACCTGAACCTATTGCAATACCAACATCAGCCTGAGCTAGAGCAGGTGCATCATTTATGCCATCCCCTACCATTGCTACTTTTTTCCCTTCCTGCTGAAGCTTTTTCACCTCGTTTGCCTTATCTTCAGGCAGTACTTCTGCCAATACTCTATCTATTCCTATCTGTCTTGCTATAGCCTGTGCTGTTCTTTTATTATCTCCTGTAATCATGACTACATCAATTCCCATTTTGTGAAGAGCCTCTATAGCGGGTTTGCTGCTCTCTTTTACAACATCGGCAACGGCTATAATTCCTGCCGGCTTATTATCAAAAGCAACAAACATTGGAGTTTTCCCTTCCTGTGCAAGCCTATCAAACTCTTCCTGCGCAAGCCTTCCCAACCCTTCCTGTCCTAGTCTGGTATCTGTTTCTGCTATTTTTACATTAAAATCAATACCTCTATCATCCATTAATTTGTTATTGCCTAGTAAAACCAGCTTTCCTTGAATTTCAGCCTTTATTCCATGACCTGGAATAGCCTCAAAGCTGTCGGTATTCAAGAAATCAAGTCCTTCCTTTTTTGCCATATTAACAATAGCTTCGCCCAAAGGATGTTCAGAACTTATTTCTGAAGATGCTGCCAACTGCAAAAGATCGGTTTGGGTAATATCTCCAAGTACAATAATATCTGTTACTGTAGGTTTGCCCTCAGTAATGGTACCTGTTTTATCCAGCACAACCGTATGAATTTTATGGGAAGCCTCTAGAGCTTCTCCGCTTTTTACAAGTACTCCATATTCTGCTCCTTTTCCTGTGCCAACCATTATTGCAGTAGGTGTAGCAAGACCTAAGGCGCAAGGACAGGCAATAACCAGAACAGATATGAAAATTGTCAGCGCAAATACCGGGGGCTGACCTGAAATGTACCATAAAATACTTGCAAGCAATGCAGTACTTATTACAACAGGAACAAAGTAACCGGATATAACATCGGCCATTTTTGCAATTGGAGCTCTGGAACTCTGGGCATCCTCCACCAATTTGATGATTTGTGCCAATACAGTATCTTTCCCTACTTTAGTGGCTCTGAACTTTATCATACCGTTTTTATTTATAGTTGCACCGACAACTTTGTCTCCAACAGTCTTTTCTACAGGAATACTCTCTCCTGTCAACATGGATTCATCTACTGATGTGTGTCCTTCAACCACTTCACCATCAACAGGGATCTTCTCCCCAGGTTTTACTATTATTATATCTCCTGTTTCAACTTCCTCTACAGGTATTACTATTTCTCTTCCATCATGAATAATAATTGCAGTTTTAGGGGTCAGACCCATAAGACGTTTGATAGCCTCTGATGTTTTCCCTTTAGCTACTGTTTCAAGGTATTTTCCCAGCATAACCAGGGTTATTATCATACCTGCTGTTTCAAAGTACAGGTTGTGTACATAGAGTAGTTCTCCTTCCAGTATTCTGGCTATAGCATATAAACCATAAATAATCGCAGCGCCTGTACCAATTGCAATTAAGGAATCCATATTGGGATGTCCCTTTAAAAGTTGTTTTATACCTACTGTGTAAAACCTGTACCCGGCGGCTGCTATTGGGAGTGTTAATGCTAATTGCATGATTGCAAAGTTTACGGGGTATTTCTCCGGCGAAATAATATGAGGAACAGGAAGCCCAAGCATAGAACCCATAGCAATATAAACTAAAGGTATTGAAAAGGATAAAGCTACTATAAACCTTGTCCAAAGAAGCTTTCTCTCCCTTTCCTTTCTATCCGTATCTGCATCGGTCTTTTCTACCCTTTCAATTTCAAGAGCCTTATACCCTGCTTTTGATACTGCACCTTTAATCTGTGAAGTTTTTATTTTTGAAGTGTCATATACAACCCTGGCTTTTATACTTTCTTCTGCTTCTTCCTCAGCTCTATAACCTGCCTTTTTTACTGTCTCCAGTATGTTATTTATACCAACTTTATTCTCATCAAATTCTATATCGAGTTTCTCAGTTGCAAAATTAACAATAGCTTTATTTACTCCTTCCAGCTTTCCTACACTTCTCTCAACAGCCTTTGCACAAGCTGTACATGTCATTCCATTTATTATAAGTCTTTGCTTTCTCATTACTATCACCATCTTGTCTTATATTTATATTTATACTATTGTTTGCTATTATAAGTTTTTTAAATAGTAAAAGCCGAATATATTAATACTACTTTGTTATGTTACCAATGGAAAGCGCATTTGTAGTAGTATTCATAATAATTTTATTATTATTTACCACAGTATTACAAAGTCTAACAGATAAATATTTGTTTATACTCAGGAAGTAAATTGCAAAAAAAAATTATATGCCCAATACCATATCATTAAGTGCATTGGACATATAACTCATTATTTAGCTATGCATGCTCCATAATAATTAATACCTGCAGCTTAATTAGCAGTATAATTATATGTTATTCTCTGCATCCGAAACCGCCAAAAATTCCCGGACAAAACAGGCAAATGACAATTATAATTATAATTATCCACCATATCCATTCATTGCCAAACCCTGCGCAGCCAAATCCTCCTCTGTTCTCGGTCATCCATACTCCCCCTTTCATATGATCCATTTTTCATGTCGAACAATTTGCTGAGCAATTTTAAGATTACACAGCAAAAATGTTTGTGACTGCCAATACATTCATTAAGCATTGCAATTAATGTATTGGATATCTCATGGTAATAAGTAAGTGATTAAGTAATTAAATAATTGAAATAATCTATAATATCATATTCATATAGGGAAATATGTGTTACAAATATATAGTCTATTGGTGCATTTAATATTTTTGAAGAAATATATTCCAGAAGCTATCGTTACGGTACTTAGAGCCTACACTAATGCTTCTTCCAATAATTTCTTCAAAAATAAAATATGCACCCATAGTCTATTTTAGTGCAAAAACTAATTCAGCGGTAAACCTTAGTTAAATCTTATGCCATCATTTACCAGCTGAACCAGCATTTGCACTGAATTTACAATTTGTTCGAAAGACTATTTAATGAATAATATGAGGCTTACAGCCATAAGAGCCATGCCCCCTATAAGTCCCAGGATAGATAAATGGTGTTCACCATATTCCTCTGCTGTAGGCAGCAGTTCGTCAAATGATATGAATACCATTATACCGGCTACAGCTGCAAATAAAATACCAAAAACCAGGTCATTAAGGAAAGGTTGAAGTATTAAATACCCTACTAATGCTCCTAAAGGTTCCGCCAAGCCTGAAGCCATAGAAAGCAAAAAAGCCTTTCTTTTGCTGCCTGTTGCACAGTAAATAGGTATTGATACTGCTATTCCTTCAGGGATATTATGTATTGCTATTGCAATTGCTATTGCTATTCCCAGTGATGGTTCTTTAAGTCCGGAAATAAAAGAAGCAATACCCTCTGGAAAATTGTGTATTGTTATTGCAACTGCTGTAAGCAGACCTGTTCTTAAAAGCTTCCAGTTGTTATAACTTGAATCGCAGGTATGCTTTTCCTCTATTTTATGGCTTTCATGAGGATTATCCTTTGAAGGTATAAGTTTATCTATGATAGCAATAAGAAAAACTCCTCCAAAGAAAGCTGCTATAGCTGCCCATGAACCGCCTGTTTCACCAAGCACATTAGTTAAATAATTCATTGCTTCGTGAAGAATTTCCATGAACGATAAGTAAATCATAACTCCTGCAGAAAATCCAAGTATGACCGATAGAAACTTTTTGTTGGTCTTTTTGCATATTATTGTAAACAAGCCTCCTATGCCTGTAGATATTCCTGCCAATGTTGTTAACCCAAATGCATATAATATAGCGCTTGTGCTTACATTAAGCCTCACTTTTTACTCCCCCCTGCCATTTTATTGAGAATTATTATCATTAACATTTTAAATGTAAATAAATAACGTGTCAAGGGGATATGAAAAAAGGGTTGCATTTTCTATATTTGAGGGAAAATATGTCAAGAAACGATTTCCATATATAATATTCACTTCAGCAACGGATTGTAGCGTTTAAGTCTACAGAAAAAGAAGATGTATCCTCAAGAATGGGAAAAGCATCTGTTGCATGCAACAGATGCTTTTCCCAGGAAGCATACAATATTACTTTCCGCCCTTCATAAACCTATCATATGCTTGTTGATGAAGTTTAATATACTCGTCAACCTTCATACTTTCTAAAGACTTAATGTAATTATTCCAGTTGTCAAAGGAGTTGTCTCCTGTAGCAAATTTGGCTCTTTCCTGCTCAACAAATTTAGTAATATCAGTTTTTAGTATACTTATCTTTTCTTGCTCTTCCTTGGTGAAACGAGCTCCTGCCGGGAATAACCTTTCATTTCTCAGATATGGGAATACATTATTTTTATTGTTTTCCCCAACCCATTTCAAATATGGAGACTCGAATGGCACATTCATAATTAGTTCGCCTACAAACCCAGTTTGGCTGGGTGAAACTTTTTTCAGTAAAGTTTGGATTTCTGTTGTACCTTCATCAGGTGTGAATAAGTATTTAACGGCTTTCTTATCATCAGTGAAATCCCAATCCACACCTCTGCGACCAATCCACAGAGCTGCGCCGGTTACTCCATTAACACCTTTATCCAATTCTGTGAAGAACAGATCAGCCCATTTTATTGATTCAACCGGGTATTTATTATTCTTAGTTATTGCAAATCTTCCGGCAGAATACAATGAATCTGTTGAGCTGCTAAATTTTTCACTATTATATTCAGATGTTAAAGGATTCAATATTTGAAATTGCGTCCAATCTGATTGCCTTATGTTTCCTAGTACACCATAAAGATTTTGTTTTGTTTTTGCCAGGAATTCATCCATACTGTGAGAAATAAACATAGGGTCAATAAGTTCTTCTTTATACAACTTATTAATATATTCCAAGTAGTGCTTAAAGCTATCCGTCATAGGTGTAAATACAACTTTACCGTCTTTAACTGATATATCCTGTGCCATTGTACCAAAAGCAGTAAGGAGCATCCCGTTAAGATGATTAAATCCAATATCTCCTAGAGGTATTTCATCACTCTTGCCATTCTGATTTGGATCCTTTGTTTTAAACTCTTTAAGTACATTATAGAGATCAGTTGTTGTTTCAGGAACCTTTAAATTAAGGTTTTTTAACCAGGTAGAGTTAATTACCGGTTTATATGACCCCATTGTAGTTGTAACAAGTATCTGTCCAAGGGCATATATTTTACCATCACTTGCAGTCATGGTTTTAAACAGTGTAGGGTATTTGCTGAATGTTGCTTTCATGTTTTTACCATGTTTGTCAATTAGTTCAGTAAGATCAATTAACATGCCTTGCGGACCATAATTCTCTTCATCATCAACATTAAGGGCACCAAGGAAAATGTCCGGGAGATCTCCTGTTGCCAGTGCGAGATTCTTTTTCTCCTGAAAGCCTTCAAATACAACATCAAACTCAAAATGAACATTTGTCATTTCTTCAAGATCTTTAAACAGCCTCAAATCTTCCCATGGACCACCCATAGCATCTCTTTGGGACATAACTTTTAAAGTTATTTTTTTGTCCGATACAAGAGCATTTGGTGCTGGTTCTGTAGGTTTTTGTTTTTCAGTGGTATCCGGCTTCTTTGTTTGTTCTGATGAAAGATCTGTTCCGGAGCTTTTTACACATCCTGTAAAGGACGAAACTAAAACAAGCATTACAACAATTAAACTTAAGATTTTAGCAAATGGCTTTTTTAACATTGCTTTTCCCCCTTGATTTTATTATTTTTTATTTTTTAAGTTACCATTATAAATTATATGAACTGTCAACATATGGAACGTATAATCATCAAAGTGCATATTATTTAAATTGTTAATGGTAAACTATAAAACTTTATGGACATTTACAAATGCCTTAATCGCACTCTAGCCTTTTATTGCCCCAACCATAACTCCTTTTATAAAATATTTTTGTAGGAATGGATATGCTGCAATTACCGGCAAAGTAGATACAACAATAACTGAATACTTTAATAAGGTTGCAAGCTCAACTCTTTTATGGATAACTTCTAACTCACCTTCATTCATGAGTAAGTCCATATTAATTTGGTTAACCACAAGAATTTCCCTTAAAATTAACTGCAGCGGGAAAATTTTTCTATCAGAAATATAAATCAGTGCTTTAAAGTAGCTGTTCCATTGGGCAACACCGTAAAACAACCCCATAACTGCAATTATTGGTTTTGATAGGGGCAGTATTATTGAAACAAACAACCTGAATATTGAACAGCCATCAATTGAAGCGGCTTCCTGCAAACTATCAGGGATGCTCGTCTGGTAAAATGTCCTTACTACAATTATATTCATGAAGCTTACAGCACCGGGTAACAACTGTGCAAAAACAGTATTTCTCATTCCCAAACTCTTTATTACCATATAAGTTGGTATTAACCCTCCTGAAAAGAACATTGTTACTGTAAAGAATACTACAAAAATGTTCTTCCCTATAAAATCTTTTCTTGAGAGAGAAAAAGCGGAGGTTAGAGTGAGGAACAAGCTTATCAAAGTACCTGTAATTGCATAAAATATGGTATTTCTATAACCTAACCATATATCAGAATATGCTAATACTCTCTTATACCCGTTAAAATTGATGCCTTTGGGAAGCAATATAATTTTCCCCTGAGAAACCAGTGATGGATCACTTATAGATGCGCTTAATACAAATAGCAGCGGATAAAGTACTATTACAAAAAATATTGTTATTAATATAGTGTTTATGGTTTCAAAAATTATATCATCTTTGCTTTTTTTCATTTACTTGTTACCCCCTTACCACAAGCTTGTCGATGAAAGGCTTTTTGCCACTCGATTTACAATTATAAGTAGTATGAAGTTAATAATTGAATCAAAAAAACCTATAGCTGTTGTGAAACTAAAACGTGCACCCTGTAATCCTACTTTATATACATATGTCGATATTACTTCAGATGTATTTGCGTTTAGTGGTGTTTGCATCAAGTAAATTTTTTCAAAACCGACACTCATAATTCCCCCTGCACTGAGTATCAACAGAATAACAGCAGTAGGAATAATTACTGGTATATTTATATACCAAATACGTTGTAATCTGGTGGCACCGTCAATTATTGCTGCTTCATGCTGCTCTGGATCCAAACTTGATAATGCAGCAAAATATATTACTGAATTCCATCCTGTACTCTGCCATATTCCGGACCATACATAAATACTTTTAAAGTATTCCGGTCTGTTTAGAAAATCAACAGCTTGCACTCCAAAAACTTTTATTAGAGAATTAGCTATCCCATATACAGGGTGTAGAAATATATACAACATTCCTACCATGACAACGGTTGAAATAAAATGAGGAGCATACGCTACAGTTTGTACAATTTTTTTATAACGTTTGCTGCTAATCTCATTTAGCATAAGGGCAAAAATAATAGGCATCGGAAAGCCTGCTACTAAAGCATATAGAGATATTCCAACTGTATTTCTTAATAATTCCCAAAAATAATGTGAACTGAAGAATAGCTTAAAATGTTTTAAGCCAACCCAAGGACTTCCCCAAATTCCTTCAGTTGCAATAAAATCTTTAAATGCCAGTTGAATACCATAAAGAGGCGCATAATGGAATATAATATAGTAAATAACAGTAGGAAGAATAAATAAATATAATTCATAAGTACTTAACATTTTTTTAAGTGTACTGCTGCCGGATTTCTTAACACTAATAGCAACTTCCGGTATAGCTTCCGATTTCATAAGGCGACCTCCATAAATAACTATTAAGTAAGTGTATAACTATCATTTCTTAATTATGATTATATGAATTATTATTAGTTTTGAAAATATGCTAAAGGTATTTCAGCTATGCATTTCTCTATATTAAACGAATATTATAGCTTTTTTACTAAAATACATTAACTATTTCCCTTGATGATAATTTAGAAACTATTTTTTTCTTGTTGTGTTACTGTATTTAACGCCATCTCCCGAAAACGTCCGGGAGTAATACCTTCCATTTGCCTGAAAGTCCTGGTAAAGCTGGCAACATCACTGTATCCTACCTGCTCAACAATATCCTTTATTAAAAGGTTTGTTTCACTTAGCAACTTCTTTGAATAATTTATTCTTAATTCTTTCATGTAATCGACAAAGTTAAATCCTATTTGCTGTTTAAAGAACCTGCTTAAATATTTTGAAGAAATGTTAAATTTATCGGCCACCATATCCAAATTAAACATATTATTGGTGTAATTCTCGTGTATATATTCAATTATTGCTATTTTTAATGTCTCATTATTGCTTTCCTTCTTTTCGCTTATATATTTACATATTTTATATACCACATTTTCCATCTTATTTTTAAGGTCATCCAATGATGTAAAGGTTGTAAGTTCCTCTACATCACTATCAAAATCCTTTATATTAAACTCATTAAGAACCTCTATTATAGTATTAATCATTCCAAAACATATAGTTCTGGTAATACCTATGGGAAGATGTTTTTCCTTAATACTGTCGATAATATCATCAATTATATCTCTGAATATATAAATATTTCCCTGTTTTATACACTGCGACAGGCGAATCTGCTCTTCTACAGGATACCAATAAACCATTGTATCCGAAGATACCATTTCATCAAAGAAAATAATATTACCATAGCCTATCAATAATTTGTAATCCAAAGTACTCAATGCCTCCATAAAAGATATACTAATCTGGGATATATTATCATACACTCTTCCAACACCAATATTAATTTTAAGTCCCAGGTTATTTTGCAAAAATATCTGAATATCTTTTAAGAGATTTACCTTCATGATTTTGGAGCAATTTTCATAGGTTGTGTTAACCAATAGAACAAAATCACCCTGAACCGTGTCTATCCAATAGAATTGCTTGTTTTTCAATTTACTATCTATTACCCCTTTAATATAAAGAGATAACTCAGCTGCAGTCGTCTCATATTCCTTAACTTTCTGTATGGATATAACTGATACATACGAATATAAATAGTCGAATTTCATATTATATAAAGCTAATAAATCTTTTATATTTTCTTTCTCATTAAGCTGACCTTTTAACAGCATAAGTAAAATCTGATCTCTTACAAATGACTGATGATGATTTAACTGCTCAGTTAGTCCATAGTTTTTGTCTACAATATTTTTAATCATTTTTTCGATACCTTCTATTTCGTTAACCTTTTTGTTAATAATAGAAGGTTCATTAATTTCCTTTTGTTCACTTAGTGAAGTATAATTGTTCATTTTTTCAAACAATACCTTTATAGGCTTGTAATTTTTTCTGGAAAAAACATAAGCAAGTAGTATCCCTGTTAAAATTACCCCGAATATTATAACCATTACCTGCTTTCTCATGATAATTACTCTGTTGAGATAGCTTTCAGGGGACATTATTACGATAAAATGAAACCCGGATTCTTCAGAAACTGTTTTTATTACTGAATAGTTCCTACCCTCGAATTTTGATTTGCTTACTCCTGCTGAATAATTTCCTCCTGTAATTTCAATAACTCTTTCTGACGGGAAAAAATCTTTGTCTCCAATTGTAAATATTCTTTGCATATCTTCATTATATATAAATACAGATCCTTTTGAGTTTCCAAGTATATCACCTGCAAGATTCTCAATAGTACCCTGGTTTATTATTATTCCTAGTACACCATAACTGCTGACTCCTCCTAATGGCAAAGGATACAGGCAAATTAAGTTGTCTATATTTTTTGATGAACCTGAAGGTATTCCGCTTATACCTAAAAACATTGATTTATCAGTTTTTTGAAGTGCATTAGCGAAGCTTATGCTTGTATTATAGTCTATACCGATAGTATTTGCAAAAAAAGTATCAAAGGAGGTTTTCCCGGCTACTCCATATAAATATTTTTCATTTCTAAAGCAAACAAAAAGGTTATCAATTAAGTTTTTATCCCAATATCGATTTAATTGATCAATGGCATTTTTGCTGCGGTAATCGTTTAAATTTACCATATGTGGTTTGATATTTTCATCAGAAGATATTTTTAGAGCGGTTTTTTTGGTTTCAAGCAATCTAGCATCCAGAGTGTTCTTCATTCTTATTACTTTATCCTGAGTGTACCTTTCTACCTCATTCTGAAGTTCTATTATGGCATGACTATATAATACAATCCCTAATATAACTAAAGGTATCGCAAATATCGCTATATAAGATGTGAAATACATATGCAATATACTGGTGTTTCTCTTTAAACTTCTCATAGGAATACACTCCTGTAATATGTTTTGGTGTACACATTCCAGAGAATTACCATCATTAACACTCATACAAATAATAATGTCTATGCTTTTAATTATAGCGTAATATAAAATATTGTTAATATGTAAAAAGTACTTTTACTATGCAACTTTCTACACTAGAGACAGAAGAATCTTATCTGTCTGTTATCTGAACAGGGAAACAGGAGAGCCGTCCCCATGTCTCACTTAAAAGGCTCCAATGCTCTTTCAAGTATTCCATTTAAATAAGCAAGAATAATTCCATAGTTAATCATAGGTACTCCACTGCTTTGAGAGTGTTCCTGTCTGTACTCCATTTCCTTTTTATTAAGCATGCATGCTCCGCAATGGATAACCATTTTATATTTTGATAAATCTTCTTCAAAAAACCCGCCGGAAACATGATTAAATTTAAGATGCTTGCCTGTCTTTTTCATAAGTAAAGACGGAATTTTAACCGTACCTATATCATCATCTTTACGGTGATGGGTACAACCTTCTGCTATTAAAATAAGGTCTCCATCCTCTAAATTCTCAATTTCTTTTACTGCTTCATAGAATTTCTTTAAATCACCTTTTTGTCTTGCATATATAATTGAAAAAGAGGTAAGAGGAATCCCTTCTGGTACAACATTTCCCACCTTTCCAAATATCTGAGAATCAGTTATTACCAACGCAGGTGGACTTGACAACCGGTTAATTGCTTCTTCTAATCTGTTATCCTGTACAACAAAAGCCATAGCATTATTATCCAGTATATCTCTCAATACCTGCTGCTGTGGCAATATAAGCCTTCCTTTTGGAGCCCCTTTATCAATAGGTGTTACCAATATTGCAAGATCGCCTTCTTTTATAATATCATCAATCAAATGAAGCCGCTGGTCATCTTCCTTTTTTACTTTTACTAATTCTTCTATTAATTTATCAATACCTTCACCTGTTAAAGCAGAAGTTTTAACAATAGTGGTAACAGTGGAATTTTCAAGCTCTATTTCACTCTGTTTTGCACTTTTATCTACCTGATTTGCAACAATTATAAAAGGTATTGACCGTTTCCTAAATTCTTCAGCCAACTCAACCTCATACTTGCCCCATAGCATATCGGCTCCAATTACCAGAAGAGCCACATCTGTTTTTCTTAAAACTTCTCTGGTTTTCTCAGTTCTCAGCCTTCCCAATTCTCCAGCATCATCTATACCAGGTGTATCTATAAACACTACAGGTCCTATTGGTAATACTTCCATGCTTTTATATACAGGATCCGTAGTAGTACCTGCAACATTTGAAACCACTGCTGCTTCCTGTCCTGTAATAGCATTTATAAGGCTTGACTTGCCGGTATTTCTCCTTCCAAACAAGGCTATATGAAGTCGGTCGCTTCTTGGCGTATCGTTCATCATTATCTTCTCCTTCATGCTAAAAATGCTCCATTTTGGCTATTATTATAATACCATTCTTGTATTGAATAAAACAAATATATTTTATTTACTATTTTTAGTATTTACATTTTCCTTTTCAGGTGCTATTATATTATAAATATATAAAAGGAGTATTTTTTTGGGAAAAATAATTGGAATAGATATAGGTGGAAGTACCACAAAAATAATAGGCTTTGATAACAAACAAATGTTTAGTCCAATGATAGTAAAAGCAGCTGATCCTATTTCTTCTGTATATGGAGCGTTTGGCAAATTCTTAAGCATAAACAAATTAAAGCTGGACAATATTGAGAGGATTATGGTCACTGGTGTAGGGTCCTCTTTTATTACAGATAATCTTTTCAATATTCCTACCGGCAAGGTTGATGAGTTTAGGGCTATAGGTATGGGAGGCTTGTTTATAAGCAAACTGGAGAAAGCAATAATAGTCAGTATGGGTACCGGAACAGCACTGGTTACTGCAGATAATACAGGCGTAAGACATATAGGTGGTACCGGGGTTGGTGGAGGCACACTCCTTGGATTGTCAAATAGGATGCTAAATGTAAGGAGCTTTGATGATCTGATTGAAACAGCTCAAGGAGGTAATCTCGCAAATATTGACCTTACCATAGGAGATATATCAACTGAAACAGCGGTTGGCTCACTACCGCCTGAAACTACAGCATCTAACTTTGGAAAAATAAGTGACCTGGCTACAA
>Ga0116194_1000863_pt1 | contig 21542 bp, 22 predicted proteins | sample AD_SCU001_MetaG_FD_89887 | JGI IMG/M metagenome (GOLD analysis project Ga0116194, IMG submission 89887) | Active sludge microbial communities of municipal wastewater-treating anaerobic digesters from China - AD_SCU001_MetaG | ecosystem: Engineered > Bioreactor > Anaerobic > Digestate | place...
CTGCGGTGTTTCCTGACGAGGAGGAACTGGCCATGGCCCTGGAAGAACATGTAAAACTCAACGCTGATGCGGCGATGCGCCTGCGCATGGAAGACCGCGAACGCGATCGCATCGAAGGAATAATCAAACACAGCGCTGCAATCAAAGAAGGGCGCGCCATCGGCCGCGAAGAAGGCAGAGTTGAAGGTCGAGTTGAAGGCAGAGTTGAAGGCAGAGTCGAAGGCAGGCTTGAAGGAAAAAACGAAGAAAAGCTTGAAATTGCCAGAAATCTCAAGGCTGAAGGCATGCCCGCCACCCTGATTCAAAAAGTCACCGGCCTGAGCGAAGCTGATTTAGACCAGCTTTAATCAGATAGCTTTTACCGGTTATTATTCCAATAATTCTGTATAATTCGGGCGACCTGTTCTGCCGAGGCCCTGGAAGAATTTATGCTTTTCAGCCGGTATTGGTCAAGCGGATGGCGACGCGGAGCAGCTCGCGGTTGTTTGGCAGGCCGAGCTTCTTTTTCAGGCGCTTCATGTAGGTTTCGACGGTTCGCGGGCTCAGTTCGAGTCTGGCGGCGATTTCGGTGCCGCCGAAGCCGGCGCCAAGCAACAGAAGAACTTCGCTTTCCCGTTCAGACAGTTCTGCAAGATTGATTTCCCGGGAAATGTCTTCCGGGTTCGAGTTTGCTTTCACGCATGCCTCCAGCGCCCTAAAAGAGCACAATTGCCATATTTTCAGAAAAATGTAACAGGAAAACCCACAAAAGTATGTCCGGTAAAAAACGTACATTTTTCAAAAAAAACAGCAGACTGGAATAACGCGTGCTTTATCGATAAACAGCGGTCATGCGGAAATTGAATCAGCCGGGATGGGTGATACGAATGGCTTCGCGCAGCAGCTCGCGGTTGTTGTTCACATTCAGCTTGCTTTTAATGCGCTCAACGAAGGTTTCAATGGTTCTGGTGCTCAGCGACAGGCTGGCGGCGATTTCGGTGCGGCCAAAACCGCGACCGAGCAAGGTCAGAACTTCCAGTTCACGTTCTGAGAGGTCATGGGTCGAGCCAGCCAGGCTGCCGCCTTCAAGCCTTTCTGCAAGGCTTTTTGTCAGGGTCGGGCCAAGAAACTGCCGACCAGATCGCACCGCAGCAATGGCATCAACAAGGGTTTCGACCGGGTCAGCCTTGGTGACATAGGCATTAACACCGATCTTCATGGCATTTTCCACAAAAAGCTGTGAATCGTGCATTGAATAAACAATGATCCCGAGCGACTGGTGCCTGTAGCGAACCTGCTTCAGCACCTCAAAAATCGTCTCGCCATTCAGCGACAGGTCAAAAATCGCAACTTCGGCACCGGCAGCCGATAAAGCCTTGAACGCCTCGTCGGTCGAAGCGGCTTCGCCACAGACGTGAAACCCGCGTTCCTGCAGCATCATTTTCAGCCCAAGGCGCATGACCGGGTGGTCTTCAACAAGAAAAATACGAACCTTCTCTGTCTCACCTGACATATTCTGTATCCTCACTGATCGATTGTTTCAGATTTCATGGGCGCACTGACAGTCAGCCGCACGCCCGTCTCACCAAGGTTTGCCATGTTCCAGGCGCCGCCAAGCATTCCGACCCGGTAATCTATAAGTTTAAGACCAATACCGTTCCGGGAAACCTGCCGCCCATCGGCGCCGCAATTTTCGAGGCTCAGCGGCCGCCCGTCATTCTCGATCTGCATGCAGATTTTGTCTGCATCAGAACTCAGATTTATCTGAATGCTGCGGGCCCCGCCATGTCTGACCGCGTTCTGAATGGCTTCCTGGGAAATACGGTATAGATGCAGCGCCGCTTCAGGCTCTTCAACCGCCAGAGTCATCTCTCCGTGAAACTGGCAGTCGATTTTATAAAGAATTGCGGTCTGAGCGGCGAGCGTCGAAAGGGCAGCACCAACCGCTCTCGGCTCAAGAGCCAGCGGGCAGAGGCCGCGTGACAGGGTGCGCACCTGCTGTACGGCATCGTACAGATAATCGCGTATCATGCGCAGTTCTGCCTCTTCGTTTATCCGGTGTTGTTCGAGACGGTAACGGATCGCCTCGAACATGCACATGACACCGACAATCTGCTGACTCAGGCCATCATGCAGTTCGCGGCCGATAAAGCGACGTTCGCGCTCAGAGATTTCGAGCAGCTTTTTCTCGAGCTCGCGGCGCTCTTCCATCATCTGCTGCAGTCTGGCGTTAGCTGAATGCAGTTCTGAAGTGCGTTCTTTAACCTTTTCTTCAAGCCTTTCTCTGGCCTGGCGCAGCTGCTCTTCGAGACGCTTTCTGGTTTCAATGACCGCGCCGAAGCCAACCTGGTAGGCATACTGACCATCAGCCCCCGGCACAATGGTCATGTTGTCATCGAGCCAGATATAATCGCCGTTTGGCAGTTGATAACGAAACTCGACATACAAAGTAAAACGCTTACCGGCATTCTGCCTTATCAGCTGATCGATCTGCACGCCAATGCGCTGCATATCTTCGGGGTGAATGCGGGTCGAAAAATCAGTATACGGTGTAGCCAGAACTTCTTCTCGAGTCAAGCCAAGCGACTGAGCAAAACCACGGCTGACATAGTCAAAACGGTTGGCCCGGTAATCGACGCGGTACATCGCATGCGGTGATTCTTCGAGAACTTCCATGAACCAGCGCTCACTTTCGCTGACATCTGGGGTTTCACGGTGCTGAGCCGAAACGTCGTGAAAAACACCGACCAGCGTTTTTTTCGGGGTTGCTGCTGCATCATCCTCAAGTCTGGCCGACCATAAAAGGCGCTTAACCGAACCGGATGGAGTATGAAAAGCAACAACCTTGTCGATGATTTCAGAAAGCTTTTCCTGCACCATTGTAAGAAACATGGCTACATGCCGCTGATCCCCCTGCGAAAACAAACCGTAAAACTCTTCAAAAGACATCCGGCTGATCGAAGGCCGGCCGATCATCGGCCCGAAATTACGATCAAAGGTGAATATCCTGGTTTCAAGATCGTAGCGGAACTGGCTGAATGGCAGGAATTCCCGCAGAAATTCGGCTGATGGTGTGGTTAAATAATCGTTGTCCCGTATTTCGTCACTCACATGTTATTTCCTCTATTTTTATCGATTTTATAAGGTTAAAGTCCAAAACAATCATGATGGAATTCTGCGGGTGGCGGGATCAGAAAGCTGGGTTCCCGGTTTTCTTTTTTCACACGTATCTTCCTCGATCTTTTTTGTTTATGGAATAATTCTACATATTTGTCAGATTTCCGCAACCCTCAACGTTCGCAGAACCTGCTAAAGAAACCGGCGGGCTGAACATGTCGCGTCACGCACCACCCCTGATTTAATCGCAGCCGGTCAGGCGGCAGCCGGCGCAATACTACAGCAATAGCGGCCCGGGTAAAAATGTACCGCCGGATCATCTGCCATTTTTGGCTTTTTAAAGGACATTCTGCGCAAAGGGCCTGGTGGCAAAAATTTTGCCGGGCAATAATAATTTGCGATTACAGCAAAGGTAAAAATCACTATTGATGCTTGTCAAAAACTTTTTTGAAAAAATATTTAAAAAAGTCTTGACACTTTGCAGCAAATTGACGATAATAATTTTGCAACGCAGCAATAAGTTAAAACAAAACGACCGCAAAGTCCTAAATTTTTAATCTGAAAACAGGAGTTTTTAAAATGAACAAATGGATGGAATTTTCAAACGAATACACTCAGCTCATGAAAGACAATTTCCAGGTCATGACCAAATTCTGGCGTGCCAGCATGGACCAGACCTCTGGTTACACCAAGAAGAACATGGAACTTTTCTTCGACCACATGAACCGCAATGTCGAATTCATGCACGAAATGTACAACAACACCGCTGCCTCGAACGAAGAGCTCAAAAAACTCTATCGCGAAAATATTGAAAAATTCAACACCCGCTTCCAGAAGGTCTATGAAGAAACCATCAAGGCCATGACTCCGAAGCACATGAACGCTGAAAAGTAAGGTCTGCAGCAAACCAGGGGCCGTTCTGAACACGGCCAGTCCGCCAGGACGGCCCCGGTTGCGGACTTTGCAAAGCAGCAAAGCCGCGCCGCATTTTTCCCCTGATCTGGGGCCTGAGACGGAAACGTGAAAAAGCAGGCCCATCGCAAGTGAGAAATTTCACAATCAGGATTAATCACAGGCAGGTCTGACCGCCAGACATTGATTGAGCGCAAAGCAAAGTTGATCGCAAGCAGGGCGGTTCTGAGAAAGATTGCGGGGCCACAGGGTGACAAAGTGGGCGGAAACGTAGAAGTTACAGGCAATTGCAGGATGAATGACAGAGGGGGCCGGAAGCAACAGCAGACAGCCCGCAGGCGCAGGTGCCGCAGTTTTTATCGCGGTAGTGCAGAAACAAGAATTTAATCGAAACGACTTTAAACAGCCGCCACGAGGTGGCCAGACAGGAGAAACACAATGAAACGAATGACAGGTAAAGTAGCTCTCATCACTGGTGGTGCCGCAGGTATCGGTCTCAAGGCCGCAACTATTTTTGCCGAAGAAGGCGCAACCGTTTATGCTCTCGATATCAGCGACAAGGCCCTTGCAGGCCTGGCCGACGTTAAACTTTCGCCCGAAGCCACCGGCAAAATCATCGGCAAAAAGGTCGATGTATCGAGCCACGCCGACGTTAACAAAGTCGTCGACGAAATTCACGCCGCCGAAGGCAAAATCGACTGTCTCGTCAACAACGCCGGCATCACTGCTGACGCTACTCTGATGAAGATGACCGAAGAACAGTTCGACCGCGTCATCAAAGTTAACCTCAAAGGCGTATTTCTCATGGCTCAGGCCTGTGCCGCCAAGATGACCGCAGCCGGCAAAGGCTCGATCGTCAATACTTCCTCAATCGTCGGCGTTCAGGGCAACTTTGGCCAGACCAACTATTCGGCTGCCAAAGCCGGCGTTATCGGCATGACCTACACCTGGTCACGCGAACTCGGCCGCAAAGGCGTACGCGTTAACGCCGTCGCTCCCGGTTACACCTGGACCGAAATGCTCGCCACCGTTCCCGAAAAGGTTATCAAGATGCTCGAAGAAAAGACCCCGATGCAGCGCCTTGGCCAGCCCGAAGAAGTTGCCAAGCTTTATCTGTTCCTGGCGAGCGACGAAAGCTCATACATCACCGGTCAGGTTATCGGCGTCGACGGCGGCCTGAAACTCTGATAAACTAGCCTAGAAAGGTCGGAAGCAAATGATAGCAAACATGGACACCATCGCTCAGCAACTCGATGCGATCAGCGAGCATTACCTGCGTCAGACCGCAGGCGAGCTCGATACGTATCCGCGCGGCGTCACCCCCAGAGAAGAAGTCTGGCGCGCCGGCAATGTTTCGCTGCTGCGCTTCGAAAGCCCCGAAGGCGTCGAAGGCCAGCCGATTCTGATTGTTCCGTCACTGATCAACCGCTGGTATGTTCTCGACATCACCGAAGAAGTCAGCTTCATTCGCGAATTTGCCCAGAAACGCCCGGTTTATTTGATCGACTGGGGTTACCCCGGCGCCGAAGTCGGCCATCTGCCGCTCAGCCACTATTATCACCGCTCGATCAGACGCGCTGTGCGCTTCATGTGTCGCGAACACGGCTGTGACAAGGTTGACATGCTCGGTTACTGCATCGGTGGCACCATGGCATACGCTTTCAGCTGCCTCGAACCCGATATGGTCGATCATCTCGTGCTTCTGACCGCTCCGATCGACTTCAAAGATTCAGGCATCTTCGGCACTTACGCCGACCATTTCCCGACTGAAGAATTCAAGCAGAGCATGGATTTCATGCCCGGCTGGCTGCTCGCCTTCTCTTTCAATTTCGTGCAGCCGATGGGAACCTGGCAGAAAACAAAGATGTTCAAAGACAAATTCGAAAGCAAAGGTTTCATGAAGCTTTACAATGCCATGGAACGCTGGATCGCCGATCCGGTAAGTTACCCCGGCAAAGCTTATTACCACATGCTTACCGAACTCTATAAAGAAAACCTGCTGTCTCAGGGCAAACTGACGACCGCCGAAGGTCTGCTCGTAGATCCGGCTGCGCGCCGCTCGAAAGCCCTGATTCTCAATGCCGGCAAAGACCACATTGCGCCGCTGTGCACTACGCAGCTGCCGCAGAGCGACAAAGCGCCGGTCAAACAGGTAACGATTCCCTCAGGCCACATCGGCATAACCACCGGGCGCAACAGCAAAGATGCCAGCAAAAGCGCGCTCGAATTCATAATGAACTAAGGAGACTGCAACAATGTTTACCATGGGCGAAGATATGATGAAACAATGGGCCGAAAACTGGGAAAAGCTGATGGGCGACCAGCTCGAAAAGCTTGTAACCAACGAAAAATTCATCAGTGAAATGTCAAAATCGATTGCCGCCACCATGACCGGCAAAGCGGTTTATTCAAAAATGCTCGACGAGCAGATGGCAGCGATGAACCTGCCCTCACGCACCGACATCGTTAAAATCATGCAGAAGCTCACCGACATCGAAGAACGCCTCGTTGACCTCACCGAGAAGTTCGAAGATTACGTCGATGCACGTGAAAGCAGACCGGCAGCCGCCGCTGCAGCCGGCGCCGCTCCTGAAGCCAAGGGTAAAAAACATAAAAAATAGTTCTCTGCTGGACTAAAGCGCCTGTCGGTTTTAAAATCGTTATACAGGCAGAACCTGAATAAAATTTTAAAACCGACAGGAAAGAGAGAACTATGGCCAAAGCAAAAGAGCTCAAAGAGATGCCCGAAGAATACCGCGAGATCGTATCGCGCTCTGTTCTCAAAAGCTATACCGAAGCCGATCGACGCCGACTCGGCATGGAACCGACCCGCAAGACCCCGGTTTTCCGACAGGCATCCTGGACCCTCTATCGCTGCGGCGAAGACTTCAAGACTGATTACAACCCGGTAGTCGTGGTGCCGTCGCTGATCAACCGCAACTACATCATGGACCTGCTGCCGACCCACTCGCTGATCGAACAGCTGAAAGCCTCAGGGCTCGACGTTTTTCTCATCGACTGGGGCGACCCCGATGCCGGAATGGGCCAGTGCGGCTTCGACCACTACGTCAGTGTCTGGGTGCGCCGCGCCATCCGCCAGGTTAAACGCCTGACCGGCTGCAAGAAAGTTCAGCTGGCCGGCCAGTGCATCGGCGGCATGATGGCGACGATGTATGCCGCTCACCCCGAGCTGCGCAAAGACCTCAGCAGCCTGTTTCTGCTGACAGCGCCGATCGATCTCGCCGACTCGGGCCTGCTCGCCACCTGGACCGGCACCGAAGGCTTCGACGTCGAAAAGATGACCGCCGCTTATCAGGGCCTCGTGCCCGCCAAGTTCTTTCACGCATCGTTTCCGCTGCTCGACCCGAAAAAGCAGCTGAGCAAATACCGCGGTCTGCTCGAAAACTTCGAAATGCCTGGTTTCAAACAAATCTGGGAAGCGTTAGACATCTGGGGCAGCGACAACGTCGACTTCACCAGACAGGCTTTTATAGAGCTGATCAGCACATTCTATCAGGAAAACGCTTTTTACAAAGCCGAATACAGTGTTATGGGCCAACCGGTCGATTTCCGCGATATTGATATTCCGGTGTTGAGCCTGGTGGCAAGAGACGATCATGTTTTCAATGAAAAAGCTGCCAAAGCCATTCATGAATGCAAGGCCGCGAAAAAAGGAAATTTAGATTATCACGTGATCCCCGCCGGGCATGTGTCGCTGATTGCGGCCCACCCCGTCAGAATTACGACCTTTGCTCTGATCAAAGAATTTTTGACCAGATAATACATTCACAAGGAGCAGAAAATGACTGAAGTATTTATCGTTGGTGCAGCCAGAACCGCAATCGGCGCCCTCATGGGCACTCTCAAAGGCGTTCCCGCCCACAAACTGGGCAGCGTCGTAATCAAGGCCGCTCTCGAACGCGCCGGGGTCAAACCCGATCAGATAGATGAAGTAATCATGGGTAACGTGCTTCAGGCCGGTCAGGGCCAGGGCCCGGGCCGTCAGGCCGCTATGGGCGCCGGCATTCCTGAAACCGTTCCCGCCTGGGCAATCAACCAGCTTTGCGGTTCGGGCCTCAAAACCATCGCTCTCGCTGTTGACGCCATCAGAACCGGCGAATCACAGTGCATCGTCGCCGGCGGTATGGAAAGCATGAGCAACGCTCCCCACCTCGCCAATCTGCGCAACGGCACCGCTCTCGGCAACGTAAATTTCATAGACTCGACTGTCTGGGATGGCCTGACCGACGTTTTCTCAGGCGAACACATGGGCATGACCGCCGAATGGCTTGCCGATGAACTCAAAATCAGCCGCGAAGAAATGGACAAGTTCGCCGCTGAAAGCCAGAAACGTGTTGCCGATGCCTGGGAAGCCGGGAAATTCGACGACGAAATCGTTCCGGTCGAAATTCCGCAGCGCAAGGGCGACCCGATCATGTTCAAAAAAGACGAACATTTCCGCGTCGGTACAACTTTTGAAACCCTGAGCAAACTGAAGCCCGCCTTCAAAAAAGACGGCAGCGTCACCGCCGGCAACGCTTCAGGTATCAACGACGGCGCCGCCGCTGTTGTCGTCGCCTCAGCCGAATTTGTTAAAAAACATAACCTCAAACCAATCGCCAGAATCACGGCGCACGCGACCACTGGCCTGAATCCTTCAAGAATGGGTCTTGGCCCGGTTTCTGCAACGCAGAAAGCCCTTGCCAAAGCCGGCTGGAAAGTCAGCGATCTCGACCGCGTCGAAGCCAACGAAGCTTTCGCCGTTCAGTCGCTCGGCGTCATCAAACAGCTCGGTCTCGACCCGGCAAAAACGAATGTCAACGGCGGAGCCATCGCTCTCGGTCACCCCATCGGTGCTTCCGGGGCCCGCGTGCTGGTTACGCTGCTGTATGAAATGATGCGTGTAAACGCGGGCAAAGGCCTCGCCACCCTCTGTGTGGGCGGCGGCATGGGTGTTGCCATGGCAGTCGAACGTATCAAGGCTTGATTCCTTTCCTTGCCTCTGTGCGGCGTCATTAACCGCACAGACCTTCCGGGCCTGGGGATTCTTTCCCGGGCTGTCTTTTTTTTAGGACTCTTCAATAATTGACCAATTAGCAATTATGTTTAACTGGTTATTTTTTTTAAGTGGCAGCTTCGGCCTATCAGCCGGGCGTCGCTTGCCGCCATCCTGGCTCACGCGACATAAAAGCTTCCTGCTTAAATGCTTTTTTGCTGACAGGAGGTCAGCGATACTCGGCAGCATCAGGATAGATGCTGCCGGGTGCTCCAGCCAATTTTTGTTCTTAAGTTTTCGCTCAGCAGAACCGCTCTATCCTGCGCGGTTCTGCATAAGCACATCCTGTGCAAAACAAGCTTCCGAAAAAGCAATCCCGTCTTCTCACCTCGCAATTTTATAATTGAGGATCTCTGCATTTAACCAAAAACTGCTACTTTTTAGCTTGACTTTGAATTCATGTTAAATATTTTAATGTTAAAGCATTTAATACGAATGGAGTTGAGCTTAAAAATGAGTATTCACTACAAAGGCACGAAGGAAGAGGTAAGCGCTCTCGACTGTTTTATCAAGCTGCTGCGCGCCTCTGAATCGGTCAATGCCGCCGCAGTGAGGCAGATTCAGGCCAATGGTCTGACCGAAAGCCAGTTCGGGGTTCTTGAAGCGCTGCTGCATCTCGGCACCCTCAACCAGAACCAGCTGGCCGGCAAGATTCTCAAAAGCGGCGGCAATATCACGCTGGTGATCGACAACCTGCTCAAGCACGGGCTGGTCGTCAAAGAAAAACGCAGCGACGACCGACGCTGTTACTGGATCAGCCTCAGCGAACGCGGAAAAGAACTTATCAGCCGCATTTTCCCGGAACATGTTAGAATCATTACCGGGAGATTTGCGGCTCTCGATTCAGAAGAACAGAAACAACTGGCGTTGCTCTGCCGCAAACTGGGCACCGCCGCCAACCATCAGGAGGAAGAAAAATGAAAAAGGTACTTCACATTGTTGCCAGCCCGAGAGGTTCAAGTTCGCGCACTCTGCGCATTGCCGACGCTTTGCTCAAGAAGATCGGCAAGCAGTTTCCCGACGCCAAAATCGACACGCTCGACGTTTTTGCCGAAAAACTGCCCGAAATGAATATTACCCGCGTCAAAGGCAAATACATGCTGATGAGCGGCCAGGAACTCAGTGGTGACGCCGTCGCCGCCTGGGAAGAAATCAAAGCCCACATTGCCCGTTTTCTTGCAGCCGATATCATCGTCATCTCGACCCCGATGTGGAACTTCGGTATTCCCTACCGGCTGAAGCACTACATCGACGTGGTCTGGCAGCCCGGCTTCATGTTTAAATACACCGAAAACGGCCCCGTCGGCCTCGCCGCCGGCCGCAAGGTCTTCGTCGTCTCGACCCGCGGCGGTGATTACAGCCCCGGTACCCCGGCCGAACCCTACGACCAGATCACGCCCTACCTCAAAACCGTTCTCGGCTGGGCCGGCATCACTGACCTGACCTTCATCAGCGGCCAGCCAATGGACGCCAACACCGAAGACGGCCGCGAAGCCAAAATCAAAGAAGCCATCGCCCGCATCGATTCCCTCAACCTCGCCTGATCTCTGGAGAAAACCCGGGTATGCCTGTCAATCGACGGCATACCCGGTTCTTTTATCAGGCAGCACGGCAGCAGAGTTTTTGCACTTGGCAAAACCGCTGCAAATGGTTATATTTACGTGTAGCCCTATTGTTTATCCGATCAGGAGAAGCATGAATGACCCGACGAGAGCAGATAAAAAAGGAAATTGACGAGATCAGCGACGACTATCTCGAAACTTTGCATCGGATAATTATGGCTTTGAAATCTGACTCAGCTGCAACCGGCCGGCCAAAATTTCCTTTCAAAGGCAACCCTTTGAAAAACAGCGTTTTATTTGAAAATGACCTGATTTCACCTGTTGACGAAGCGTGGGATGCTGATCAGTGATAATTTTAGACACACACGCCTGGATCTGGTGGACAACTGACTCGTCAAATCTTTCTGAGAAGGCATCAAAAGCAATTAAAAATGCTTCCAGAATTGGCATCCCGGCTATATGCTGCTGGGAAATCGCTATGCTTGCAGCCAAAAAACGCATTGGCCTGAGCATGGATGTACAGGTGTGGATTGATCTTGCACTCCAGAAAAACAAAGTTCAGATTGTTCCACTTTCCCCGGAAATAGCAGTTTTGTCATCTCGACTACCGGGGGAATTTCACGGCGACCCTGCCGACAGGCTGATTGTCGCCACCAGTCTTGCATTAAAAGCCCCTCTGGTAAGTAAGGACTGCAAAATTTCAAGCTGCGGTTTCGTTAGAACCATCTGGAATTGATCCACATATGGGTAACCTTTCAGGGTATTTCTTTTTCACCCAGCCGCAGCACTTCTCCGGCTGCAACAAAATATCGACCCAGGCATACCGGCTCATCTGTTTGTGACAATACGTCATAAAAATCGTATTCCCCTGCCGGAAGCTGGAAATAACATATTCCCCCAACATAGACAGGAAAATTTAAAACCGGCATGAGCCCTCTGCACTTACCAGCTGGAACTGCCATTAACCGGCCTTTTAAATATTTCAATAACCTTGCCAGCAAGCCTGACGAGCCGCAAATAAATGCCGAAAACACGCCTTTAACAGACATTTGCCACATCCATAAAATAGCTCTCTCAGAACCCATTCGCAACAAACAACAAAACATATTGTAACAGAACTGCACGATGAACAGGCATCGAATTGGGGGCTGGCTTTAATACAAATCACAGTTGATCACACCAGCGTTGTATAAAAGAGATATCTTGCAGACAAATATCTCTTTTTTTGGTATATTTATTATAGGAACTGCTGGAAGGGTTGCAAATGCCAGTAAAGGTTCAACCGCTCAACAAAAAGCTTACTGCGGGCTTAACTCGACTGCCGAAACGGGTCGTCGACTCTCTTTACGCACTGATGACCATGATTGAACTTATGGGGCCGGTGCGCGGGGACTGGTCAAACTACAGCAAACTGGCAAAAGGTGTTCATCACTGTCACCTCAAGAAGGGTAACCCGACCTACGTAGCAGTCTGGAAAGAATGTGCAGATGGCTCTGTCGAAGTTCTTTACGTTGGCACTCACGAAAAAGTTGATTACAAAAAGTTTTCGTAAGCTGGCTGTTCAGCAAGGAGCGTTTTATGTTGCATACTGACAAGAAAAGCGAAAAGGTAGCGGTCTGCTTTCAGGTTCCGGTTGACAAGCTTGAAGATATCAAGCGTATCGTAGCCTGCCTCGGAGGTAATGAAGCCGCAGCATCTTCAGAAAGCTGGCGCGACAGCTTCCCTGAAAGACACCCCGGCGTCGTTCTGCGTGGGTTGAGAAACCGTGACGATCTCACTCAAGCTGAACTTGCGAAAAAAACCGGTATGCTCCAGAGCCACATTTCCGAAATGGAAAACGGCAGCCGCTCTATCGGCAAAACCATTGCCAAAAAGTTTGCGCAGGTATTCAAAACCGATTACAAAGTTTTCTTGTAAATACCATCAACTCGAGTCAGTCGACGGCATACCAGGTTCTTTTATCAGGCAGCACGGCAGCAAAGTTTTTGCACTTGGAAAAGCTGGTTCGTCAGACACAGAAAAAAACTGCCAAAGCAGCTTAACAAATAAAACAGGGCTTCGCTTTAAGATCTTTCAAGACTTGATCATGACTTTAGAAGCCTGCCTCATCAATAGGTCTGGTCTGAAAATTGCCATGAATCTGCTTGATCAGTTCAATTTGCATACCACCGTATCTGGTGCCTTCTTCTTCTTCGTCTACGGTAAAATTAAGATAGTCGATTGAACCAAAAAATTTTTTGTCGGGGCCGAAAAGAAAAACCGGCCCATACCATTTTTTGCCAAGACAGTATTCGAATATGTAAACACCGGGGGGCACTTTTGTCTCAAAATGACTGCCTTTGAAAAAAATTCTGATCGCATCTTCACCGCTTAACTTTTTAAGTTTTACATAAAAAAAGCTGTCAGGATCAGAAGTTTTTATTGAGAACGGGCAGTGCGCATTCTTCTTCGATGCTTTCACAAAGCTAACCTTGGGCGGTTGTGAAAAGTCTTGTGCAATAAGATCGCCCAATTCCTGCCAGAATAACGGTGCAGAAACCTTCATTTCCTGGCATTTCTGGTAAATTCCGCTCCAGGCTTGAGCCTTTTCGCTTTCTTTAAGCTTTCGCCAGCCTTTTTCTTTTCTCTTCTTGGATATCACTTCTTTAATATCTTTTATTATGCCGTTATTGTCTTCGACTGCTTCTGGCACTGCCGACTGCGCGCTGCCGACGGTCTCGACTTCGGCTTTTTTCACTTCTTCAATTCGCTTCTGCTGAACCTGAGGTGACGGCCCAGGCCTTTGTTCATCACAAGACAGGACCGCCATCAAGATCAGGGTAAGCGCAATGGCCAGACAGAGACAACCACAGCCCTCGTCTGAAGAAGCCTCAGGGCGTTGAAATTCGGTAATCTTGCCAATAACAACAAGATTTGCAGGGGAAATTACTTCTTCAACTTCAGCCAGCGAAAGCCTGTTTTTACAATTTCCGCAAACCGGCTCAATCTCGCCGCTTTCTGATAAATTCAGCCTGTTTCTGGTGCCGCAAAATTCGCAAACAACATAGTATTCAAACATTCTCATACCTTCTTTTCAGCTTTTCAAAAGCTTCTTGAACGGCCTGAAACTGTTTTTTGGCAAACTCCTGAAAACTCTCGGGAAGGTTCTGATAACGGTCAGGGTGGAATTCTAGACATTTTTTACGGTATGCATCTTTGATCAGTCGAAAATCTTCGGTTTTTTCTATACCCAGCACTGAAAATTCATCCTGAGCATCGCTGACAAACTTTTTGCTTATCTCAGTAAAATCGGCGTCAGGAATCTGGATTATCCCGGCAAGCTTGCGTAACTTTTCTTCTTCTTTCGGGGCGAAAGTGCCGTCAGAAAAAGCGATGCAAAATAACAATTCTAAAATGGCCTTTTTGGCGGTCAGGTCAAGCCTGGCAAGTTTTGCGATCGGCGCATAAGCCTTTTCGGTGTTATCAAGATAGAATTTCAGCCTTTCGCCCGCAAGCTCAAAGGAGTTCTTGCTTTTAAAAACATTGATGCAGAAATCCTTGAATTCTCTGACCTCTTCTTTGAGAACCTTACCATCGGCTGCAATAATAATGGCAGTGCAAGCTGCAACTGCATCGACAAAAAGACATTCAGAAGCTATTTGTGGCTGACTTGCGAGATTGATCACCCGGTAGATTTTTCTGATCTTTGAAATATTCTCAGCTATTTCTGAGGATTTTGAGCAATTACTGCAGGTGATGCCCATCTGAGCCGGAATTTTATTGCCATACAGGATTATTCCCACATTCCAGACCTTCTGGCAAAATGGGCATTCGTAAACAGCAGTAAAATTTTTCCCCGAAGTGCTTTCCGGAGTGGTTCTTTCAGACTCCAGCAAACTCGCCAAACCCTCAAACATACTAGTTTTCCATTCTGTTTAAGCGAAATGAGATATTATACTGCCCGGAGGCAGGCTGATTAAAGCCGCCTCCGGCATGAATAAGCAACAAATCCGGTTCAGTTCACTTTTAATATTAGACTGAAAGGCCCCGTAGCAGCAACTGCAGAGAAATGCATCATACTGGCTGAAATAGGCAAAAAACCCCGCGTCACCTGCTCTCCCGACATCTATTTTCAGCCATCTTAACACAACAGGCAAAAATTTCAAGCTGGCGAAAAAAATATCAAGTTTCGCAATGGGTCATAAAGCCATGGAACCAGGCTATGCCCCGTATATTATCGCCAACCCGCAGAGCAGTACCTTCCGGCAAGACCGGCCTGGGGATATATAAAACTCCCTCTTCTACAGGACCTGTCGGAAATAGCGGCCCGAAAACCTCGAATACAGGTATTCCTTCGAGTTCAAATACTTCCATTCTGCTGATTTTCATATGGAAAGAGCAGTCTTCGGGGTATTTATCAGAACCGCTCATCAAAGCTTTCATCCCATCCATGTTGTAAATGTCCGGCTTTATCCGGCCGTCAGGATCAAGTTCCGGTTCTTCTCCGAGCAGGTCGTATTTGCGTTTCAGTGAATCCTGGTCAGATATGGCGAATGTCAGGTTTTCAACTTTCTCAAAATTGATCACCAGGCCGGCAAGGCTAAACAACAGACGTTCTCCGGCTCTATATCGCCAGTAATTACGACTGAAATCGGTGTCGAAAAAACCAATCGTTGCACCCTGCCCAAAGGTTTCCGGGCCATCTTCGCCATCCAGCTGCCCGATAATTACCCCTTCCATAAGGTTTTCCCATGGCAGAATCTCCTGAATTGTGATTGCAACCTCCGGGCCTTTTCTGGCGCAAGGAAAAACTGTGACAAGCCCGAAGGCTTTCTCTTCTGTGCCTCGCTCACAAAGGATGGCTTTGAACCCCAAAGTTTTTGCACCATACAGTATTGAGCACACCTGCCTGGCAGTCGGTGGCTTCATTTCTTCCCAGTCGCAGTTAATAAATTCTATTGATTCAATACTGCCCTCTGAAATAATTTTGGGAATTATTTTTGCCACCGTCGGTTCGACTTCGCCAAACGTACCTCATCTGTCGCCGTGACCTTCCTGGCCTACGTATGGAAAAAATCCCGGTTCGAAAAGCTGTCGGCCTCCTTCGATAATTTCTGTGCCGGCACATGACCAACCAAATCGCCTCATCAAGCGGCCTTTATAAAAAATATCAAGCGAAGGCATGCTGCAAACTTTATAGAAGCTTATTTTCTCGACCTCTTCCGAATGAATTTCCTGGATTCGAATGCATGGATATTCATCTTTAAGGCATCTCGCAGCATTCCGTATTTCTTGAAGCGTTATTCCCATCGAAACGTTGACGTTGATCTGGACATCATGGGTTGGTGGAATTCTACCGGTCATATTTCTTTGCAGTTCCTGAAATTCAGCGGAAGCAAAACCCGGAAAAAGATATTCTGAAATAATCTGATCATCAGACGGTGGATTTTCAGAGAGAATTTTCTGAATCATACCTTCAGAGTCTGTTTCTATCCGCAGTTGTCCAACCGGGCCTCCGATTCCGACGGGAAATTGTTTTCTGGTGCCATGCATTATCAAAACAGGCTCATGAGTGGTCTTACAGATAGCAATCTCAATCAGAACATGATTTTTCATGAAATTGGCCTGAATAACATCTATGGTCTCGTCAAAATGCCTCAGAACCGTAAGCAAGCCTTTTTTTTGAATTCCAGAAGCAGTATTTTCGTATAAAACGTCATCAGTCAGAAACGGTGCAAAAATTCCGGGTTCATGTCGATTGATGCCGGCTGCCATCTGACAGGCAAGATAAAAGACGCGGGCATCGGCAGCTTTTTCCCCCAGAGTTGTTTCATCCTCATCTGGCTGATATGGCGGCAGCGACGGGTATATTTCCCCATCATCATTGCTCGAAATTCTTGCTCCATGGCGTTTTAAGAGAAGAATTATCTTCTCGCAGCGCTTCTTTTCTTCATCTGACTCGCAGACAGATCTTTCAGTAGAAGCTGATTCAAGCGGTTGTGAAATAATCCAGGGGCTTTCTTCTGCAAAGGGGCTATAGTTTGGATTTGCCCCATGCTGTAATAAAAGTTCGACGATCCTGGGAAAGCTCTGATAGACTGCCTCTTGCAGCGCACCATACCCATCGAAGCCGAAAAGATTGGGATCGGCACCCATTTTCAGCAATTCTCTGCAGTTTATTAAGCACTCTTCTTCACATTTTGAATGAAAACTTTCGGAGCTGCGTGCCAGATCTGTTGTATTTATCAGGTCGCGTTCGGCAAAATCTTTGTGCTCAAAAATTGCAGCAGAAATAAAACAGGTTAAGGGCGTTTCGCCATTATCGTCAATGCAGTTGATATTGGCACCGGCGCGGACCATATCTGACATTCTCTTCATATCCAGGTGCTCTGCCGCCTCAAGAAGCTGCCTGTCCAGGTCACACAGTGGAAAAAGACTGTCTCTGCCGTTGAGAAGTTCGATCATTTCATGGTCGAGAGCAATTATGTGCCGTTCGACAGTTTCGAATGGGAAGCGCAGCGGCACCGTAGAAACCGACAATGCTTCGTGCCGTTTAAAATGTTCAATTGTTTCATGCATCACCACGTCTGTAAGTTCTGACCGGTTTATGACGAGATTTATCCGGGTGCTCGGCATACCGTCAGATATTATCGAGCACGACTCGGTCACAAAGAGTTTCGAGTCTTCGGCCAACTCACGAAGTTGGTTAAAAAAGAATTCACCGGCTTCTTTTCTGGAAAGAGAATTAAACTTCAGAAATGGCTTTCCTTTATCGCCTGCTGACCATGAATGATTCAGATAGTCAGGGAATCGTTCAAGCGTAAGCACACGTGCCCTGTTCATAAGAATGGTCGAATATAGAAATCCGGCTGTCATTATCGACAGGTCATAGCTGATAGAGGGGCTATGATCGGTGCTGAAACCAACTCTGTGAATACACGAAGTGTCACCGGCGAAGGGGTGGTGGGTCTCGTAGTGACCAGAATCGGTCTTTTCCCCGAGAATGCTGTATGCCTTACGGATCTTCGCCATTTTCTCCAGATCTGGTCTGTCATATTTTCTAAAACACAGCATTGTTTCCGCTCACTTTCGTTTTTTCTGTTGATTATCTAAGGCGCCCTGATTCAAGAAAGCTGAAATAATCTGTTTTGTTGAAAATAATATGGTCCAGCAGCGAGAGTCCGATTATATCGCCGGCGGCCTTGAGCTGTGCAGTAATGTCGATATCGGCTGCTGAGGGTTCGAGGCTGCCGGCGGGGTGATTGTGAGCAACGATTATTGCCGATGCCCTGTCGGTCAAAGCGTCGGCAAAAACTTCACGCGGGTGCACCGGAGCACGATCAATCAGCCCGATTGAAACAACCCTGATGTTCAAAATCTCATTGGCACCGTTGATACTGGCGCATAAAAAATGTTCCTGCTTCCGGTCGGCATAATGCCTTATATGGGGCAAAAGATCAGATGGGGTCGTAATTCTGGCGCCTTCCGGTTTGATGCGGCGGCGGGCGAATTCAAGTGCCGCGATTATCAGCGCCGATTTTGCATCACCGACACCGGCAAACTTCTGTAGATCCTGGGTTTGGACGCCAAGCCCCTTTGCATCGATGACCTTCACGAGCTTTGAAGCTAACTGCAGCACATCCATGCCCGGCGTGCCTTTGCCAAGCAGTATTGCCAGCAGTTCCTGATCACTAAGTGCGGCTGCACCTTTTCGAAGAAGTTTTTCGCGCGGTCGATCCTCCTGCGGAATGTCGCGGATATTCTCGCTCATGGCTTCATGCCGCCTGCAGATGCGTTTGAATAACTGTTATGGCCATAATATCAAAAATGCCTCCCTGACCGGTATATTTGGTATCAGCCAGTTCGTCATAACGGCCCAGATCCGTATAGCAAATCTGTATCTCGCCGTTCACCTGGCCACGGTATGCCCCCTCAAGAAAATGGCGATCTTCGCGATGATTGATGACGGTTTCACGAATTGTCTGATCGGCAGTTTTGGTTTCCATGACCTGTTTGATATAAAGCGCCTCTTCATCATCTATCTGGAACCTGCCACGAATTTCGTCAATCATTTCCTGCACAGAAATCTTCTTAACTGGTGCACCTGAGCCTTTTTTTCCGCCGCCGGTTTTCAGCTTCACGGTACCGGAAACAGCTTTTACCACCCCCAGGTGCTCGACCGAAGCTTTAATAACCTCTGTATGGCGAATCTGCTGCATCAGTTCAGAAATGGTGCCCTGTTTGATCAGCTGAGGGCCAACCAGCTCGGCAAAGGCTGCAAACTCACGTATTTCATCGTCAAGAGTAGCAAAGCAGGTTAAAAAATGATAGCTCTTCACCAGCTTGCCAAGCAGATAAACAAATGATTTTCTTTCATCCGGAACAGGCAATTTTGCCTGAAAGCGCACCCGAAGACCATTGACCAGATACTGAACCTGACCATCTGATCCGGCAGCCGCGCTGGTTATGAAATCGTGGGCGTCAGCCTGCGTGAAAACGCCAAATGCAAGAATTTTGTCGAGAATTTTCCGGCAGAGATCTGGGTCTGGCGGATCTGGCTCAAAAGGTGTGCCTTTGCGGTATTTCGCAAACGCCTTCATGATGGCTGCGGCATTATTGGTGAAATCAACGACCAGAACTTCTCTTTTTCCCTTATAGCAGCGGTTGAGGCGCGAAACAGTCTGAACGGCATTGCGGCCTGAGACGACCTTGTCGAGAAACATGCCGGCGAGAAGTGGTTGATCGAAGCCAGTCTGAAACTTGTTGGCCACCACCATAATGCGATAATCGTCGCCTTCGAAGCGGTCTTCTATCAATTCGCCGTCATTCAGGCCATTTATCGCATGCTCACTGATCGCGGCATTTGTCTCAGGGTGCACAAAATCAGAAAAGGCATAGAGAGCTTTATAGTCAGCGCCCCTTTCTTTGAGCTTTTCCCTGATGATGTCAAAGTAACGCAGCCCGGCAACCCGTGAAGTTGTGACAATCATGGCTTTGGCACGCCCATCGATGAGCGGTTTAATATCATTTTCGAAAATTCGCAGCATTACCTCGGCTTTATATTGAATCAGCCCTTCATCCTGATAGGCTACATTCTGCAAAGCTTTGGCAACCACACCTTTCGGGTATGATTTTTCATCGTTATCTTTCGGAATAACGGGGCAGTGCAGATTATACAGGGTTTTGTAAGAAATGATGCTTGCAGCCACATCGACGATATAGCCCTCGGCAATAGCTTCGGCTTCGCTGTATGTATCGAATGCGGCACCGAAGAGGTTTACCGTGGCAGGTGCAGGCGTTGCGGTGAAAGCTACGAACAGCTGGTTATGGTCATGTTCTTTGATGATCTGCGCAATCTTTTCTTCTTCTTCAATTTCATTTTGTTCGACATCATCGGCATCCGCTTCGTCGGGCCTGCGAAAAGGAACGCGGATGGCGGCGCCCATGCGGCCTTCCTGAGAGCGATGCGCCTCATCGATCAGAAATGCGACCCGCAATTTCTTCAATTCTGGCTGGTTTTCGAGTTGTTCGAGCACCCAGACGAATTTCTGCTGGGTCGTGACGACGATCGGCCGGCGTTTTTTGAGAAACAGGGGCAGATCGTCTGCTTTGCGGGCCAGACCGACCAGGTCTTTCAGATGGCTGAAATTTTCTATTTCGTCGCGAATATTCTTATCGAGGGCTTTTCGATCGGTAAGAATAAAAACCATGTCAACCAGCTTTTCACCGGTACCGGGCCTGAACTGGCTATGCAGCCGGTCAGCCAGCCAGCACATCGAAAGGGTTTTACCGCTGCCGGCAGAATGGTTGACAAGATATTTACCGCCAATTTCGCCGGTTTCGGCGAAGCGGCGGGTTGCCTCATCTGCTATCCGGCGCACCATGCGGCTCTGATGAAAGCGCGGCATTATGGTAAACGCCGCCCGCTCAGGCCGGTCTGCTTCTGCTTCTCGCTGCGGCACGCGAACCAGAAAAAATGACAGCATTTCGAGCAGGTGATCCATCGACAGGGTTTCGCGATAGAGATATTCGATCGGGTATTCGCCGGCATTTAAGGGTTCGTTGACTAACCCCATGTTATACCAGCGAAAATTTTCGCTGCGGCGTGGGTCGGTTGCAGCCTGCACTTCACTGGTATCGGCGGCAATATACATAAAGGGGTGCCGGAAAATTCTGACCGAATGATCGCGGCCGACAAACTGCGCCACGGCGTCATGCACATTCTGGTTCTTTTCGTGTTTCAGCTCTATAGCCACTATCGGCAGGCCATTGAGAAAAAGCACGAAGTCGATTTCATTATTGGCCGCGCCAAAATAGAAATGCGGTCTGAAAGTGATGCGGTTCTGGCCGTGTTTCTGAGATGCGGCACTCTCGTTTGAACGCGGCCTGGGGTAGAACAGCCTGAATTCAAGACCACGAACCTTGAGCCCGTGACGCAGCAGCAGCCACAAAGGAGTATGGGCAAGCTCGCGACGCAGCGCCCGAAAAACCTCATCTCTTGCATCGGTACCGTAATCGCTTGCCAGCTTCTGCAGCTGCTCGGCCTGAGTTGCATGTAAAAACGCCCACAGATGCTCTTCGGCAATAAAGTTTTCGGTATCGGTGATTTCGGCCTGTTCAAGCAGCCCATAACCATGCACTTTAACCAGAAAATTGGCAATATGCTTTTGAAAAGTCAGTTCAGGCGTTTTAACAGCCATATTCACGCACCTTCTTCACATCCGCTTCACTTACCCACCGCTGCCCGGTAACGCATTCATGAATCAACGACCTGCGATAGGCCAGTAGAGTTGAGATTTGAGCTTGAATACAAGATTTATACAAAAGCTCATTAAAAATTGTTTTAGGCAGGCGAGGAGAGAAGCCGGGATTACTTTTTCGTAAGCTTGTTTTGCACAGGAGGTGCTTATGTAGAACCGCGCAGGATAGAGCGGTTC
>Ga0116194_1000895_pt1 | contig 20843 bp, 25 predicted proteins | sample AD_SCU001_MetaG_FD_89887 | JGI IMG/M metagenome (GOLD analysis project Ga0116194, IMG submission 89887) | Active sludge microbial communities of municipal wastewater-treating anaerobic digesters from China - AD_SCU001_MetaG | ecosystem: Engineered > Bioreactor > Anaerobic > Digestate | place...
CGGGTTCGTGAGCGACAACCTCTATGCCCAACTCGGTTGATAAGTCCCATACGATGTCTTTCAGGCGCTCCCGAATATCGTCAGGATATAATGCTTTCCGGCGATACTTCACCATAATCACCAGGTGGTAATAGAGAGCGAACACCGAATGTGCCGACTTATCAAGTTTATACTTCATGCTGGGTGAATTATAAAAGTGGATATAGTTATCGTAATGCTGAAGGGGCTTCGCTTTCATCCCCGCACCTGTTGACCGGGGACTTCCAGCTTCGCCCCTTCAACCTCAACGGTTAAATTTGCCGTGTTCATTACCATCCACCGGGTTTTTGGGAGATCGTGATGGTGCTGAACGCGGGAAAGCCTGACCCTCCCTGGATTAGATGAGTGTTCCGATTGACATAAGCATAAGGGGTGTGGTTCAGGATCGTCACGGGTGCAGTGGGCAGACGGGGCGGTTCTCGTGCACCCTCCCTCCCGGAAGGGAGAATATTTGATAAACCAGCAGTTGTATAAACTGGTGATAGAGAGGAGCAGACTCTCTGGAAAAGCGTTGGGGGTGGTGAACTGACAGATCCTGCGAAGCGTAAACCCGTGTCCGGCGGAGAAGGGGATGCCGGGGAGGAGATCATACGTGTGCGCCTGCCGAACAAGAGGAACCGTGAGGTCTTTGGCAGCGCTGAACTGATGCTTGGTGCAAACCACATCAAGGTCCGCTGTTTCGATGGTGTGACGCGCATCGGGCGGATCAAGGGCAAGATCAAGAAGAAGGTCTGGATCCGGGAAGGCGATGTCCTTATCGTTGTTCCCTGGGCTTTCCAGGACGAGAAGTGCGATATTGTCTACCGTTACACAAAGCCCCAGGTAGAGTGGCTCCGAAAGAACGGGTATCTCTGATATATTTCTGAAGGGGGTATCCCCCACCGGGGATCGCTAACCAGGGCGTAATAATTTGGTTATATGCCGTGGATCCTGATCCTGTAATCTTTTATGACGAGTCTGGTTACCCCACCAAGGGTATATCTATCACCCGAGCGTTCCATATCCAGGTTCCCGGTCAGGTAGTTCCCCCAGGCCACGCTGTTGTCGTTGCCGGGATCGCTCTCGTATTCCACGGTGATCTCTTCGCCGGGTGATGCGGAGACATTTACATATGTAACTACCTTTTCCAGGCTCATTCTGACTGTAGCCACCCCGGATCTTGCCATCGCCTCGTCGGTGGTGATGTTCATGATGTATATGGCAAACGTCCCCGTGGCCTCATCATAGAACCAGCGCGGCTCTGCAAGCATCGCCGAACCGGCTGCGTCCTCCTGGCGCGTTATCACCGCGCCGTTCTCGAGGGTGATCACCTCGGTGCTGCGGTCGGAGCGGTAGACCAGGGCGCCGGGGGAGAAATCCCACAAGGTGTTACTGTTTGAGTTTGAGATGGTGAAGGTGACCCCATAATCGTCTCCACCTATCACCTCCAACGTCCCGCCGCTCACCTGGATCGTGGTCTCCTTGTAGGGAACGTTCTTGAAGCAGAGACTCTTCATGTCGTTCTGGATGACGATCATCGCACGCTCCATGTTCCTGACGTCGGTGTTGCTCTGTTCCTTTACAAGCACGGGGTAACCATAGAGGGTGACCAGACCGATGCCGCTCATGACGATCCCGAGGATTATGATGAACCCGATCGCTTCGGAGACCGCCCGCTCATTCATCTTCACGATTTCTTTTCCCCCCCAGAAAACTCTGCGTTGCGCCATTCTCATTCAAACCCGCTTGAGTTGTACTGGATCCTGTTCCATCCAGCACCGGTGGTGTTACCGGTCACGGCCCTGGTCGCCCCGATACCGGCGATGGCAACCTGGCTCTGGACGTTGCCGCCATGCACCAGGATCATCTGGCTCGATCCCCTGCCACTGGCCTCCACAAAGTAATTCGTCCCCGCAACGTCGTCGGGGATGTCGAACTTTGTCTCGATCGTCCCGTTGACAGGCGAGATCACGTAGAGATCCACGATCCGGGTGCTGATACCGTTCCCGATATCCACGAAGGCGTGGTAGCGGAGCGTGTCCGCCGGCCCCTGCATGAAGACGGTGTTGACGGTAAACATCATGACTATCATAAGCACGAGCAGCACGCCGGTGACGATGATGTACTCTGTCACCCGGCTGACACCGTCCTCATTCACAGGTTCAGTAACGGTAAACGGTCTCATCGTACTCTGTCACTCCGTTGTTGTAGTGAATCTCCACAGGGTATGCCCATTGCCCGGAGATATAAATCCGGTCTTTAACCTTGAAATCGACCACGGCATTCTTCCGGTCGAGCGATATCGCGATGATGTCATCGCGAACCGCTTTAGCGCTGGGATTGCCTGCGGCGTCTACGTTGCCATATTTATCAACATAGTCGAATATCGCCTCCCGCAGGTCCCGGATATCGTTCTTCGGGAACTCGAGCACACCTTCCGCTGTCGTCTGCCCGACGAGAGCCGACTGGTTGATGATCAGCGCCAGGAAGAAGAGCCCCACGGCGACCAGGAGCCCCATCAGCACGATCCACTGCCCCTCCTCGTTCATGCACGCCATAACAACACCTCCACCAGGACTGCCTGCGCCCGCTGCCCGTAGGGTTGACGTGGGCTTAACTGTTGATGTTGATCCAGTTGCACCCACCGGGTCACCCGCACGGCTGATTCCCTGCCTGTCCAGGTCTCATCGGGTCCAACGAGTTGATGTTCTTCGATCCGATCCTCTTTTCGGTATGTAACGCTCGCGCTCATATGGAGGGTATCGAGATCTCCGCTCGTTTTCGCGTTGCAGTATTCCAGGAATTTGTCCTTGAATCCACCCCCATTATTTTCGTTGATAAATTCGACAAGCTGGTTCTTACCACCCTCTCGATCCGGCGTATCCATCATCGCCAGAACATCACTACCGAGCTGCTCAAGCTGCATATCGGGGATGTGCGTATCCCCCTGTGTGTAGATGCTTGTCGTGCTGAGGATGAGGTATGCTGTAAGGAGCATGACGAGCCCTGCCGCGATCCCTTCCATGGTGTAGAGCTGCCCCGAATCGTTCACCATATGGCGACCTCCAGGACGGCGGGTTTCAGGTCGGGCCGGGTGACGTTTGTTGGATTGTAGTCATAGTAGTGGATGCCGGTGATGTTGGTCGCTGGAGGTTCATCCTCAAATTTGAACTCTACATCCAGGATGCTGGTCGGTCCGAGATTGAATAGAGATGTTGCAGGTGGTTTCAGGACGAGAGAGATACTTGACGAGACCCCAACGCCTGGTTCTGGCGAATAAAGAACAGGGTTATTGTCGATCCGCAGCGTGTAATAGTCTGTATCACTCTCGTCGTAGGGGAAGGGGATGCTCGAAGAACCTCGCCGGAACGTCACGCTCTCGAGCGTCGCGTACGATGCTGTTCCGTTCAGGAACTCCCCAAAATCCGTGATTGTTATATTCACGGGCTCGGCCCGCGGGTCGATCCGGTAGGCCGGATCGATGGACTGGGTGATCAACCGGTTAAAGTCGAATCGAACGGTAAAATTCCTGCTGGTTGAAGTATCCTCTGTGTCAGTTGTATACTGATCCTTGAAACTACCATCGATCACCGCCACGCTTGGCTCCTTTATCTTCACCACCCGGCGGATGTAGCCGTAGCCAGGTGGGGTATCATCGCCGGTCGCATAGTTGTAAGTCCCTTCAGCGTCCAGGCTCCGGAGCGTTATGTTATAGGAGTAGGGGATATCGCCAAAGATCGCCTTGCTGCGGTAGTCCTCAGGATCGAAGAACGAGGTGTTGAAGAACTTCTCAATCTTTGTTGAGAGGAGGATGTTTGGTGCATCCCTCGATACCGCAAGACCGATGCGCTCGATCTCGTCTTTGTGGTTCTCATCGTAGGTCTCCCACGGCGGATCGACCGGCCAGCCCGGATCCTCGACGAGTATAACGCCCGTCCGGTAGGCTACCGCATCGTAATCGATGCCACTGCTCTGAAGCCCTGCAAGGAGCCCGGGAACCATGCTTGCCACCGCGATCAGGGCGACCATAAAGATCGTAAACCCGACAAGGAAGTCGATCGAGAACAACCCCTCGTCGTTCTTCAGCCCTATACGTCCACCTCCCCGGTATCCGCCCGGAAGACGAGAGTCTCCATCCCGGCGTCAGAGCGGGCCGTAACGGTATAGGCCCCCCCGGCAAGCACGATATCCACCGTATTCGCGTTGAGGCGCTCCAGCGCTGCCTGGATCTCATCTTCATGCATAGCGAGGATCTCCTCCGGCGAGAGGACTTCGGTCATATTCAACTCCTCCGGAGGTATGGGAGCAGGAAGCGAGATCTCCTGCCACCCCGACACACCGATGGTCAGCCAGCGCCCCCCGTCAGCGTCCAGGAGACCCATTGTCCAGGAAGAGGCGCGCCCTTCGAGGTTTACACGGTTCCCGATCACCTGATGGAGCGATGTGCCGCTGACGTTCAGACCGCCTTCGGCCCCGAGCAGTTCTAGTTCGGCGAGCGCCTCTGCCAGGGTGAGGCCCTCTGGCTCTGGCAGGTCGACGGGGGTGATACCACCACCGCCCGATGGCATCGGGGAGGCACCGAGACAGCCAGACGCCGTGCAGAAGATACAGACTGCGGCAAACAGTGCCAGAACTCTCCCGGCAAATCTCATGTAAAACATTCTTTTTACACGAGGGGATATTAATAATAATCTATATTGCACATTCCAGTATCCACCGCGAAAACCGGATAAGAGATAGATGCAGAGTGTTACCGCATGAATTATACCGGGGTCTTCGCAAGCTCGTACTTCGGGCATTATACCTCTCATGCACTGGCCAGGTATTGGGGCTCTTATCGTAACATATAATAGAGGTATCGTAGCAAGATCTCATACACGATGGATATGTGCAGCAACTCAGGTCCGGGCACGCCCGGAGAAGCACGCGACCGATTTGCCGAAGCGGTCGCGTTTCACGGCCACGTCTGTCCCGGCCTCGCAATGGGTTATCGGGCGGCGGAGATCGCCCTCTCAAGACTTCGCTCTGGCCGGTCGGAGGACGAGGAACTGGTCACGATCACCGAGACCGATGCCTGCAGCGTCGATGCCATTCAGGTTCTGACGGGCTGCACCGCCGGGAAAGGGAACCTGCTCTTCAGAGATCACGGCAAACAGGCGTTCACTTTCATCAACCGTAAAACCGGCGCAGCACTCCGGCTCGTGGCGAATCCGTCGTTTGATATTGAGTCGCTCGACCCCGAGTTTGCGCCGCTCCGGAAGCGTGTGATGCAGAGGGAGGCAACCGATTCGGAGCGCGCAGCATTCCAGGATCACATGAACCGGGTCGTCGATGCCATCCTTAAGGCACCGGATGACGACCTCTTCATCATCCGCCAGGTCGATCCAGTGATCCCCGAACCCGCCCGGATCTTCCGGTCGGTGCCGTGCGCGAAATGCAGTGAGATGACCGCCGAGTCCCGCATCAGGGTTGAGGAGGGAGAGTTTCTCTGTTACGCCTGTTCGAAGGACTACTCCAGGTGTCTCTGAGGGATGCCTCCCCATCACCGCACGATCTTTGTTATCGGGATCTCCAGGATGTCCTCGGCACCCGCGGCCTTGAGAGCAGGGATCAGGCCGTTGACAAGCCCTTTCTGAACCGCCGTCTGGATGCTGAAGAAGTCGATCCCGTGGAGCTGGCTGATGGTGGGCTTCTTCATCGCCGGGAGCACCTCGATGACACGCTCAAGAGCTGCCGCCGGCACATTCATCGTCAGGAGAACCTGGTGGCGCGCCTCGATCACGCCCATCAGCAGGGTTGCGATCTCGTCGATCTCCCGGCGCTTCTCCGGGTCGCGGAGCGAGTCGCGGTTTGCCAGAAGCGCGGTGTGCGACTCCATGATCTCTCCCACGATCTTGAGGCCGTTCTTCCGGAGGGTGCTCCCTGTCTCGGTGAGGTCTACTACCACGTCCATCAGGTCTGGAACCTTCGCCTCTGAAGCCCCATAGGATGGGAAGAGCCTGACCGGGATCCCCAGTTTCTCAAAGAACCGTTCCGTGACCCGGGGGTACTCAGTCGTAACCCGACTGCCAGGCCGGATGGCGGTGACGTCTTCGATCGGTTCGTCACGGTGAACCGCTACCACGATCTTCACATTCCCCTCGCCGGTCTTGCTGTAGGAAAGGTTTGCAATCTCGACAACGTCAGCACCGCTCTCCTCAACCCAGTCAACCCCTGATATGCCGAGATCGAAGTAGCCCATCTGGACGTAGAGCGGGATCTCCTGCGGTCGGAGGATCTTCACCTTACCGATCCTCGGGTCATCGATCCTGGGGTTGTAATCGCGGTCGGTCCTTCTGACCTCGAGATCCGCCTCCTTGAAGACCTGGAGCGTCTGCGCTTCAAGGCTCCCTTTTGGGAGCGCAATCGTGATCATATGGAGTTTATCCTGCAGGAAAAGAGTTAAAGTTGATGCCACCTGACTTCTCAGTCTATGGTGTGAACTACGAGCCCTGAGAGTAGTTTCGGCTCGAACCATGTGGATTTTGGTGGCATGATGCCGCCTGCATCGGCTATCGCGAGCACCGTCTCGATCGGCACCGGCTGCATCGCCACGGCGAGGGCGTACTCGCCGTCATCCACAAGTCGCTCAAGTTCACGGAGTGGTTTTGCCCCACCCATGTAGTGGAGTCTTGCATCACCCCGGGGGTCGGAGATCCCGAACATCCCCTCCAGTATATCTTTCTGGAGAACGGAGACGTCGAGTGACCCTATCAGGTCGGTGGGATCGGCGATCGGTCGTGAGATCTCGTACCATGCTCCACCCAGGTATATGTGCATCACATGCTTCCCTCCAGCCTCAGCATCAAGCGGCGGGATCTGGTAGCCTTCGGCGTCGAGGTTCCCGTAGGGACGGACAGTCCAACCAGATTTGCGGAGTGCTTCGAGAAACTCAGAGGGGGTGGCGTATCTTCCAGGGTCGGTGACGAGTCTGCTGTAGCCGTGGATACGTACGCGGTCGTGGGGGAAGAGAACCACCATAAACCTCCCCGCCTCCTCCGTAAACCTCCCCTCGCGCCTCCGCAGCGCGGCCACGTTCACCGCGGATTTGGCCCGGTGGTGTCCGTCGGCGATATATGTCTCCGGCACATTCGAAAAGAGTTTTTCTAGATAAGATAGGGCAGCATCATCTGTGATCCGGTAGATCTGGTGCAGCACGCCAGATGCGGTCGTCGTGCTTCCGTCGGGTTGGACGTCCATTATAAGTGAGTGAAGGTGCGAGTAGATACCCTGGCGGTCGCGGTAGAGCAGGAATACAAGGCCGGTGTTCGCACCGACCGCATCAATGTGCCGAGTCCTGTCCTCTTCCTTGTCATAACGGGTGAGTTCGTGCCGACGGATCTTCCCGATCTCGTAGTCTTCCGTCTGGACGCAGCAGACCAGGCCGACGAACTCCTCGCCGTTCTGTACTGCCCGGTAGATATACATCCCCGGCGTCGGGTCGCGCTCCATCAGCCTTTCCGCGAGCATACCCTCAAAGACCTCCCGCGCCCGCTGGTAGACCCGGTCATCGTTTGGCGGGATGTCGGGAAGTTCGGCGTCCGGTCGGCTAACCCGCAGGAAACTCAGTGGGTTCTTCTCGATACATTCCCGTGCTTCTTGTGCCGTCACCACATCGTATGGTACGGATGGGATCTTCTCGGAGTACCGCCGCGCTGGACGGATCGCCGCGAAACGATAGATCTGAACCATGGATACCGTCACTCGTCTGTGCCTACTCTTTTGTTCCCTGAAGACTAATATTAGATAGGGTACCCTGGTGGAGTGTGGCCGCGTATGATGCCGCTTCAGTTAACAATCCTTCGGGCGCAGACTGCAGATATTCCGCAGATCGTGGCCATTGAGAGAGTGTCCTTCGTCGATCCCTGGGATGAGAGAACGCTCTTGGAATCTCTCAACTATTTCCCGGAGACGTTCTTTGTGGCGAAAAACAATGGGGATCTGGTCGGTTTCATCGCCGGCGGTATCGAGGACACAGGGGAAGGGGTTTACGGGCACATAATGAACTTTGCCGTTGCCCCCCGCTGTCGGCGCCGCGGTGTCGGGCGACACCTCCTCCGCCGCCTGGAGCAGGAGTATGCCATCCTGGGAGCAAACGGTGTCCAGCTTGAGGTCAGAGCCAGCAACACCGGGGCGCAGGAGTTTTACCACCGCCTCGGCTATCGTGAGGTATTCCATGTGGCATCCTACTACTCAAGCGGAGAAGATGCCATGGTCATGATGAAGTGGTTCCGCTTTTAGGTCTCCTGTCCGCGATCCAGATTTTATCTTGCGGGGTGAAGGGGGCGGAGCGAGAAGACCTCTCTCCTGGGGGGTAGTTCACCTCTTTTATCCCCGCCCCAGGTTCTGGTGTGCCCGGGCCAGGTGCTGGGCTGCCAGCGCGCCGAGGAGTGAGAGTTCGCCGGCGAGGACCGCAGCAGCAACGATCTCTCCGAAAGCCCTTGCATTGGTTCCCGGAGGGTCACCGCCACCAGCGACTCCAAGCATTGCCAGACACTCGTGCTGGGTATCAACACCTGTTCCGCCGCCGACAGTCCCGACGGGGAGCGAGGGGATGGTGACCGAGACGTAAACACCGCCCTCAACCCGGTCGACAGTGGTTATTGCGGTGCTCCCCTCGACGACGTGGGCCGCGTCCTGACCACAGGCGATGAAGATCCCGGCAACCACGTTTGCCGCCTGGGCGTTGAACCCGAAGGATGCTGCCCGCGCTGAACCCACCAGGTTCTTGCGGTAGTTGACCTCGAACAGTGTCTCCGCATCGGTCTTCAGGAGATCCGCGATCAACGCTTCGCTGAGTCGCACTCCAGCAACCACGGTCTTCCCCCTGCCCTGTACGAGGTTGATAGCCGCAGGTTTCTTGTCGGTGCACATATTGCCGGAGAGGGAGACGAGTCTTGCGCCAGTCTCGCGCTCGATGAGTTCGCCCACTTTCTGGCTGGCGATCGTAACCATATTCATGCCCATCGCGTCCTTCGTGTCGAACTCGAGTCTGACAAAGACGCTTGTGCCGGTGATGTAAGTCCTGGCTTTAAGGAACTCCCCGTGCTTTGTGGTGCTTTCTGCAACCTCCCGGATCTCGGTGGTGTGCGTATCCACCCAGTTTGCCGTCTCTTTCGCGTGAATGACATCACGGGTGGCAAAGACCGGTGCCCGGGTCATCCCATCGCGCATGATCCGGACATCCGCCCCACCCGCCCGGGTTATCAGCGAGCAACCGCGGTTCACCGAGGCGACAAGCGCTCCTTCGGTCGTCGCGAGGGGAATGTAGTATGACCCGCTGGCGTACTCGCCATGTACCAAGAGCGGTCCTGCAACACCGACCGGAACCTGGACAGCGCCAATCATGTTCTCGATGTTGCGTTTCACGACCCGATCGATCCCTATTGTGAACGATCCAATCGCGGGAAGAGGTGTCCCGGTCTCGCCCTCGATGAACGCCCTCCGTACCCTTACGGCCTCTTTCGGGGGAAGTTCCTTCTCGAGCGCATATAGTTTGAGGGACCCGTCTTTCAGCCTCTCGATATACTCATCCATGAATAAGTATGAGATCTCATACGTAAAGATGGCGGGTGTGGAGTCCGTGGGTGAAGAACACTGGTGCCTGGTGGTGCCAAAACAGGAGGCCGAGGAGAGACGGCGCCGACTGCTTGAGGCAGGGCTCCTTGACCGGCGGTATAGGCCGCGTCAGGAGGGTGATACAGTCCTCCTCCCCCTGACGGATGGGGTTCCGGGTGCGGTGCTCCGGGAGTTTGAGGCGGTACCGGAACGTCCTGATCTACCCCGTCATGAGATCGTCGGTGGGATAGCCATAATGCAGGAGAACGATCCCGCTGGCGCCGGGCGCCTTCTCGCCTCAAGACCGTCGCTTCACACCGTGCTGTTCCCGGAGACCCCCGTCGAGGGTGAGTACCGGACCCGCAGGTTTGCCGTCCTTGCCGGTGTACCTACCACCCGCACACGGGTGACGGAGTACGGACTCCGTTTCGATGTAGACCTATCCCACGCCTACTTCTCCGCCAGGCTCTCCACAGAACGCCAGCGGGTTCTTGCGGCGATGGAGGAGGGTGAGCGGGTTCTTGATATGTTTGCCGGCGTGGGGCCGTTTGCAGTCACCCTGGCCCGGAAAGCGGATCTTGTGGTCGCGGCTGATCTTAACCCCGCTGCCGTGCATCTCCTGGTTGAGAACATCACCCTCAACCGGGTGAATAACGTCGTCCCGGTGCTTGCGGACGCCGGTCACCTTCCCCGGTATGGGTTTCGCCCGTTTGACCGGGTTATCATGAATCTCCCACTGGCCGCGCCGCGTTTCCTCCCTGAGGCCGCAGCGCTCTGCCGGGACGGTGGAACGATCCATCTCTATGCCCTGGAGGAGCAGGATTGGGAGTACCTCTCTCTGATCCGCGAGGTTACATGGGGCGAGGTTATCGAGCGACGGGTCAGGACATACTCTCCAGGTAAGTGGCATGCGGTATACGATATCACTCTAGAGGGGTAAGGAGGCCATCGAACCGGTAACTTCGGGTTGCTCTGCCCGGTTCGATAAGCCTATCCCGGCACGGATCCCTGGTGAGTGTGCAATCGCCGCAGGCCGCCATCCCATAGAGGTCGGTGGGGCCAGGCTTTTTGCGAGAGAGACTGTTCCAGTAGAGACATGGGGTTAGGACTGTCCAGTCCCTTCCCCGGCAGACCTCTACCGATTCTGATTCTCATTCGATACAGTGCCCATATGGAGAGAGTCTTTTCGGTAAATGTACCCCCTCTCTCGAAGGGAAACCCCTTCGTTAGTCCAGGGCACAACTTCTCCCTGCCTATCGCCACGCGCTGCCTGCTTGGCGGCCGGGGTGGGGGGTTTTGTCATCATCCAGCGAAAGGCGTTCACCATGGAAAGCCTGTCGCGCAATAAGAGAGATGGGCTCTGACGTAGAACTATCAGATGATTGCGTATGGGTGGTTCGGAGGGTTCCTGGCAGGCTGAGGCTGGCCGGATTGTCGCGGCTCTTGACGGCGGCCGGGCGCGTGTCGACCTGGAGCGCTTGAGGCCTCCTGTCAACACCTACCTCGTCCGCTCGCTCGACAAAACGGCGCTCCGGTTCAGTCTTCCGCTCTTGCTAACGCCGCCTGCCGGCACGGTCGGTCACCCCGGTGCCGACGGGGCGGTTGGAGTCGTGATCGAGGTCATCAAGTCGGCGGTCCCGCTTGAACCCGCACTCGGCCCAATCGCCGGTATCGGGACGGAACACCCCGGCCATTGCCTGTATAACGTGGAACCGGTCACGTTGATCGCCTCACCTAGCGCCATCGGAACTGATCTCTGGCGGCCGGACGATGGTAACCGGATCGACGCCTCGGGGCTCCACCTGGTCGTCAGGGGCGCACTCCCTTACATGGGGCCGCCGGGGCCTGGCACGGAACGGGAGGTCACAGAACGCCTGAGCGCGCTCCTTGAGGCAGTAGATCGCGTTGCAAGCCGGGTGCCCGCCGGGGAGATTGCAGCGGCCTGTGCCCTCTCCCTCGACCAGAAAGCCATCCGCCGTGCCCTGCCCGGGATGGGGCTTGTCACGTTCATCGCCGACGGCACGCGCCCGGCCCGCCGGTTCACGCGGTTTCGTGGTCACCATCGTATTGCAGGCCCAAAAGAGGGCGTTCACATCCCTTTCCGCTGCCCGCAGGAACTCGACCCGATCGAGGTTGAACTTGAGGGGAGCGGCCGGGTGGTGACGGGTCTTGGACTCCGGCGTAGAGAGGTCTTCGCGGTTGTCGGTTCAAACGCCGAGGGGAAGAGCACCCTCCTCCAGGCGATCGTTGCCGGCCAGGACGACCACGCCGCCGGGGACGGGCGTGAACTCCTGATCAGCGTCAACGGGGTTGTGGGTGCGGAGGCAAACGAGCAGGAACTGGTGGGTGCGGACGTCAGCCTCTTCTTCCGCAGCCTCCCGCCCGGTCTCTCAGGCGACCCCCGGGCGGCCTATGGCCGCGGGAGCGGATCCCTCGTGATGGCGGAGAAGATACAGGCCGCGCTCCGTGCTGCTGCGCCCCTCCTCATCATAGACGAAGACCGCGCCGCGACCAACCTGCTGGTCCCGGGCTGCCTCCAGAGCGGTGAGGTGACACCGCTCTCCACGCTTCTTGCCACAAGACGCCAGGCGGTCGGGGAGACGACGATCCTGTTTGCCGCCTCCTCGCTTGACATCCTGATCGCCCAGGCCGACAGGATCCTGCTACTCTCCGGCCACGAGGCACAGGCGCTCGATCCCCTGGAGTTCCGGCGGCGACTGGAGAGTCATCTTGATAGGGTGCGAGAACTTCTGGCAGCGCGGGAGAGACCGGGCGGCCGCTGAGACCGGGTTTGCCCGGCGGAAGGTTGTATCATGGTATTCAGGTCTCGCCTGTCCGGATAACGTGGATGGATTCAGGCGCAAACGAGACAACAACATGGCTGCCTTCCTGGAGATCCAGATCGTCCGCCCTCTTCCAGGAGAGGAGAGAGGAGAGCATAAATCCGCAGTCGACTGTAACACTGCTGAAAGGGCCCCGCGGCACTATGGAGATGACTGTGCCCTGGAGTGTGTTCCCGTCCGGGTTGGCCACCTTTCTCTCCACCGGCGCGATCCGCATATCCTCCGGCCTGATGCAGAGGGCGACCCTCTCACCGGTGCCAAACGACGACCGTGCCCTGACCTGAGTGCCGCCGACATCGATGGAGACTACCCCTCCATCATCCCTCCTCACGACCACCCCTTCCAGGATGTTCTCTATGCCAACGAATCTGGCGAGATCCCGGGTTGCCGGGAGGGTGAAGACCTCTCTTGGCGTCCCGACCTGAGCGAACCTGCCGTTCATCAGCACCGCTATCCGGTGGGCGAGTCGCTGCCCCTGGTACATGTCGTGGGTTGAGAAGAGGATCGTTGTGCCGAGTTCGCGGTTGATCCGGATGACCAGTTCCTCTATCTTCTCCACCGAGACGGGGTCCAGGTTTGCGGTCGGTTCATCCATCAGGAGGATCTCTGGTTCGATCACCATCGCCCTGGCGAGAGCCACCCGCTGCATCTCACCGCCGGAGAGTGTCCGTGCCAGTCGCTCCTCGTAGCCGGCAAGCCCCACCACATCGAGAGCTTCCCGGACCTTCTTAATGACGGTTGCCCTCTCCACCCCCCGAAATCTGAGTCCGATGGCGATGTTCTCGGCGACTGTTGTGTTAAAGACCGCGGGTTTCTGGAATACCATCCCGATCATCCGGCGGATCCTGAGGCTCTGCTCTTTGCTGGCGTGGATATCGATCCCGTTGATCCGGATTGTCCCTGCTGTCGGGTTGTCCAGGAGGCCGATCAGACGCAGCAGGGTCGATTTTCCGGCCCCGCTCGGCCCGATGATGGCAAAGATCTCCCCCCGCTCCACCCTGGCGCTGACACCGTCGAGCACCCTCTTACCGTCGAACTCTTTTGAGACTCCATCAAGTTCAATCATGGGTTTCTACCCTGTTGCAGCGTTGATATGACGAGATTGACCCCGAGGGCGATGGTGAGCAGGACGATCCCGAGAGCGATGGACTGCGGGATGTTGCCCATCGATGTCTCAAGCGATATCGCGGTGGTCAGGACGCGGGTTGAACTCTTAAAAGAGGACGCCGCTATGTTGCCGCCGACAAGGATGGCCGCCCCGACCTCGGATATCGCCCGACCAAACCCGACCGCGACGGCCGCCAGGATCGCGAACCGCGCTTCCTTCATGATGTTTATGAGGAACTGGAACCGGGTAGCCCCGAGCGAGGTAAGGGTGTCCCTGATGACCGGATCGACCCCAGAAAGCGCGGATATTGTGAGCCCGGTCATGATCGGTATGATGAGGACTGTCTGTGCGATGATCATGGCGGTCGGCGTGAAGAGCAGTCTTAAGAATCCGAGTGGTCCGGCGCGGGAGATGAGCAGGAATATCAGGAGCCCTACGATGACCGTCGGGAGAGAGTAAAGTGTCTGGATCAGGTTGATGATACTCCTTCTCCCTCGAAATTTTCCGAAGTTGATCGCCGCCCCGAGCGGGAGAGCGATCAGCGAGGCAATGATGGTCGCGGTGAGCGATATGATGATGCTTCGCACGGCAATGGCCATAACGTCAGGATCGAGCGTTACGATTAGCCTGATCGCCTCGATGAACCCCTCGATGATCTCGTACATGCCTTGCACCCGATCGTGTTACCTCAGCGGCAAAAAACCAGATGATCCCCGGCCCCGGTGCCAGAGGCACGTCAGTGAAGATAGGAGGTTCAATCTCATGCAAAAAGGGGTGGATTTGACCGGATCAGAGGATCGGGTCTTTCACTTCGGCCTCAGGCACACCGATCTTCTCCCAGGCGTCCTTTGCGGCGTAGAACAGTGGTTGGCCGTACTCCGCGACACCGAAGGAGGCGATCTCTTCCTGCACCTCATCGGAGATCAGGAAGTTGATCCAGGCCTTCGCCAGCGTGCTGTTGATATCCGGGTATTTCTCCGGGTTGATCTGCATGGCGGAGTAGACGTTGAGCAGGATATCACCCTCGTCCACGAGGGTCACGAGGTCAAGGTCACGCTGGTAGGCGAGGAAGGTGCCGATGTCTGAGAGAGTGTAGCCCTGCAGCTCGTTTGCCATCTCAAGGGTTGCACCCATACCGGTCCCGGCCTCGCGGTACCAGTCGCCGGAACCCCGGATATCAGTCGAGTAGTTGAACCCGGCAGCCTTCCAGATGGCCTGCTCCTTCGAGTGCGTGCCTGACGCGTCACCGCGTGAGACAAAGACCACACCCGGTTCACCTGCCATGCCTTTCTCGCGGATGGTCTTAAACGCTTCTTCGGGTTCCATGCCCTTTATGCCTGCAGGATCGGATTCGGGCCCGACAATGATGAAGTAGTTGTAGGCAAAGACGCGCCGGCTGATGCCATAACCATCGGCAATGAAGGCATCCTCACGCGGACGGTCGTGTACCATCAGGACATCTACGTCGCCCCGCTGCCCGTACTCGATCGCCTTGCCGGTGCCGGCGGAGATGATCAGAACCTCGGCGTTGTACTCCTTCTCAAACATGGGTTTGAGGTGATCGAGGAGTCCGGTGTCGTAGAGACTCGTAGTCGTGGCGATACGAAGTTGCTGCTTCTCTGCAGGGGGTTGCCCGGTACAGCCGCAGATCAGCAGTATGGCGACCATGACAGCCGCAACGGCAAAGATGGTTCTCTTTTTCATCATGTCTATCAGAGGGGTTTATTGTACTACCTACATTTAAATACGCGTGTTTTGTGTTAATGTGTGTTCAATTTAGTTAACTGGGCTTCATAATAGGCTGAGTAAATGTGATCCAATTACCCTGGAGTGAGACCGCCTGAGATCATCCCACCACGATATCGCGGTAGACCCCATCCTCCTCCTCTACATAGAGGATCGCCTCACCTCCGACAAAGGCGGGTTTCGGGAACTTTTTAAGGCTGACGAGACCTTCGCTGACGGTAACACCATCGCGGGTCATTACCCGGTCGACGCCTGAGGCGAGGATCGCGGCCACCGTTGAGGTTCCGTGCAGGTTTCGTGTAGTCCCTTTCTGGACAAACCGCCCGTCATTCCCGGATGCCGCGAGGCAGACACCCGCCAGCGCCCCGATAACCCCGTCTTCGGTGCCGCCAAGTCCTTCGAGGAGTATCCCTGCGCGGCGGGCGAGCGTGCGCGCCTGTTCCTGCGTCACGACCTCTCTCTTTGCGATGAAACCGAAGCGGGGGGTCTCCTGCACGATCTGTCGGTCGGTGGCGAGACAGATGCCTGGGTCGCTTCCCTCGATAAAGTCTGCGAGAAGGAGTTCCTTTGCTGTCGCGAATAGATCATCGGCCGTAACTTCATTCTCTCCATCCAGTATGTGGATGACCGCGGCGCTGTTGTGTGAGGTATAGGGGATGGCGGGATGGATAAATAGCTGGTGCCGTGTCACCCCGAAGACTGCACAAGACCGGGAAAGTTCTGCTGCAATCGCGCGTGCGAGTCGTCCGGTGCCGCGGGACTCGCGGGTGTCGGTATCGTCAATGCCTATGTAGATGGTCATTGGTATCGCTCGTCTGCCATACCGGTCGGTTTTGGGAGGAGAATAAGGCTTCTCCTCTGTTCAATCCTGGAAGTTACGCCCGGATCAGGGTGCCGACCCGTTCCCCGTTCACGGCCTTTGTGACGTTCCCCGGGATATGAGCGTTCACCACTTTGATCTCTCTGACGTAAACGGCGTCCCTGAGAAGTTCGACCGCCATCGGTTCGAGCACCATATCTTCCATCTCCATCTCCAGGAGTTCGTCGGCCGTGATCTCCGGGATGAGCTCGGCATCAGGATTCTCAAAGGGGTTCTCGGCGTAGAGACCGTCCACGTTCTTTCCCAGAATGCAGTTCTTCGCGCCGACCACCTCTGCCATCAGGAAGGCGCCGGTATCCGTCCGGTGTGGTGGGATGCTTCCAAGTTTTGGGGGATGTTCGTAGAGTCCGTAGGGTGGTGTGCCCTGAACGACCGGGAGCATCCCGAGTGAGATAAGTGAGGGCAGACTCAGGAGGTCGTCGGTATGGATCCGAACGCCGTTGTATTTCGAGAAGAGGATGGAGATCATGACAGCGTTCTGCTCGCTGATCTTGCCCGCAAGTTCCGCAAGCACCCCTGTTGGCATACCGAGGTCGATACCGACGTCAAGTATGTGGCGGACGCGGGCGCCGCCGCCGGTGGCTACAAGGATCTTATGTTGCCTGGATAGTTCCCCTATCTCCTCGATCAGCGGGTAGACTACCTCCCGGCCGTAATCGATGACGCCGTGGCCACCTATCTTGATCACGTTCAGGTCAGGCATGATCCGTATCGTGGGACCAGATGTCCTGCGGAGCAGCCCCCGTCTGACCAGACTCTCGCCGCGTAGCCTCGATTCAATCTCAAACCGTTCCGCCATGGTCTTTCCTCCAATCTATATGATGGGAAAAGGCTAAATATCTTTGGCGTATATCTGCTGTTATACCAGTTGGTATGAGGTGAGATGCATGAAGATCTATGTACGTGAACGCCAGAAGGTTGGCACCGGTGTGAAACAGCCAAGGTTCCGCATCGTTGCTATCGTTGAAGAGCAGGGCGAGCAGAAGCGCCTGAAGGTTGAGGGGACGCACTTCCGGAAGGTTGAGATCGAGCAGATTGCAAAAGATATCGGGGCGGAGGTTGTCTACCTCGAGGCGATGCCCGAAGAGGAACGCGGCGAGATGAAAGCAGAGGCGGCATAACTCCCCGGCCGTCATATTTTTCTACCGCGTCATGAGAGATGATGCGATCAGATGACCAGAGATGAGCACGACGATATCATTGATGCGGCTATAAGGATCCTTCTTGAGGAGGATCGCTGCATAACCGTCGGGTTTTCCCCGGACGGCATCTCCATACGTTTCCCCACGACCAGAAAACTTGCCGAGTTTCTGGGGATCCCGCATTACTACGTCCTCCCAAGGTTCGGGGAGATGGAGCGAGACGGCCTGATTCGCCGCGTGGAGCGGGTCGGGATCTCCACCACAGCAGCGGGGACGGAACGTCTACTCTCTATTATGGCGGAGCGATACAGCGAGCGTGCAGAAGATTTACTTGGCCGGGACATATTTGCGGTGCTTCGGCGGAAGGCCGGGAGTCTGCCGGGATAGGGTGAGCGGGTCTGGAACCAGAAGATCAAGGATCTTCAGGGGGTTCTTCGGGCGTCCGGCAGGAGATCCCATTACCAGGTTCCCGGCGAGAAACTTCCACTGAGGTCTCATCAGCGTCGCGTGCAGAGCTTGCCCCCGGGACCATCAGCATGCACCGCCCCCCGAGGAGGGGTGTGTGATGCGGTCAAAGAAAACCACTCACCGGTGGCAATTTGGCGGTCTCCGGGTGTGTTGCCGGGGGAAAGTGGAGGGTTTATAGTCCAGATCGTTGATCTCCGTCTCTCCGTACGGCCTGCCGGGAGAATCCATAACCTCAAAGACCCATGCAACCAGATAGAGGGGAGAGCACCATGGCGGAGAGCACCGCAACAGAGGAGAGTGGTATCAGGTTTACCATTGAGGAGGTTGCCGGCGCAGTCGGTGATTTCGGGACGATCTTTCCCATACTCCTTGGAGTCGCTATCGTCTGCCCGGACGTGAACGTAAGCCATTTCTTCCTCTTCATAGCCGCCTGGTACATCATCGCCGGACTCTACTACCGCCTCCCGATCCCGATCGAGCCCATGAAGGCCATCGGTGCCATCGTCATCGCCGGAGGGCTCTCCGGTGGAGAGATCGTGGCATCGGGTATCGTCGTCGGTGCGCTCTTCCTGCTGCTCGGGCTTTTCGGCGGCATGACCTGGCTTGCGGATCGGATCCCCAAAAGCGTCATCCGGGGTGTTCAGGGGGGTCTTGCACTCCTCCTCCTCAGGACGTCGCTTGACTACATCCTCGCCGACGCCCTGTTTGCGGCTCTCTCCATCGGGATCATCCTGGCATTCTTTTTTGCCTCGCAGCGCACCCGGATCCCGGACGTCTCCGCTCTGATTGTTATACTGATCGGACTTGGTGTGGGTATCGTCACACAGGGGATGCCGCCGTTCAGGTTGATTTCCCTCCCCTCACTCATCATCCCGCTTCCTTCAGACTTTGTAGCCGGCACATGGGAACTTGCCATCCCGCAGATCCCGCTCACCCTGACAAACGCCATCCTCGCTACATCCCTCCTCACCTACGACCTCTTCCCGAAGAAGGGCGTGGACCCTGACCGCCTATCCCGGACGATCGGTGTCATGAACCTCATCTCAACGCCGCTTGGGGGTTTTCCGATGTGTCACGGTGCCGGAGGGCTTGCCGCCATGTACCGGTTCGGTGCGCGAACCGGGGGGGCAAACATAATCGCCGGGGTCTTTATCCTCATCTTTGCCGTCGCCTTCGCCCCACCTGAGGTGCTGACCCTGATCCCCCTCGGGGTCTTTGGCGCGCTACTGGTCTTCGTGGCGATAGAACTGGGGAAACACAGTATAAAGACCGGGTCGTATGCCGTCACCGGTGTCATAGCCGTCCTCACCCTTCTGATCGGGCTTACGTTCGCGTTCATTATAGGGATGATCATGGCTTACGTCCTGCAACGGTGGCAGCAGCAGCCTGGAGGCTGAAGTTTCATCACCTCATGGGGGAAAGATGATTGAAACATACATGGATACCGTCACAGTCCTTGGTCTTTTAGCCGGAACGTTCACGACGCTCTCGTTTGCCCCGCAGGCCATAAAGGCATGGCGCAGTCGTTCGACCGCCGACCTCTCGTTTGCGATGCTCCTTCTCCTCCTGGCCGGAGTCCTGCTCTGGTTCGTCTATGGGGTGGCGAGGGGGGATATCGCCATAATAGTTGCAAACGGTGCCACCGCCGTCCTTGTTGCCTTCACTCTCGCGCTGAAAGCGCAGAACGGATGACGTGGATCGCGTCTTCTCTCACGGAGATGTTGACCCGAACCCCCGGCGAAAGCCCGAGATCCCGCACCGACCGCCGGGTCATGACCGCGGTCAGTTTCATACCCGCATCCACCAGGACGTCGGTCACAGGACCGTTCTCGATGATCTGAATGATCGTCCCGCTCATCTTGTTTGGGGTGTTGGGCAACCGGTCGTCGCCGGGGGCGACGATGAGGTCGTCGGCACGGATGCAGAGACAGACCTCCTCTCCCACTGCAGCGTCTGTCAGCGCCTCAAACCTCAACCCACCTGCATCCACCGTTGCATGCCCGCCATCGTTTGCCATCACCACCCCGTCCAGGATGTTTTCAACCCCGATGAAGGCTGCAACCTCACGGCTCCCCGGGGCGCTCAGAACAACATCGGCCTCGCCCTCGTCGACGAGGCGGCCGTCGATGATGACTGCCATCCGGGTTGCAAGCATGTGCGCCTCCCTGCGGGAATGGCTGACGTGCACGATAGTGAGCCCCTCGTCCTGGTGGAGTCGCCTGAGGTCGGCGATGAACCTTTCCTGGGTTACGGGGTCGAGCGCCGAGAGCGGTTCATCCAGGAGGAGGATATCCGGTTTGACAGCGATGGCTCTTGCGAGTGCCACACGCTGCTGTTCACCCCCTGATAGGGTTCCCGGGTAGCGGTAAGCCAGGTGTTCGACCCCGAACCTTTCGAGGAGACCGGCGACTCTCTCGCGTGCTTCATGCCTGTGCAACCCCCGGGCGCGAAGACCGTAGGAGACGTTGTCGATGACGGTCATGTTCGGGAAGAGCGAGTAGTCTTGATAGACAAGACCGATCCCCCTACGTTCCGGGGGTAGGTCGGTGATCTCCTGCCCCCGGAGGAGGATGCGGCCACTGTCCGGCCTGTGGAGACCGGCAATCGCCTCGAGGAGCACCGTCTTTCCCGCGCCAGAGGGGCCGATGATGAAGTAGTAGTCGCCCCGGTTGATCGAGAGACTGATCTCCTTCAGGGAGAACGACCCCAGCCTGAGCGATACCCGATCAAACGCGATCATCGTACCTCCCCAGGTATCCGGTCAACCTCCGCAGCAGGTAGAATACGCCGAGACTGACCACTATGACCACAAATGCGATGCTCCTGCTCGTGCGGATACCGGATGTGGTAAACGAGTAGTAGATCAGCGTCGATATGATGAACGGGTAGTATGCGATCATGACCACGGCGGCAAACTCCCCGATTGCCCTTCCCCAGGCAAGGATTGCCCCGTTAAACAGATGCCGCAGGCTAAGAGGGAGGGTGACCGTTCGGAAGGTAGTGAACGTCCCGGCGCCGAGGGTGCGGGCGACGTTCTCAAG